>Ga0335071_10005131_pt1 | contig 13643 bp, 22 predicted proteins | sample Lox_Sample_15_FD_206724 | JGI IMG/M metagenome (GOLD analysis project Ga0335071, IMG submission 206724) | Soil microbial communities from Loxahatchee National Wildlife Refuge, Florida, United States - Lox_Sample_1.5 | ecosystem: Environmental > Terrestrial > Soil > Wetlands | place: USA... | reverse complement strand
TGAACAAGACTTTCAAGGTGACGGAAACCTGTTCATAGCAGGCAATTTAGGCAGAATCGTTTTCAAAGGCGGTCTCTCAACAAAAGGCAACATAACAATCGAGGCGGGCGGCTCCATCGAGGCGGGCTACTACATCGAGGCGGGCGGCTCCATCGAGGCGGGCGGCTCCATCGAGGCGGGCGACTCCATCGAGGCGGGCGGCTCCATCGAGGCGGGCGACTACATCGAGGCGGGCTACTACATCGAGGCGGGCGGCTCCATCGAGGCGGGCGGCTCCATCGAGGCGGGCGGCTCCATCGAGGCGGGCGACTACATCGAGGCGGGCTACTACATCGAGGCGGGCGGCTCCATCGAGGCGGGCGGCTCCATCGAGGCGGGCGACTCCATCAAGGCGGGCGACTCCATCAAGGCGGGCGACTCCATCAAGGCGGGCGACTCCATCAAGGCGAAAAAAGGGGTGCTCTGTTTCTATGGCGGAATACGTGCTAAACTTGTTATCTGCTTACGTGTTGCAGTAGGCTTTAACACTGAAGACCAACAGCTAATTGAAGCCGATGTTACAGGCGCTATTGTACTCGGCAAGATTGCACCGCCAAATCCATTACCTCCGACAAAATATTTCTGGCACATACACCACAAAAAACTGTTTGAAGTTCAGACTGAACCAATCGAAAACCGCATAGCCTACATAAAAAGCGAAAAGCCAAAGGGTGAGATTGAAACCCGCTTGCGTTTGCTCCATGAAGTCAAAGACCAAGAAACCCTACGAAAAGCCCTGCGAACAAATAACCGCGCCCTCATCGAAGAACTGCATAAAAAAGAATGCCCTAACTGCCCCTGGAACGGGAAAACAATTTTCCCGTAATTCTTCCTTTTTTGGAGAGTCTTTCTCATGGCAACTTCAGAAACCTTTGAGAAAAAAAAATCGTATTCCTTCAAACTTTCCACGGAAGAAAACAATTATTTAACCCAAAACGGCGGCATCCATCATCTCATAAAAGACCATCAAACCAAAATCACCACGCAAACCCAAACAGAAAAAGCCTGCGACTATCGCCTCAAAGACGCGAAGGGCCATCTTTATTGCATCTATCAGAGCTACGGCCGACACCGCCGCCTCTTAGACACGACGCCCGAGGCGGAAGAATGCCTAAAATGTAAAATCTGGCTGTTCAACCTTCCAGGCCACACCGCCGAAAACAACAAGATTCCAACATGTCCGAAGACTCACGGCCTCTATAACCCGAAGGCCTGCGCTGAATGCTGGGAAAAAGACGCCGCCACTTTTGGAACATGCGAAACCCAGAAATTCTTTAGGCTGGACACTATCGCACCCGAAAAACAAGCCGCGCCACGCAAAAAAAGCTTGGAAGACCTGAAAGAACGCGAACGAATCAAGATGGAAGCGGCGGCTGAACGCGAAAAAATCCGCCTGGACGCTAAAGAAAAACAGGCTGAACTCGACGCCCAGCAACAAGCCGCAAAAGAACGCGCCCGCGCCCTTTACCGCCAGAGTTCCGCTTCCACGTCCAATTTTGACATGGGAAACAGTGAAGGCTTCAACAATGAAGACTTAGGTGATGGATATGTCGGTTAAAGTACCCCGCGAAGACCTAAGAGCCATCGGCAAAAAAATTATGCCTGGCATCGGCTGTGAAGCCAGATGCCGATATATCGAATATCGCCAGCAACATCTAAAAGCCCTAGACCCCTGTCTGCTATGCGAAGGCCGCCCAACATGTTTTAAAACGGTCGTGGTCTTCCCATGAAACGCGTACTCCTTATCGCTGGCGGGGCCCTTCTCGCCACTATTCTTATCGTTTTTTCACCCCCTAGCTTCAGCTACCAAAACAGCTACTTCCACGCCCAGGGCCAAACATCCATAAACAACTTCACCGTAAACGGCCAAAACCTAGCCGCACACTGGCAAATATTCAACACCGAAGAAGACCACGGCCTAATCTGGCATCTAGAACAGCCTGTCCGCGTCGTTAAATACGGCCCTACCGTCTTCACCTATAGCCGCCTGGCGACATGCGACGTTTTTAAAACCTTCATTTTCAACCGTGGCCCCAACTTCACCGTCCAAATAAAAGAATGCTACACCCAGACAGGTTTCTGCGACAACAACCAAATTTTATTTGACCTCAAAAACCTAGGCTACCGCCTAGAAGGCGTCGCCCTAGTCACAAACGACACCCAGGAAAACCAATCCTACTACATGGCCCAATTCTGGCCGCTATCAAACAACCGCATAATCTTCTTTGAGCCAGGTTTCAACGTGACGGTTTCAATTCTTCAGAGCAACCGCCCCATAACGATTCAACCGCCCGTCAACACAAACCAGACATCGGCTCAAGGCCAGACGGAACTTCAGTTTAACTTCAATGCCTTAACTGACCGCGACATCGGCTTTCACACCCAGGGCGAAATAGACACCGCTACCTTTCAGGTAACCATAGAGAAAACTTAAGCCCCCTTGCTATCCGACGCAAAAAACAACCTCTTCCCCTCTTCATAGCAAATACACATTTTCACTTAGAACGCCCATGCACCCAAACCGCCAAAACTTAACATTTTCCACGCAACACCACAAAAAACCCCTGAAGCCCTGATACGTGAACCACAAAAAAAAGATGGAAGAGTTTTCAGGCGGCCCATCGCAAACCGCCAGACACCCTTAAATAATCACCTTACGTTTTCCTGTCCGAAGGCCTCATTTAGAGCTTCTAAAACGTCGCTGACGTTTTCGCCTGGGCCTTCCATCGTCACTTTAACGGTGCTTCGCGTCTTCGTGCTTCCACGGTCAGAAACAAACACGTCTAACTCTATTTTCATTTCTCTTCACCGCCTGATTAGGGCTGATTCTGAGGCCGCAACGGCCGCAGACGTAAACCCTTTTCCCTTTTGAACTGCGCTTCAACTTTCCCCCATCGATAGGACAACAACAGAACTTTTTTATCTTCGCCACTTACAATCCCGCCCCACTCTTCCGAGTTTCTAAGCCTGAACTCGCCACACCTAAAAAAACCGTGGTTCCCACAACAGTAGCCCGTAGGCTTGTATTTGGCGGCGGAACAATCATTTAGGTAGGGACATGGAGAAGCCATTAATCGGTCGCCTCCCACGTCGCCGCCGCCGCTTCAATCAGAACCGCCGCCTCTTCCAGCCGCCGCCTCATAGGCCCCTCAAGATTAAATGCGGCGTCGTCAACCATGCGGAAATTCTGGCCTAAAATGTCGTAATAGTCGCCCGTCGAACGCGCCAGTTTTTCATGGTGTTTTGTCGCCAGATGTTGAATAGGCCGCGCTTTGACTTCAGCCTCACAGTGAATGCAAATTCGATGTTTCTTCATGCTTTCACTTCCAAATTTTTAATGCCCTTCAGGGCTTCAAACGATTTTTTCCTAACATACGTCAACATGTACTCCGTGAAGTTTTCCACGTCTTCGGGGCCAATCACGCCTTTAGCGCCCAGCCATCCCCAGGCATAACAAAGAATTTCCGTTTTTTCCTTTTCCGTCAACATGCTTTCGTCATTCATACGGTAAAAAAACGCCTTCGCCGCTTCCTGGTTCCGCGCCAAAATTTCCGCGTCTGTCTTTTTTCTCATTTATGATATGCCCCCCTGGCGAAATCCGCCGCTAACACCGCGCCAGCCACGATTAAAACCAGGCTGTCGCATACGTTTGGCCAAACAGGGAAAAAAACCGTCTGGCCCCAGAACGTGAACAGCTTAAGCCCCATGCCTACCGCGCCCAGGCCCAGGCAAACGCCCAGGGCCGCCTTCAAAAATTTCCTGTTATCCATAGCCGTCGCCCCTTTTAGAGCATGGAGAGATATTCGGCTTCCCAGCGTTCGATGTCGGCGGTTGTTGCGGCCCCATAGCTTTCGTCTAGGCTTTGTTTTGTGCATTGAACCACGGCGGCGACAGCCTCACTGTTACGGCCCGACAGGTCTAAAAGAAGCTGAATCGCAACGTGTCGCCAGAAGTGGTTAGGGTGTATGTGATGATATTTTAGGCGGAGTTCAGGGCAAAACAGGTCTATGGCTTTGTTGTTCAGCGTCGCCATAAGGTCTTTTGCGGTTTCTATTTTCATGGACGCGAAAAAGATTCGCCCGCTTTGACGGCCCGCGATGATTTTGTCGATTTTGCTGGCGACTTCAGGCACAACCTTAAAGGTTTTCCATTCCCTGAATTTCTCCAACACCTTCAGCCGCCGCCATCCGTTTTCCGTGAAGTAGTTTGAAACGTCGGCTGTCATAACCGCGTTTAATCTTAAGGCGGTATGTAGCATTAAATCTGTGGCCACGCCTACCTCACTGTTTTGGGTGTCCAGCCAGTTTATCATTTTTTGGGCGGTTTCCTTCGGAATTTTCATGTCTTTATACGTGCCGAAGCCCCTGGGCTTTCCGACGCCGATTTTTTCCCAGCCTTCCGCGCCCTTGCTTCTTAAGAAATCCTTGAAGACACGTCGGAAATAGTATGTGTCTTTTCCCTTTTCTTCTTCAGCCGTGAAGATTTCCTGGGCGTCGCGGAAAGTCACGCGGTCGGGGTGCTTGTTGTATGCCTTGCACATGGCCTTAACGCCCGCTATTTGCTGAACGATGTACTCTTCCTTCAACGGCTTCCCCTTCCGCCGCCTAGTCTTCATGTACAAAATCCATTCTTTGATTGATTGAGCCTCTTTGAAGTTCCCGTTTTCAAAAAGGGCCTGGTTGACGGGCTGGGCGTTCGATGGCGAAAGGTTGTTTACGACTTCCGCCAGCTTCGCCGCAACGTCAGGATTTCGCTTAAGATACATGATGATGGCTTCGGGCGAAATCTGTTTGTTCCTTTTGTTTAAAACCCATTTTGCTAGGGCTGACGGGCTGACTGTTTTTAATTCAGCGGCCGCCAGTTCTAAGTCTCTTTCTGGTTGATATTTCATGTTTGGTCTTCTCCAAAACCATGTCAGGGCTAACTAACATATAAGCGTAGCTAACATATTTATGTTAAAATGTTAGGTTGCTATGAATCAAAAGCGGGCTGGGAAGGCGGAGAAGGCCCAGGCGTCGCGGGGAGCGTTCGCCTGAAGCTGAGAAAATCCCAGGAGGCGTAGACTTGCTTGCTGGCCAGTTCTCCGCTCCTGGGATCGGATCGTATGGATGAGACCTTCCCAGCCGCCAAAAAAAGAATAGGGTTTTCCCTTATATATTTTGCCCTAGCTCTTCAAAATTGGGTATGCGATGTTGCAGATAATCAACATGACAGGCACCCAGAAGAGGTCAGGCCAAAAGGGAAGCGTTTGTCCAGGCGAAACCACTATTACGCCTTGCTGAAGAAGCCACAAAGATAAGGCCACGCCTGGGGCCAGGGCCGCGAAGACGCCGAATAAATCCCAAACTTTGACCGCGATTATTAGGCTTATGCACAGCCAGGCGGTTAAGAGTAGGAAAACGAAAAGCGTGGCTGACATGCCTGGTGTTTCGATTGTTATAGAGCTTTGCGCGGTTGCTGTCGGCGTCGGTGTTGGTGTTGCTTCAGCGTGTGACGTGTCCGATAAAACGTAGGCCATCGCGCCTTCAATCGGGTTTAAAATGCTTTGTTCATAAAATCCTATGTTATACGTCGCCAGGCCTTCATCCAAACTCCTATTCACGGCTGATGCCTCATAGACCTCTAAGCCATCATTCTTCAGCGTCCACGTCACATTAGCCGCATATTCCAGATTAATTACGCTGTCTTCACCAACTGACGCGCCCTGGAAAATGTCGAATACTTGACCTGTTTCATTGTAAACCGCCAATTCTACCCCGTTAATGTGAATATAAATGTCGATTTCGTCTGAAACCCCGTATAAGCTGGCCTGCCAAAAACACGCGGTGTTATCTGAAGACGGCCCTAAATTGCTGGAATCTATCAGGGCCAGCGTTAAATTCCAACTATCGCCCAGCGGAAGGCTTATGTTTCCTGTGTCGGCGTCGCCGCTTGTGTTTGCGTCAACCTGGCCTGAGAGCAACGCCTGGCCGTGGACGGCTGAGAGCAACGCCAGGGCGAAGACCGCCACGGTTAAAAGAGCTATAAGTCTGTTCAATCGTCGCCGCCTCCGCCTGAGTCGCCCGATGGATGGCCGACGCTGTTAAAGATTCCGAAGCATAGCATGATGGTCAAAACGAACCATAGGAAGCAGTTGTATGGAAACGGGATGATGGCGAAGCATCCATAAGCTAACGCGGAAAAGACGCCCCAGCTTCCCATGTACGCGGCGACTTTGTACATGACTGACAGGGCGAAATCGCTTATTCCTGAACCGAAAAAGTGGATGCTGGCGACGACTATAATCGCCGAAAGGGCCACGACAAAAGCTAGTAACCCTGTGATGTCTTCCCAGCCGATAGATGTCTGAGAGCTCCCGTTTCCGCCCTGGTTGATTCCCTGTTGCTGAAGGTTTCCCCAGATTAAGCGGTTTTGTCCATAGGCGTCGCTGTACAGCGGAAAAGTGTTTATCCAGCTAAAGATTCCGATGCGCGTGGAAGAAGCGTTCGCCCAATTCGCGTACGACTTTCCCAGGATAGCGACGGTTCCGATGATTTGGCCGCTTTCATGTATCGCGGTTCCATTAAAATAGCATTTGGCGACGCCCGCGCTGTCATAGTAAACGCCTGAAATCCACGGTTGATTAGCATTTGCACTGTTTAACTGAAGGCCTGTGGGCGCGTTTTTGGAAAAAGCGGAGGGGTTGAACCCCGCCAAAACCAAAATCGCCATGCAGACGACAATAGCCATAGGAAGAATAATCAGTTTATCCATGCTTATTCCTCTTCCCCTGGCGGCGGTGCTTCTTCATAGTCGTCTTCTCTTCCGCCCCTTATTACCGCGCTGGCGGCTGGCTGACGCCCAACAAGGACCGCAACCATACCGATTAAGCAGACCACGACGGCCCACGCTGAAATATATCCAACCACTACGCCTATGACGACGCCGATTAAGAGGCCCACAACTAAGCCAGGAACTCCAAGATACTTTGCTAAGAGTAGCCCAGGCGAGAAAACGATTATGAGAGGCACAAGCCACACCGTGACAAAAGCCATACCCGCCGCTATCGCCGCCGTACCCTGGTCTGGCGTTATTCCGCCGCTTCCGCCTGGCGCATAAGTTGGCATGGGCGTGGGCGTGACGTAGATGGGGTTTCCACTGTTCGTTTCATTTGAATAAAGGTTGTTTTGCGTGAACCCAGCGTAAACCCAGAAGTCGTTATTCGATGATAGCCAAATTAGAGAGCCATACGCCCCATCATTTCCAAAAATCCACAGTTGCCCGCTTTCTGAATCTTCAACAACGGTAAAACGAGTTGTATCTAAGTTTTGGCCCACTATATGCGCCGCGCCGTTACTGACGGCTATTTCACTTGGCGGAAGGATAAGCGGGGCATTTCCGTCTGGCTGGGCGATGTCGATGTTTGACGTGTTTTCAAATACGTAATAGTTGAAAAAATAGTTCGGTGCTGGAAGCGTATTTACATAGACCGCTTGGCCTGCTCCAATCGTCCAACTAGTGTAACCAATCGGGCCTGAAAGAACCGTGAAGTTTCCGCCTATGGTGTATGGGTTATCTGACCACCATATTGAGCCAAAACCTGTGTCGATGCTTAAGGTTAATTGGATGCTTGAACCCGCCCCTGGGCTTCCTATGACGCCGAAGCTGGCTGACCCCGCCGTTTCGGCATTTGTAGCCCTATAATAGCTTAATGGCGCGTCAAAATTCGCGTTCACCGCTGACAAAGACCATATTTCCTGCCCGTCTAAAATTAGCTGATAGTATGCGTCGGGTTGATAAACGAAGTCGATTATGCTGTTAGACGTGGGTTCGCAAATAATCCAATAATAGAAAATGGTTCCTGTGCTGTTGGTTATGCCTAAATAGATTTCGTCGCTACAGATTCTTATCATAAATTCGTTGCCTGGGCCTTCCGTGTTTTCGTCCAGGTAAAATTGAAGCCAATGGCCTGATTGAAAAGAGCCTACGCCTGCATTGTTCAATTGAACGGTTAATATAAAACCGCTTCCTGGCGTTATTGGCGTCGAAAGGGAGTCACCCTGATTTGGCGCACCCGCTGAAATCGAAAACTGGCTTAGAAAAATTGTTTGAGCCTTCGCGGTCTGCGGTGCGAAGGCTAGAGCCATACAAAAAAATAGGCTGAAAATGAAAAAAACTAAGAGGATTTTAGGTTTTTTAAACATGCTTATCTCCGCCTTTTCGCTTTTTTCCTACGTCTTCTTTTGCGCGGTTGCTTGCTATATGTTTTTGCTTCCCTGAGTAGTTCCTTCGCTCCGCGTTTGCTGTAGTGGCCGACGAAACGCGCCCAATTCTTCAGGGTTTCCCGTTTGGTTTTTCCCATGGGCGGCGGCGGAAGATAAGACGGTTGTTTTTCTTTTGGTTTTTCTTTTGCCATGTCGATACACCTGGCGTTTAAAAGAGAAAAAAAGGGCTTTGCTAAAGCCCCTGGGCTTTTTGTTGCTGGGCTCAACGGGCGTCTAGTAGACGTGTAGCCACTTCAACGCAATTCCTACGCCCGCCAAGACGGGTATAAGAATGGTGAAGATAGTTACGACTGTCGAGTTAACGCCTGAGTAGTTGCCAGCGGCGATTGCCTGAAGGGCGATTGGCCCGAGTATTCCAACGAGGAATAGCTCAATCAGGACGTGACTTGAACTTCCGCCTTTTGCCATGTGTGTTCACTGGAGCTTCAATGTAGCTGTGAAAAAATATATTCTATTCGTCACACCGCGCTTTTTCCTGTAGTTTTTCCATTTTCCGCGCCCGCCACTGGCCCCAGACGTACATGTTCCAAATTAGGCCGAAGGCCTGAAGCAAAAAGAAAACATAAATCAAGCCCACAACGTTATACCAGGGCTTCCCCGTCTGGCCCAAAAATTGCATGTGAACACCATGTTCGCCCGCGAAATCCGCGCCAACTTCACATATAACGGCTTCCGCCGCCATCAGTAGCCATGCTTTGAAGCCTATTTTTTGCGGTTGCATGGCGCGGCGGTCTAATCTACGGAAGAATCTGGCACAAAGAAAAGGGGTTTTCTTGTAAAAAATGCGAAGACGCTTAAGGAATTGCATAATTTTTATAAAGCAAGTTTGCTTAAAGAACTATCGGAAGCTGAGAACCTGTGAATTTCCCAACACCAACACCTTCACCGACACCGACGCCCGCCCCGACGCCCACGGTTTACCATGTTTTAGGGGTATGGTTCAACCTGTACCAATTAGCCGCCGTCGTGGTTGTTGTCGCCGCGTTAATCATCCTTTATCTGGCGAAGAGAAAGGGCTACCTTAAGAAGCGCGGGCCAATGAAGGCCACGCCAGCAGAAGGAACAGAAACCCTTGAAGACCTGGGCGACAAAATTTTAGTTAGAATCAAAGACACGCCCCGCGATGAAGAGGTCTTAATCAAACCGACGTACACAAGCGACGGCCTAAAAACTTTTGTCATTGAAGAGCCATCGGAAGGCCGCGCTGGCTGGACATTCACCGCGAAACCCGACGCCATAGGAACAGATAGCCACGGCCGCCCGTATGTTGAGGTCTTCCGTGGCTCAACCGAAGCCATCACTTTCGACATGGGAATAAAATCGTCTGAGCAACCCCACTGGAACAAAGACCAATCAAAAAAGTTTATCACGTTTGAAGCCCTGAAGCGCCGCTATCAAAAGCTGGAAGAATCCACAAACGCCCTTAAAAAATACTTAATTCTCGCCATTATTCTCGTCGTTATTTGCCTGGCAATTTCGATTTATCTGGCATGGGCCGTCAACAATATACACATAACGATTCCCGCCGCGAAGGCGATAAGCTGACATGACCGACGCCGAAGCCGCCGCCCTGAACAGCCAAATAGAAAAGTTGAAGGCTGAATTAGCCAGCTTTCAGAATCCCCAAAAGGCCCTGGACAACACCATCGAGTTAATCCGAAAAATCGTAAGGGCTAAGAACGGCCAGCCAGCCGAAGACGACATCTTCAGCGGATTAATCCGAGTCGAAGACATACGCGAACGCACCCGACTAACCGAACATAACACCTATGGACATTCTTTTATGCGGTTGCTATCTGACATCGGCGGCGATGAATGGGAAGTCATGGAGAAAATTGCGGAGCAAGAAGACCACAATTTCATAAGCCAGGACGGCGAAGAGCGAAAAGAAGCTATCCTTATGAAACGGGCCAACATGCCAGGCGAAGGCCAAAACATCAACATCGCCATGCCAGCCACGCATCCCGACGCGATTAAGGAACAGGGCGACGGCCAGAATAGGCCCCAACCGAAAAAACATTTTTGGAATCGATAAGCCATGAAGCTGAAGGTTAAGAAGTCTGGGAAGCTGGGCGTCGTCAAAAAGATTCTTCATTACCTGAAGAAGATTCCTGAGTACATACGAAAATTTGAACGGATGATTTAGCATGAAGCTGAAAAAACTGATTCCTTTAACAGTTGCGGCGGCCCTGGCGTCAGTCGCCCTTATGTTGGCGACGCTGTGGTATCTGTCTAGATTCGGCCCGCTGGCTGTCGGTCTTTTTCTGGCTACGGTCTTCGCGTTCTATGCGGCCTTAACGCTTGACCGTGTATGTGACCGCAAATATGAAGAGGAGAAGAAAAATGCGAGTAAGACCACACCTGAAGCCCCGTGAAAAATTGGGGCCTAACCTCAAAGAATCCCTGCGGAAAATTCAGGCTCTTCGCCGCTGTCCATACTGTCAGGAAAGACGGAAGGCCGTGGAAGCCCATGTTAAACTTCATGGCGTCGCCCGCCTGGGTACCTGTAATTTTTGCGCTGAGAAACAGCGGGAAGTCATGCGCCATCAAGAAAAAGGACACCCTAAAGAGGTGATTGCATGAAACTTAAAACGGCTGAGTTAGAGGTCGGCGTGTCTGGGCGGCCAGACCATAAAGGCGAGTATTACATCGTCGTTATGAAGGGCGCTTTAGGGTTCAACTTCGGCTGGAAGACGCATTACGTTAAGCCCGAAGACTTACATACAGCCATAGACCAATACATGACGGAAGTCAAAAGCTGGGAAGCATGATGGCTGACAGACAGATAAGTACCCAAACGATGGGCGCTCTTCTTCTTACTTTTTTAGTCATTTGGCTTATTATGAATCGATACGTGGTGCTTCCGTTCTACCTTCAGGTATTCGCGGCGGCGCTGGCGTTTTCCATTTTCCTAATGTCCGTTTTGCTGGACATGCAAAAAGAATTAACTGAGATGGCGAAAAATGCGACATGTTAAAGACATGAATCAACGGTCATGTAAAACCTGTCAGGCCACAAAACAGGGCTCACATGGCGACTGTAACGGATGCGTGGAAAATAGCCACTGGAAAGGGCCACAGCAAACCCTCAAAATAGGAGCATTCTAAAATGAGCCTGAACGAAAACGACACCGAAGAAAAAATTTTGTTAGGCGGCCAGGTTTCCGCGAAGCTGGAAATCTTCAAATTGCTGGCCCAACTGGACGTTAAAAGCGGCTTTGTCGTCACGCTATTAGACCGCCTGGACGACGCCAAAAACAAAGACCGCGAATTCAGCAAACTACCGCCCGAGCAACAGGTTAGAGAGATTCTTATGTTGGATGGACAGGCAAACTTCATGGCGGCCTGTGGAGAATTAACGAAGCTGGCGGCTATCGTGGGCGACACGCGCAAAAGCCATAGCTCCAAAAAGCTGAAAGACTTTTTGTGGAATCTTCGCCAGCAAAAGGCGGCCCCGCAATAATGGCGGCTCTGGACATCGACGTGGAAGATGTGCCTCTTCCGCCCTTGCTTATCGACTTGTTGAGCCAGGACGGCTTCACCATTTTTGTCAAAGGCCCGAAGGAAATGGGAAAAACTAACCTGGCCATGCTGATTATGGAGATATGCCAGGGCTTAGAGCTTCGGAAGTTCTATGCAACCAACATTAAAACAGAATGCTACTATGTGGAGCAAATAACAAACAAGCCCGACTTAGACCAATGGTTGAATAAGAAGCATGGAAAAAAGACTTTTGCGATGGACGAATTAGGAAAGAACCTTCGCAAATTCGGCTTTGCATCTAAACGCAACCAGGATATGATGGACGTTATCCAGCTTATCCGCCATTTTGATTGCGGCTTCATAGGTATGGCCCCTGCTTCCAAGTTTGTCGATAGCGGCTTTTTGATTGCGAACGATATTTTAGACGCTGAGATACGTAAGCTTTCTAAGGGATTTGCGAAGGTTATAGACTACTACCACGGAGAGACGTATTTTTGGCGTGATATTCCAGCCACTAGCATAAAGTACGATTCCAAAGACATCGCCAAATTCGACATGGAAAAAGAAGAAGACACAACGAAACTCCCGCTTTGCTGTCAGGTAGCCGCCCGCGCCGCGAAGTTTAAGGAAGCAGATGCGTCTATGGCGAAGATTGGAGCTTTCTTCAACCTGAACGCTGAACAGACGAAAAGGGAACTCATAAAGCATCTAAAACACCAAAAAAATTTTTTTCACGCGTCACAAACACCTGAAGAGGTAGATGTGCATGAGAAAAGTGAAAAAAGCCCATGAAAAATCAGTTTCACAAATTCTTCCGTGAAGTTAGTTTCTCAAATTCTGGAATAGTTTTTTTATGGCAAAAGCATGGTAATTGTTAGAACGACGGCTAACACGGTACTAACAAACTGAAACTTTTAAAAAAAGTATTACTTTTTACACCTCACATTAGCCTTCTTTTTTAAAATCCGCCATTTTTCCAACATGAGTAATACTTTTTTGGAAAAAAAAAAATCGCGGTATTACCCATGGTCTTTTTCACGTATGCCTAACATGTCAGGTATTACCTATGGACGCTAGCACCTGCTAGCGCGCTAGCAACTGCTAGCACTAATTGCTAGCAACCTGCTAGCAAACTTCTTAACCTGCTAGCACCCAAAAGACAGGGCGGAGAAGACAAACGTGTCAGTAGCAATCGGCCCCAGATTCAGCCCCGAAGAATTAGCCATCATAGACCGTCTTCGCGGCCCCAGAACCCGCGCCCGTTTCGTCTATGAATGCGTGACGCCCTACCTTCAACCGACGCCCCAGCCGCCTGCAGCCGCCGCCCAGGCCCCAGCCGCCCCGCCGCCGACGCCGAAGAAACACACAGTCTTAACCCATGAATGCGAAACAGCCTATAACGTCATGCCTAGCGGCCCCGACGTTTTCTTAATCTGCCCGAAATGTCACACAAGCAAACGACTATCAAAAGAAGACTACGAAAAGGCCCAGGCCACGGCCTAAACCCCTTTTTTTCTTTGACATAAAACAGTCGAAAAACCTTTTAACAAGTCGGCGCTAACAACAAAAGCGGAAGCTGGGAAGGCGCTAACCATCGGGCGGTCTTACAGACTCCTTCAATCGCCAGATTCACCACGCCTTCCCACTTCCCATGAACGGAGATGAAACCAAAACGAAAACCCAAACTTTAGAAAAAAAAGACTTCAAAGAAACCCCTGAAGGCTTGCTTTATGAACAAGACTTTCAAGGTGACGGAAACCTGTTCATAGCAGGCAATTTAGGCAGAATCGTTTTCAAAGGCGGTCTCTCAACAAAAGGCAACATAACAATCGAGGCGGGCGGCTCCATCGAGGCGGGC
>Ga0335071_10005129_pt1 | contig 13646 bp, 7 predicted proteins | sample Lox_Sample_15_FD_206724 | JGI IMG/M metagenome (GOLD analysis project Ga0335071, IMG submission 206724) | Soil microbial communities from Loxahatchee National Wildlife Refuge, Florida, United States - Lox_Sample_1.5 | ecosystem: Environmental > Terrestrial > Soil > Wetlands | place: USA: Florida... | reverse complement strand
GACTTCTTCACAAGATATCCACATCGATGGAACACCTGAGCGGGTGCCTCACGTTTCAGCCGCAGCTCAAGGTAACGGGAAAGGTCAAGACCTTCGTCCTCGATACGAACGTCCTGCTGCACGATCCGCAGTCGATATTCAAGTTTGAGGACAACAACCTCGCGATCCCGGTCGAGGTGCTCGAGGAGCTCGACAACATCAAGGGGGAGCAATCGACCGAGCGGGGCCGCAACGCCCGGCGCGTGCATCGCCTGCTCCAGGAGCTGCTGCCCGACTCGCGCTCGATGCTCGAGGGCGTCAAGCTGCCCACCGGCGGAACGCTTTCGGTGATCATCAACCGCTGGCTGCTCGACGAACGCAGCCCGGTCCCGCCGGCGATCCAGCGGCTGCGGACGATCCTGCCGGATCTTTCAAAAAAGGACAATCGCATCATCGCTTGCGCGCTGTTCGTCCAGGAGACGTTTCCGCCGCCGACCGTGCTGGTGACGAAGGACGTCAACGTGCAGCTCAAGGCGCGGGCGGTGGGCCTGGAATCCCAGGATTACCTCAACGACAAGGTGCCCGAGGACCCGGAGGAGGATTCCTACCGGCGCGTCGCCGTCAGCGTCTACGACCTGCAGCGCTTCGCGTCGGAGGGCGAGTTCGAGGTCGCCGCCGAGGTGGCGGCGCCCCTCGGCATCAACGAATACCTCCTGCTGACCTCGCCGGAGGGCAAGACGATGCCGGCGCGTTACTTCGGCGCCGGCGTGGTCCGGCGGCTGCGGCTGCCGGAATTCGTGAAGGCGCCGGCGGGAATCCCCATCCGGGCGCGCAACCTCGAACAGCAGTTCTTCGTGGACGCGCTGCTCGACGAGAGCATCTCGCTCATCACCTGTTTCGGCAAGGCCGGCACCGGCAAGACGCTGCTCTCGACCGCGTGCGCCCTGCAGCAGGTGTGCGGCGAGCACAGCCGCTACGACGGCGTGTCGATCTCGCGCCCGGTGATCGCGCTCGGCAAGGACATCGGTTTTCTGCCCGGCTCGCTGGAGGAGAAGATGAAGCCCTGGCTCCAGCCGTACTACGACGCCCTCGAGGTGCTCATGCCCTCCCGGCCGCCGAAGGAGCCCCAGTTTGCCGACAAGCGTTCGAGCCGGAAGAAGAAGCGGAAGGAGGAGGCGGCGCTGCAGGCGGCGCTGCCCGCGGCCCCGGGCGCCCATGCGCCGGGTGCGCCGGTGAAGCCCTACGACCGCCTGATCCGGAGCGGCACGGTGGAGATCGAGGCGCTGTGCTTCATCCGGGGACGGTCGATCGCGCGGCGCTTCTTCATCCTGGACGAGGCCCAGCAACTCACGCCGCACGAGGTCAAGACGGTCATCACCCGGATTTCCGAGGGATCCAAGATCGTGCTCATCGGCGACCCGGCGCAGATCGACAATCCCTATGTCGATTCCCGCAGCAACGGGCTCGTCTTCTGCCACAACCGGATGAAGGGCCAGCCGATCGCCGCGCACATCAAGCTGACCAAGGGCGAGCGGTCGAAACTGGCGGAGCTGGCGGCGGATCTGCTCTGAGGTCCGCGTGCGCCCGGGGGGCCGTCACCGGCCGGTGGCGGCGATCGCGTAGGCAATCGCCGGCAGGCGCACCCGCCAGCCGCCGCGTTCCCGCCGCAGGGCCCCCGGCTCCCCGGCCAGGATGCGCGGCGGGCCGGCCACCGCTCCGCGCGGGAGGCGCGCCGTGCACGGCTTGCCGCCCGGGTTGAGGGCGACGAGGATCGCCTCGCCCGGCGCGGTCCGCCGGTAGACGAAGGGCGCCCGGCCGCCGGTCGCCAGCACGGGGGCGAAGCCGCCGCCGGCGCCGAGCGCGGGATGGGCGCGGCGGACGGCGATCAGCCGCCGGACGGTCTGCAGGACCGAGGCCGGGTCGGCCTCCTGCGCCGCCACGGTCGGCCGGTCCGGAGCGGGGTCGATCGGGAGGTAGAGGCGGCCGGCCGGCGCCGCCGAGAAGCCGGCGTTGGGCGAGGCGTCCCATTGCATCGGCGTGCGCACGGCGGTGCGCGCGTAACCGCCTTCCTTCGACGGCAGGCCCTCGACCGACCGCATCCCGATCTCGTCGCCGTAGTAGATGAACGGCACGGCGGGCAGCGTCAGCAGGAGGGCGAACGCGACCGCCAGGTCGCGCGCGTCGCGGCCGGTCCCGAGCCGCGGGCCCGCGTCATGGTTGCCCGAGGGCAGCGCGAGGAAGCCGCGCCCGCGGGTGGCCGCGAGGAGCGGAAGGAATTCCTCGAGGAACGGGCGGATGCGGCCGCGGCCGCTGCGGTCGAGGTACGGCGTGTCGGCCGGGCGCGTCCGGCGGAACAGGGAGGTGAAGCCGGGCTTGTTGAAGGGCAGCAGGAAGTCGGCGTGGAAGCCGCCGGGCACGGCCACCGCGGGGTCCGACCACTCCGAAACGAGCACCGCCTCCGGGTAGGCGCGGTCCAGCCACGCGCGGACCCCGCGCCAGAGCGCGGCGGTGGCGCGCCCGCCGGGGTCGTTCTTCACGAGCGAACCCGCCATGTCGACGCGGAACCCGGCGGCGCCGAGGTCGAGCCAATGGCGCATGATCGCGCGCAGCTCGGCGCGGACGGCGCGCGGACCGGGCGCGCCGGCGGGCTGCTGCCAGGGGCGCCGCGGATCGGGCCGGGCGTAGCCGTAGTTGAGCGCCGGCTGGAACCAGAAGAAGTTGGGCACGTAGTTGCCGTTGCGCGCGGCGTAGCCCGCCACGACCGGCTGATCGAGCCCGGACCGGGTCCACACGCTGTCCGTCCAGACGTACCAATCGCTGCGGGCGTCGCGCTCCGCCCGGCAGGACTCGCGGAACCACGGGTGCTCGTTCGAGGTGTGTCCGGCGACGAGGTCGAGGATGACGCGCAGGCCGTGCGCGCGCGCCGCCGCGAACAGCGCCCGCAGGTCCCGGTTGGTGCCGTACCGCGGGGCGACCCGGTAGAAATCGGCGACGTCGTAGCCGGCGTCGCGGAACGGCGACACGAAGCAGGGATTGAGCCACAGCGCGGTGACGCCGAGATCGCGCAGGTAGGGGAGCCGGCTGATGATGCCGCGCAGATCGCCGATGCCGTCGCCGTTCGCGTCGCGGAACGACTGCGGGTAGATCTGGTAGAAGACGGCGGACTCGAGCCAGGCGGGCATCACGGCGGGACGGGGAAACCAAGGCCGGCGGGCCTGCGGCCGCAAGCGCGCGAACGCGCGGACGGCTGCAGCTCGCGGGCCCGGCGGGCGGCGCGTCAGGCGCCGAGGGTGACCTCGACGCTGACGGCGGTCTGGCCGGCGGCGGGCGGCGGGACCACGTTGCCGGCGACCTTGCGGCCGTCGACCCGCAGCGACTTGACCCCCTTGGAGACGCCACGCGGGTTCTTCACCTCGATCGTGTAGAGCACGCCGCGGAACTTCCGCCGGACCGTGAAGCCCTTCCATTTGCGGGGCACGCAGGGGTCGATGCGCAGGCCGTCGTAGTCCGGGCGCACGCCGAGGATGTGCTGCTGGGCGACGACCAGGGCCCACGCCGCGGTGCCGGTGAGCCACGAGTTCTTGCCCTCGCCCGGTGTGGGCGAGAGGTGGCTCGCGGTCATCTGGGCGTAGACGTACGGTTCCGAGCGGTAGACATCGTGGTCGCGCTTCGCGGAAGGGCAGATGCTCAGGTAGTAGTCGAGCGCCTTTTCGCCCTCGCCGAAGAGCGTCCAGCCGATGTGGATCCAGGTGTTGTTGTGCGAGAAGACGCCGGCGTTCTCCTTGTAGCCCGGCGGGTAGCTGGAGACCTCGCCGAGTTCGAGGTGGTAGGTCGAATACGGCGGATACTGGAGCGCGCAGCCGAGCCCGCTCCGGTAGAGGTAGCGATCGACCGCCGCGAGCGCCCGGCGGGCGCGGCCGTTCGCCTGGCCGGCGCCGCCGAGCACGCACCAGGCCTGGCTTTCGATGTAGACCTTGCCCTCCGCGCAGGCCTTCGAGCCGACGGGATCGCCGTGGGCGTCGAACGCGCGGGTGTACCACTCGCCGTCCCAGGCCTGCGTCTCGATCGTCTGGAGCATGTCGGCGTAGGCCGCGTCGAGCCGGGCGGCGTCGTCGGCGCGGCCGAGCCAGCGGTAGAGCGCGGCGAGGTCGCGCGCGGCGTAGAGGAACAGGCCCGCGATCATCACCGATTCGGCCTGGGACCCGGCGATGTCGCCGGTGACCTGGAACGACTCGTTCGGCTCCTTGGAGAAGCAGTTCAGGTTGAGGCAGTCGTTCCAGTCGGCGTGGCCGATGAGCGGGAGGCCGTGCGGCCCGCGATGGCCGAGCGTGTAGGCGATCGAGGTCTCGAGGTGGTGGTGGAGGGTTTCCGTGGAGCCGGGCCGGTCGGCGTACCCGCACGGCGCGTCGAGAATGGAGCGGTCGCCGGTCTCGCGGATGTAGGCGGTGGTGGCGAGGACGAGCCAGAGGGGATCGTCGTTGAAGCCGCCGCCGATGTCGGCGTTGCCCTTCTTGGTCAGCGGCTGGTACTGGTGGTAGCAGGTGCCGTCGGCGAGCTGGGTCGAGGCGATGTCGAGCAGGCGCTGGCGGGAGCGGCGCGGATCGAGGTGGACGAAGCCGAGCAGGTCCTGGTTCGAGTCGCGGTAGCCGAGGCCGCGGCCGATGCCGGTCTCGTAGCCGGAGGCGGACCGCGACAGGTTGAAGGTGGCCATGACCTGGCACTGGTTCCAGACGTTGACCATGCGGCGCAGGTGGGCGTTGGGCACGCGGTCGGCCTGGTAGACGGAGAGCAGGTCGTCCCAGCGGGCGCGGAGGGCGGCGAAGGCGCCGTCGATAGCGGCCGGGTCGCGATAGCGGTCGAGGAGGGCGCGGCCCCGGGCCTTGTTGAGCACGAACGGGGCGTCGAACTTGGGCAGGTCGCCCTGCTCGACGTAGGCGAGGATGAAGGCGAACGTCTCCTCCGCGCCGGGCTTGAGCGTGAGGTTGACCTGGTGGGCGCCGATCGGGTTCCAGCCGTAGGCATGGCTGTTGCGGCAGCGGCCCTCGAGGACGGCCTGCGGATCGTGCAGGCCGTGGTGGACGCCGACGAAGGCGTCGCGCGCGGTGTCGTGGCCGTCGATCTTCCGGGTGCAGCCGAACAGGGTGTAGTGGCTCCGGCGCTCGCGGTACTCGGTCTTGTGGTAGATCGCGGCGTCCTCGACCTCGACCTCGCCGATCGAGTAGGTGCGCTGGTAGTTCGTCATGTCGTTCAGCGCTTCGAAGAAGCAGAACTCGACGAACGAGAAGAGGGTCAGCTTCTGGGGCTTCCGCGTCCGGTTGCGCACCGCCACCCGCCAGACCTCGAGGTTCTCGTCGGGCGGGATGAACATGAGCTGTTCGACCTCGATGCCGCCCCGGGCGCCGGTGATCCGGGTGTAGCCGAGGCCGTGGCGGCACTCGTAGGCATCCAGCGGCGCGCGCACCGGCTTCCAGCCGGGGTTCCAGATGGAGCGGCCGTGCTTCACGTAGAGGAAGCGGCCGTCGTTATCCATCGGGTTGTTGTTGTAGCGGTAGCGCGTCAGGCGCCGGAGGCGGGCGTCGCGCCAGAACGAGTAGCCTCCGGCCGTCTGGGTGCAGAGGCCGAAGAACTCGTCCTGGCCGAGCATGTTCAGCCAGGGCAGCGGGGTGTCGGGGCGGGTGATGACGAATTCGCGGTGGCGGTCGTCGAAGGTTCCGTAGGTGGCCATGGGGAGGCGGGGCGGGCGATCTTTGCGTTGAGGCGGGGAAGGGCGGGCGGATTCCCGAAAACGATCAAGCCGGGCGCGAGGCCCGGCTTGGGGGTGGCGGCAGCGGCCGATCAGGCGGGGCGGGGCGCCGGACGCCGCAGCAGGCTCGGCTGGCCGGCGCGCAGCGCCGACCATTCCATGACCAGGGCGAACACGGCGGCGAACCCGAGGTCGCTGACGAGCGTGTTGCGGAAGAAGAGGAGCGTGGGCGGGAACTCGGGATGGCCGGTCGTGAGCGCCTGCGCCCAGCCGGCCAGGGTCTTGGCATAGTACGGGTCGCCGAGGAACGCGGCCGTGTTCGTCACGACGTAGAAGAGCAGCGAACCCCCGACGCAGCCGGCGAGGAGCGTCAGCCACGTCTTGCGGCGGGCGATCATCCAGCCGAGCGCGAGGGCGGCGGCGAAGCACGCGGTGCGCACGAGCACGCCGCCGACATCCCAGGAGTAGCCGAAATGCGTCGCGTGGTAGTGGTCGAGATAAAGGTCCGACGCGCTCAGCGCAACGAAGGGCACGAGCCACATCCAGCGATTGCGGAAATAGACGCCGCCGCAGAAAGCCAGGGCCATGAGCGGGGAGAAATTGACCAGGTCCGGATTCCACGCCGCGACGATCCGGTACGCGGTGGCCAGCAAAATGAGCGCGAGGGCGGTTCTCATAGTCAACGGTGGCGCGATTGTGGCGGCCGGTCCCCGAAAGGACAGCAAAAACTGGCCCGGCGGCGTTCGGCGGACGCGGCGCCGGCTCAATCGGGCCGGCCGGGGCCGGCCGGGGCCGCCGCGGGCGGCCCGCCGGGCGCCGGGCGCAGCGGCAGCACGTGGGTCTCGCTGGCCACGCCCAGCTTGAGGGTCACCGTGACGTCGAGCTGGTCGAAGTTGTTCTCGATCGGGGACAGCATGGGATCGGGCGAGCCCTGCTGGCCGGGGGCCAGCGTGAAAGTCTCGGGCCGCGCGGCAAAATTGCCGAGCGGCGAATCGACGTTTGCGACCGTGAACGTCACCGGTGCGGAGCCCGTGTTGGTGAACGTGAAGGTCAGGGCGAGGCGGGGCGGGCGCATGTACTGGTAGTCGACGCGGCCATACATCTCGTCGATTTCCTCGCGGGTGAATTCGTTGCCCCCCTCGGAAAAGGGGCGGGCGTGCCCGCGGGGATGTTCGCCGGCGCCGGACGGCAGGCCCGACGGGCGCTCGCCCGCGGGCCGCAGGCGCACCGAGGGGCCGAGCCAGGACTGGACGGTGACGGCGCCGCCGCCGTAGGTGGCACCGGCCGTCAGCACGGTCTGGGGCGGCGCGATCCGGGACATGAACCGGCGGCGCTCGCCGCGCTCGGTCGCGCAGGCGGCGAGGGCGAGCGCGGCCAGGAGGCCCAGGGTCAGGGCGGCCGCGACCGGGCCGGGACGCGGAGCGGCGGAGCGGATGCGGAGCGGGGGCGGGACGGGGGCAGACGCCGGCGGTAGCAGGTGCACGGCCTCAGTCTTGCGGGTTTCCGCGCGGCGGTGCAACACCAGTCCTCCTTCCCGCCCGCCGCCGCGGACGGCGCGCCGGCGGGCGAGAGGAATTCGGGCGGCGTCAGCCGTAGATGTACTGCGCGAGCAGGTTCTCGAGGTACTCCTGGCGGCCGCTGTGGACCACCGGTTCGCCGAGCTTGAGCGCGATCTTCTCGAGCTCGCGGAAGCCGATCTTGCGCGACGCGATGTCGCGGCCGAACCCGACGTTGTAGCTGTTGTACCGCGCCGCGACGAACTGGGAGAAACGGCCGTCGGCCAGGATGCGGCGCGCGACCTTGAACGCCAGGGCGTACGCGTCGAATCCGCCGATGTGCGCGTAAAAGAGGTCCTCGAGGTCGGTCGACGGGCGGCGGAGCTTGGCGTCGAAGTTGAAACCGCCGGAGCCGAGCCCGCCGGCGCGGAGGATCGACACCATGGCGAGGGTGAGCTCGCGGACGTCGGTGTTGAACTGGTCCGTGTCCCAGCCGAGAAGCAGGTCGCCGGCGTTGGCGTCGATCGAGCCGAGCAGGCCCTGGGCGGCGGCGGTCTCGATCTCGTGCTGGAAGGTGTGGCCCGCCAGGGTGGCGTGGTTCGTCTCGATGTTGAACTTGAAATGGCGGTCGAGGCCGAACGTCCGGAGGAAGGCGATGCCGGCGGCGACGTCGAAATCGTACTGGTGCTTGGTGGGCTCCTTGGGCTTCGGCTCGATGAGGAACTGGCCCTTGAAGCCGATCGCCTTGGCGTAGTCGACCGCCATGTGCATGAACGCGGCCAGGTGCTCCTGCTCGCGCTTGAGATCGGTGTTGAGCAGCGTCTCGTAGCCTTCGCGGCCGCCCCAGAAGACGTAGTTCTCGCCGCCGAGCTCGCGGGTGACCTCGAGGGCCTTCTTCACCTGGGCGGCGGCGTAGGCGAAGACATGCGCGTCGGGGTTGGTGGCGGCGCCGCACATGTACCGGCGGTTGCCGAACAGGTTGGCGGTGCCCCAGAGGAGCCTGACGCCGGTGGCCTTCTGCAGGGCCTTCGCGTGGGCGACGAGCTGGTCGAGGATGCGGTTCGTCTCGGCGAGCGAGCGCCCCTCGGGCGCGATGTCGCGGTCGTGGAAGCAGTAGAACGGCGCCTGGATCTTGACGAAGAACTCGAATGCCGCGTCCATCCGCGCCTTGGCGACCGAGATCGCGTCGCGGCCGGTCTCCCAGGGCCGGACGATCGTGCCCGGGCCGAAGGGGTCCTGGCCGGTGCCGCGGAACGAGTGCCAGTAGGCGATCGAGAAGCGCAGGTGGTCCTGCAGCGACTTCCCGTCGATCATCTCGGCCGGCTGATAATGCCGGAAGGCGAGCGGGTTGTCGGATTGCGGTCCCTCGTAGGCGATCTGCGGGATCCGGGGGAAATGACTCGGGGCTTTTTTCATAAAAGGGCGGGAGGAGTGGAATGGCACAGCGGCGCCGCGGGGGAAAACTCGTTCTGGGTCTTACAATAGACAGTGGCGCCGCGGGGCAACCGCAATCCCGGCGCGCGCCGGGAGCCATCCCCGCCCGGCCCCGGCCGCAGGCCTACTTGGAGAGCTGCGATTTGAGGAACTCGACGCTGCCGCGCACCGAGTCGTCCTGCTCCATCATGTTCTCGACGGTCTTGCAGGCGTGGATGACGGTGCCGTGGTCGCGCCCGCCGAAGGCGTCGCCGATCTCCTGCAGGGAATGCTTGGTGAGCTGGCGGGCCAGATACATCGCGATCTGCCGGGGCATCGCGATGTTGGCCGGGCGCCGCTTGCTGCTCATGTCGCTGTGCCGGATCTGGTAGTGGTCCGCCACGCGCTTCTGGATGGTCTCCAGGGTGAGCTGATTCTGGGCCTGCTCCATGAGCACGTCCTGCAGGAGCATCTCGACCGTGGGCAGGTCGAGGGTCCGGTTCGTCAGCGCCGAGTAGCTCGCGACCTTGATCAGGGCGCCCTCGAGGCGGCGGATGTTCTTCGAGATGTGCTGGGCGATGAAATTGATGACCGCCGGCGGCACGTCGAACTTCAGGCTGGCCGCCTTGGTGCGCAGGATGGCGACGCGGGTCTCGAGGTCGGGCACCTGGATGTCGGCGACGTAGCCCCATTGGAATCGGGACACCAGGCGCGACTCAAGCTTGGCGATCTCGCCGGCGGGGCGGTCGCTGGAAAGCACGACCTGCTTCCCCGACTCGAAGACGTCGTTGAAGGTGTGGAAGAACTCCTCCTGGATCCGCTCCTTGCCGCTGAGGAACTGGACGTCGTCGAGCAGGAGCACGTCGACGTTCCGGTAGCGCTGCCGGAAGCGGGTCAGGCTGTTCTCCTGCAGCGCCTGGATGAACTCGTTGGTGAACTTCTCGGTCGAGAGGTACGCCACCTTGGCGTCGGGATTGTTGCGGAGGATGCTGTGGCCCACCGCGTGCATCAGGTGGGTCTTGCCGAGGCCGGTGTCGCCGTAGATGAACAGGGGATTGAAGGCCTGCGCCGGGGCCTGGGCCACGGCCAGCGCCGCGGCGTGGGCCAGCTGGTTGTTGGCGCCGACGACGAAGTTCTCGAAGGTGTTGCGCGGATTGAGCGTCCCGGCGTTGGGCCCCTTCTCGTCGTAGCGGCCCGGGCGGCGCAGCGCGGCGCGGCTCCCGCGGTTGTGGTGCGCGGCGGTCGGCGCCTCGTGCACCCCGTTCTCGCCGGCCGGAACCAGCGGCGACCGCGTGGCCGGCCCGGGATGGTGCACCTTGAGCGCCACGTTGATCAGGCGGCCGGCGTTCAGCCGCAGGCGCTGGGTGATCAGGTCGAGATAGTTGTCGTGGATCCAGATGGCCGCGAAATCGTTGGGCACGCCCAGGGTGATCGAGTCCTCCGTGGTCTCGAGGCAAACCATGGGCTCAAACCACATCTGGAAGACATCTTCAGGGAAGAGCCCCTTGAAGTCGCACTTGACGGTTTCCCAGAGGCTGGGCGGAAGGGTCAGCGAAGGCATGGAGCGAACGAAGGGGGGATATTATTCACACAACCTCGGGGGCGGCTCTTGGCCCGCGTCCGACAGTGCCGCTTTTCGTCGCTCGCTCGGGGGAGAAAGGCAGGTCCAGTCCCAAAGGGCCGGCGTTAGGTTGGTCTGGCAAGGCAAAACATTGGAGACCAGAAGGTAGGGAGAAACTCCCAGGAGACTCGCGAGGGAAAACCGACTGCGGACGTGGGAAAGAACAGGCAGAGTGCCGGGCAATAGAACGGATTCGCGGAGTAACGTGAATCACAAAATGCATTTCAAGGCCAACTTTCCCACAACTTGTTCACACGGGGGGTCCGCGGCGGGCGGGCGCGCCGGCCCGCGCGGCGGCGCGTGTAACAAAACTGTCACTACACGCTGGCGCCGCGCCCGGGTGGCGGCGGACGCGCGGCGGCGGGCGGCTCGCGCCACCGCCCGCGGGCCCGGATCAGCGCGAGCAGGCGGTCGTCGGCCTCGGCCTGGGGAATGTTGAACTGGACGCAGTCCCGGCCCACGTAGAGGTTGATCCGGCCGGGGGCCCCGCCGACGTAGCCGAAATCCGCGTCCGCCATCTCGCCCGGCCCGTTGACGATGCAGCCCATGATCGCGATCTTGACGCCGGTGAGGTGGCCGGTCTTCTCCCGGATCCGCCGGGTCGTCGTCTGCAGGTCGAAGAGGGTGCGCCCGCAGCTCGGGCAGGCGACGAACTCGGTCTTGGAGACGCGGGCCCCGGCCGCCTGGAGCACGTTGTAGGCGAGCCGCGCGGCGCGGAGCGGGTCGGCCTCGGTTTCGACGCTGACGAGGTCGCCGAGGCCGTCGCAGAGGAGGCCGCCGGCGAGGATGGCGGCGTCGAGCAGCCGGCCGAGGCCGTCGGGCGCGCCGGCGAGGGCCTGCGCCGGGGTCAGGCGGATCCAGAGCGGCGCCCGCCCGCCGGACGCGCGCAGCCGGGCGGCGAGGCGGCGGTAGGCGCCCAGGGGATGGCCGCCGGGCCCGGGCGCCGTCAGCGTGACCACCAGGCCGTCGCCGGGGAGGGCGCGCAGTGTGTCACCATACTCCGGATACGCGTCCGGATCGAGGTCGAGGGCGAGGAACCCGCCGGCGCGCCGGGCGAGGGCGGCGAGTTCCGCCAGGGCGCCGGGGCCGCCCGGGCCGGGGCGCCGGACGAACCCGAGGCGGCCGGGCCGGGCGGCGGCGAAGGCCGCGAGGTCCGTCGGGGCGACGGCGGGGCCGAGCTCGAGGACGAGGCCCGCCCCCGGCAGGCGGGCCGCGGCCGCGGCGGCGGCCGGCCGCAGCGCGGCGAGGGCGGCGGCGTCCGCCACCGGCACGAGCAGCGCCTCGGCCGGCGTGTCCGTGCCGGCGAGCGCGGCGAGCCGCTCGGCCGCGGCGGGGAGCGCGGCCGGATCGGCGACCCGCACGATCACCCGCGGCGGCTCGTCCCCGCCGGCGCGGCCGCCGCCGAGGGCGACCACGGCCGCCGGGCGGCGGGCGTAGACGAAGGGATCGATGCCCTCGGCGGCGGGCTCCGCGGGCGCGGCGGCGCCGGCGCCCCAGAGGCGCTGGGCGCGCTCGGCCAGCGCGCGCGCGACGGGGATCTCATGGACCGAGTCCTCGGTCAGCGACACCCGGATCGTGTCGCCGAGGCCGTCGAGCAGCAGCGAGCCGATGCCGATGGCGCCCTTGATCCGGCCGTCCTCGCCGTCGCCGGCCTCGGTGACGCCGAGGTGCAGCGGATAGGGGCGGTGGGCGGCGTCGAGGCGCTCGACGAGGAGGCGGTACGCCGCGATCATCACCTTCGGGTTGCTCGCCTTCATCGAGAGGATGAGGGCGTGCAGGCCCGCGGCCTCGGCGATGCGGACGAATTCGAGCGCGCTCTCGACCATCCCGAGCGGCGTGTCGCCGTACCGGTTCAGGATCCGGTCCGAGAGCGAGCCGTGGTTCGTGCCGATGCGCAGGGCCCGGCCCAGCTCGCGGCAGCGGCGCATCAGCGGGGCGCAGGCGGCGGCGAGGCGCTCGAGCTCGCGGTCGTATTCGGCGTCGGAGTACTCGCGGACCGCGAATTTCTTCTTGTCGGCGTAGTTGCCCGGGTTGACCCGGACCTTTTCGACGTGCTCGACCGCCTCGAGCGCGGCCGCCGGCAGGAAATGGATGTCGGCGACCAGCGGCACCGCGCCGAAGCCCGCGGCGCTGAAGCGCTCGCGGATGGCGCGCAGGCACCGGGCCGCCGCGAGGTTCGGGGCGGTCACGCGCACGATCTCGCAGCCCGCCTCGGCGAGGGCGATGGATTCGCGGACCGTCGCGTCGACGTCCTGGGTGTCGCTCGTCGTCATCGACTGCACCCGGATCGGGTGGGCGCCGCCGACGCCGACGGCGCCGACCTTCACCTCGACGGTGCGGCGGCGGACGGTCTGGAATCGGGAGGCGCAGTAAGCCATGGCGGGGGCGGCCGGCGGGCGATCGCGCGCCGTCAGGGCGCGGGCGCCGGCGCGGCCCGCGGCGCGGGCGGCGGGGCCGGCTCGGCCCGGCGGAAGTTGCGGCGCACGTCGTGGAAGGTGACGTACGCGAACAGCGAGATGATCAGGACAAAAAAGACGCTCTGGACCGTCATGACGAACTCGGGCGGCAGCGAACGTCCCCGCAGGCGCGCGATGGTGGCAAACAGCATGTGGCCGCCGTCAAAAAGCGGGATCGGCAGCAGGTTGAGGATGGCCAGGCTGATATTGACCACGATCGTGAGCCAGAGGACGACGCGGACGTCGCTCTGCGCAGCGGCATAGAAGGCGCTCACGATTCCCACGGGCCCGCTCAGGTCGGCCACCGAGACGTCGGATCGCCGGTTGATGATCGCGGCCAGCAGGCCGAAAGCCTGCCGGGCGTCGTCGCCGAGCTGGGTGAACGGGTCGGGATAGAGGAGCTTGAAGCTCGGCTGGAAGGTGAGCCCGAGGTCGGCGGCCTCCGCCGTCGGCGGACGGGCCGGCACCCGGAGCGGGAGAAGCCGGCCGCCGCGGCGGACGGTGAGCGCGAAGGGCTGGCCCGCCTGCCGGCGCAGGAAGTCGGCCAGGACGGTGAAATGGAACACCGGAGCGCCGTCGAGGGCGGCGATCCGGTCGCCGGGCGCGACGCCGGCGCCGGCCGCGGGCGATCCGGCGGCGACGGCGGCCACCACCAGGTCCTGGGCGGGCACGATGCCGACGGTCCGCATCCGCTCGTCGCCGGTGAGGACCGGATACACGGTGACATCGAGGGTGCGGTCGCCGCGTTCGATGGTGAAGACGGCCCGGCGGCGTCCGTCGGCGGCGCGGTCGGTGCCGAGGAAAAGGGTCTGCTGGAGGTCGGGCCAATCCGCAACGCGGCGGCCGTCGATGGCCCGAACGACGTCGCCCGGCTGGAGGCCGGCCTCGGACGCCGGGCAGGGCCCCGGCGTCCCGTCGGGCAGGGTGATCGGCGGCAG
>Ga0335071_10005128_pt1 | contig 13649 bp, 13 predicted proteins | sample Lox_Sample_15_FD_206724 | JGI IMG/M metagenome (GOLD analysis project Ga0335071, IMG submission 206724) | Soil microbial communities from Loxahatchee National Wildlife Refuge, Florida, United States - Lox_Sample_1.5 | ecosystem: Environmental > Terrestrial > Soil > Wetlands | place: USA... | reverse complement strand
TCTTCATCCCATTATCAAAGCTCCGCTATACAGTTCAACAAATTATGATGACGTGCCGTTGGTCGACGCTGCTGCTGTTCTAAGCGATGAGGGATCCCTAAACCTCTTTGTGATGAATCGTTCCACTAATAGCAACGTCGAGCTTACCTGTGATTTACGAGCTTTTGGAGATATTCGCTTCAATGAACAAATCGTGCTCCATCACGATGATGCGAAAGCAATCAATTCGGAAGATAAGCCTAACGAAGTCGCTCCGGTAGTTCGCCACGAGTACGAATTAGAAGACGGCAAATATTCTATTCTGTTACCTGCTTTAAGTTGGAATGTCTTGAAGTTTCCAGACGTGAATTACAAAATCTAAAAAGGCTTCTGCTAAAAAGACACTTTCTCTTCAGTGTTTTCTCTCCCTATTAAGTCTCCTTATTTTCAGGAGGCATTGTCCGTCACTCACGCCAAGTGATGGACAATTTTTTAAGATTTATCAACGCGTTATACTAGAAACAGCTAATAAAATAAGCAAACGCGAATCCCGACGCAGGGTTATCATCGAGTATTGAGGTTGGCGCGCACGATTGCAGATTTGGCAGGGGTTGAAGAAATACTTAGCAAAGGCGCTGCGATATAAATTCAAGCTGGTACTAGGAACAGAACAATAGATAACCCCAAGTGGTCTCGCAAGTAGCTGGAGCAAAACTCTACTTGACAAGATTGTGCTCAATATGCTATAAATCCCATTGATTTAGTCGTAAAAATATGGCAGAGATGCCATTTTTATAGTTTCAAATATATACTAAATCAATAGGATAAATTTTAAAAGGAGATTAAAATGTCAGACTACATTCATCCAGAAGTATTGGTCGAAACGAACTGGCTTGTGGAGCACTTGAACGATCAGGAGGTCCGGATCGTAGAGGCCGATGAGGATGTTTTGCTCTATGATGTCGGTCATATTCCGGGAGCTGTCAAGATTAGCTGGCACGAGGATCTGAATGACGCACGCGTGCGTGATTATCTGGATGCGGAAAAATTCGCCGCATTGTTATCTTCCAAAGGCATATCCAACGCCACAACCGTTGTTTTTTACGGTGACAAAAACAATTGGTGGGCGACTTACAATTTTTGGGTGTTCAAGTTGTTCGGTCACAAGGATGTGCGCGTCCTGAATGGCGGTCGCAAGAAATGGGAGGACGAAAAGCGCGAGTTCACCAAGGAAGTTCCTTCCTATGCAAAGGCCAGCTATAAGACGCCAAAGCGTGATGATAAAAAGATCCGCGTCTTCCGCGACGATGTGCTGAATCATGTGGAAAAGAGATTGCCGCTGGCGGACGTTCGATCTCCTGCCGAATACACTGGTGAAAAACTGCACATGCCTGAGTACCCGCAGGAAGGCGCGCTGCGCGGCGGGCATATTCCAGGCGCGAAGAATATTCCGTGGGCCAAAGCCGTGCGCGAAGATGGCACATTCAAATCTGTGGATGAGCTCAAAGAGCTTTATCAAGGCCAGGGCATCACTCCCGAGAAAGACATCGTTACGTACTGTCGTATCGGTGAGCGCTCCAGCCATTCGTGGTTTGTGCTGACTTATCTGTTGGGCTATCCTAACGTCCGCAACTACGATGGCTCATGGACAGAATGGGGCAACTTGGTGCGCGCCCCCATTGAGAAATAAATAGGACAAGAATGAAATCTTTATTCGCGAAGCAGTTTGTGGATGAGGGCTTGGGGAACTCATCCTACCTGATCGCCTCTGAAGAAACCGGTGTTGCCGCGGTGATCGATCCGCAGCGCGACGTGGATAAATACATCAAGACCGCGAATGGATTGGGCCTGAAACTAACGTATGCCCTCGATACGCACCTTCACGCGGACTTTGTGTCTGGCGCGCATGAATTGGCGCATCATCTTGGCCTTGGGCATGATCACCCTCACTTTCAAATCGGTGCCAGTGCAGAAGCCCATGCCAAGTTTGAACATGTTGCTCTGCACGAAGGCGACAAGCTTTCACTGGGCGATCTATCCATTGGTGTGATTACCACGCCCGGCCATACTCCTGAGCACATCGCCTTTAGCGTTTACAAAGAAAACAGTGAAACACCTGAAACCTTATTCAGCGGAGGTTCGCTCATCGTGGGTGGCACAGGGCGCCCTGACCTGCTGGGTCACGAACATACGATTCCGCTGGCACACGATCTTTATCGAACCATTCAAAAGAAGCTGGCGCTTTTGCCGGATGATGTGGTCGTGTATCCCACACACGGCGCGGGTTCATTTTGCAATACTTCATCGAGCGGCGCGCGCTTCACCACAATCGGGCAGGAGCGGTTGAGCAATCCTTTTATGCAGCTTCATGATGAAGAGGAATTCATCCAGCGCGCCACCACCGGACTTTCCAGTTATCCCACGTATTACCAAAATATGCGCGCGGTGAATAAAAAAGGCGGACGCATTCTCGGCTCGTTGGGCGTTCCGGCTATTTGCCCTCTTTCACCGGATCAAGTGAAGAAAGAGATCAAAGCTGGGGCGGTGGTGGTGGATATCCGTGATTCCGATTGCTTCCTGGATGAACATATCGAAGGCTCATACGGGATTCCGTTGGTCACGCCTCTGATCACTTGGGCAGGTTGGGTGATTCCATTTGGGACGCCGATCATCCTCCTTGCACAGACGACAACTGAAATCCGGGAGGCAATACGGCAGCTCATCCGCATTGGCTATGATGATTTGCGCGGTTACCTGGATGGCGGCATCAAAGCTTGGAAGGAGAAGGGTCTGCCCTTGGTATCCACTCGAAGAGTCGACGCACCTCAACTTAAAGATTGGCTTTCACAAAAAGATGCGCCGGTTGTGTTGGATGTTCGTTTCAACAAGGAATGGCATGCGGGTCACATTCCCAACGCAAAACATGTAGAAGCTGGCGCGTTGACTGAAGTGGCGCACAGCTTGCTTCCTGAAGATCAGTCGTTGGTGGTGCATTGCCAGCATGGAAATCGTTCCACCGTGGCTATTTCACTGCTCGAGCAGAAGGGCTTTACGAACCTGTACGCATTGGAAGCAGGCTTTCAATCCTGGCTGCAAGCCGGTTATGAAGTTGTCTTGAATGGAAAGCAATAGTAACTGCCATGGCGAATAAAAATTCTCAAGCCGGTTTGCCGTATCAAGTCGCAGTGGTGGGATCGGGCGCAAGCGGAACGTTGGTCGCGGCCCAATTCAAAAAACTCGCGTCGCAAGAGAGGCTGGCATTGATTGGTAATGCCAGCCGACCAGCGCGCGGCGTGGCATATGAGACACCATATCATTCCAATCTTTTAAATGTCACGGCTGGAAACATGAGCGCTTTCCCGGATGACAAGAATCATTTTGTGAACTGGCTTGAGAGTCGTATTCCTGAATCCAATGCGGACACGTTTGCGCCGCGCGTCATTTATGGAGAATATCTAGCCAGTATCTTTGATGAGACCTTTGACGGCGCGTCGAATGTTGAATATATCTATGGCACGGTGGTTAATTTATCCCGACCAAAAGATTTCTGGACGGTTCATTTGGAGAACGGCGATTCGCTCAACGCGTACAATGTTGTGCTCGCATTAGGGAATCTTTTGCCCCCCGGCAATCCGATTGACCTGAGTGCGGTGAAATCCATTTATTGGCGTAATCCTTGGGCTCTTGATGTTGCGAGAGGATTGCCCTCTGATGCGCCAGTCCTTTTGATTGGCACCGGCCTCACTATGGTGGATGTCGCGCTCTCTTTACGAGAAGCCGGCCATGGCGGACCGATTCATGCCATCTCGCGTCATGGTCGTTTGTATCATTCACATCGGCCGTATCAGGCGCGACCACTAGCAGAATTGCCGGAAGGCTTTGAATCACCTGTCGGCGCGTTGCGTTGGATTCGTAATCAAGTGAAGCTTGCCGAACGAATGGGTTCTGATTGGCGCGCAGTGATCGATAGCTTGCGGCCTTACACCGCGCAGATCTGGTCGGGCTGGAGTTTGAATCAACGCGCCTCCTTTTTAAGACATGCTCGAAACCTTTGGGATATTCATCGGCATCGTATGGCGCCGGAGATTTCAGATCAATTGAGCGCGCTTCTGGAAGATTGCATTCTGACCATTCATCGCGGCAGGCTTGTTTCTGTTGTTCAAAAGGAACAAAACGCGGAAGTCGTTTGGAAAGATGCCTCGAATGAACTCCACACTCTGACGGTTGCGCGCATTGTCAATTGCACGGGACCTTCGCGTGATTACTCGCAGATTCAATCGCCCTTGATCGCTTGCTTGTGCGAGGCAGGCTGGCTCGTCCCGGATGCGTTGCGACTCGGATTTGAAACCGATTCGGAGGGACATTTGATCGCGGCAAATGGCGAGTCTGTGCAAGGATTGTTTACGCTTGGCCCGCTTCGAATCGCGGAATTGTGGGAATCCATTGCCATTCCTGAAATTCGTAATCAGGCCTTAGCACTTGCCGAGTTGCTTGTTTCGGAAGCAATGAGCGCTCGGGTCGCAACATAAGGCATGGCGCCATGGCCAAGTGGAAAGGCGGAGATCTGGTTGAAGATGCCGGTCATCTTCCATTGCAAAATCCCTAAGCGCGGGTTCGATTCCCGCTGGCGCCTCAAAATCTAAATAAACAATAGGAGAAAATTGTATGACTGTTCAACTTCTTCAAAAAGTGGATCATTCCGCTTTGAAAGCAAACCAACTTACCATCATTGTTCTTAACATTCTGGCGTTTATTTTCAACTTACCTGTTCTAGCCGGGTTCGTTGCGCTCGTGATGGGGCTTGGATCATTGTTTAAAGTACCCGGCTTTATTTGGCTGTATCGCTATTTCTACAAGCCATTGGGGATTTTGAAACCGGATGTCTTGAACGATAACCCGGAGCCGCATCGCTTTGCGCAAACTCTCGGCTTCGTGTTCTTAACCGCTGGCACTATCGCTTTGTTTTTCGGTGCAAGCATTCTGGGTTGGGGATTGGTCTGGCTGGTGATTGTGTTGGCATCTTTGAATGCCTTCGGAGGCTTTTGCGTAGGATGCGCTGTGTATTATTGGCTGGCTCGCCTCAACGTTCCCGGCTTTACCAAAACACCTCCAGCCGGCGTGCTTCCCGGTATGAAACCGAAAGCGAGTTAAGATGCTGAATGGGGATATTTTGACTCGCACCGCATGGGCCTTTGGATTGAGCATTGGCGGCCTGGGATTATATTCCCTCTACAATTGGATTTTGGCACGTCGGACTTCCCACAACCTGCTCACAGATCTCGGTCCGATTCGCCCCGGAGCTTTTATCCTGGTCTATTTCACCGCGCCCACTTGTGCTCCGTGCAAAACGATTCAACATCCTGCGATTGAGAAACTGGGCAAATTGCTTGGCTCTGCATTGCAAGTGATCGAGATCGATGCCAGCCAGCGACCGGAGATTGCCAGCCGTTGGGGCGTGCTCAGTGTGCCGACTACATTTGTAATTGATCCGCATGGGAAAGTCCGTAACATCAATCATGGTGTTGCGCGAGCTGAAAAATTATTGATGCAGATTCATCAAGTGAGGCGTGCATCGGTTTGAATCAAAAATGCCTGAGCTGTTAGTTCAGGCATTTTTGTTGCTCCTACCAATTTAGGTCTTTCTCGTATCTCCATTCCACGAGAAGCTCTCCAGCGATCTCTTTGAAGATCGCCCGGTCGCGCACATTGAAGAAAGTGCGCCAGTTACCGGGTTGGCCTTTTGGTAAATAGGGCGCAATCGAACTGTTACGTTGGGCTTGCCAGGTTTCATCAGGGTTGACGGCAATTTCATTCTTGAGGGCTATTTCCAAAGCGGCCGGTATATTTTTCACGCCGAGGAACAGCCATACTTTGATCAGTTCTCTAAAAGGTTCAGCAAGCATATCCTCGTATCGAATCTCGAAGTAATGATCGCCATATAATTTGCGTCCCTCGACGCGCGACCCTTTTAAGTTCACTGCCCAACTCGGCACACCCTGGTTCGGGTCGCGCAGCCAGGCTTCAGTAAAGATCGAGCATCCACCGCCGGTAAACAGTTTCGGGTCCGAACGAAAAGAAGCGATGAGTTCTTTATCTCCCGCTCGCAAAAACTTTTCTTCCACGAAATTGCGGAAACGATCGGAGACCATTACATCGCGTCCATCGCGAACAATGTAGACGATCTTCACATCGGGATAGATTTTGTGCGCATCGCGAATGGCTTGTCCGCTTGTGATGGTGGTGGGGCTTTTATCCCCAACAATGTGTTTCTTGTAAAAGCGGGCATCCCGCTCCATGACAAAATCTGCAGCGGCGCGCATAATCAAGGGGGAGAGGTCTCGCCCGCGGTTCCAACGATTGGTTTCGCGGGAAAGCCATTCCTCGATCTCTGGGCTGTTCACTAAAGATTTCAAGCCCGGCGGCCGGGAGAAGAACGTTCCCTGATAATTTGCATGAACTTCCGGATGGAGTCTCACGAGACGCATCAACAAGGTATTGCCTGAACGCGAATGGCCGAATATAAAGAATTTATCCATCGGGAAGAACTCTTTAACATCAGCGATCTCCTCCGGTGTAAGGCTTGGGAGGTCGGCGCGTTTTTGCACAACCTTTGCGCCATGCGCCAATACAGACCACGCGTCGCGAAGGCGTTGCTTTAATCTTCTTGAGGTTTGGGTCATGACTTAATACACTCTGGTATCCATCTGAGCTGTGTGGTTTTTGGATGTCCCCGCGCCAGCTGCTGCAAATGTCTTCGCGTTGTCATGCACGAACCAGGTGCCAGTTTTTCTATTCAACGCGTTTCCAATATTTTCCGGATTGGTGATCACAGCTTCCTTGCCTCCGTTTTCCAGGTACCAGACGATCGCATGTACTTTGGGAGCCATTGAGCCTCGCGCGAAATGCACGCCTTCCGCCAGATATTTTTTCGCTTCCGAAAGAGTCATCTTATCGAACCATGTCTGATTGTTTTGTCCAAAGTTGATGGCGACTTTCTCGACCGCGGTGGATACAACGAACAAATCTGCTTTCAATTCCTGTGCGAGTAAGCTGGCTGCGTAATCTTTATCCACGGCCCCGGGCACACCAGTATATTGGCCGTCCCCTTCATCGATCACTGGAATCCCGCCGCCTCCTGCTGTGATCGTGACGATGCCCGCGTCCACCAAAGTACGGATGGTGTCAATCTCGAGAATCTTTTTGGGAAAAGGAGATGACACCATTCGTCTCCAGCCGCGGCCTGCGTCTTCGGCTACGTTCCAGCCCCATTGTGCGGCAAGCTGCTTGGCTTCTTCTTCGCTCATAAAACTACCGACCGGCTTGGTGGGAGGAAGTCTGTAAGCCGGGTCGTCCTCATCTACTAAAGTTTGAGATAGAACCGTTGCAACCCGTTTCTGAATCCCGCGCTTGAACAATTCGTTTTGCAGATTCTGCTGAAGGGCATAACCGACCTCGGCCTGTGTCAGCGCGAGGCCAATATCCATGGGTTGAGCCGGAACGCCCTCGGCGCGGTAAGCCACTTCGGAGCGGCGCAGCGTAAACCCCAACTGCGGACCATTGCCATGACCGATCGCCATTTCCCAGCCAGCTTCGATCATATCCGCAATATGGCGCGACGTTTCTTTCACAACCATATATTGGTGTCGGTGTGACTTGCGCCTTTCATCTTTTACCAATGAATTGCCGCCCACAGCGACGATTGCCAATTTCCGATTCTTCATTTCCGAATCTCCTTTAACGTTAAATAGGGTTGCTTATATTGCAAAATCTTCACCATGCCATATTCCATGAGATGGCATGTGAAGCACCGGAATGGGAGGAGTGCTTCCGTTGATTTTTTTCTCGAGTCGTTCAACGTGTTCCACCAAAGCGGCGACGGTTTCTCCGATTGTGTCTGGCAAAAGATTATGGTCGAGGTCGATGTGCCCTTGTTCGTGACTGCGGATTAGAACCTGTCCCGGCACACCGACAATCACAGAATTGGGCGGCGCAGATTTCACCACCACTGCATTGGCACCAATGCGACTCCCTGCACCGACGGTGATGGCTCCCAATACCTTTGCTCCAGCGCCAATCACGACATTGTCTTCGATGGTTGGATGCCGCTTTACTTTTTTAGAACTGGTTCCACCCAAGGTGACTCCATGATAAAGCGTGACATTGTTTCCAACCTCTGCTGTTTCACCGATGACCACGCCCATGCCATGATCAATGAAGAAGTTCTGGCCGATTACAGCACCGGGATGAATTTCAATCCCGGTTAGAAAGCGAGCGATCTGTGAGAGCTCGCGTGCGAGGAGTTTGAATCCGCGTTTCCAGAGTCGGTGAGAAAAACGGTGAGACCAAATGGCATGCAGGCCCGGATAACATAGTAGGACCTCCAGCGTGTTGCGCGCCGCGGGGTCGCGATCCAGAACAGATTGAATATCGTTGCGAAGGGTCTTCAGCATTTTCATCGAATCAGTCATGACCATTCCTTTGCCAGGTATGCTCGTGGCGGTTATTCTCTATAAAGTTGGTTGTGCTTCTGCCAGATCGGCAAACAAGGCTGTGGAGAGATAGCGCTCGCCGAAGGAGGGGATGATCACGACGATCAATTTGCCGGCGTTTTCTTTTCGGTGCGCCACTTGTAGCGCGGCCCAGGTCGCGGCGCCGGAAGAGATGCCAACCAACAGGCCCTCTTCGCGCGCCATACGACGTGCAGTTTGAAACGCATCATCATTTTTCACGCGGATGATCTCATCGTAGATTTTTTTGTTAAGCACATCCGGCACAAAACCCGCGCCGATGCCCTGAATGGGATGTGGACCCTTTGTCCCGCCGGAGAGAACCGGCGAAGCATCCGGTTCGACCGCGATGGCTTTGAAGGATGGTTTGCGCGATTTGACGACTTCGCCTACGCCGGTGATCGTTCCGCCCGTGCCCACGCCCGCTACAACAAAATCCACTTTGCCATCGGTATCGCGCCAAATTTCCTCCGCAGTGGTTTTGCGATGAATCTCAGGATTGGCCGGATTCTTGAACTGCTGTGGTATGAAATATTTCTCGGGATCAGAGGCCGCAATCTCCTCGGCTCTGCGGATTGCACCGCCCATGCCATCCGGGCCGGGAGTCAGAATCAAGTCTGCGCCATACGCGCGCAGTAACATGCGGCGTTCCTTGCTCATGGTTTCCGGCATGGTGAGAATGAGTTTGTATCCGCGCGAGGCCGCGACCATTGCCAGCGCAATCCCTGTGTTTCCGCTGGTTGGTTCGACGATGACAGTATCCTTGTGGATCTTGCCGGCTTTTTCTGCGGCCTCGATCATGGACGCACCGATTCTGTCCTTGACCGAATGAGCAGGGTTGTAAAATTCGAGTTTAGCAGCCACTTCTGCTTTGGCGCCATCGGTCACACGATTCAAGCGTACGAGTGGTGTGTTGCCGATTAACTCTGTGACATTACTTGCGATTTTCATATTATCTCCTTTGAGGGAAATTAGATTTTCTAGGCAATCAAAAACGGCTGCCTGCCATCACTGAGAGAAAACAACTCACACTCAGTGTGAAAACGATGGACGCACGTGTGAAATCGTCAAATGACGATTTCTTTTATAGCGGGGTCACATCCACCGGTTGCGGCAGTCAGCCGTTTGCACTTACGTGTACCATGAAAGAGACGGTGGTTTAAAGACCCCGCCTTATACAGACGCAATTCAACATGAGTTTCCGATTCTTCATATGCACATTCTCAAAAACAGTGCGGGATGGTCTTTCACTTTATCCGATCCACAGACCTTCGACGCGCACTTGATAGCCTGTGGAAGTCCGATTGAGGAAATTAACCAACCCGCTATGACGCCATTGCAACATGCACATACGCGGTTGGAAGAAGTAACGCATGCCGATCTTGATCTCACAGCGAGCGTTGTCGATCAGACCTTCATATCCTTCGGCAATGTAATAACCCAGGTCTTTAAATCCTTTTTGACGCGGGTTCAACGGCCCGGTCACACACCATACAATCACGCCGGTGCGCTTGTCCACATCCATTGCAACGCCGCAGTGCGTGATGGGGCATCCGCAGGACATGCCGAGCGGACGGCCGATCAAAATATCGCCGACTTGAATATCCATTTCGCGCGTGATGAGCGGATTGTGAGGCAAAATAATCTCGCGGGGTCCGGGCTCTTCAGGAAAATGTTCGAGATAGAAATCGAATTCGCGGCCAAGGCTGTCGCGCCACGGGTTGCTCATGCCGGGAATAAAGGAGGTCGTGGGGGAGGCGGTCGGCGCGCAGCCAGCGCAGGAACTTGCGGCAACAACGGGTTGGGCGCCGGAGGTTTGCATCACCGGGGCGACCGGCGCGTTCAATGGATTGTCTCGATTCTCGGTCGCGACCTGCCGCGCTTCGAAGCGATTATCAGAGAGATAGATACAGCGCTTGATCAAGTCTGGATTGGTCTGCAAGCGAACTGCCATCTCTTCGCAGTTGCGCATGCCGCACACGCCGCAGTTCAAACCGGGGAGATCGTCTACAGTGTAGGTGGTTGGAGTTGTCATTCTTATTTTTCCTTTTATATTACGCAACGTTCGCGAAACTTCGAGAGGTGATGTGATGCAGGTTTTCTATCAGTCGCGGTAAAACCTCTAAAAAGGTTTCAACTTCATGGTCCGTATTGAAGCGGCCTAGCGTGATTCTCAACGAGCCGCGCGCCCGAACCGGATCCATTCCCATCGCCATCAAAATATAAGAGGGCTGTCCTGCATTATGGGAACTACATGCACTGCCGGTTGAAACGGCGATGCCTTCGTCATTCAATGCAAGCATCAGGTGCATGGCTTCGCCCTCTTGTCCTGCGAAGCCGAGGCAGATATGTCCCGGCAACCGTTTATACGGATGACCGATGAGATAGGCATTGGGAATTCGTTCCTTGACTTCATTGATGATGCGGTCGCGCAGTTTGACAAGATGGCTTGCTTCTACGCTCATCTCCGCGCCGGCAATCGCCGCGGCCTTCCCGAGGCCGGCAATGGCTGCCACATTTTCCGTGGCCGAACGAAGGCCGCGCTCTTGTCCACCGCCATGAACCAATGGCTCGATCTTCACGCCCTTACGAACATACAACGCGCCAATGCCTTTCGGGCCGTGTAGTTTGTGGCCGGAAAGCGAAAGCAAATCAACCGGCATGGCATCCATATGCAGAGGAATTTTTCCAACAGCCTGCACTGCATCGGTATGAAAGAGCGCGCCATATTCTTTGGTGATGCGCGCCAATTCTCCAATGGGTTGCAAAGTGCCAACTACATTGTTTGCCGCCATCACCGAAACCAAGCGCGTGTTAGGACGTAAAGCCTGGCGCAGGGATTGCGGATCGATAATGCCTTCCGATGAAACAGGCAGATAGCTGATCGAATAACCGAGTCGTTCCAGATATTTGCAGGTTTCCAGAATCGCCGGGTGCTCGAACGAGGAAGTGATGATATGACAATCCTGTAGCTTATATTGAGCGGCTACACCTTTGAGAACCATGTTGTCTGATTCCGTACCGCTGGCGGTAAAAGTGATTTCCTCGGGATCGGCGTGGAATAGTTCTGCAACCTGGCGACGACCTTCATCAATGCCTTGCTTAGCTTGCTGCCCCGCCCAATGCAAACTGGAGGGATTGCCAAAATCGACGTCATAGAACGGGAGCATGGCTTTGACCACGCGCGGGTCGAGAGGGGTAGTGGCCGAATGGTCGAAATAGATCTGGTCCATGTTATTCTCCTCGATAGAAATTCTGATTCTCTAGTGAACGGACGACCCCGAAGTGAGCTTGCCAGCCGATTTCCTTTTTGCCGACGCAAATCGTACAAGTGCCAACAGGTGGATTGCCGCGTAGTAGCATTCTGTCCCATGTGTCGGTCTGGTTGTGGATCGCGTCGACAAGGGGATCGATACCGATGCCATATAAGGCGTTCACTTCGCGGACTTTGACATTGGGCGCCACATCTTGAATGCGTGAGCGGAAGACCTCGCGTTCAGCTTGCGAGACGCGGTCGATCTTGGTAACAACCGCTATATCTGCGAGCGAAAGCATGGGCCCGATTTTGAAAGGTAGGTTGGTTCCGCTGGTGGCTTCCACTACGATAATGCCCAGACCGCCATCTACGTATGGAGAACAACGTAAACAAAGACCGGCTGTCTCCACCAGGAGAATGTTTGCTCCGGCTTGCTTGGCCCATTGAAGCGCGTCACCGAGCACCATCACATTACAGTGATCCGGGCACAGCTCGCCAGAATAAACTTTGCGTGTGGGGATTCCAAATTCTTTGGCGAAAATCTCGTCTTCCTCCGCAAATTGAACATCGATTTTCAAAAAGGCAACACGGTCGCCTGCATTCTGTAATTTGCGAATCATGTGACGTAAGACTGAAGTTTTGCCCGTTGTGGCCGGGCCGGCACAGATGGCGAGTTTCATGCTAATCCTTCCAATTCGTGAGTAGTGAGTCGTTCGCCGAAGCGAATCTTGTCGCGCATGGCAGAGAGCAAGTCGTCGAGTTTGCTGACTTTATGGGAGAAGACTCGTTCCTCTTCGTTTGTGAAAAGAACCTTGGTAACCGAACCACCTTGCATCACAATGCGATAATCTGAAAGCAAAGCGATGCGCGGATCGTGCGTGACGAAGATAAAGATCTTTCGATACTGGCGAAGCAGTTCCATGGCGCGCGTGCGGTTGATGCCTGCGTTTTCCACTTCGTCGAGTAAAACAATCGGTGTGTTGCAGATAATGGTGGCGTCTGCAATGAGTAGGGCGCGCGTCTGACCGCCTGAGAGTTCGGTCATGCGGCTGGAGAGAACAATTGGTTCGCCGGTAAGTTGATTGGCGAAATCCAATGTCTTCTGAATCATTTCCTCGATCTGTACTTTTTTCACGGAGCGAATCCCCGCGTGTGCAGTTAGAAAATCCACAACAGGAAGATCGGAAAGAAAGGTTGTGTGCTGGGTAATCAACGCGATTGGGTTGAGGGCGGGGTTATCGCGATATTCGATGGGAGGGTGTTCCCCGTTGATCAGGATGCGGCGTCCGGTTTGTGTGTTGGCATCTGCAAACAATTCAATGTCGTTGATGAGAGTCGTCTTGCCCGACCCGGTTGGGCCAACGATGCTGACCACATCGCCCATTTTCAGGTCAATACGTTCCACTGCTTCGTTGACCCCATCGCGGCTTTTCCCTCCCAAGATAGTAATCGTTTCAATCATGTGAGTCTCCTTTTTAGATAGACTGGGTTTTAATATTATTTTTCCTATTGATTTAGTAATATACTAAGATAAAAAATTAAAGCAAATCGGCCAGTGTTGTATTTTCTAATCGATGAACAATTTGCTTTTGAATTCCAGCGAATAGATCAGTTAGCTTTTGCTCTTGCTCCATAGGGGCCAGTCCATATCCCTTTTCACTTACAGGTTCCAGCGGGGCGAAGGCACCGTCAAATAAGCGAATAATCTCTTCAACAAAAATTTGATTCGCAGGCTTTACAAGCCAGAGTTTTGTCCCAGATCGCCGTAAGTATTTGGCGTTGAGAAGCACAGTAAATAAATCTTTCAAAGTCTCGGATGAGACTTGCAAGGACTTGGCAACTTCATCCGAAGATGAGCCTGATTCTGAATTGCGGGCGATGGTGAGTAGCGAAAGAAGAGCATATTC
>Ga0335071_10005127_pt1 | contig 13650 bp, 10 predicted proteins | sample Lox_Sample_15_FD_206724 | JGI IMG/M metagenome (GOLD analysis project Ga0335071, IMG submission 206724) | Soil microbial communities from Loxahatchee National Wildlife Refuge, Florida, United States - Lox_Sample_1.5 | ecosystem: Environmental > Terrestrial > Soil > Wetlands | place: USA... | reverse complement strand
GCGGACGTCGCTGCTCTGGACGTTGAGCCTGACCCTCATCCTGGTCTCGGATTATATCTACGCTTTCCAGGTCAGCTTCCAGGCATTTCAATTTGGCCAGTTGAGCAACCTGGGCTGGACGATCGGTTTCATGCTCTTCGGGATCGGCGCCCTGGTCGAGATCGAGGTGCCTGGCAGACCCGCAAGGCAGAAGGGCCCGCAGGCGGTCGACCGCGGGGCGAGCCTGCAGAACCTGGTCCCGGTCACCCTGGTGCTGGTCCTTTTCTGGTATGTCCTGATGGATTGGGAACTGCGCGGCCGGTCCTCGGCCTTCGGCCTGTTCATGAGCCTGCTGCTCTCGCTCGGATTGATCGTGCGCATGGGCATCCGGGCCGGGGAATCGGAGCTGCAAAAATACTGGCAGCTCTTCAGCAGCCTGGCGGACCCGGCCTTCATCTGCGACCTTTCCGGACGGATCATCCTGGGCAATCCCGCCCTGTTCCGGGCCACCGGCCTGCCGGAAGAAAACCAGGTGATCGGACAATCGTTGGGCACCTTCTTCGTGCTTTCGGCCGAACCCATCGACCTGCTGAGGCAGGCTGCCGGACAGGCGGCCGTCCGGGAAGTGCACCTGCAGAACACGGCCGCCCCGTACCTGCTTTCCCTCAGCCCGATCGCCTCGGAGGGCCGGAAACGCTTCATCGCTGGTGTGGCGCACGACCTGAGCGTGCAGAAGGCCCAACAGGATGCGATCCAGCGCGCCTACGAGGAGCTGCAGGTGGTTTACCAGCAGCTGGAGGAGCTCAACACCCAGCTCGAGCAAAAAGTGGAAGAGCGCACCTCTACTCTCAGCGAAGCCAACCGGCAGCTTGAAGAACAGAACAAAATGCTCCAGGCCCTGGACCAGTTGAAGAGCGATTTCGTCTCCCTGGTCTCCCACGAGCTGCGCACGCCGCTGACCAGTCTGACCGGGGGGCTGGAGCTGCTGCTGAGGCGGAAGAACCGGACGCCCTCCGACCAGTCGACGCTACTGCTGATGAAGAATGAGATCGAACGCCTGACCCGTTTCGTGGAGAACATCCTCAACCTCTCGGCGATGGACGCCGGGCGTATGGAACTGCATCCCCGGAGCCTGGACCTGGAGGCGGCCCTGGTCGAGGTGCGCGCCAAGCTTGCCAACCTTCCGGGCAGCCAGCGGATCCAGGTGGAATTGGACCGCGACCTGCCGCGGGTCGTCGCCGACCCGATCGTGCTGCAGAGCATCTTCAATCACCTGATCGACAACGCCTTGAAATACGCGCCGGACGGCCCGGTGCGGATCGAAGCATGTTGCGAACGCCGCCGGGTCCGCGTCGCGGTGACGGATACGGGGCCGGGAATTCCCAAGGAGAAACGCCGGCTGCTTTTCCAGCGCTTCCAGCGCCTGGATGCCCGGGATTCGCAATCGGTCTACGGCTACGGCCTGGGGTTGTACCTTTCCCGCCGGCTGTTGCAGGCCATGGCGAGCGATCTCGCCTACGAAGCCCCCGAGAATGGCGGCTCGCGCTTTTTCTTTTACCTGAAGGCTGAAAAATGAAGACGAAAATCCTGGTCGTGGACGACGATCAAACCCTGCTGCACCTGCTGGGCCTCTACCTGAAAGAGGCCGGCTTCCAGGTCTACGCAGCCCCGAACGGCGCGGCCGCCCTCCGGCTGGCTTTCAACGAGCGCCCCGACCTGGTTCTTCTGGATGTCATGCTGCCGGGGATGGACGGCTGGGAGGTGTGCGCCCGCCTGCGCGAGCTGAGCGATGTTCCCATCATCATGGTGACCGCCAAGACCACCGAGGCGGACAAACTGCGCGGCTTCCGCCTGGGAGTCGACGATTATGTCACCAAACCCTTCAGCTTCGCCGAGCTGGTTGCGCGGGTCCAGGCGGTCCTGACCCGTTCGCACGCCGAGGAAGACAAGGAAAACGGCTACCTGGTGCACGGTGATATCCTCCTCAACATGGAAAAGTTCCAGGCTTCCATCGGGGGCCGGACGCTGGACCTGACGCCGACCGAGTTCCGCCTGCTTGAAGCCCTGGTGAAGCGCCGCGGCAGGGTCGCCTCCGAACACGACCTGATCCACGAGGTATGGGGAGCCACCCGGGACGATCCAGCCCTGGTCCGGCGTTATATTCTGATGTTGAGGAAAAAGCTGGAATTGGATTCGTCCGACCCGGTCTGGGTGCGGACGGTGCGCGGTTTTGGCTACCGGATGGGCACGGGTCCCCTGCGCCCTCCGGATGGGGAGCCGCCCGCGGAGAAAAAATAGGCCGGGATCGAATCCCGGCCCGGCGAGCGGTTAGCGGATGATAAAGAGGATCAAAAAAGCGCTCAGGATCAGGAACGGTGCATAGGGGATCGCCGTAAAGGCTTTGTATCTTTTGGCAAGCAGCATGCCGAGGATGATGATCAGGCTGATCAGTCCGCCGGCGATCACGCCGATAAAAAGCCCAAGCACGATCTTCGGCCAGCCAAGCATCAACCCGAGGATACCCGACAGGTTGACGTCTCCGAAGCCCAGGGCCACCTCGTCGCTCGGCAGGCCGGTGCGCTTCGAGCGGATGCGGATGTACAGCTCACCCAGGAAATAGAAGAGCAGCATGACACCGAAACCGGCCACGCCGCCGAGCAGGGTGGGGATCAACTGGTGCAGGTAAATGCCGGTCACCAGCCCCAGGACCGCCCCGAACAGGCTCACCTGGTGCAGGATCAGGCGGTGTTCCAGGTCGATGATCAGGACGACCGCCAGGTAGATCAGGATCAGGTACCCCAGCCAGAATGGGACCGGGTGGTAGGCCGGGTTCTGCGAGAGGAACCAGAGCAGCAGGACCCCGACCGTCAGGACCGCCTGGGTGATCAGGCTGCGCCAGCCGCGCCGCGCCCCGCAGGAGCCACAATTGCGATAGAGCAGGTAATCGCCCCAGCCCAGGCGCTGGCCGCATTTGGGGCAGGTCGGGCGGCTGAAACTGCGCGTGGCCGGGAGAACGTCGGTAAGATAGTTAACCAACCAGCCTGAAACCCACCCGAGCAGAATGATTAGAATGAAGGTCATAGGATAATTATATCCCATCCGTCGGGCTGGCGTTCTTGGCGAAAAATCACAATTGACTTACAATCCACCTGCATCCTCAGACAAGGAGAAAAGAACCCCAGAATGGAAAAATTCCTCATTGAAGGCGGAATTCCGCTCCAGGGAGAGATCACCCCGTCCGGGAACAAGAACGCGGCCCTGCCGATCCTGTCCGCCTGCCTGTTGACCGACGAAGCGGTGATTCTGCACAACGTGCCCTTCATCCGCGACGTGAACGACATGCGCAAGTTGATCGCCAGCCTGGGGGTGGAGGTCGAAGACCTGGGAGGCAGCTCCTGGAAAGTGACCGCCCGCACCGTCCGACCGGCGGATCTCGACCCGGACCTGTGCAGGCGGATCCGCGCTTCCATCTTGCTGGCCGGCCCGATGACCGCCCGCGCCGGTGAGCTGCGCCTGCCGCCCCCCGGCGGGGATGTGATCGGCCGGCGCCGGGTCGACACCCATATCCTGGCCTTGAAGAAACTGGGCGCCGAGGTCAAGTACGAGCGTTCCTTCGAGTTCAGCGCTAAACGCCTGGTGGGCGCGGATATCCTTTTAGATGAAGCTTCCGTTACCGGCACGGAGAACGCGATCATGGCGGCCGCCACCGCCCGCGGCATGACCATCCTGCGGAATGCCGCCTCCGAGCCGCACATCCAGGAACTTTGCCGCATGCTCAACACCCTGGGCGCTCAGATCGATGGCATCGGCTCCAACACCCTGCACATCCAGGGCGTCGAGCGCTTGCACGGCGGCGAGTTCACCGTCGGCGCGGACTACCTCGAAGTGGTCAGCTTCATCGGCGCGGCGGTCGTCACCCACGGCGAGGTCCGCATCCGCAACGCTGGCGCGGAGTACCTCGATATGGTCCGCCTGGTGTTCAACCGGATGGGCGTGGACTGGCGTGTAGAGGCTGACGACATCCTGGTCTCGGCCAGGCAGCGCCTGAAGATCGAGCCGGACCTGGGCAATGCCATCCCGGAGATCAAGACCAACGTCTGGCCGGCCTTCCCGACCGACCTGATGAGCATCGCGGTGGTCATCGCCACCCAGGCGAAAGGCAGCATGCTCTTCCATGACTGGATGTACCCGAGCCGCATGTTTTACATCGACAAGCTGGTCGGCATGGGTGCCCAGATCGTGCTGTGCGATCCGCACCGCTGTATCGTCAACGGCCCCAGCAAGCTGTACGGCGAGAAGGTGGAAAGCCCGGACATTCGGGCGGGGATGGCGCTGCTCCTGGCCGCCCTGGCTGCCCAGGGAAACTCGACCATCCGCAACGTCGGCCAGATCGACCGCGGCTATGAGCGCGTCGACGAGAAGCTGCGCTCGCTCGGCGCTCATATCGATCGCCAGCCCGAGCAGTGACCCCCGGTTTCAAAGAAAAAGAGACGCTCACCAGCGAGCGTCTCTTTTGTTTGCGGATCGGTTTTTCACCCTGGCTGCGAGGTGACTTCCATGAACTGTCCGATCGCGTCGCGCAGCATGCGCTCCGGCAGGGCGCCCACCTGGCGATGGACGATTTTACCGCCGTAGACGAACAGCAGGGTGGGAATGCCCTGTACTCCGTACTTGGAAGCCCACTCGGGATTCTCGTCGGTGTTGACCTTGGCCACGACCAGCTTTCCGGCGCTTTCCTTGGCGATCTTTTCCAGGGTCGGGGCGATCATCTTGCAGGGACCGCACCAGGGAGCCCAGAAATCGACGATCACCGGCAGGTTGTTCTGGAGGACGGTCTTCTCGAAAGCGGAATCGGTTACATGAACGGGTTCTTCGATCATAACGATACTCCTTGGGTTAATTGGCGCTCTGCCCGGGTTCCAGGATCTGGTAGTCCGAGGTGAGACTGGATGACTTGCGCAACATCAGCCCGACCGAACAATATTTCTCTTCCGAAAGGGCGATGGCCTGCTCGACGTCCTTGGCGGGGATGCCCTCGCCCCAGATCAGGTAGGTGATGTGAATGTCGGTCCAGTTTTTCGGGAAATCCTCGGCGCGCTTGCCGCGCACCCTGATCTGCATGTCGGTCAGCTTGAGCCGCTTTTTCTCGAGGATCGAGACGATGTCCATCCCGGTGCAGCCGGCCACCGCTGCGAGCAGGAGTTGCATCGGGCCGACGCCGGGCTTGCCGTCCAGGGTTCCCATCTGGACTGTGCCTCCGCTGGCATTCTGTCCGATAAAGGTCGATTCACCTTTCCAGCTGGCCTTGATCTCGGTCCATCCGTCTTCCATGTTGGCTCCTGTGAAATGGTTGAGGCGAGTATATCATAAAAAGATTTCCGAGCCATTCGTTTAGATGTGCCAGCCCGTAAAAAGGTTACATTTTCCACCGATTCCGTGCAGACGCAGTATAATCGGCCCGTTATGGCGGATCTATTTACGCGTTGGAAGGAAGGCTTGGCGCGCTCGAGCAGGGCCACCCTGGGCAGGCTGGCCGGCCTGCTTGGCGCGACCGAGATCACCCCGGAGACCTGGGAGGAGCTGGAGGCGCTGCTGGTCCAGTCCGACCTGGGGATCGAGACGACCGAAGCGGTCCTGGGAGCCCTCCAGGAGGCGGTCCGGACCCGGGGGCTGATCCGCGCCGATGAGCTGCGTGCCGTGCTCGAGGCGGAGTTGCTCTCCCGCCTCGATCCGCCGCCCGAGCTGGTTTTTGACGCCCGGCCGACCGTGGTGCTGCTGGTCGGGGTCAACGGTTCCGGGAAGACGACCACCGCTGCCAAGCTCGGCAGCCGCTATGCGGCCGCCGGATCAAAAGTGCTGCTGGTCGCCGCGGACACCTTCCGGGCTGCGGCGGTCGACCAGCTGCAGGTCTGGGCAGAGCGCCTGGGCGTCCCGGTCGTTGCCGGGCAGATGGGTGCCGACCCGGGTGCGGTGGTGTACGACGCGGTCCAATCCGCGGTCACGAAGAAGGTCGATCTGCTCGTGGTGGACACCGCCGGGCGCCTGCACACCCGTTATAATTTGATGGAAGAATTGAAGAAGATCCACCGGGTGTGCGGCAAGGCACTGCCGGGAGCGCCACATGCCGTCTGGCTGGTGCTGGATGCCACCACCGGCCAGAACGCCCTGGCGCAGGCGCGGGCTTTCAAGGACGCCATCGGCGTGACCGGCGTGATCCTGGCCAAGCTGGACTCGTCGGCGCGCGGCGGGATGGCCTTCGCCATCCAGAAGGAGCTCGGGCTGCCGATCCTGTTCGCCGGATTGGGTGAGCAGGCCGAGGACCTGCAGCCGTTCGACCGGCAGGCGTTCGTCAGGGGCATCCTCGGTTCCTGAACACCATCACGAATAAAAAACGAAGGGATATTCAGCATGCAGGATCTCATCGAACGGTTGCAAACCTCGGGGGATGTACTTCGCCAGCTTATGGTGCGTCTTTGACTTGGCGGAGAAAGAGGTCCGGCTCGTCGATTACGATCGGCAGATCAGTTCACCCGATTTTTGGAACGATCCCGCCAATGCCCAGCAGGTGAGCAAGTCAGCCGCCGGGCTGCGCGAGGAGATCGAGACCTGGCGCGGCTTCGAACGCCGCATCCATGACGCAATTGAGCTGGCCGGCATGGACGATCCGTCGCTGCGCGGCGAACTCGAGGCCGAGGTGACTGCCATCGAGACCGAGCTGGAAAAACGCGCCTTCACGGCGATGCTTTCCGGCCCCTACGACGCCGACGATGCCCTGCTGGCGATCCACGCCGGGGCGGGCGGTACGGACTCGCAGGACTGGGCGGCGATGCTGATGCGCATGTTCCTGCGCTGGGCTGATAAGCACGGTTACGCCACCGAGGTGCTCGACGAGACCGAGGGCGAGGAGGCCGGGATCAAGTCCGTGACCGTGGCGGTCAACGGCCGCTACGCTTTCGGCTACCTGCGCTCCGAGAAGGGCGTCCACCGCCTGGTGCGCCTCTCGCCGTTCGACGCAGCCCACCGCAGGCACACCTCCTTTGCATTGGTGGAAGTCCTGCCGCAGGTCGCCATGGACAGCCCCGAGGTCCACATCGACCCGTCCGAGATCAAGATCGACGTCTACCGCTCTTCAGGCGCCGGCGGGCAGAACGTCCAGAAGAACGCCACCGCCGTCCGCCTGACCCACCTGCCGACCGGCATCGTGGTCACCTGCCAGAACGAGCGCTCGCAGACCCAGAACCGGGAGAACGCCCTCAAGGTGCTGCGTTCCCGCCTGCTTGAGTTGAAGCGGGCGGAGAAGGAAGAGGAGATCGCCGTGCTGCGCGGCGAATATACCAAGGCCGAATGGGGCAGCCAGATCCGCTCCTATGTGTTGCACCCGTACCAGATGGTCAAGGATCACCGCACCGAGTTCGAGGTCGGCAATGCCAGCGCCGTGCTGGAAGGCGACCTGGACGGCCTGATGGAAGCCTTCCTGCGCCAGTCCGGAAAATGACCCGCCCTTACCTTGACTGCAATCGCCTTCCCCCTTATAATTCCCCCGCTTAACTGGAAAATCCTAAGGAGAACGAAATGCCCCCTCAACCGAAACGCAAACTTTCCAAGGGCCGCCGTGACCGCCGCCGGGCGCACGACGCGCTCGAAGCCGCCAACCTGGTCGCGTGCACCAATTGCGGCACCATGATCCTGCCGCACACGGTCTGCCCCAACTGCGGTTTCTACAAGGGCCGTGAGGTGATCGCCAAGAAGAAGGAAGACAAGAAATAAAGCTGCGGGCCGTCAAACACACGGCCCGCTGTCTCTTTAAGGGCTCTTTGCGGATGCCCGAATAGTGCATATAATCATTTTAGCGGCACAATCGCATATCAACCTATTGTCAGGCACATCTGGCCAGGTCTTCGGCCAGATGTGCTCATCGACTAAGGAGAGATCATGAGTCTGAGCCAGATCGCAACCGCCATTGCGGCCTCGCCGACGTTTGCGCTCAACGAAGAAGCTCGATTGTTGCGGGAGCGGGGAGAACCAGTCATCCACCTGGGGATCGGGGAACCAAAGAACCGTACGCCTATTACGGCCATCCTCAGTTCGGCAGCCAAACTGGCTTCCGGGGATGTCAAGTACGTTCCGACTGACGGGACTCCGTCGCTCAAGAAAGCCATTATCCGTTATACCGAAGAGAACTACGGCCGCGTGGCCGCGCCTCAGAACGTCATCGTCTCGGACGGCGCCAAACAGTCCCTGTGGAACATCCTGTTCGCCCTCTGCAATCCACAGGACGAGGTCATTGTCGTGGCACCCTACTGGGTCAGCTACCCCGAGATGATCCGCATGATTAATGCCGTCCCGGTCGTGGTGACCCCGGAGGACGGTTCCTTCGTGCCCTCCTTCGAGGAGATCGAGCGCTCGGTTAGTTCGTATACGAAAGCGATCATCATCAACAGCCCGAACAACCCGTCCGGGATGGTCTACCCGGATGAACTGCTCGCCAGGATCGTGGACCTGTGTGAGACCCGGGGCATCTACATGATCTGCGACGATATCTACCATAAGCTGGTGTTCGACGGCAAGGTCGCCACACCAGCTTACCATTTTACGAAAAAGGATTCCGAGAATACCAAGGTGATCGTGGTCAACGGCGTCGCCAAGCTGTACGGCATGACCGGCTTCCGCATCGGCTGGGTGGTGGCCCCGAAGAAGATGGTCGAGGTGATGACCAACATCCAGTCCCAGACGACGAGCTGCGTCTCGCCGGTGATGCAGGCTGCCGCCGAGGGCGCCCTGACCGGCATGCAGTCGATGGTTGAATCGCTGCGCCTGTTGATCCAGAACAACCGCGACGTGCTCATGTCGGAGCTGAACGCCTTCACCGCCGTGCACTGCACACGCCCGCAGGGCACCTTCTATGCCCTGCCGGACTTCCGAGCCTATACCGGTTCCAGCCTGGCGAAGGGTTCGGTCGAGCTGGCCAACTTCCTGCTCAAGAAGGCGCTGGTCGTGACCGTGCCCGGCAAGGAGTTCGGCATGGAGGGCCACCTGCGCCTGAGCTATGCCGGCACGGTCAAGGAGCTGACCGAGGGCATCGAAAGGATGAAGTGGGCGCTCGACCCGAACGCGCCCAGCGAGATCTACATCGGCGACCGCAAACTGGTGAGGGACTGGCTATGAACAACCTCCTGAACATCAAGACCCCGGCGGAGGGTCAGGCTTCCGCCGTGCGCAGCGACTACGGCCTGGACGCCATCGGCCTGACGAACTTGCGCAAGGTTTACTGGAACCTGCCCTCCGAGGCGCTCTACGAGGAGATCGTCTTCCGCGGCGAGGCGAGCCTGTCGAGCATGGGTCCGATCGTGGTCAACACCGGCAAGCACACCGCCCGGGCCGCCAGCGACAAGTTCATCGTGCGCGAATCGACCACCGAGGAGAATGTCTGGTGGGGGCAGTACAACCGCCCGGTCAGCCCGGAAAAGTTCGACTTGCTTTTCGCCCGCCTGCAGGGCTACCTGCAGGGGCGCGACCTGTTCGTCCAGGACTGCTACGGCGGCGCCGATCCGGATTACCGCCTGCCGGTCCGCGTCGTGACCGAGCTGGCCTGGCACAGCCTGTTCGCCCGCAACATGTTCATCAAGCCGCAGACCGCCGATGAGTACCGCAGGCATGTTCCCGAGTTCACCGTCATTGCCGCGCCGGGCTTCAAGTCCTTCCCGCAGATCGATCAGACCCCGACCGAGACCTTCATCGTCATCAACTTCGCCCAGAAGCTGTGCATCATCGGCAATACCGAGTACGGCGGCGAGATCAAGAAGTCAGTCTTTACGCTGCTCAACTACCTGCTGCCGCTGCACGACGGCGTGATGACCATGCACTGCTCGGCCAACGTCGGCAAGCAGGGCGATGTGGCGCTGTTCTTTGGCCTTTCGGGCACCGGCAAGACAACCCTTTCGGCTGACCCGCAGCGCGGCCTGATCGGCGACGACGAACACGGCTGGTCCGACAACGGCGTGTTCAACTTCGAAGACGGCTGCTACGCCAAGGTGATCGAGCTCTCGCCGACGGCCGAGCCGCAGATTTACGCCTGCACACGCCGCTACGGGACCGTGCTGGAGAACGTGGTCATGGACCCGGTCACGCGCGCCATCGATCTGGACGATGCCACCCTGACCGAGAATACACGCGCCGCCTACCCGCTGGACTACATCGAGAACGCCATCGTCGAGAAACGCGGCGGGCACCCGAAAAACGTCATCTTCCTGACCTGCGACGCCTCCGGCGTCATGCCGCCGATCGCCCGCCTGACGGTCGAGCAGGCCATGTATCATTTCATCTCCGGCTACACCTCCAAGATCGCCGGGACCGAGATCGGGTTGCGCGACGAGCCCGAGATCACCTTCAGCGCCTGCTTCGGCGGACCGTTCATGGTCCACCGCCCGGCGTTTTACGCCGAGCTGCTGCGTCGCAAGATCGAACGCTACGGGGTCACCTGCTGGCTGGTAAACACCGGCTGGGTGGGCGGCCCCTACGGGGTCGGGAAGCGCATCAGCATCAAGCACACCCGCAACCTGCTGACCGCGGTGCTGGACGGCTCCTTGAACGACGTGGAATTCTACGCCGATCCGGTCTTCGGTTTCGAGGTACCCAAGACCTGCCCGAATGTGCCCGAGGAGGTCATGTACCCGGCGCGTTCCTGGCAAAAGGAGGCTGAGTACTGGAAGAAATATCGCCAGTTGGCCTCGCGTTTCATCGACAACATGAAAAAGTTCGAGGCGGATACCCCCCGGGAAGTGATCGCGGCCGGACCGAAACTGTAACCCCCGGGTCGGACCTGGAATCGCGGAATCAGGGCAGGAATACACTCCTGCCCTGATTTTTTTGCGGTGGAAAAGGGGCATCGGCGTTTCAAACAAAAATGTAAGCCGGTCCCTGGGATTTCTTTGAAGGAAGCATGATATAGTATTCGATGTTTGCCGCCCGCCCGGGCCATATTCCGGTTGAAATTCTTTGCAGGTAACTTGGCGATGAAACCAGTCAAGAAGATCGTTTTATTGATTGAGGATAACCCCGGTGACGCCCGCCTCGTCCGAGAGGCGATGAACGCATCGCCATCCAACGGGGGCTATCGGATCGTCGAGGCCGACAGCCTGCACAAGGGCATCGAGAAACTCTCCCGGCTGGAGGTCGACGCGATCCTGCTCGATCTCTCCCTGCCGGATTGCTCGGGGATTGAGACCTTCCACCAGCTCCGCGAGAACGCACCGCAGATCCCGATCATTATCCTGACCGGGACGGCAGATTTACACCTGGCACGGACGGCGGTCAGCGACGGCGCCCAGGACTTTTTGGTCAAGGACGCGGTGCGCGGCGATCTGCTGGTGCGCTCGATCGAATATGCCATCGACCGCAACCACCTGGCGGAAACCTCCCGGATCGCCGGTGAGCAGTATCGCGTCCTGGCCGAGACGATGGTCGACACGGTCTGGATCCTGGATGTGGACGATCGGCGCTTCACCTACGTCAGCCCTTCCGTCCAGCGTCTGCTCGGCTATACCCCCGAGGAAATCGAGCTGGGGTCGATCGATACGCTGTTTCCGGAGCAGGATCTTGCCCGGGGGTTTGATTGGCTCGAGCAAACGACACCCAATTACCTGCGTGGTAAATTCTCACCCGAACAATCCTTCCGCTATGAAGCTGTCGTGGTTGGCAAGGACGGCACCCGGGTCTGGACCGAGGTGATCAGCCGGTTTTACTCGAACCCGGGCAACGGGCACACCGAAATCCATGGGGTTTCGCGCGATATCTCCGAGCGCCGCCGCATGCAGCAGGCGTTCCAGCTGATGTCGGACACGCAGCACAAGCTGGCGCGACTCGACAGCCTCCCGGAGATCTGTCAAGCCGTCGGAACGACCATCCAGCAGCTGATCGGCGAAGGCTACGTGTGCATCTGCATGGGCGACGCAGACAACCTATCCACGCAGATTGCCGGTCTGTACGGCACCGGGCCGCAATACGCCGCCCTGGTCGAGCGTCTGCATTTCGATCCTTTCAAGCTGAAGATCGACAGGCTTTCAATCCCTGACGACCGCTTCGCTGTGATGGCGAGCGATTCCCTGGTGCGCTTCTCCGGAAACCTCTATGATCTGGCCTCGAAGCAGGTACCCAGGAAGGTGTGTACCGTCTTCGAGCGTGAATTGGGGATCAAAGAGATCCACGTGATGGGCTTTATCTGGAACGGGCTCCACTTTGGCGAGTTGATCGTCTTCCCGAAGCGGGACGTTTCGCAGTTCAAGTCTATGATCGAAACGATCATGAGCCAGGCGGCCATCACCATCAACCGCATCAAGGCGGAGATCTCGATGCGGGAGACTGACGATCGTTTGAATTCGGTCTTCGAAAATACCACCATCGGCATCTATCGCGCTCTCCCGGATGGGACCTTCATCCTGGCTAATCCTACATTCGTCAGGATGTTGGGCTATGCCGCCTTCGAGGAGATGCAGGGTGCCGACCTGAAAAAGGACGGCTTCGAGGCCGAGTTCGCCTCCGAACATTTCCTCCAGATCATGGCCCGGGAAGGGGAGATCGCCGGCCTGGAGACCTACTGGAAACGAAGGGACGGGACCACCATCTTCGTCCGCGAATCCGCCCGGGCCGTCCGCGACCTCGATGGCCGCATCCAGTATTTCGAAGGCACTGCCGAAGATATCTCCGAGCGCAAGCTGGCCTTATCGGCCTTGAGCCAGAGCGAAGAGCGCTACCGCAGCCTGTTCGAGAATTCACCGATCTCCATGTGGGAGGAGGACCTTTCGGGCGTAAAACAGATCCTGGATGGCCTGAAGACTGAGGGGGTGACGGATTTCCCCCAGTACTTCCTCGATCATCCGGATGCAGCCGCGGAGTGCGTCAGCCGGATCAAAGTCGTGGACATCAACCAGGCAACGGTCAAACTGCTCAGGGCCAGATCGAAAGACCACGTGCTGGCCACGTTGAAAACGTATTTCCTGCGGGATTCCTACCAGGATTTCGCGATCGAATTCACCAACATCGCCGCCGGAAAGAGGGATTTCGACTGGGACGGAAGTTCGTCCGATCTGTTCGGCCAGAAATTGATCCTGCGCCTGCACCTGAAGGCGGTGCCGGGTTACGAAGACAGCCTTTCCAAGGTCCTGATCACGATGTTCGACATGACCGTCTCCAGGCAGGCCGAGGAAGTGCTTAAACACCAGTCCGACGAGCTCCAGCAGCGCAACGAGGAGCTGGCTCGCCTGTATCGGGCCAGTGGAGCCCTGATCGAGGTCGATACCTACGACATGCATGCCCTGGCCAAGAAGATCGTGGAGGTCGTCCTCGGCGAATTCGGTCATGCCAACTGCTCCGTGTTCCTGGTCCAATCGGATACTAACGTGCTCGACCGGATCGCGGTCGGCGGCGCGTACGCCGCCCAGGTGAGCAAGACCCAGCTGACCCTGGACGGGCCGGGGCAGGTTCCGCTGGCGATCCGTACAGGCGAGATCATCAACACCCCCGACGTGCGCCAGGTCCCCGCCTACGTACCGTCCTGGGAGCAGGCGCGCTCCGAGCTGACCATCCCGCTCAAGATCGGGGAGCGCGCCATCGGGGCGATCGACGTCCAGAGCACGGCGACCGATGTCTTCAGCGTGAACGACGAACGCCTGATCT
>Ga0335071_10005126_pt1 | contig 13650 bp, 8 predicted proteins | sample Lox_Sample_15_FD_206724 | JGI IMG/M metagenome (GOLD analysis project Ga0335071, IMG submission 206724) | Soil microbial communities from Loxahatchee National Wildlife Refuge, Florida, United States - Lox_Sample_1.5 | ecosystem: Environmental > Terrestrial > Soil > Wetlands | place: USA: Florida... | reverse complement strand
CGCCATCGGCTGCACGATTACTACCTCGGTGCAGCTGACCCGGTGATCATCGAGGTACCCAAGGGCCGATACACGCCGGTATTCAGGCTCCGCGCCGCGGAGCCCGGGGAGAGCGAGGCCGGCGGCACAACCGCTCCAAGCCTGATCGGGCACCGGATCGCCGTGCTGCCGTTCATCAACATGAGCGCGGCGCCAGACAGCGAATATTTCAGCGATGGCCTGACGGAAGAGCTGATCAACGTCCTCGCCCGCGACGCGCAGCTGCAAGTCGTCGCGCGGACCTCGAGTTTCCAGTTCAAGCAACAGGCGCGCGACGTGCGGGAGATCGGCCGCCTGCTCGAGGCCGGTAAAATCCTCGAAGGCAGCGTCCGCCAGTCCGGCAGCCGCGTGCGCATCACGGCCCAGCTGATCAACGTCGCCGACGGCTGTCACCTCTGGTCCGATCGCTACGACCGGGAGTTGACGGATATCTTCGCCATCCACGACGAGATCGCGGCGGCGATTCACCGCGCCCTGCGGATCCGGCTCATCGAGCCGGAACCGGCACGTCGGCCGGCCCGCAGCCCCGGCGCACTCCCGGCGTACAACGAATACCTGCGCGGACGCTGCCTCTGGAACCATCGCACCGCGCAAAGTTTGCGCGCGGCGACCGGCCATTTCGCCGAGGCCGTGCGGCTCGATCCTCAGTTCGCCCGCGCTTACGCCGGCATGGCGGACTGCCATTTGCTGCTCGGCTTGTCGGGCGCGGAACCGCCCGCGAGCGCCATGCCCCAGGCCCGGGTGGCGGCCCGGCGCTCGCTCGAGCTCGACCCGGGCCTGGCGGAGGCGCACACGTCGGCCGCCGCGGTGCACAGCGTCTACGAACGCGACCGGGTGGCGGCGGAAGCGGGCTTCCGCCGCGCCCTGGACCTCGATCGCAGCTACGCGACCGTCCATCATTGGAATGGATTGTTCAACCACGCCACGGCGGGGCGGCTCGACGACGCCATCGCCGGGATCGAACGGGCGGTCGACCTCGACCCGCTGGCGCTCCCGATCATCGCGGACCTTGGCCTGGTGTACTGTTTCGCCGGCGAGCACGACGACGCCGCCGCCGCGTGCCGGCGGGCGCTCGAGCTCGCGCCGCATTTTCACCGGCCGTATTGGTTTCTCGGCCTGAGCCACGCCACGCGCGGCCAGTTCCCGGCGGCGGAGGAGGCGCTGCTCCGGGCGCGATCGTTGTGCACCGATGAAGCGTTCCGCTCGCGCGTCATCGGCACGCTGGGTTTCTGCTACGGCCGCTGGCACAAACGGTCGCAAGCCGAGGCCCAGCTGCGCGAGCTCGAGCAGATGGCATCCAGCCGCTATGTCCCACGATGGGATTTCGCCCAGGTCCAGGCCGGGCTGGGCCACGTTGACGCGGCCTTGACCGAACTCGAAGCGGCCGCCCGCGGCCATGACACCTACGCGGTGTTTACCCCGGTGTGGCCGACGCTGCGGGAGCTGCGGGCCGAACCGCGTTTTGCCCGCATTACGACCGGCGGGCAGCCGACTCACGGCGGGACCGGGCACCGCCCGGCGGCCGGCAAGACCCGGGATTAGATGTTACCGTAACGGTTACTGCCGGACCGGCGGCGGATCGGGTAGACTCGGCCGCGGAGATCAAAAATATGAACTTAATCGCAGGCAGCACAGGATTGTTGGGCATGGAGATTTGCCGGCAGTTGCGCTCGGTCGGGCGTCCGACGCGGGCTTTGGTCCGGAGCACCGCCAACGCAGAAAAACGCGCGCAGCTGCAGCAGCTCGGATGCGAGTTCGCCGGCGGCGACCTGAAGGACCCGGCGGCGTTGCGCCGCGCCTGCACGGGAGTGCAGACGGTGATCTCAACGGCATCGTCGACCTTCTCGCGCCAGGCCGGCGACTCGATTCAGACGGTCGACGAAGCCGGCCAGCTGGCCTTGATCGACGCCGCCCAGGCCGCCGGCGTGAAGCGGTTCGTCTTCGTATCGTTTCGCGCGAAGCCTCAGTGCCCGTGTCCGCTCTCGCAGGCCAAGCAGGCGGTCGAGCAACGGCTGAAATCCTCGGGCCTGGAGTATATAGTGCTGCAGGCCTCGTATTTCATGGAGGTGTGGCTGACGCCGATGCTCGGCTTCGATCCGCTCAACGGAAAGGTCCGCATCTATGGCGCCGGCGAGAACCGGTTGAGCTGGATATCCTACAAGGATGTCGCGCGGATCGCGGCGGCCGCGGCGGACCAGCCGGCGGCGCGCCACGTGGTGCTGGAAGTCGGCGGGCCGGAAGCCCTGAGCCCGCGGGAAGTCGTGCGGATGTTCGAGGCGGCCGGCGCCGCCGAGATCGTGCCAGAATACGTGCCGGAAACGGCGCTGCGTTCGCAATACGAGGCGGCGACCGATCCCATGCAAAAATCCTTCGCCGCGCTGATGCTCGGTTATGCGTTGGGTGACGCGATGGATGTGGCGCCCGCGCTCGCGCTGTTTCCGGGCCGTCTGACGTCGGTCCGGGAGTATGTGTCATCCGTCCTGGCGCAACGCGGACGCGCCACCGCGCCCGTGTCATGAGCACGGTCGTTCTTGTACACGGCGCGTTGCAGACGTCCGCGACGTGGGATCTCGTCGTGCCGGGGCTGCGCCGCGCCGGGCATTCGGTCTACACGCCGGAATTGAGCGGCATGGGGCCGCGCGGCGGGCCGATGACGGCCGGCATCGACCTCGACACGCACATTGCCGACATCGTGCGTTTTCTGGAGACGCACGATCTGCGCCAGGTCGTGCTCGCCGGTCACAGTTACGCCGGGATGGTCATCACGGGGGTGGCCGCGCGCGTGCCGTCGCGCCTGGCCCACCTGGTGTACGTCGACGCGTTTGCCCCCGAAAAGGGCCGGGCGGCGATCGATTTCATGCCACAGCCCATCCGCGATCTGTTCCAATCGCTGGTCGCCCCCGACGGGTTCCGCATCGTCCCGCACGAGCGGCTGCTGGATGTGTGGCATCTCGAAGGTGCGGCCCGGGATTTTGTCCGGGACCGGATGTGGGATTTCTCAGTGCGCTGCTTCGCCCAGCCGCTACGTGACGATCCGCGGGGAATCCGGGTGGCCCGCACGTTCCTTGCGTGCACCGGTGGAGGCAACGGAGCGCGCGCCGTCTTCGCCCCGTTTGCGGAGCGTGCGAAACGCGAAGGCTGGGAATATCGCGAATTGCCGACCGGCCATGACTGCCAGGTCGACATGCCCGAGGCCGTCGCCGCCATCATCGAAGAAGCGTGCCATACAGCGAGTTGATATGAGCCCTTTTCAAGGGCTCGACAATTTCCTCGTCCAAATACGCCGATCCCCAATATTGCGTATTACGCATGATTGCATCGGAGCGCTCGCAAGCCCGGCTGCGCCCGGTTCGGACGCCCGCAGTGTTTATCAGGCTCGTCTCACCCTTCACCTTATTGCCCGGACCGTTTTGGTCCGCCGGTGCCAAGCCATATGGGAAGGCTGCTTTAACCGGTCCCTTCTCAACGGCCCGAAGAGTTAAATATCAATATCCTCAACCTGACCCGTTTTGCTCCCCCTTCTTGCCGATCTGCCTCCCCAAAAAGGAATCACCACTGGTGCAGCAACAGCTATTGGCTTGCAATGCCAGGGTGGTCTTTGGAAGATTATTAACTTGTTACAATTCTTATGATTGAAAATCTTGCATTATATTATGTCAATGCAAGAGAAATGAGCGTCCTTAACTTTTACTGTTAATGTACTTTTTAACAACCAATTTCGTAGTCGTGATAGCCGTGCAGTTGGTGACACTAGTGATCGTAGCTTTTCTGACAAAGGCAAAAGCTCGTACCCTACTAAATAGAATCCCGCTGGCGTTGCTTTGCGGAGTTATTATCGGTCTTTTTTTTGACTTCCTGGTAGGCAAATCGGCAGCCGTCTTCGACTACGTCGTGCCACTAACACTGCCGTTTGCGATAATGAACGGCCTTTTTTCGTATGGAACTGCAATTCTTACGGCAGAGATACTCCCTGTTAAGTTTATTTCCAACCAGTCGATCCAGCTCCGGAGGCTTCTCCTTTTTGTGTTCGGAATGCTGTCCCTCGGTATTATCTGCCTGACCTACCGGGGACATGTAGCTTTCCTGTCGGCACTTGGCAGCGGTCTTGTCCTGATGGGACTAACAGAGGTGTTGTTGGTATTATGGAGACGGCAAACAGGCCCCCTAGGCCAATGCCTCATGCGGCATGGCAATGCCTTTCTGTCACTCTGGCTATGGAGCGTAGTAATTGGCACCATCTATGAGAGTGCAAACCTGGTCTTCCACCTGTGGAGATGGCATATCTTCCCTGGCAATGACACTATGACTATATTTGCGGTTGTAACGCTCGGCTACTTTGTCTTGTTTCACGTAATTGTCACGATATCAGCATTGGCTGGCAAGCCCGCGACCTAATCCCTACCGGCCTGCAATAAGCTCATGCATCGTCAAATAGCACTGGACTGTATAAATCGCCACGACAACAGAGAAGGCACGTGTATCGAACGGCCATATACTAACCTCCAGGATGTATTTATGGAGCTCGACGAAACTGTTGGCGTTGTCGGCAGATTTTGCGGCGTTTGCATACTGATGCTCCGTAGCGGAGTGTTTAGCATCCGCATAAAAACCTATCAGGGAAGGTTCAAGTTCCTTGAGTTCACGCAGCTTGAGCGAATAGAGCGCTTGGGCACAATGGTACAATGGATAAATTGCGATTAAGGGCAGTGCAACCAGGCCCGTCACCGCCAAAATCCACGTCATAGTATTTAATTCCAAATCTAGGTAGCCAAACTTGGTGGCTACGTATATCTCGGCAGCCAGACAAATCGCAAATAACCACAACATCATAATCAAATGGCCAACAGGAGAAAACCCGCTACAGCCGTCATGATGGAAGGGATGGAATTTAGGATTGATGCGCACTAAGTGCCCAATGACAATTGCCCCAAGGGCGATATAGATTATCGCCTGGGTTCCGAAATATACCATAAGAAATTCAATGATTGCCAGACCCAGGCCGGCCAAACCGTATTGGGAAGACCCCCACCAATAGCTGAAACGCGGATTTAGGTGAAACCCGAAAAATAGAAAGAAGGCAGTGACAGCTACGGATAATGAAAACACTCTTCCCAGCTGGTGATTGGCAAGCGCCTTGAATCGATCGTAAGTTTGCTGCGCCAAAAGCGACTCGGGTATCACGTGATCCTCCAGCAAGCGGTTGGAACATCGATTAATACCACGCAAGATCACGGGGAATATCATGGCTGCGGGTACAAGAAACAGTGCGAAAAGAAGATGAGTTTTATCCTCTAAATAAGCGAGCTTGAGTCCAGGCGGATGCGATGTAAGCGGCTTAGGAAAAGCACCCGCGCCTGCCAACGGCGGAACGAGCTCACGAACAACTTTTTCCCCGTGTTCAGTCAGCAAAGTGTCGTCGAATATTGAGAATAAAAATGGAATTCCCCAATAAACGGCAAATACAGCTAGTCCACAAACGACGCAATGTACATTCGCCTTGTGGATAAAGAACCGAAGTAATTTGCTCTCGCACCAATTACTCAGGGTCATGCTATTAGGAAGTTAATGATAAAAGTATGAACATTAAATGCTCTAAATTCGAGCAATTATTTCAGTCAAGCAGACCGAGGCCACGTCTGGGCCAAGCCAGAAGTTGACCTGGGTGGTCAGGCGGGCGGTAAGGCCGCAACCTGACCACCGATATGACAACAAACGAATCCCAAATCACCGGGGGACGGAATGGGTCAGGCGATGGAATTTGGGGTTCACTGGAATCGCCTGGCCAGGGCGGGTTCGGGACGGCGAGACCAGGCGGCCACGGTCTGGTTGACTTCGTAGAGATTGCAGGGCGCAGGGCCGCACCCCAAAGCCAGATCCTGCCTCCTCCTCCTCGCTGTTCGGGGCGGCGTTATTTGCCTCCTCTGCGCCACTGCCGCGCGCCCAGGTCGCGGCGGGAAACTGCACGGCACCAAACCGGGCGCTTCGCCCCAATTCACGGACACGTGTCCTTTTTTGTTGAACAACGACCCCGTCCCGTCCAAGTTTCCCGCCCCCCGGTTTCCTTCCCCGTCCAGATCTTCACGCCCATACCACCGATTCCTCCATGAGTTTCGCGTCCCGCGAACTGCTCTGTCTTCCTTTTCGCCCAGACTGGGCTGGCCGCGCCCGGGCGGCGGGTCGCACTAGGAGCCTGTCGGACTTACTAATGAATATCGTATCTTCAGCTGGGATATTTGTTGCGATGGCGGGAATCTGCCTCGCCAGGCTCCTTAGGCAGCGCTCCGCGCTGCAAAAACCGGTTTTCCCCTTCGATTTTCCGCCGCCTCGCGGCGGTTTTAGGAGTTTGTCGGTCGGGGCGGATTGCCTCGCGACGAAATCTCGAGCTCTTTCCGAACTTTTATCCTAAGCCCGACAAACTCCTTTCGCCATGAAATTGCTCCGCCTTTTCCCCCGTTCCGCCGCAGCGCTCGCGCTGCTCGGTGCCTTCTGCGCCTTCGCTCCGATCCACGCAGCCGACACGGCCGTTATGTTCGACGGGGCCACGCCCCTCCAATGGTCCGAGCGCCTCGCCAAGTCCGAGATGAAGCGCCTCGGCACCTCCCTGGAGGCCGGCGGTTCCAACCCTCGGGCTCATTGGGATTACTCGCCCGGCGTGCTTGCCCTCGCGCTGGTCCGCCTCGGCGAGTGCACCGGCAACGATGTCTACACCCAATTCGGCACCCGCGCCGTCGCCTCCCATGTCAAAGCCGACGGAACGATCCCGGGTTACAAGGAGGCGGACTACAATATCGACAACATCCCGCCGGGCAAAGTCCTCCTGGCTGCCCTGGCCCGTGGCGAGAAAAACGCCGCCTACACCACGCTCGTACGCACCCTCCGCGACCAGATGGCCCACCAGCCCCGCACCAGTGAGGGCGGTTTCTGGCACAAGCAAAGATATCCAAACCAGATGTGGCTCGATGGCCTTTACATGGCCTCGCCCTTCCTCGCCCAATACGCCGTTCTCTTTAACGAGCGCTCCCTTTCCGACGACGTGGCCAGGCAGATCGTCGTCATGGACCGCCACGCTTACGACGCCGCCACCGGCCTTTACTGGCACGCGTGGGACGAGGCGCACGCCCAGAGCTGGGCCAATCCCCAGACCGGCTGCTCGCCCAATTTCTGGAGCCGCGCCATCGGCTGGTACGGCATGGCCATCGTCGACTCGCTCGACTATCTGCCGGTCAGCCAGCCGGAGATCGACGAGATCGTGAACATCCTCAAGCGCCTCTCCGACGGCGTGGTCCGATGGCAGAATCCCGCCACCGGAGTCTGGTGGCAGATTCCCAATCTCGGCACCCGCCCGGGCAATTACCTCGAGGGCTCCGGTTCCGCGATGTTCGTCTATACCCTGGCCAAGGGCGTCAACCGGGGTTACCTGCCGCGCGAAAAATACGAGGCCGCCATCCTCAAGGGTTACGCCGGCCTCATCCACACGCTCACCAAGACCAATCCCGACGGCACCATCCGCTTCACCCAAATTTGCCAGAGCGCCGGACTCGGCTACACCACCTCGGCGGGCCGTCCGCGCGACGGCAGCTTCGAATACTACATGGCCGAGCCCGTCGTCGACAACGACCCCAAGGGCACCGGCCCCTTCATTCTCGCGGGCATCGAGGTCGAGCGCCTGCTGACCACGGCCCCCGCGGCCCGGGCGGTCACCATGGCCACCGGCTGGGACGATGTGCCGGCGATCCTGGCCCGCATCAAGGCGCCCGAGTTTCCCGCGCGCGATTTTCCCATCACGGCGTACGGCGCCGTCGCGGGCGGCGCGACCGACTGCACCGCGGCCATCCGCCAGGCGATCGAGGCGTGCCACGCCGCGGGCGGCGGCCGGGTCGTCGTGCCGGCCGGCGTGTTTCTCACCGGCGCCGTCCACCTGAAAAGCAATGTCAACCTTCACGTCACCGCTGGCGCCACGCTCCGGTTCAGCCCCGATCCGGCGAGCTACCTGCCGGTGGTCGTCACGCGTTTCGAGGGCACTGAGTGTATGAACTACTCGCCCCTGATCTACGCTTACGAGCAGGAGAACATTGCCGTGACCGGCCCGGGCACCCTCGACGGTTCGGCCACCCTCGAAAACTGGTGGGGCTGGACCAAGCTCGGCTCCAATCCCCCGAAGGCCTCGGCCAGCATCCGCCGGTTGACGGAATTCGGCGAACACGACGTGCCCGTCGCGGAGCGTGTCTTCGGCGCCGGCCATTTTCTCCGCCCCAATTTCATCCAGCCCAACCGTTGCCGCAACGTGTTGATCGAGGGCGTCACGATCACCCGCTCGCCCATGTGGGAAATCCATCCCCTGCTCTGCACCAACGTCACCGTGCGCGGCGTCATCATCTCCTCCCATGGCCCCAACAACGATGGCTGCGATCCCGATTCGTGCCGCGATGTGCTGATCGAAAACTGCATCTTCGACACGGGCGACGATTGCATCGCCATCAAGTCCGGACGCAACAACGACGGCCGCCGCGTCGGCGTGGCCTCGGAAAATTTCATCATCCGCGGCTGCACCATGAAGGACGGCCATGGCGGCGTGGTGGTGGGCAGCGAGGTCTCCGGCAACTGCCGGAATTTCTTCATCGAAAACTGCCGCATGGACAGTCCGAATCTCGATCGCGTGCTGCGTTTCAAATCCAACGCCCAGCGCGGCGGCATCATCGAAAACGTGTTCATGCGAAACGTCGAAATCGGCCGCGTCGCCGAGGCGATCCTGACCGTCGATTTCCTCTACGAGGAGGGCGCCAAGGGCACCCACCAGCCGGTCGTGCGCAACATCTCGCTGGAAAAAGTCACCAGCCAGGCCTCGCCCCGCGTCCTGTGGGTGACCGGCTTCCCCGGCGCGACAATCGACCGGGTGAGTTTCAGCGATTGCACGTTCCGCGGCGTGACGTCGGCAGAGGTGGTGCAGGGCGCCAGTTCGATCGAATTGCGCAACGTCACCATCGAACCGGCGGTAAAGGGCCGCAGCCTCAACTCGCGCGATGGATCGGAGTAGTCCGGCGACGGATCGCCGGAGCCAGAATGCAGCTGCGCCTGCCCGCCGGAGCTCGTCGTGCGAAGGCGGGAGCGTGAACGAGTGGACCTAGGTTCCGAGGTAGGGCGCGTTATCCCTAACGCGCCGTGTATTCCCCGGCGAATTCGACGGCGGACTAAGGATAGTCCGCCCTACCATTTTCCCTGCGTTTCGTAGGGGCGCAGTCTTGTCGTTTCGACAAGCTAAAGACCCCGAGTGTATCGATGGGCTGCGCCCTCCAGCGATCCAAGGGCGCAACAAGTTTGTGCCCCTACCAGACAGCCGCGACGGTTACGGTGCGGATTCTAATGGGCGAGCTGTGATTGCGCTGGCCTACCGGATGCAGGCTGGAAGCCTGCGCTACTTCCGGATCTTCGTAGCGCAGGCTTCCAGCCTGCTTTCATTGCCCGGGCCCCCTCGCCTACGACAGATCGTACAGGTGGCACGCCACCCCGCGGCCGGACCCGCCCTCGGCCCGCACCGCCGCCGGGCCCAGGGGTCGCAACTCCGGACGATGCGCCCGGCAGCGCGCGAAGCACTCCGGGCAGCGCGGGTGAAAGGCACATCCCGGAGGCAGGCGGTTCGGGTCGGCGACCTCGCCCGGCAGGTCGAATTTCATCTTCACATCCGGATCGGGCCACGGCACGGCGCCGAGCAGGGCCTGGGTGTAGGGATGCTTCGGATCGGCGAACAGCGCCGCCGTCGGTGCCAGCTCTACGATGCGACCCGCGTACATCACCGCCACGCGGTCGCAAAAGTTGCGCACCACATCGAGATTGTGCGCCACGAACAGATAGGTGAGGTGAAACTCCTCCTGCAGATCCTTGAGCAGATTGAGCACCTGCGCCTGCACCGAGACGTCGAGCGCGGAAACCGCCTCGTCGGCCACGACGAACGACGGCCGCATCACCAGCGCGCGGGCGATGCCGATGCGTTGCCGCTGGCCGCCGGAAAACGCGTGGGGATAGCGCGTGCGCAGCTCGGGTTTCAGGCCCACCTTGCGCAGGATGTCGTCCACGCGGTCCTCGCGTTCGCGGCCTTTGGCCAAACCGTGAATCGCGAGTGGCTCGCCCACGATCTGGGCCACGGTCATCCGCGGATTGAGCGACGAAAACGGATCCTGGAAAATCATCTGCATCTGCGGCCGCAGGGGCTTGAGCGCGCCCTCGGGCAACGCCGCGAGATCGACCGTGCCGCCGTCGGTTTTGCGGAAAAACACCTGACCCGCGGTCGGCGCGAGCGCCCGCAAAATACACCGCACCGTCGTGGTCTTGCCCGAACCCGATTCGCCCACCAGCCCCAGCGTTTCGCCCGGCTGCAGGTCAAAACTCACGTCGGTGACCGCGCGGGTCGTGCCGGCGGGCCTCGCCCACAGTCCCCGCGCACTGTTGGGGAAATGTTTGGACAGACCGCGGACGGAAAGCAGCGGCGGCGCGGCGGGCGGCGAGCAGGCCGGTTGCTCGTTCATGCTGGGGCGGGCGGGTTTTCCCCGGCCAGGACGCAGGCCACCGTCCGCGATTTCGCGATCGTCCGCATGAGGGGCGGAGGTCCCCCGTCGCAGAGCCCGGGCCGCGCCTGGGGACAACGCGGGTGAAACGGGCAGCCCGCCGGGATCGCCAGCAGCGAGGGCACCGCCCCCGGAATCGAGGCGAGGCGCCGGCCGACGTTGAGCGAGGGAATCGAGCGGAGCAGGCCCTGCGTGTAGGGATGAAGCGGATGCCGGAGCACCTCCCGCACCGGACCCTGTTCGACGAGGCGGCCGAGATACATCACCGCGACCTCGTCGGCCATCTGCGCCACGACGCCGAGGTCGTGCGTGATGAGCAGCACCGAGCAGCCGATCTCGCGCTGGAGCTCCTTGATCAGGCTGAGGATCTGCGCCTGGATCGTCACATCGAGCGCGGTGGTCGGCTCGTCGGCGATCAGCAGTTCGGGGCGGCATACCAGCGCCATCGCGATCACCACGCGCTGGCGCATGCCGCCGGACAATTCGTGCGGATACTGGTTGAAACGACGCTCCGCCCCGGACACGCCGACCCGTTTCAGCATGTCGACTGCGATGGCGTGCGCCTCTTCCGCGGATACCTCCCGGTGCAGCAGGATCGCCTCCCGGATCTGGTCCCCCACCGTATGCACCGGCGAGAGCGCGGCCATCGGTTCCTGGAAAATCATGCTCACGAGCCCGCCGCGCACGCGGTACAGGCGTTTGTCCTGCTCGCCGAGGGCGGCGATGTCGATGTCGCCGGCCCGGGCGGAGTGCAGGACGATCTTGCCTCCGACGATGCGGCCGGGGCCCTGGATCAGCCGGAGGAGGGAGTAGTTCGTCACCGACTTGCCGCAGCCCGACTCGCCCACCAGCGCAAGGGTCTGCCCGCGTTTGATGGTAAAGCTGATTCCGTCCACGGCCCGTAACACCCCGTCATCGGTGAAAAAGTGGGTCCGCAGATCGGTGACCTCGAGGATCGTGTCGAGGGCGGGCGGAGCGGCGACGGCAGGTGGCATGGGCGGATACGGAGAAAGGGGCAGCGGCAATGCGCGCCCCCGGCGGATACAGGCGGGTACGCTGAGCGCCGGTCACCGGCCGGGCAAGCGAATCTCCGCGCGGTAAATCACTCCCGGAGTCCGTCAGAATAGCCTGTCATCCTGAGCGCAGCGAAGGATCCATCCGCGGGTTGTTAGCCAGCAGTATCCCGATGGATCCTTCACTTCGTTCAGGATGACATTCGCCTGTTACCGTCGAATCCGCGGTCATCCGCCCGTCACCCCTGCTGCCGCGCCGTCGCGCCCGGCGACCACGAGCCGCTGATCAAGGTGGCGCGCGGCGAGGCGGGTCGACCGATCTCGTTATTGTGCAGCATGCCGACCAACATATCGACGGCGGCTTCGCCGGTGAGATCATTATGCTGATCCATGCCGGCCCAGTTCTCGCTGCCGCGCCGCCGCTCCAGCTGGATGAGGCCCAGGTCGCGCGGCACCCGCAAACCCAGCGCCTCGACCCACTCTTTCACCACGGTGTTGAGCGTGAAGATCGCATCGGGCCGGTACCGGTCCAGCCAGCGGGCAAAGAGCTCCGGGTGCTCGCGGGCTTTTTCCACCTGATAGAAACCGGGCAGCCGCGCGCGCGCCGGCAGCGCTTGCTGGCCGATCCACATGCCGGCGCTGAACCGCCCGCCCACCAGCCGGTCGATGTGCTCGTCGACAACCAGCCCGGGCCGCCGGTAGCCGAGTTTCAAAGCCTGGTCCACGGCCTCCAGCACAAGGGCGTGATGATCGACGCAACAAAAGGGCAACGTCGGCTGGCGCGTGCGCACCCCGGTGACCACACACGTCTGCTTCTCCCAGGTGGAGGCGAAATGCTCGGGCAGCCGGTTCTCCTTCATGAGCCCCACGATGATCACGCCGCGAATGCCGCGGTTCAGCAGGATGCGGTCGAACCGTTCGCCACTCAACGCCGGGTCGTGCAGCCAGAAATCGTCGCACCGGTACCCGTGAAACGCCGCGCGGCGGCGGCAACCTTCCACGTAGTTGGGCACGGTCGGGTGCCGCGTGAAGGCCTGCGCGTCCTGGTTGGCGTTGAGGAGCGCGATCGTCCGCTGGTAACCGGCCGGGTGGCTCTTGCGCAGCTCCGTCATGAGCTGGGCCACCACCGGATTCTTCTGGTATCCCATCGTCCTGGCGATTCGCACGATGCGCCGGCGCGTGGACACCGGGATCTGCGGGTCATGGCGCAACGCCAGCGAGACGGTGTTTTTCGACACCCCCGCCTGGGCGGCAATCATGGCCATCGTGACGCGTTCCATGCCAGCATGACTGTCAAGTGAGTCTGCCATTTACGAGCCGGAAACGACGGGGGTAACGTCCGGCTGTGTTTACCCTGGGAATTGACTACGGAACCAACTCTGTGCGCTGCCTCGTCGTCCGGTGTGCCGACGGCGCGGAAATGGGCAGCTACGTCGTGGATTACCCGAGCGGCCAGCAGGGCATCCTCCTCGATCCGAAGGACCACAACCTCGCCCGCCAGCATCCCGGCGACTATCTCGTCGGCCTGGAAAAAAGCGTGAAGGGTGCGCTCGCCCAAGCGAAAAAACAGCGCGGTTTCGCCGCCGACAAGGTCGTCGGCATCGGCGTCGATTCCACCGGTTCCAGTCCGATTCCCGTCGACGCGCAAAACGTCCCTCTCGCCCTTACGAAGAAGTGGGCGAAAAATCTCTCCGCCCAATGCTGGCTGTGGAAGGACCACACCGGCTGGCGCGAGGCCGCCCGCATCACCGAGCTCGCCGCGCAGCACCGTCCGCACTTCATCGCCAAGTGCGGCAACACCTACTCGTCCGAGTGGTGGTGGTCGAAAATCTGGCACTGCCTCGCCGTCGATCCGCGGGTATTCGATGCCGCGTATTCGTGGGTCGAACTCTCCGACTGGGTACCGTCGGTTATCGCCGGGGTCTCCGATCCGTTGCAGGTCAAGCGCGGCATCTGCGCCGCCGGCCACAAGGCCCTTTATTGCGACGAGTGGGCTGGTCTGCCCGACAAGGAATTTCTGGCCAAGCTCGACCCGAAGC
>Ga0335071_10005124_pt1 | contig 13651 bp, 12 predicted proteins | sample Lox_Sample_15_FD_206724 | JGI IMG/M metagenome (GOLD analysis project Ga0335071, IMG submission 206724) | Soil microbial communities from Loxahatchee National Wildlife Refuge, Florida, United States - Lox_Sample_1.5 | ecosystem: Environmental > Terrestrial > Soil > Wetlands | place: USA... | reverse complement strand
GAGGTCTTCCGCAAGGTCACACCGAGCGTCGTGGTCATCCGCGCCAAGGGCAGCGAGGTGACCGCGGCGGGGACGGTACGCTTCAACGAGACCGGCTCCGGGGTCCTGATCTCCGCCGACGGCAAGATCATGACCGCGGCCCACGTGGTCCACTCGATGAACGAGATCGACGTGGAATTCCTGGGCGGCGAGACCGTCAAGGCCAAGGTCATCGCCTCGGAGCCCGCCGCCGACCTCTCGCTGATCCAGATCGAGCGGGTCCCGCCCGGCGCCAAGGTGGCCACGATGGCCGACTCGGACAAGGTGCAGATCGGCGACCCGGTCTACATCGTCGGCGCTCCCTACGGCCTGAGCTACTCGCTGAGCGCCGGGCTCATCAGCGCCCGCTGGGCGCCGAACACGGTGCACAAGGCCATGCCGCTCGCCGAGTTCTTCCAGACCAACGCCACGATCAACACGGGGAATTCCGGCGGCCCCATGTTCAACGCGGCGGGCGAGGTGATCGGCATCGTCAGCCACAACATCTCGAAGTCCGGGGGCAGCGAAGGACTGGGGTTCGTGGTGACCATGAAGACGGCGAAGCAGCTCCTGCTCGAGAAGCGGTCGTTCTGGAGCGGCCTCGAGGGGCAGATGCTGACGGACGACCTCGCGGATCTCCTCAACGTGCCGAACAACATGTCGGGCTATCTCGTGAAGAGCGTGGCCAAGGACTCGCCGGGCGACTGGGCGGGCCTTCGCGGCGGCAACCGCGTGGCCACCATCGACGGGCAGCAGGTCGTGCTGGGCGGAGACATCCTCCTGAGCGTCGACGGCATCCAGGCCTCGGCGGCCAACATTCCCAAGATCCGCGAGCACATGAACAACATGAAGCCGGGCGCGCCCTTCAAGGCCAGCGTGCTGCGCGCGGGCAAGATCCTGGAGCTGACGGGCAAGGCGCCGTGAGGCTGAACGCCCACCCTCACCCCTGCCCTCTCCCTCAGTGAGGGAGAGGGAGTCGGTCCGATCCCCTCGCCCCCACCGGGGGAGAGGGTCAGGGTGAGGGGCCCCGCCACGCGCTATCTACTTTTGGCTGCCCGCTCCGCCGCCAGCTGGCCCTGGCGCGCGTAGTCGATCGTCTCGCCCAGGATGCGCGCCATCTCCTGCGGCGCGTGGAAGCCCATCGAGTTCTCCGCGGCCACGAAGTCGAGCCGCCACTGCGCCTTCCGGTGCAGCGCGGCGGCCTCCTTCAGGCTCTCCTCCGAGGCGCCGGCCTTCTTCGCGACCACGATGGCATCCAGCATGTCCGTGGTCGCCTTGGCCGCCCGCTGCAGCAGCGCGTAGTGGCGATCCTGGATCGCGAGCACCCGCCCCGCCAGCTCCGCCTCCGGCACGGCGTGGCAGGGCTGGCAGGCGCGGTTCACGTTCAGGAGTGGGCTCCGCACCCAGTGGTCGCTCACCTTGAGCGCGCCCACGCGCTGATACGGCATGTGGCAGTCGGCGCACGCGACGCCGGCGCGGGCGTGAATGCCCTGATTCCAGACCTCGAACTCCGGGTGCTGCGCCTTCAAGACCTTGTTGCCCGTCTCCGCGTGCGTCCAGTCCGAGAAGCCTTCCTTGTCGTAGTAGGCCTCGATCTCCTCGACGCGCAGTCCGTTCGCCCATGGATACGTCACGACCTTGCCCGGGCCCTTGAAGTAGTACTCGACGTGGCACTGCCCGCACACGAACGCGCGCATCTCCTGGCGTGAGGCGTCCCGGTTCGGGTCGTAGTCGGCGATGCCCTCCTTCGCCTTGAGCGCCCTGATCCCGTTGATGAACCCGGGGCGCGTGACCCGGAGCGCCATGGTCTTGGGATCGTGGCAATCCGCGCAGGCGATCGAGTGCTGGACCAGCGGCTGGCCCTTGTCGTCCTTCATGTTCCGCGCTTCCTGGTACGGCAGCCCGGAGACGATCTCGAAGCCCTTCATGACGTCGCCCTTGCCCGCGAAGCGGTAGAGGGCGAGGTTCGAGGCGTGGCACTGGATGCAGGCGCCCGGCTGCTGCTTCTCCGTCACGCGCCGGGTTTGCTCCTGATCGAACAGCGCGAAAGCGTGCCCGCGACGGTCGCGATAGTCGAGGGAAAAGGCGTAGCCCGCGAAGATGCGCTTGAGCCAGGGGTCGCGGTCGAGCTTCTGCTCCGCGGGGCCGCTGTCGCTGGCGCCCGGGCCGCGGCCGCCGTACTTGGTCGTCGTGGGCGTGGCCGTCTTGAGATACGAGTCGTACTCGTACGGCCAGTTCTGTCCCCACACCTTGGGATCGAGCGTGTCCTCCGTCACCTCCACCACTCGCACGAAGGGCTGCCGGGCTTCCTGCTTCCGCTCGAAGATGTTGGTCAGGAGCGCCAGCAGCAACACGGTGAGCCCCGCCACGCCGACGAACCCCAGCACAGGCAACAGCCATCCCCGGCGGCCGCGCTCTGCAGTCATCGCGTCTTCCCTTTCTCCACTGGCATCTCAGCCTCCGGCGCCGTGGCCGGCGCTAGCATGGCAATGCAGGCAATCGAGGGTCCGGCCCGGCCGCCCTGGGCTCACGGCGATCGCGTGGACGAGCTCGTCGTGGCAGCGCACGCAGTTCGCCTGCACGATGCGGGCATCCCGCGGCGTGATCTCGATCGGCTCCTTGAAGTTCTGGAGCGTGAAGGCCGCCGAGTGGCGGAAGCCGTGGTCCGCCTTGGCGACCCACTTGGCGAGCCCCGCGTGCGGCAGGTGGCACTCGACGCAGGTGGCGACGTGCCGGTGCCCGCTCTTGAGCCAGGCGTCGTACTGCGGGTTCATGACGTGGCAGTTGACGCACGCGCGCGGATCCGTCGAGAGGTAGGAGAAGCCCTTGGCGTACACGAACGTGAAGGCGCCGATCCCGACGGGGATCGCGACCAGGCACGCGGCGAGCACGACGAGGCCCGAGCGCTTCATCGACGCCGGATGATCACACGGAGAATCGAACCGCTCAAGGCTTTTCCCGCCCGAACGGTGGTGCTACCATCCCCGGCGCAGCCATGGCGCTCCGTCACGTCGTCTCGTCGCTCACGCTCGAGCAGGCCGCCGCGATCGCGGCCGGCGCCATCGCGGCCGGCCGGCGCGAGCGCATGCTCCCGCTCGCCGTCGTCGTCGTGGACGCCGGCGGCCAGGTCGTCACGCTGCAGCGCGACGACGGCTGCGGCACGCTGCGCGTGCGCATCGCCCAGGGCAAGGCGCGCGGCGCGCTCGGCATGGGCATCCCGTCGCGCACGATCCGCGACCGCCTCCAGAACCGCCCGGCCTTCCAGAGCGCGGTGGCTGCGGCCTCGCGCGGCCAGTTCATTCCGGTGCCGGGCGGCGTCCTCGTGCTCGACCGCGACGGCCGCGCCATCGGCGCCGTCGGCATCAGCGGCGACACGTCCGATCGCGACGAGTACTGCGCCATCGAAGGCATCAAGGCGGCCGGGCTCGCGAGCGATCCGCCCGAGCCGGCTCCGGACTGGCGCAACTCCTCGCTGTAGAGCGAACAAAAAGTGGCACACGCGACCGAGATTCGTCTTCGGCCGCTGCGTGGCGCGTCTGCCACGATCCTCGTAAGGCCGCGTCATCATGGGGCGAGACTCGCCGCGGGCCCGTGGCATCGTCCTTGCGTGCCCCCTCTGCGGGACCTCTCTACATGGCCAGCCAGACTGCGAACAAGTCCGCGAAGAAGTGGCCCGTTCGCCCCGGCCCGCCGCCCAAGGCCCCCACCGCGGGCGCCGAAGCGCCGGCGGCGCCAGAGACCGCCGCCATTCGCGGACCCAGAATTCCATCGAGCGTGCTCCGGCTGCTCCTTCCCATCGCGCTGCTGCTCCTCGGCTCAGCCTACTGGCTGGCCACGATGTGGGCGCAGGCGCTGATCCAGCGCGAGGCCGAGGTGACGGCGGCGACCGTTCAGGCCGAGCTGCAGCGCGTACAGCTCTCCCGCATCCTGGACGCGCGCCAGCGCGAGCGCGGCGACTGGCGCTGGCAGGACGAGCTGGCCCGCATGGCGGCGACCCTGCCGCGGACGCCGCGCGTGACCGTGTGGGACGCCAGCGGCAAGATCGTCTGGACGCAGGATCGGCTACGTCATCCCGGGCAGCCGGCGAGCGCGGAAGTCGCCCGCGCCCTGGACGGCGTTGCGCAGGCGCGCATGGCCGAGGGCTCCCTGCTGCCGCCGTCCATCGTGGGAGCCCCGCCCGGCGGCATGGTCGTCGAGGTCTTCGTGCCCGTGCGGGGCCCGGACAAGTCGAGCGTGCTGGGCGTCGTGGGCCTCGCTCAGCGCGACGAGCCGCTCGAGGCGCGCATCGTGGAAGGCCAGCGCTTCATCGGCGCCATCGCGGCGGGCGGCGCCCTGCTCCTGACCATCGCCGTGATCCTCGCCGCCGTCGCCGCCTCCCGCCGCTACGCCTCGCACGTGAAGTCGCTGCGCACCCAGCTCTCACAGCGGGCCAAGACCGTCGAGTCCACCAACCGGCAGCTTCAGGAAACCTTCGAGACGAGCGAGCAGCGTGCCAACGAGCTCAATCGCCTGCTCGAGGTGGCGGCGGAGGTGGGCTCCGCGGTGACGCCGGAGGAGCTCTACGGCACCGCGGCCCAGGCCGCCGCGCGCGCCTGCGGCGTCGACCGCTGCTCGATCCTGCTCCTCGATTCCGCGGGAAAGTCGCTGGCGCCGGTAACCCGGCGTTTCGCCGACGCGACGCGCGAGCGCACGCAGGGGCTGCTCGAGGGCGCCCCGAGCCTGGCCCTCGACACGGTGCCCCGCGCCGTGGTCGACGTGGTGTTGCAGCAGCAGCCGGCCGTGCTCTCCCCGGAGCGCGACGAGCAGACGGACGCGTGGCTGGCGCTCTTCCAGGCGCGAACCGCGCTGATCGTCCCACTCGTGCACCAGAACCGCACGGCGGGCGTGCTGAGCCTGGAGCGCACCCGCGAGGCACACGAGTTCTCCCAGCACCACGTCCAGCTCGCGACCACACTCGCCACCCAGGCCGCGGCGGCCCTCGACAAGGCGCGGCTCTATCAGGAGATCGCGCAGCGCCTCCGGCAGACGGAATCCCTCCTCGCCGTCATGAAGACCCTCGCCTCGACGCTCGACTTCACGGAAGCCGTGCGCCAGACGACGCGCGAGATCGTCCGGGCTCTCGGGGCCGACATGGGCGGCGTGTGGTGCGTGGCGGGCGGCAGCGACCAGCTGAGCTTCATCGCGGGCTACCACGTTCCCCCAGACCTTCGCGCCTCCGTGAGCGAGACGTCGGTCTCGATGGAGGATGACGTCGTCAAGCGGCTCAAGCGCATGGACAGTCCCATCTATGCCACGAACAGCCAGGCCGACCATCGCTTCGACCATCCCCTCACCCGGCTGTTCGCGCACAAGTCCCTCCTCCTCCAGCCCATCCAGGGCGGCGACGAGCTCGTGGGCTTCCTCGCCCTCGCCTGGGTCGGCGAGCCGCACGTGTTCAAGGACGACGAGATCAACCTGCTCGCGGGCACGGGCCGCCAGCTCGCGGTGGCCGTGCAGCTGCGCCGCACGCAGGAGCAGGTGAGCCGTCAGGAGCGCCTGAACGCGCTCGGCCAGATGGCGAGCGGCATCGCGCACGACTTCAACAATGCCCTCGTCCCGATCGCGGGCTACACCGATCTGCTCCTCGAGCGCCCCGACCAGCTCCAGGACACGCAGAAGGCGCTCCGCTGCCTGCGGCTCATCCAGACCGGCGTGCGCGACGCCGCGAGCGTGGTGAGCCGGCTCCGCGAGTTCTACCGGCGCCGGAAGGACAGCGAGAAGTTCCAGCGGGTCGAGCTCAACAGCCTGGTCGAGCAGGTCATCGACCTCACGCGGCCCAAGTGGCGCGACGAGGCGCTCGCCCGCGGCTGCACCATCGAGATGCGCAAGGAGCTCCCGCCCGTCTCGCCGATCCTCGGCAGCGCCTCGGAGCTGCGCGAGATGCTGACCAACCTCATCTTCAACGCCATCGACGCGATGCCGAAGGGCGGCGCCATCACCATCAAGACGCAGCGGGCCCGCGCGGCCGGCGACGCGGGCGGCGCCTCCGAGCGCGTATCCCTCGAAGTGAGCGACACGGGCGTGGGCATGACCGAGGAGACGCGGCAGCGCTGCCTCGAGCCGTTCTTCTCCACGAAGGGCGAGCGCGGCTCGGGCCTGGGCCTCGCCATGGTCTACGGCACGGTGAAGCGGCACCGGGGCACGCTCGATCTCAACAGCGCGGTGGGGGCGGGCTCACGGTTCACCATCTGCTTCCCGGCGGAGTCGGCGGCGGAAGCGGCCGCTCCCCTCCGCAGCGTGCTGCCCGCCCGGTCGCTCGACGTGCTCGTGGTGGACGACGAGCCGATGGCGCGCGACGTGATGGCGCAGTACCTCACGGGCGACGGCCACCGGGTGCAGACGGCCTCGAACGGCCAGGAGGGGCTCGAGCAGTTCAAGGCCGGCCGCTTCGACGTGGTGCTGACCGATCAGGCCATGCCGGGCCTCAACGGCGGCGAGCTGGCCGGGCTCATCAAGGCGCGGGCGCCGTCCGTGACCGTGATCCTCGTCACGGGCTTCGGCGACATCCTCGAGGCCACGGGCGAGCAGCCGACGGGCGTCGACATGATGCTGACCAAGCCCGTGAGCATGGCCGTGCTACGCGAGACGCTGGCGGAGCTGACCGCGCAGCCCGGCGAGACGCTCGTCGCGCCGTAGCCTCGCCGCCTCCGCTCACGCCTCGCGCCAGGCGCTCGCGCGATCGAGCTCCGCCGTCGCCTCCTCGTCCAGCCGCAGCTCGACGCCGCTCATGAGCTCCTTGAGCTGCGCCACCGAGGTCGCGCTGGCGATCGGCGCGGTGATGCCGGGGCGATGCGCGAGCCAGGAGAGCGCGATCTGCGCCGGCGTCGCCCCGATCTTCCCGCCCACCTTGTCCATGGCGGCCAGGACGGCAAAGCCGCGGTCCGTCATGTAGCCCTTCTGCACGTTGGCGGCGCGGGCCGTGGTGGGGAGCGGAGTGCCGGGCCGGTACTTGCCGGAGAGGAAGCCGCTGCCGAGCGACGAGTAGGGGATCACGCCCACACCCTGCTCGAGGCACAGCGGCTCGAGCTCGCGCTCGTACTCGTCGCGGAAGACGAGATTGTACTTCGGCTGCAGGCACTCGTAGCGCGCATAGCCGTGCTTGTCGCTCTCCCACAGGGCGCGCGTGAGCCGCCACGCCACGTGGTTGGAGGCGCCCAGGTAGCGGACCTTGCCCTGGCGCACGAGATCGTCGAAGGCGCGCAGCGACTCCTCGAGCGGCGTCTCACGGTCGTCCCAGTGCGCCTGGTAGAGATCGATGTAGTCGGTGCCGAGACGCCGGAGGGAGGCTTCCACCCCTTCCATGATGTGCTGGCGGGAGAGGCCGCTGTCGTTCGGCCCCGGTCCCATGGGCCCCATGACCTTCGTGGCCATGATGACGGCGTGCCGGTTCTTGCGCGCCGTCATCCACTTCCCGAGCACGGCCTCGGACTCGCCGCCCTTGTTGCCGGGGGCCCAGCGTGAATACACGTCCGCGGTATCGATGAAGTTGCCGCCCGCTTCCATGTAGGCATCGAGCACCGTCTCCGATGCCGCCTGGTCGGTGGTCCATCCAAAGGTGTTGCCCCCGAGGCAGAGGGCGGACACCTTGAGCCCGGTACGTCCCAGCCTGCGCATCAGCATGGTCTCTCTCCCGTGATCAGGTGCGCTGCGAAGTCTGCCGGCCGAGCGACCCTACCACGATCCGCTCGTGCAGGGCCGACAGGATCTCGTCCACGGTGGCCGCCGCGAGGATGGAAAAGAAGGGCCCCTGCTGGAACCGGGCCTAGTCGCGCATGAATCGCTCCCACATGAGCTCGCGGGTGATCTCGCCCGGCCGCGGCCGCTGCATCGCCGTGGAGAGGCGCTCCTTGTGGTAGATCGCCGGCATCTCGACATAGTGATAGAGGTGACGGAAGTCCCGCGTGAAGAACGCGGCGACGGGCACGGACTGGTACGTGCGGCCATCCTGCTCCCGCAGGAACAGGTTCACGAGATCCGCGTTGGGCGAGTCCGCAGGGTCGGCACGCGGGCCCCGCCCCAGCTTGCGGCCGTCGCGAGGGAAGATGCGCAGCTCGAGGCCGCCCGCCTCGGCCAAACGCGCCAGCATCGGGATGTCGCGGCGGCAGTCGGACGACCACTCCTCGGAGATGGCGAGGATGTGCGCCGGCCCATCCGGCTGCTGCGCGAGCCACCGGATCGCCGCCTTCTGCGCCGTGCTGAGCGGATTCCGCTCGTACCACATGGTTAGGAGTCCGCTCAGGTCCTTCCGCACGGTGCCCAGCCACCATCCGGCCTCGCGCTCCAGATTCTCGGGCGAGCCCGCATAGGCCACGTACTCGGCGAAGGTCATGCCGTGGGCGAACCGCTCCGGTGTCACGTCGCGCCGCGCCTCCCCCACGCTTCAGCTTTTGCGCGCGAAGGTATAGAGCTTGCGGCCGCGCATGCCGCTCACATCAGGCAGTCCGGTAACGGCGCCGTCGAGCGTGGTCATCTCGAAGCCCCTGTTGTCGTACATGCCGACGACGCGGAAGCCGGCGCCCTCGAGCCAGCCCCGCAGCTCCTCGGGGTAGACGAGACGGTACTCCGCGTAGTCCTCGACGTCGGGCCGGCCTGGAATGTGCCAGCGGCGCGTGCGCCTGAGAAGGCGCGCGTCCCTGTCGAGCGCATGAACCGATACAGACGTCGCCTTGAAGCTCGGCGTGTCCACCGTGCCTTCGATGCGCTCGCGAAAGCCGCCGCCCTCCAGATAGCAGCGGGCGTTCAGCACGTCCACGATGAGGAGCGTGCCGGGGTGCGCGTGCGCGGCAAACGTCTTGACGGTCCGCGAGAGATCGTCGTCCGTGAGCGCGTACGAGAGGGCGTTGCCGAACGAGGTGACGAGATCGAAGGTCCGGCCGAGGCGCGCCGCCCGCATGTCTCCGGGCTCGATCCGGAGCGACGGGCGCACGCGACGCGCGTAGTCCACGCTCGCTGTCGAGGAGTCCACGCCCCAGCAGTCGGCCATGGAGCGGCTCAGGCTCTCGAGGTGCCGGCCCGTCCCGCAGCCGATGTCCAGGACGGAGCGGGGCGGCGACGGCAGAAAGCGCACGAACGCTTCCCGGCACATCCGGCCCATCGTGTCCTCCGCGTCGGGAAAGACGACGTCATAGAGCCAGGGCTCGTCGTAGAGCAGGTTCCGCACCGCGGCGTTCACAGGTCTCCGGATACAGCGGCTACTTGCCGCCCTTGACCTCGAGGAGCGCCCCGAGTCCACGATGGAACGTGGGCGCGCCGCCCGGCACCAGGCAGGTCTCCAGCACCTCGAAGATCTCCTCGCGCGTGGCCCCGAAGCGCATCGCACGCTCCATGTGCGCGATGAGGCCGGCCTTGTCGGCGCCGCGGAAGGCGAGCAGCGCGATGGCCACGAACTCGCGCACCTTGGCGGAGACGTGCCGGCCCTCGCCCAGCCCCAGCTCGTAGATGCGATTGTACGTCTCGACGAAGTCCGGGTCCTGCCGGGCGGCGAACTCCCACTCCGGGTAGATGTAGCCGCGCGCTTCCTTCATGCGCTTGATGAGCGCGTCCGCGCGCTGCGCCCTCGCTCCGTTGCCTGTGCTCTTGTCCCGGGCCATGTCGGCACCTCCTCGCCCGACGTGTATCACACTCGGAGGATCTCGGCCCGGGAGGCTTGGGATCGCGTAGAATGCCCCCACCATCACCCTCGAACAGGAGATCACGACCAATGGCGAACGTGCTCACGGTAGTCGCGAAGATCCGCGCGGCCAAGGGAAAGGGCGATGCGCTGGCGGCGCTCCTCGCCGAGCAGGCGGGCGTGGTGAGGAAGGCGGAGCCGGGCTGTCTCGTCTATCGCCCGCACCGCTCCTCGAAGGATCCGGACCTCTTCATCTTCTACGAGATGTACAAGGACGACGCGGCCTTCGATCTGCACCGCAAGGCGCCGCATCTCGCCGCCTATCGCGAGCGCCGCGAGAAGGAAGGGCTGACGGAGGGCGCCGCCGAGGTGGAGATCTACCGCTCCCTCACCGACTGATTTGCCCGACGGGAGGCCGTGGCGGCCGCACGCCGCGGCTTCCCGTCACAGAATCTCTTCTCCCGCCCTTCCCCCCTAAGCTCGGGAGGGCCGCGCCATGTCGAAGAAGCTCGGCGCCGCTCGGCAGCATCACCGAGGCGAGCTTCGACAATGATCGCCACGAACGTGAAGGGCGTGCGCTTCACCGTGCAGAAGGTCCTGCCGCTCTTCCAGGGAGAAGGAATTCAGGGCGGCGTCGTGACCGCGGTGCCCATGGGCCGCATGGGCAGCCCGGATGAGATCGCCAAGGCCGTGCTGTTCCTCGCCTCCGACGACAGCAGCTACGTGAGCGGCATCGAGCTCTTCGTCGACGGAGGCATGGCGCAGATCCGAGCGTGGCTACCCGCCGACGACGGTGAAGTCGACGGCCACGTTGCCCCGCGTGGCGTGCGAATACGGGCAGATCTGCTCGTGCGCTTCCTTCGCGAGGGCGGCCAGCTCCGCCTGGGGCAGGCTCTTGTCCTCCACGTTCATCTTGACCGACAGGCCGAACCCGCCGCCGTCGCGGGGCCCGATCGACACCGCGCACGTGATCCTCGCCTTGGTGGCGTCCTTCTTCTGCCGCTTGGCCACGAAATCGAGCGCGCCGCCGAAGCAGGCCGCGTAGCCGGCGGCGAAGAGGTGCTCCGGCGTGGTCGTGCCGGGCCGGCCCGGGCCGCCCATCTCCTTCGGCACGGACAGATCGGCCTTCACCGAGCCGTCGCTCGCCTCCGCATGCCCGTTGCGTCCGCCTGTGACCGTGGCGGTTGCCGTGAAGAGTGGCTTGATGGTGTCCATGGCGGTGGTTCCTCCTTGGCCCTGGAGTATACGTGGCCCCGCAAGACACGACGCGCTGCGGGCCCCCGCCTTGACGCTCGGACGACTCATGGTGCATCATCTCGGCGTTCGCTCGATTCGATGCAGGAGCGCCAGCGTCGGCTATTCGCAGAGCCGAAAGGATCCCGCACATGCTGTCACGGTTGCCTCAAAGCTGGTTCGGGCAGGCGCTCGGCGTCCTCCTCGTCGCGCTGCTCGCCGCGCCGGGGGTGGCTCTCGCGCAGACGGATCAGGGCGGCGCCAGCAATCCGTTCAGCCCCGAGCAGCTCGAGCAGATCGCCGCGCCCATCGCGCTCTATCCCGATCCGCTGGTAGCCCAGATCCTCATGGCCTCGACTTACCCGCTCGAGGTCGTGCAGGCGGCGCGCTTCGCCAAGGCCAACCCGAGTCTCAAGGGCGCCCAGCTCGACGAAGCGCTGAAGAAGCAGACCTGGGACGACAGCGTGAAATCCCTCGTGGCGTTTCCGCAAGTGCTGACCATGATGAACGAGAAGCTCGACTGGATGCAGAACCTGGGGGATGCCTTCCTCGACCAGCAAAGCGAGCTGATGGCCGCGGTTCAGCGGCTGCGCGCCAAGGCCAACGCTGCGGGAAACCTCAAGAGCACGGCGGAGCAGACGGTGACAGTGGAGCCCGCTCCCGCCCAGGTGACCGTGCAGCAGGCGCCTCCGCAGATCATCACGATCCAACCCACCAATCCACAGGTCGTCTACGTGCCGACCTATAACCCTACGGTCGTCTACGGCGCGTGGCCCTATCCTGCCTACCCGCCGTATAGCTACTACCCGCCGGGATACGTGGCGGGCGCAGCGCTCCTGTCGTTCGGGGTGGGAATGGCCGTGGGCGGCGCACTCTGGGGCAACTGCAACTGGGGTCGGGGCGACGTCGACGTCAACGTGAACAACTACAACAACTACACGAAGAACGTGAACACCGGAGACATCGCGAACAAGCGCGCCGAGCAGTATCAGGGCAACCGGGGCCAGGGCGGGCGCGGCCAGAACCAGGGCCAGTGGCAGCACAACCCGGAGCATCGCAAGGGCGCGCAGTATCGGGACGCCTCGACGCAGCAGCGCTTCAACAAGGCCGGCGCGGGGAACGTGCAATCGCGTGAGGCCTTCCGGGGCCGCGCGCCTCAGGCCGGGCAGCTCGGCGGCGGTGGCGGTCAGGTCGGCGCGGGCCGCGCGCCCCAGGCCGGGCAGCTCGGCGGCGGTGGCGGTCAGGTCGGCGCGGGCCGCGCGCCCCAGGCCGGGCAGCTCGGAGGAGGCGGCGGCCAGTTCGGCGGCGGTGCGGGTCAAGGGGCGAGAGCGCCGGGGGCGTTCGACGGCGTCGGGCAGGGTCGTGCGACCACCCTCGACAGCGAGCGCGGGCGCGCGAGCCGCGAGAGCTTCGGCGCCTCGCAGGGCGGGCGCGGCGGCTTCCAGGCCGGCGGAGGAGGCGGAGGCCAGCGAATGGGAGCCGGCGGTGGTGGTGGCGGGCGTGCGGGCGGCGGTGGTGGCGGCGGGCGTGGCGGAGGCGGCGGCGGCGGCGGTGGTGGCGGTGGCGGACGCGGCGGAGGACGGCGATGAGCATCGTGCGCATGGTGGTACACGTACGCTGGATCATCGTGCTCCTGGCCGCCCTCGCGCTGGCGGGACCGGCGCCTGCGGCAACGACTGCGAAGCAGACGATGTTCGATACACCAGAGGCCGCGGTGGACGGTCTCATGGAGTCTTTGCGCAAGGGCGACTCGAAGGCGTTGACCGCTATCCTGGGTCCCTCGAGTGAGTCGCTCGTCTCGTCGGGCGACCCCGTGGAAGACAATCGCGCGCGTGGGAAGTTCGTGGCCGAGTACGACAAGGCGCACCGGCTGGCAGCGGGCGGCGGCAAGATCGTCCTCTACGTCGGTCCCGACGACTTTCCCTTTCCCATCCCCGTGGTGCCCGACGGCGACAAGTGGCGCTTCGACACCCCGGCGGGTAAGGAGGAGATCCTCAATCGGCGCGTCGGCCGGAACGAGCGCGCGGCAATCCAGGTGATGCTGGCCTACGTCGACGCGCAGCGGGAATACTACGCCCGGGATCGGAAGCAGGGCGAGCTGCACGAGTACGCGCAGCGGCTCGCCAGCACGCCGGGCAAGCGCGACGGCCTCTACTGGGAGAGCAAGCCGGGTGAGCCGCAGAGCCCCTTCGGGACTCTGGCCGCCCGGGCCCGCGCGGAAGGGTACGGCGTCTCGCATGGGCGGGCGCCGTTCCACGGCTACTACTACCGCATCCTCACGGCGCAGGGTCCGGAGGCCACCGGCGGGGCCAGCGACTACATCGCGAACGGCCACATGATCGGCGGATTCGCGATGGTCGCCTTCCCCGCGCACTACGGCGTCTCCGGCGTGATGACGTTCATCGTGAGCCACGACGGCGTCGTCTACCAAAAGGACCTGGGCCCCAACACGGCGAAGCTGGCCGAGCAGATGAAGCGCTTCGACCCGGACAAGGGCTGGCAGAAGGTCACGCCGAACTGATCCTTCGCCCTCCGTGGGAGACGGCATCGGTATGCGCGGCATCCTGCGACTCATCCAGGTCTGGGGTACGGGACCCGCCACCTCCACCCCCGCCGAGAAGAAATAGGCCATGGCCAAGATCACGCTCAAGGTGAACGGGCGTACGCGTGACGTCGACTCCGACGACCCGGATATCCCGCTCCTCTACGTGCTCAGAAGCGACCTCGGCCTCACCGGCACGCACTTCGGCT
>Ga0335071_10005123_pt1 | contig 13652 bp, 11 predicted proteins | sample Lox_Sample_15_FD_206724 | JGI IMG/M metagenome (GOLD analysis project Ga0335071, IMG submission 206724) | Soil microbial communities from Loxahatchee National Wildlife Refuge, Florida, United States - Lox_Sample_1.5 | ecosystem: Environmental > Terrestrial > Soil > Wetlands | place: USA... | reverse complement strand
TGTCCTCCTACCTGATCCACTGGGGCGTGTTCCTGTTCTTCATCGTCACCTGGATGCTTTGGGAGACGCGCGAGTGGATGGCGGCCACCCCGGCTTCCGCACTGCGCAAGCTGCGCCCGTACCTCGAGTTGATCGTGGGCGTGGCCGTGCTGCTGGTCCTTTTCCTGGTCGTGCAGCAGGTCTGGGTCATGAGCCCGGCTCGCAACGTGCCCTGGGGCGGCATCACCATCCTGTGGCTGGCGCTGCCGCTGGCGGTCTGGGCCCTGCTTCTGATCCTGCGTCCCGGCCAGCCGGACATCAAGCGCCTGGTGCTGTTCATGGTTGGCACGGCGCTGCTGATCACCATGGTGGTCGAGCTGCTGGTGGTCAAGGGTGACGTCGGCCGCCAGAACACGGTCTTCAAATTCTACGTGCAGGCCTGGGTCATGTTCGGGCTGAGCGCCGCGGCGGCCTTCGTCTTCCTGTTGGGCGAGCTGCGCAAGTGGAAGTTTGGCTGGGCCCTGGCCTGGCAGATCGGCTCCATGCTGCTGGTGGCCGGGGCAGCCCTGTTCCTGCTGGTGGCCGGCATGGACAAGATCCACGATCGCATGACCGCCACCGCCCCGCACACGCTCGACTCGATGACCTACATGGAGTATTCCACCTACGCCCAGTACGGCGTCAACCTGGACCTGAGCGAGGATTACCACGCCATCCGCTGGATGCAGTCCAACGTGCAGGGCTCGCCGGTGATCGTCGAGGCGGCCGCGGCCGGTGTGCAGTACGCCTGGTTCTCGCGCTTTGCCATCTACACCGGCCTGCCGGACGTGGTCGGCTGGCAGTTCCACGAGCAGCAGCAGCGCGTGCTGCAGTCGGACCAGGTGGTGGCACGCGGCCAGGAGACGGATGCCTTCTACGAGACGACCGACATCAACGCCGCCCTGGCTTTCCTGAAGAAGTACGACGTGAAATACATCGTCGTCGGTCAGCTCGAGCGCGCCAAGTACACGCCCGGCGCCGACGGCGGCCCGGTCCCGGCGGGTTCGCCGAGCGGGCTGGATAAGTTCGACAGCTACAACGGCAAGGATTGGACCGAGGTCTACCATGACGGGCAAACGGCGATCTACGAGGTGAACCCGTGAGCGCGCCGATCCTGCACCTGACGGCGCGGGCCGACTGGGCCGCTGCAACAACGGACGGAGCCTACCGCGCCGACTCGCTGGCGGGGCAGGGCTTCATCCACTGTTCGACCGCCGCCCAGCTACTGCGCGTAGCCAATAGTTTTTACGCCGGGCAGCACGGGCTGGTGGTGCTGGTGCTCGACCCCGGGAAACTGCGCTCGCCGGTCCGCTGGGAGCCGGGCAGCGACAAGCCCGACGAGCTCTTCCCGCACGTCTATGGTCCGATCGACCTCGAGGCGGTCGTGCGCGTCCTGGATTACGAACCCGGCCCCGATGGGCGGTTCGCGGAGCTGCCGCCGGTATGACCGGCGCGCAGCCCGAGGTTTGGACCATCCGGCCGGCGGTCCCCGCCGACGTCGACCTTGCTGTCCCGCTGCTCTACCAGACCATGCATGGCCTGGCGGATTACACCTTCGGCTGCGACCCGCGCTACACGACCCTGGAAGTGCTGCGCCTGCTGTTCATCCATCCCGGCAGCCGCCTCAGCCACCGGCACACCACCGTGATCGAGTCGCAGGCGGGCCCGGCTGGCCTGCTGGTGGCCTATCCCGGGCGGTTGCTGCCCGACCTGGCGCTGCGCACCGGTGCTCGCCTGCTGCAAAAATTCAGCCCGGCAGCGTTCGTCCGGCTGGTCTGGCGCTCGCTGGCCCTGCCGGGCGAGGAAGCGCGCCGCGACGAGTATTACATCAGCAACCTGGCGGTCCGGCCGGAACTGCAGGGCAGGGGCCTCGGCTCCCGCCTGCTCGCCCTGGCCGAAGGCCAGGCCCGGGCGTGCGGGCTGGCGCGCCTGTCGCTGTGCGTGGATATGGATAACACCGGCGCCCAGCGCCTGTATGCCCGCACCGGTTTCCAGGTCGTCCTGCGCCAGCCGCACCTGCGCCGGGCGGCCCAGGCGGGACGCGGCTACCTGCGCATGGTCAAGCCGCTCGCCCCCGCCGGAACCTGAGGAACAACTATGCTGTCCTTCTTCCTGTGGTACGTGGTCGTGACCCTGCTCGGCTGGCTGGCCTTCCCGCTGGCCTTCCGTCTGTTTCCGGCCCTGGCGGACCGCGGCTATGGCCTGGCGCGCGCCCTCGGCCTGCTGGTCTGGAGTTACGTCTTCTGGCTGCTGGCCTCGCTGGGCGTGCTCCGCAACGACATTTCCGGCCTGAGCCTGGCGCTGGCCGTGCTCCTGGTCCTGAGCGTCCTGGCGCTGGTGCGCCGCTCCGCCGGAGAAGGCGGGCGCGTCTCGCTCCGCCCGGTCTGGGAGTGGGTCAGGGATAACCGCCGGCTGGTCATCACCATGGAGGTGCTGTTCTTCCTCGCCTTCGCCGCCTGGAGCTTCGTCCAGTCCTGCGACCCGGAGATCACCACCGCCGGCGGCGAGAAGGTCATGGAGCTGGCCTTCATCAACTCGATCATGCGTTCCCCGACCTTCCCGCCGCGCGATCCGTGGCTGTCGGGCTACGCCATTTCCTACTACTATTTCGGCTACGTGATGACCGCCATGCTGGCCGAGGTGACCGGGGTGCTCGGCAGCGTGGCGCACAACCTGATGCTGTGCCTGATCTTCGCCCTGAGTGCGCTGGGCGCCTATAGCGTGGTCTACGACCTGCTGGCGGTCTGGCGCAGGGGACGCGCCACATCGGACCGGGCGCAGGCGGGGAAGCCGTCGTTCGGGCTGCCGCTGCTCGGTCCGTTCTTCCTGCTGATCGTCAGCAACTTCGAAGGCTTCCTGGACGTGCTCCAGAGCCACGGCCTGTTCCTGGGACAATTCGCCAAGGACGGCTCGGCGACCACCGGTTTTTGGAAGTGGCTCGACATCCTTGAGCTGAACAAAAAACCGGCGGTGATCCAGGCCCTGGCCCAACTGACCCCCGAACGCTTCAACTGGTGGTGGCGCGCTTCGCGCGTCATCCAGGACCGCAACCTGGCCGGCGCCTCGACCGAAATCATCGACGAGTTCCCGTTCTTCTCGTACATGCTCGGCGACCTGCATCCGCACATCCTGGCGATGCCGTTCGACCTGCTGGCGATTGCCCTGGCGCTCAACCTGTTCCTGGGAGGCTGGGACGGCGAGATGGACCTGTTCGGCCTGCGCCTGCAGATCTCCCCGCTGGGCTTCGTGACCTCGGCCTTCGTGCTGGGCGGGCTGGCCTTCCTGAACACCTGGGACATCCTGCTCGGCTTCGGCCTGCTGGCGGGCGTTTACCTGCTGCGCCAGGCGGCGCGGCGCGGCTGGACCTGGGGGCGGCTGACCGAGCTGCTGGCGCTGATCCTGCCGGCCGGCGTGCTGGCGGTCCTGCTTTACCTGCCCTTCTACGTCGGCTTCTCGTCACAGGCCAGCGGCATCCTGCCCAACCTGGACAGCCCGACGCGCGGTGCCCAGTTGTGGGTTTTCTGGGGTCCGCTCTTCCTGCCGGTAACGGCACTGTTCGTCTATCTGTGGCGCGGCGAGGGCCGGGCGCGCGCCTGGCTGCGCGGCTTTGGCCTGGCCGGCGGACTGATCCTGGCGCTGTGGGTTTTCTCCTGGCTGCTGGGCCTGCTGGTGCTGCTGGTCGACCCGACGGACGCCGCCCAGGTGCTCTCGCTGCAGGGCAGTTCCGGCACCGGCGCCTTCTTCGTCGCCACGACCGTGCGCCGGCTTGAGACGGTCGGCAGCTGGCTGAGCCTGCTCGGACTGCTGGGCGCGCCGCTTGCCTTCCTGGCCGCCGCCGGCCGGCGCGACGAGGATGCAGACCGGCCGGCCGGGTCCGGGCCGGAGCTGCACGTCTTCGTGCTCCTGCTCGTCCTGGTGGCCGGCATCCTGATCGTGGCGCCCGAGTTCGTCTTCCTGCGCGACGTGTTCACTTCGCGCATGAACACGATCTTCAAGTTCTACTACCAGGCCTGGCTGATGCTCAGCCTGGTGGCGGCCTTCGGGGTGGCGGTGCTGCTGAGGGCGCTGCGCGGGGCGCCGGCCTGGGCCTTCCGCATCGGGCTGGCCGTGGTCCTGCTGATGGCCTGTACCTACCCACTGCTGGCCATCCTGACCCGCACCGACGATTTCAAGATCCCCGCCTATCAGCAGGCGCTGGCGCAGGCGCGCGCCAGCGGGGAGACTTCCGCATGGAAGATCGCCCTGCAGACCTGGACCCTGGACGGGGCGGTGGGCTTCGACAACCAGTTCCCGGACGACGCCGCCGCGGCCGGCTGGCTTGCGACCGCCCCGGTCGGCGTGATCGCCGAAGCGGCCAAGATCGATGCCAGCTATACCGATTACTCCCACATCTCGGCCTACAGCGGCCTGCCGTCCGTCCTGGGCTGGCCGATGCACGAAGACCAGTGGCGCGGCACCTACGCCATCCAGGGCACGCGCCTGACTGACCTGCAGCGCCTGTACGAGACGCGCAACTGGGACGAGGCCCAGGCAATCCTGACCCAGTACAACATCCATTACGTGTACGTCGGAACGCTGGAGCGGCAGACCTACCGCGTTTACGAGGCCAAGTTCCAGCAGAACCTGCAGCAGGTCTTCCAGCAGGGCAGCGTGACGATCTACGCCGTGCCTTGAGCGCGGGCGGTTTGGAACAAGACGAAGTAAAATAAGGCCACCATGAAGAATTCCACATTCACCTTAGAGCACGCCCTCTACGCCCTGGCGCTGGCCCTGGCGCTGGCGGTCCGCTTTGTGAACCTGGGCGCGCTGCCGCTCTCCGACCTCGAGGCCGGCTGGGCGCTCCAGGCGCTGCACGTGGCGCAGGGAGTGCATCCCGCCCTGGGACCCAACCCGGCCTACCTGAACCTGACCGCGCTGCTCTTCTACGTTTTCGGGGCGACGGATTTCCTGGCGCGCTTCTGGCCGGCGCTGGCCGGCAGCCTCCTGGCGCTTTTGCCGTTCTTCTTCCGCACCCGGATCGGGCGTCTTCCCGCGCTGGTCCTGGCCTTCGGCCTGGCGATCGACCCGGGGCTGGTCTCGCTGTCGCGCCTGGCGGGCGGGAACATGCTGGCGCTCGCCTTCCTGGCGCTGGCGCTTGTGGCGTGGATGGAAAACCGCCGCAGCCTGGCGGGTGTCTTCGCCGGGCTGGCGTTGCTCTCCGGGCCGTCGGTCTGGTTCGGGCTGCTCGTTCTGGGGCTGGCCTGGGGGGTCAACCGCCTGGTGCCGGCGTACCGGCCGAAGCTTTACGCTGCCGACGGGAAGCCGCTGGAGCTGCCGCCCGCCCCGCCCGCTCCCGCAGCGCTCTTCCCGGCGCTGGGGTGGGAGACGCTGCGCGGAGCGCTCGCCTGGGGACTCGGCACCCTGCTGGTGGTCGGCAGCCTGCTGCTGTTCTCCCCGCAGGGGCTCGCGGCCCTGTTCGCCTCGCTGGTGAGTTTCGTCGCCGGCTGGTGGACGGCGTCGGGTGCGCCGGTCCTGCGCATGCTGGTGAGCCTGTCGGTGTACGGGCTGATGCCGCTGATCTTCGGGCTGGCGGCGGTAGTGCGTGGCGCCATAGGGCGCGACCGCCTGAGCGTTGGCCTGGGGCTGTGGGCGCTGGTGGTGCTCGTCCTGGTGCTGGCCTATCCCAGCAGGCAGGTCGCCGACCTGGCCTGGGTGCTCCTGCCGCTGTGGGCGCTGGCCGCCCTGGAGCTCGGCCGGCACTTTGACCTGGCCGGGCGCAATCCCTGGGAGCTGGCCGGCGTGATCGTCCTGGTGACGGTCCTGCTGGTGTTCGGCTGGTTGAACCTGGCCAGCCTGTCCGCCACCGGCGTGACCTCGCCCGATGCCCGCACGCACCTGTACGTGTTCGGGCTCGTGGTGCTGCTGCTCGTCCTGAGCCTGCTCCTGATCGGCAGCGGCTGGTCTTCCGACCTGTCGCGCCTGGGCCTGGTCTGGGGCGGGGCGCTTTTCCTGGGCGCCTACACCATCTCGGTCATGACCGGCACCGCCGGCCTGCGCCAGCCGTTGACCGCCGACCTGTGGCAGCCCGAGCCGAAGATCCTCAGCGCCGACCTGGTCTTGAAGGTCGCCAGCCAAGTCTCGGACCTGAACCGCGGCGCGGCCGGCTCGCTGCCCCTGACCATCGCCGGGGTCGATTCGCCCGCCCTGCAGTGGATCTTCCGCGACTGGCAGGTCCAGACGGTGACAAGCCTGTCGCCCAACGACACGCCCGCCCTGGTGCTGACGCCCTCCACCACCACACTCAGCCAGTCGCAGGGCTATCGCGGCGAGGGCTTCTCCTGGCAGCAGACCTCCAACTGGGACACGACGGCGGTGTCCGACTGGCTGCGCTGGTTCCTGTATCATCAGATGCCCGGCAGCCACACCACGATCGTCCTGTGGGTGCGCGGGGACCTGGCGATCGAGAACCAGGGCAGCGCCACCAATCCTTAATCCCTTATGTCGAAACCCAACATCATTGCCATTGACGGCCCGGCAGCATCCGGGAAATCCTCCCTGGGTCAGCGCCTGGCCGCTGCCCTGGGCTACCTGTTCTTCGATACCGGTGTCATGTACCGGGCGGTCACCTGGGCCATGCTGCAGCGCGGCCTGGACGTCAAGGACGAGACGGGTGTCACCGCCCTGGCCGAGCGCACCCGCATCGACGTCCGCCCGCCGTCCAAACAGGACGGCCGCACCAGCGATGTGCTGGTCGACGGCGCCGATGTGACCTGGGAAACGCGCCTGCCCGAGGTGGAGGCCCATGTCTCGGCTGTCTCGGCCTACCGCGGGGTGCGCCAGGCGCTGGCTGCCCAGCAGCGCCGCATCGGCCTGCGCGGCAAGGTCGTCATGGTCGGGCGCGACATCGGCACCGTGGTTCTGCCGGAAGCCGACCTCAAGATCTACCTGGACGCCTCGGCCGAGGAGCGCGCCCGCCGGCGTCACAAGGAGATTGTGGGTCGCGGCGGGGAGGGCGCCTACGAGAAGGTGCTGGATGGGGTGCGCCGGCGCGACGAGATCGATTCGACGCGCGCCTTCTCGCCGCTGCGCATGGCCGAGGACGCCGTGCGGATCGATTCGGACGAGATGGACGCCGAGGCGGTCTTTAAAAAAGTGGAGGCCCTATGCCGTTGAGCGAGTATCATGTCCCGTTCTGGAGGCAGAAGATCGCCCGGCCGGTGATGATGGGCGGATTCCGCCTGCTTTTCCACATCCTGGCGAAGGTGGTCATCACCGGCCAGGAGAACGTCCCGCTGGGCAAGCCGTACGTGCTGGCGATCAACCACGTCTCGACCTTCGAGGCGCCGTTCGTGGGCGCTTTCTGGCCGGAGCTGGCCGAGGCGCTCGGGGCGGCCGAGGTCTGGCAGCGCCCGGGCCAGGGCATCCTGGCGAACCTGTACGGCGGCATCCCCGTGCATCGGGGCGAGGTCGACCGGGCGCTGTTCGAGGCGGCCCTGTCGGTGCTGCACTCGGGCTATCCGCTGATGATGGCGCCGGAGGGCGGGCGCTCGCACACGCCCGGCATGCGCCAGGCCAAAGCCGGCATTGCCATCATCCTGGACGAGGCCAAGGTGCCGATCGTCCCGGTGGGCGTGGTGGGTACTACCGACGACTTCTTCATCAAAGCCATCCAGGGCAAGCGCCCGACGGTCGAGATGCACATCGGCGTGCCGTTCCTGCTGCCGCCGATCGCCGGTACGGGCATCGAGCGGCGCGAGGCCCGGCAGCGCAACGCCGACCTGGTGATGCGTCACATCGCCGGGCTCGTGCCGGAGGCCTACCGGGGTGTCTACGCCGCGAACCCCATCTTCCCCGCGCCAAGCGAAGCCTGAGCCCTGGCGGCCGGTGCACACCCGCCTGCCGGGGCGGCCCGCGGCGCGACGTTTCCTCCGGCGCGGAAGGGGGCCCAATCCCTGGGGGAGGCGCGCAAGCTGGTCTTTCAGGCCTGCCGCCCGGCCGGCGCTGAGATCCTGACCGAAATCGAGCGGCTCGACCGGGCCATCCTGCGGGGCGATCTGGGTCCGCCGCGGCGCCGTCCGCCTGCCGCATCCGGCCGGGATGCGCGCGGCCGATGCCCACATTACAGAATGACGCCCGGGCGCCGGTTCTTCCGCAACGGTACGGCAATCCCGCCTGAATCTGCGCATGCTATAATGACCTCGTCCTTCCGGCCATGACCCCCATCCCTTCGCTGCTGCTGACCCCTGCCTATCTGCGCCTGCTGAGCTCGCTGCTCGGCTGGGCCGGCTGGGTCGCGCTGCTGGGCGGACTGGCCGCGGCCGGCTGGCGGGTGCGTAAATTCGAGGCGCCCGGGGAGCAGCGCTGGCTGTTGCTGGCCATCTTCGTCGCCCTCGTCCCGCTGACGAACCTGTTCCTCGGCCTGCGCCTGCCGACCGGCGCCTCGCTGCCCGAGCCGGGCATTCCCCAGGCGCCCTACCCGCCGTCGCTGATGTTCTTCTCGGCCCTGCCGTGGATGCTGGCGGGCGGCTTCCTCGGCCCGCTCGAGGCCCTGGGGGTCGGCCTGCTGGCCGGGCTGATGCGCGGCCTGTGGGACACCCACAACCTGTTCTCGCTCCTGGAGCCGGCGGTCCTGGCGCTGCTTTTCAGCCTGGCCTCGCGCCAGCGCTACCGCACCCTGGTCTACCGTCTGCTGCGCCAGCCGCTGCTGGTGGCCGCCGGCCTGGTTCCCGTTTACGCTGTCATTTTCATTTACAGCGCGTTCTTCTCGGTGGCCGACACGGTCGCCGCCCGGCTGGACTTCGCCCTGACCAACGTCGGCCCGGCGGCCCTGGCTGCCGCCGGCGAACTGGCCGTCGCCGGGCTGAGCCTGCAGATCGTGGCGCTGGTCCTGCCGCGCCTGTGGGGCCAGCGCGGCGCGCTCGAGCCTTCGCCCGCCGAGCGCAGCCTGGAGACGCGCTTCCTGTTCACCGGTGCGGCCTTCGTTTCCCTGTTGCTGATCTCGCTCCTGCTGGGGGACTGGATCGTGGCCGGCGACGCCGCCCGGCGCATGCTGCGCGACCGCATGGCCAGCACAGCCGGGGTGGCTGCCGAAAGCGTCCCCTTCTTCCTCGAGACCGGCCAGAACCTGGCCGTGCAGGTGGCTGCCAATCCCGCCGTGCTGACCGGCAGCGGCGCAGACCTGAGCGTCCTGCTCGGCGACCAGATGCGCGCCGTGCCTTACTTCGACCAGCTTTTCGTCCTGACCCTGGACGGCAAGCTGGTCGCCGCGTACCCGGCCGGCGATTCGACCGGCTTCGGCCTCTATCCGCAGGAGCTGGCCGGCCTGGGCCTGGCCGGCGCCGGCGTGGCGGTCCAGATCTACACCCTCCCGCCGGCGGCGGGAGGCAGTGCGGCGCGCGTCTCCTTCCTGGCCGCGATCACCGACGAGGGCGGGACGCCGCAGCGCCTGCTGCTCGGCCGCACCAGCCTGGACGACAATCCGCTGGCCCAGCCGCTGATCCGCAGCCTGGGCGGGACCCAGGCGCTGGGCGGGGCGGGCATCCTGGTCGACGATCAGGGCCAGGTCCTGTACAGCCCGAGCGCCAGCCAGGTCATGACCCAGTACAGCGGGAGCCGCGGCGCGGCGGCTGCCTTCTACGACCTGCCGGCCCCGCGCGGCACGCGCGACCTGGTCTATTACCTGCCGGTGAGCGGGCGCGCCTGGTCGGTGGTCCTGACCGTCCCGGCCGAGGCGGCCCAGCAGCTGGCGCTCGATATCGCCGTGCCGCTTTCGCTGCTGGTGATCGTCCTGGCGGTGCTGGTGCTGGTCTCGCTGCGCCTGGGACTGCGCGTGGTGACCGCCTCGCTGCAGACCCTGGCGGCCGAATCCGCCCGCATTGCCCGCGGCCAGCTCGACCACCCGCTGCCGGGCGGCGGCGAGGACGAGGTCGGCCAGCTCGGGCGGGCCTTCGAGCAAATGCGCCAGAGCCTGCAGGCGCGCCTGGAGGAGCTCAACCAGCTGCTGCTGGTCAGCCAGGGCGTGGCCTCCACCCTGCAGATCGAGGATTCGGTCCGGCCGATCCTGGAGGCGGTCCAGGCCAGCGGCGCCAGCGCGGCCCGCCTGGCGCTGGTCCCGGCGCGCGACCTGGGACCGGCGGAGAAGCCGCCGCGCTTCGCCCTCGGCCCGGCGGCGGAACGCTACGCGCCGCTCGACGAGCGCATCCTAGCCCTGGCTGAGAAACAGGGCCGGCTGGTCCTGCCCAGCCTGAAGCGCACACATGCCCTCGTCCTGCCGGACGGGTCGGTGCCGGGCGCCCTGGTGGCGCTGCCGCTGCTGCACGAGAACCGCTTCGACGGGGTGCTGTGGGCGGCCTTCGACGCGCCGCACGCCTTCCCCGAGGAATACCTGCGCTTCCTGTCGACCTTGGCCGGATATGCCTCGCTGGCGGCCTCCAACGCCCGCCTGTTCCGCTCGGCCGAGGTCGGACGGCAGCGCCTGGCCGCCATCCTGGCCTCCACCCCCGACCCGGTCCTGGTGACCGATGAGACCGGCCGGCTGCTGCTGGCCAACCCGGCGGCGCGCAGCGTGCTGGGCCCGACCGATTCCGAGGGCCGCCGGCTCGACGACCAGGTCCCGCTCCCGCCCGAGCTGCACGACCTGCTGCAGGGTGCGGAGGGCGGGCGCCGCTCGGTCGAGCTGACCCTGCCGGACGGCAAGGTCTACTATGCGACTGCCTCGGCCGTGCTCGCCGACGGGCGCCCGGTGGGGCGGGTGTGCATCCTCCAGGACGTGACCCACTTCAAGGAGCTGGACGCCCTCAAGTCGGATTTCGTCTCCACCGTCAGCCACGACCTGCGTTCGCCGCTGACCCTGATGCGCGGCTACTCCACCATGCTGCCGATGGTCGGCGAGCTGAACGAGCAGCAGCGGGGCTACGCCGACAAGATCACCAGCGGCGTGGACAACATGGCCAAGCTGGTCGACACGCTGCTCGACCTGGGCCGTCTGGAGGCGGGCGTGGACCTGCAGATCGCCAGCGTGGCGCTGCGCGAGTTCGCCCACGGCGTGGCCGACATCCTGCAGCTCCAGGCCGGGCAGAAGAAGATCCGTCTGGAGGTCGAGATCGTGGAGCCGCTGCCGGAGACGATCGAGGCCGACCGGGCGCTACTGCAGCAGGCGCTCTACAACCTGATCGAGAACGCCATCAAATACACGCCGGATGGCGGGCAGGTGCGCCTGATCGTCAAGGGTTACCCGGGGGCGATCCAGTTCGAGGTGCGCGACAACGGCATCGGCATCGCCGCCGCCGACCAGCCGCGCCTGTTCGAGAAGTTCTTCCGCGGCAGCCAGCGCGAGGCGCGCGCCCAGCGCGGCTCCGGCCTGGGGCTGTCGATCGTGCGCTCGATCGCCGAGCGCCACGGCGGCAAGGTCTGGTTGGAGAGCCAGGTGGGGCAGGGCAGCACCTTCCACCTGCTGGTGCCGGTCGAGCAGCCGGAGATGGTCAAGAAGAAGGCCGGCTGAGCCGCGGCGCCGGCGCGAATTCCCCCCGAATTTGTTTGACCGAATCAACCCCCTCGGTTATAATTGCCACCCGTCCCAGAAATCCCCGGCGGAATTTTCGCCGTTGGTGGTTTAATCCTTTTTTGAGGTAACACAATGGCAACCAAACGAACTTATCAACCGAAAATCCGCCGGCGTGTGCGCGTGCATGGCTTCCGCCAGCGCATGTCCACGGCGGACGGGCGCCAGGTGCTGAAGCGCCGCCGCATGAAGGGCCGCCTTCGCCTGACGGTTCGCTCGAACGCCCACGTCAAGCGGATTCGGTGGTAGGAGGTCCGCGACGCGCCTCGGGGAGCGCTTCCCGATTCACGCGTCCGAACCACAGGACAGCCAGGTTCCGAGGCACAGGTGAAGCGTCGCTTTCGCCTGACCGGTTCGGCCGATATCAAGCGGGTGCGGCGCTCGGGCAAGTCATATGCGCACCCGCTTGTTGTGTTGTATGTCCTGCCGGCCGAGGCGAGTGAGGCGGCGCGCGTGTGCGTCAACGCCGGCTGGAGCGTCGGCAACGCCGTCCGGCGCAACCGGGCCAAGCGTCTACTGCGGGCGGCGATCGGACCGCTGATGCCCCAGCTCGCCCCCGGGTCCGACCTGCTCCTGATCGCCCGTGCGCCTCTGCTCCGCTCGGACATGGAGCGCGCCCGCCAGGCCCTGACGGGCCTGCTGGACCGGGCCGGGTTGCTGACTGCCTCCCATGGCGCCTGAACCTGCCCTGCCGACCGACTACCCGAACGAGCCGCGCTTGCGCGACCTGCCGCGCAGCCTGCGCAACTGGCCCCGCCTGGTCCTTCTGGCCTTGATCCGCTTCTACCAGATGACCTTGTCGAAAGGCATGCCGCCGGACACCTGCCGTTTTTACCCGTCCTGCTCGCACTACGGTTACCAGGCGGTGTACAAGTACGGCGCGTTGAAGGGCGGCGGGATGGCGGCCTGGCGGGTGTTGCGCTGCAACCCGTTCAACCCGGGGGGCTACGACCCCGTTCCATAGGAGCAAGGATCTTTCCATGAAAAAGAAAGCACTCATTCTGATCGGCGCCCTGCTCATTATCAGCCTTCTGTTGAGCGGCTGCGCCTCCGGCCTTTCGGCCTTCTCCTGGCCGAGCGTGATCGCCGATGCCAATAATGCCTACGTCGCCGGCGGCGCCTACGTCTACGCCGTCAACCTGCAGAGCGGGACCCAGACCTGGCGTTTCCCCGACAAGTCCTCCTCCGCCAACCCGTTCTACGCCACCCCGGCCCTGACGCCCGACGGCAAGCAGCTCATCGTGGGCGGCTTCGACCACAAGCTCTACAGCCTGGACGTGAGCACCGGCAAGTCCACCTGGGAGTTCGACGGCGCCCACGACCGCTACCTGGGCGGCTCCCTGGCGACGGCCGACATGATCTATGCCCCCAACGCCGACTACAACCTGTATGCCCTCGACCTGCAGGGCAACCTGAAGTGGAGCTTCACCGCCGACCAGTCGATCTGGGCCGCGCCGGTGACGGACGGCAAGAACATCTACTTCGGCGACAACGGCTTCCACGTCTACGCCATCGACGCCAAGACCGGTGCCAAGGTCTGGGAGAAAACCCTGGACGGGGCGGTGCTCGGCTCGCCGGCCGTCGACCCGTCGGGCATGCTCTACGTCAACACCTACAACGGGACGGTCTTCGCCCTGGACCGGGCCAGCGGGCAGACCCGCTGGCAGGCCTCGGCCACCCGGTTCCTGTGGAACGGCCCGACCCTGGACGGGGGCAACGTCTACGTCGCGGATGCGAACGGCGCGGTCTATGCCTTGAGCGCCGCCGCCGGCCAGAAGGCCTGGCAGCAGACGCTGGCCGGCAGCGTGCTGGGCAGCCCGGTCCGGGCCGGCGACTTCGTGGTCACCGGGACGGAAGCCGCCTCCGGCAGCACGACCAGCACGGTCGCCTTCCTGGACTCCAAGGGGGCGGTCGCCCATACCGTCTCGGTCCCCGGCAGTGACAACACCACCCTGGCGGTCTCCGGCAGCCTGATCCTGGTCCCCCTGTACAACTCGGACGCCACCCAGCCGGTCCTGGTGGCGCTCGACACGTCCGGCGCCCAGAAGTGGTCCTTCATCCCGCCGAAATAAGGAAGTGAGCCATGTGGGAAGCG
>Ga0335071_10005122_pt1 | contig 13654 bp, 12 predicted proteins | sample Lox_Sample_15_FD_206724 | JGI IMG/M metagenome (GOLD analysis project Ga0335071, IMG submission 206724) | Soil microbial communities from Loxahatchee National Wildlife Refuge, Florida, United States - Lox_Sample_1.5 | ecosystem: Environmental > Terrestrial > Soil > Wetlands | place: USA... | reverse complement strand
GTCGTGTATCAGAGCATTTCAAAAAATTGCCTACTAGGCATTTTTCCGCTGGACGCGGATTTGCCGCAGGGCCACTGTTCCGAAATCGAAGCTGCCGTGGTGTGTCCACCACCGGCGGCTTTTTTTCCGGACATCCCATGCCATCCAAAACGGCCTCCCCGCCCGCCGGGCCGGCGCCGATTCCAGCCGCCTGGCACGACGACCCGGTCCTGTTCTGCCGCGAGGCGCTGCGGGCCGAGCCGCAGGCCTGGCAGGTCGAGGCGCTCGGGCTCGTGGCCCACCACGACCGGGTGGCGATCCGGTCCGGGCACGGCGTGGGCAAGACGGCCCTGCTCGCGTGGCTCATCCTGTGGTTCCTGATCACGCGCCGGCCGGTGCGCATCCCATGCACCGCCCCCACCAGCCATCAGCTCGGCGACATATTGTGGAGCGAGATCGCCAAGTGGCGCCGCCGCCTGCCGGCCGAATTCGCAGCCCAGATCAGCGTCACGGGAGAGCACGTCTATCGCGCCGACTCGCGGCAGGAGTGCTTTGCCGTGGCGCGCACCGCGCGCCGCGACCAGCCCGAGGCCTTCCAGGGCTTCCACGGCGAGAACCTGCTGTTCGTCGTCGACGAGGCCTCGGGCGTGGACGATTCGATCTTCGAGGTCGGCGAAGGGGCGTTGTCGACCGCGGGGGCCAAGGTCGTTCTCGCCGGCAACCCGACGCGCCGGTCGGGGTATTTCTACAACGCGTTCCACCGCGACAGCGACGCGTGGAAGACCCTGCGCGTGGCCTGCGCCGACAGCCCCATGGTGGCCGCGCGCTACGCCTCGGGGATGGCCAGGCGCTATGGTGCCGACAGCAACATCTACCGCGTGCGCGTGCTGGGCGAGTTTCCGGCGTCCGAAGACGATGTCGTGATCCCGGTCGAGCTGTGCGACAGCGCCGTGCACCGCGACGTGGAGCCGCTGCCCGACCGTCGCATCATCTGGGGGCTCGACGTGGCGCGGTTCGGCGCCGACCGGACGGCACTCGCCAAGCGGCGCGGCAACGTGCTGCTCGAGCCGGTCAAACATTGGCGCAACAAGGACCTCATGGCCTCGGCCGAGCGGGTCGCGGACGAATACAACGCCTGCGAGGAGGCCGACCGGCCGTTCGCGATCATGGTGGATTCGATCGGCTACGGCGCGGGCGTGGCCGACCGGCTGCGCGCCATGGGCCTGCCGGCGCGCGACGTCAATGTCGGCAATTCGTCGGAGATGCCGCGCTACGAGCGCCTGCGCGATGAGCTGTGGTGGCGCGCCCGCGAATGGCTCGACACCCGCACCTGCGTGCTGCCGGACGACCAGGACCTGATCGGCGAGCTCACGGTCCCGAAATACAGCTTCACCCCCGAGGGCAAGATCAAGGTCGAGGGCAAGGACGAGATAAAGAAGAGATCCCTCCAGTCGCCCGACCTCGCCGACGCCTTCTGCCTCACCCTCGCCTGGCGCGCCGACAAGATCCCGGACTCCGGCCGCGGCCGCTACGCGCGCCGCCGCAAGCAGCCGGCCGGCTCCTGGATGAGCGCGTAAGTCCCGTCGGTTCAGCGCGCAATCCAGGGCCTGGATCGCCACGGCCGCTGCCGCGGCCTCGCGATGACGCCCGCATCTTCCCAACGTCAGGAGACAGCCATGACCGAAGCGACAGCCGAGTTGCGTGCGCCGCCCCTCGGCGGACCGCAACAGATCCTCGACGCATTCCGCGACATGGTCGATTTGCTGCTGCCGCTGCTCAAGCCCTATGAGGCCGCGATCTACGTTCATCTGTTCCGCCATTCCTGGGCCGATACCGGGCAGCCGCTGGTGCGGCTCAGCTATCGCTCGCTCAGGACAGAGGTCGTGAAGACCAACTGGCGGAGGCGGCCGGAGCCGCAACTGGCGCTCTGCTCGGGCACCATCCGCAAATCACTGGTCCAGCTTGCGGCCATCGGCGCAATCCGTCGAGAGGACGTCGCCCGAAACCATGGCGCGATGTACCGAGTGCTTCTACCGCGGGACATCGCCGCCTGCCGTCAGCGCGCGGCCGAAGCCGGCAGCGGCGAAAAGCCGCCTGAAGATTTCTATAACGTCCGGGCGAACCGCCGGAAAGTCTACGAGCGCGACGGGTACACGTGCCGCTACTGCGGAACGCCGGTGGCGCCTTACACGGCGACGCTCGATCACCTCGTTCCGGTGGCGGCCGGCGGCTCCAACGGCATCGACAACCTCGTTACGGCCTGCCTGTCCTGCAACACCCGTAAAGGCAGGAAGCCGCTCGGCGACTTCCTCGCCGAGCAGAATCCGATGTGAGTATCGAAACACCGCACCCGACGCAATTCCCTAGGCTCGATCGCCCGTCGTTGAAGTGCCTTAAGACGGCTTTTATGCTTCCCATCTAAAACCACCGGCAGTTGTGGCGATTTGTCGGGGAGGGAAGCACCCATGAAGGCTTATGCCAATCTCAAGCTGATCACGAAAATTATCATTCCGCTCGGCATCCTGGTGGCGGTCGTCGCCGGGATCGTGTGGAGCGCCTCCAACGGGCTCGCCACGCTGGATGAGAACACCAAGCGGCTGGTCGACGTCACGGCGGCCCGGCTCGTGCACATCCAGGCGATCGCCACGGCGGTCAACAACGCCACGGTCCAGGAAAAGAACATCATCCTCGACAAGGACGCGACACGGAAGAAGGCGTTCGATCAGGGGTACCAGAGCTCGGTCCGCGACGCGGCCCAGCACCTGGACGCGCTGATGGCGATGGCGAACTCCGTGGAGCGCCGCAAGGCGAACGAGGAGATCAAGGCCGCCTTCGATCGCTACAAGACGCTGACCGACGGCTCGGTGGCCCTCGGCCTCAAAGGCGACAGCGACGGCGCGTTCAAGGTGTCGTCCGGCGACGGGCGCGAGGCGCGCATTGCCCTCATCAAGCTCCTCACCGACCGCGTGACCGCGAACCAGAAGGAGCTCAACCAGGAGCGGAACGAGGCGGCGGAGCTGGCGGCCAGCACGCGCACCAGCCTCATCACCGTGGCTGGCGTGGGCCTCGTGATGGCGCTTGCGGTTCTGGGCGCTGTCGTTCTGTACATGGTGGCGAGGCCGCTCGCGGCGATGGCGGGCGCCATGGGCAAGCTCGCGGCGGGCGACCTCAAGGTGGAGGTCACGGGCACCGAGCGCAAGGACGAGATCGGCCTGCTTGCGCGCGCGATGCAGGTGTTCAAGGAGAACATGACCGAGACCGAGCGGCTGCGCGCCGAGCAGAAGGCGGCGGAAGCGCGCGCCGAGGCCGAAAAGCGCGCCACCATGAACAAGATGGCGGACGAGTTCGAGGCCTCGGTCAAGAGCGTGGTGCAGAGCGTCAGCACGCAGTCCAAGGACCTGCAGTCGACCGCGCAGTCCATGTCGGCGACCGCGGAAGAGGCGAGCCGCCAGGCCACCGCCGTGGCCGCGGCCTCGGAGCAGGCCTCGACCAACGTGCAGACGGTCGCGAGCGCCGCCGAGGAACTGTCCTCCTCGATCACCGAGATCAGCCGCCAGGTGTCGGAGTCGGCGCGCATCGCAGAACAGGCGGTGGGCGGGGCCGAGCGCACCAACGACCAGATCCAGGGGCTGTCCGAGGCCGCCCAGCGCATCGGCGACGTGGTCAAGCTCATCAACGACATCGCGGGCCAGACCAACCTCCTGGCGCTGAATGCCACGATCGAGGCGGCACGGGCCGGCGACGCCGGCAAGGGCTTCGCGGTGGTGGCCTCGGAGGTCAAGTCCCTGGCCAACGAGACCGCGAAAGCGACCGAGGAGATCAGCACCAAGATCGCCGAAATGCAGTCGGCGACGCGCGATTCGGTCACCGCCGTGCGCGACATCGGCGAGACCATCGGCCGGATCAACGAGATCGCCACCACGATCGCGTCCGCGGTCGAGGAGCAGGGTGCGGCGACCAAGGAAATCGCGCGCAACGTCCAGCAGGCGTCGGCCGGTACCGCCGAAGTGTCGGCCAATATCGGCGGCGTCACCAAGGCGGCGACCGATACCGGCGCCGGGGCCACCCAGGTGCTCGGCGCCTCGGGCGAGCTGTCCCGGCAGTCGGACACGCTGCGCGCGAAGGTCGACGAGTTCATCGCCAAGATCCGCGCCGCCTGACCGGCTGCCAAGCCGCCTGACCTAGTCTCTTGCGACGCCCGCTCCGGGTCTTCCGGGGCGGGCGTTTCTTTGCGCGCATAGGGAGCGGCGTACCGCGGTTCAAGATGTTGAATTGCCGTCCCCCGCGTCTCAGATAAGGCTGTGCCATGACCCGCGATGTCGCCCGCCAATGGATGTGGTCGGAGGCGTGCGAGATGCTCGCCCGCGCCGAACGGCTGCACCGCGAATTCTTCCGCCCCGTGGGTGCGGCGCCGCAGCCGACCTGGGAGCCGCCCGTCGACGTCCTCGAGACCGACGACAAGGTGCTCGTCCTCGTGGCCCTGCCGGGCGTGGCGGCCGACGACACCGACGCGGCGATCGACGGCGCCCACCTCGTGGTCGGCGGGACGCGCGTGCTGCCCGGCGCGCTGCGCCATGCCACGATCCACCGGCTCGAGCTGCCGCAAGGCCGCTTCCTCCGCCGCGTACCGCTGCCCCCGGGCCGCTACAGCGACGTCCGCCGCTCGGTCGTCGACGGCTGCCTCGTCATCACCCTCAAGAAAGCCTGAACCCGGAAAGCCTGAACACCGTGGCCGACCTCCAGATGTTGTCCCCCCAAGACGAGCCGTCCTCGCGCGGCTCGCCGCCGATCCCGCCGCTGCCGCCCGATGCGCTGATCATCGTGCCGGTGCGCAACACCGTGCTGTTTCCGGGCATTGTCCTCCCGATCACCGTCGGCCGGCCGAAATCGCGCGCCGCCGCCCAGCAGGCGGTCCGCGAGCAGCGCCAGGTTGGCATCCTCCTGCAGCGCGATCCGGAGACCGCCGACCCGGATGGTATCGACATGCACCGCATGGGGACGGTGGCGAACATCGTCCGCTACATCACGGGTGCGGACGGCGCGCATCACCTGGTGTGCCAGGGCGAGCAGCGCTTCCAGATCCTGGAGTTCCTCAGCGGCTGGCCGTTCCTGGTCGCGCGCGTGCTGCGCCTGCCCGAGCCGGATTCGCGCACGTCCGAGATCGAAGCCCTGTTCGTGAACCTGAAGGCGCAGGCGACCGAGGCGGTCCGGCTGCTGCCGCAGGCCCCGCCCGAGCTCGTGAACGCCATCGCGGGCATCGAGACCCCGGCCGCCCTGTCGGACGTCACCACGGCGTACATGGACGTCAAGCCGGCGGAGAAGCAGGACATCCTCGAGACGGTCGACCTCAAGGCGCGGCTCGAGAAGGTGACGCGCCTGATCGCGCAGCGCATCGAGGTGTTGCGCCTGTCGCACGAGATCGGCGAGCAGACCAAGGCCGCCCTCGACGAGCGCCAGCGCGAGGCGCTGTTGCGCGAGCAGATGGCCGCGATCCAGAAGCAGCTGGGCGAAGGCGAGGAGGGCAAGGCCGCCGAGATGGCCGAGCTCGACAAGGCCATCACCGAGGCCAAGATGCCCAAGGAGGTCGAGGACCAGGCGCGCAAGGAGCTGCGCCGGCTGCAGCGCATGCCCGAGGCGGCGGCCGAGTACGGCATGATCCGCACCTACATCGACTGGCTGATCGAGCTGCCCTGGGCTATCCCTGCGGAGACGCCGATCGACATCGCCGAGGCGCGGCGAATCCTCGATGAGGACCATTTCGGCCTCGACAAGATCAAGCGCAGGATCGTCGAGTACCTGGCCGTCCGCAAGCTCGCCCCGCAGGGCAAGGCGCCCATCCTGTGCTTCGCGGGCCCCCCCGGGGTGGGCAAGACCTCGCTCGGCCGCTCGATCGCGCGCGCCATGAACCGCAAGTTCGTGCGCGTGAGCCTGGGCGGCCTGCACGACGAGGCCGAGATCCGCGGCCACCGCCGCACCTATATCGGCGCCCTGCCGGGCAACATCGTCCAGGCGATCCGCAAGGCGGGCTCGCGCAACTGCGTGATGATGCTGGATGAGATCGACAAGCTGGGCCAGGGCTTCCACGGCGATCCGGCCGCGGCCCTGCTCGAGGTGCTCGATCCCGAGCAGAACAACACGTTCCGCGACAATTATCTCGGCGTGCCGTTCGACCTCTCCCGCGTGGTGTTCCTCACCACCGCCAACATGCTCGACACCATCCCCGGGCCGTTGCGCGACCGCATGGAGATCATCAGCCTGCCCGGCTACACGGCCGAGGAAAAGCTGCAGATCGCCAAGCGCTACCTGGTGCGCCGGCAGGAGGAGGAGAACGGCCTCAAATCCGGCCAGGTCGAGCTGCCCGACGAGGTGATCCGCGAGGCCATCCAGCACTACACGCGCGAAGCCGGCGTGCGCAACCTCGAGCGCCAGATCGGCAAGCTGCTGCGCCACGCCGCGGTGCGGATCGCGGAAGGCCAGGCGGATGCCGTCCGCATCGGCCGCGACGATCTCGTGGCGATCCTGGGTGCGCCGCAGTTCGAGAACGAAGTCGCCATGCGCACCAGCATCCCGGGTGTGGCGACCGGCCTCGCCTGGACGCCGGTCGGCGGCGACATCCTGTTCATCGAGGCGACACGGATCCCCGGCAGCGGCCGGCTGATCCTCACCGGGCAGCTCGGCGAGGTGATGAAGGAGAGCGCGCAAGCCGCCTTGAGCCTCGTCAAGAACAAGGCCGCACGCCTGCGCCTGGACCAGGCGGCGTTCGAGAAGAGCGACATCCACATCCACGTGCCGGCGGGCGCCATCCCCAAGGACGGGCCGAGCGCCGGTGTCGCGATGTTCATGGCGCTGACCTCGCTCATGACCGAGCGCACCATCCGCAGCGACACCGCGATGACCGGCGAGATCAGCCTGCGCGGGCTGGTCCTGCCGGTGGGCGGAATCAAGGAGAAGGTGGTGGCCGCCCACCTCGCCGGGATCCGGCGCGTCATGCTGCCGGCGCGCAACCGCAAGGACTTCGAGGACATCCCCGAAGACGCGCGCAAGCAGATCGAGTTCGTGTGGCTCGAGACCGTCGACCAGGCGGTCGAAGCGGCGCTGGAGCGCCAGCGCTTCGACAAGGAGCGCGAGGCGGCACGGCCGCTGATCGACGCGGACGCGTAGGCGCCGCTAGGACCCGCATGTGGTGGCCCTGGGGCGCCTTGGGGCGCCTTGAGGGGCTCGATGGCCCGGCAAGGTGCAAGGGCGGAAAGCCCTGTCGAGGTAAAACGGGCCGAGATCGCCTGCATGGCCGCTAAAACCCGGCGGACCGGAAAGCGTGACCTTTTTAGGATTTTAACGACCTATCAACTTGACAGGAGTAAATTTCCTATCATATTGATAGTCGTATGGCGGACGAGAAAAAGGCGAGCGCGGTAGTGCCGCTCCGCCTTCGGCCCGAGCGGGCACAAGCGATTATCAACGCGACCGCAAAGGATACCAGCAAGGTGATCCTCGGTGACCATGCGCGGGAGCGCATGGGGGAGCGAGAGATTTCGGATATCGAAGTTTACCGTCTACTTCAGACGGGACACGTAATGGAGGAACCATCGAGGACGGAAAGGAAAGAGTGGAAGTGCAAGGTAGTGAAGCGGATCAAGGGCAACAGAGATGCGGGAGTGGTGACTATCATCCTGAGCAACGGGATGCTTTTCGTGCAGACAGTCGAATGGGAAGATTTAAGGAGCTAAAAAATGACGCAAGCCTACGCCGTGAAAGGCAAGAAGATCGCGTCTAAGCCCTACCACTACACGCAGTGCGGGCTGGATGACGTGTATCTTCTGAATGGTGTAAAGCGCCATAAAACTCCGTATGGGAGTGGAGTTGCGATTGAGAAGGTAGAGGAACTACACGAAGCCATTGCACATTATATGTGCCTGAATAAGGCGCTACTGAACGGCAAGGAATTCCGCTTCCTGCGGAAGCTTATGGACCTCACGCAGAGCGACGTCGCGACCTACATGGGGTGCGACGTTCAGTCTGTGGCCAGATGGGAAAAGGGAAAGACGGAAATCAATGGTGCGGCCGACAAACTGCTCCGTCTCCTATATCTCGGCTCGCGCCACTACGATATTCAGGCGTGTGATCTCATCAAGAAACTTGCCGAACTAGACACCAAGGTGATTGAGCGGCAGGTATTCACCGAAACGCCGGATGGTTGGAAAGCCGCCGCATAAAAGAACCTCGATACATGGACTGGATTAGGGCCGGGGCCGCTCCCGGCCCTTTTTATACAATTGACAATGCAAGACCGATCAAGCACCGACTGGACATAGCGAAGCGCGCCCAAATACTGAAGCTTGGTAGCGGACGGACTGCAGTGGGTCCCTGGAAGAACCGCCAAGATTGATCATTTCAAATCCCACGGTCAGGATTCACGCCGAAATCTCCGATACCGAAATTGAACCACCCATTTTGCTGCGGATTTACTGTTTATTTGGGAATGCGACCAATACTGCGGTAAGAATTTACCGTATACCCGGGTACGGCCGGGGCTAAGAAGGTGTCGTGCCCGGATTACTTGAACAGCCGCCGCCAGCCGACGGCCGCCGTCGCTTCCTGCTGGTCGATGATGACGCGATCACGCGAGAGATCGTGGCGGCCATGCTGCACGCCCGGGGCTTCGCCGTCGACGCGGTCGAGACCGGTGCTGCCGGGATCGAGCGCTTCCGGCAGGACGCGTACGACGCAGTTCTCCTCGACAACAATCTCCCCGACATGCCGGGCTACGTCGTCGCCAACGCCCTGCGCAACGCCCAGACGGGCGGACGCCGGGCCCGCATGCTCGCGTTCAGCGCCTCGATGACCGAGGCCGAGCAGGCGCGCCTGCGCGCCGCCGGCGTCGATGGCTGCCTCGCCAAGCCGCTCGACGAAGTCAGCCTCGCGGCGGCACTGGAGTCCGGGTCGGGTGCTCCCGCGCCCGACGCATCGGCAGAAGTTCCGCTCGTCGACACCATGGCGGTGCGCATGCTCACGGCCGTGGTCGGCGCCGAGCGGGCGCAGGCGATCCAGGACCAGTTCTGGGCCGAGTGGCCGGATCACGTGACGCGGCTGTGTTCGCTGCGGCTGGACCGGGCCTCCCTTGCCGCACTCGCGCACCGGCTGACCGCGCTCGCGGGCCATTGCGGCTATCTGCGCCTGTCCTTGCTGTGCCGGGACCTGTCGGTCGCGGCCGGTGCGTCGCCGGACGCGGACGTCACCGACGACCTCATCGGCCGCGTCCTCGACCTCGGCGACCAGACCCGTGCGGCCGCGGCGTAGCGGCGAATCGAGACCCTCCCCGTGCCGCTCCGAATCCTGATTGCAGACGATCACGCCCTGATCGGCGACAGCCTCGAGCTGCACTTGAAGACGCTCGGGCCCGACGTCGACGTCAAGAAGGTGCTCGACTTCAACCAGGCCGAGGCGCTGGCCCGCGGGCCCGAGCCGTTCGACCTCGTGCTGCTCGACCTGCGAATGCCGGGCATGGAAGGCGCCGCGAGCCTCAAGACCATGCGCGCGCTGCAGCCCGGCGCCCGCATCGGCGTCGTATCCGCGGAAGCCACGCTGGAAACGGCGCGGGCGGTCATGGAGGCGGGTGCCGACGGCTTCGTTCCCAAGACCGCCGGCGCCGGAGTCATCGTCTACGCGGCGCAGCGCATGCTGGCGGGCGACAAGTTCCACGCCCCGGAGATCTATTTCCGGCCGGCCGGCGGCGCGCCCAAGCCGCCGGCGGACGGGCTCGCCGCATTGACCGCGCGCGAAAAAGAGGTCCTGGAGCACCTGGTGGACGGCCATCCCAACAAGGAGATCGCGCGCAAGCTCGGCATCGAGATCGTGACCGTGTCGCTGCACCTGAAGAACATCTACCGCAAGCTCGGTGTCGCGAACCGCACCCAGGCCGCAAAGCGCGGCCTGGAAGCCAAGCTGAACGGCTAGAGCGCCCAGGCGCAGATCAGGCCGCCGTCGGGCGGCACGGCACCGGCTCCTCGATGAGGTGCGGCAAGGTCACGGTCACGCGCGTGCCGCGGCCGGGCTCGCTGTCGATCTTGAGCCGTCCGCCGTGCAGCTCGACGAACGCCGCGGTGAGCGGCAGGCCGAGCCCCGTGCCTTCGAACTTGCGCGCCAGCGCGCTGTCCACCTGGCCAAACGGCGTCATGGCGATGTCGATGTCTTTGGCCGTCATGCCGATGCCGGTGTCTGCGATCTCTATCTCGACGTCGCCCGCGGCCGACAGCCGCGAGGCGAGGCTGACCGTGCCGCCGGGGGCGGTGAACTTGACGGCGTTCGACAGCAAATTGAGGACGATCTGCCGCAGCTTGGCCGGCTCGCCCTGAATGGCCAGCCGCCGTCGCGGCGTGTCGACCACGAACCGCAGCCCGGCTTTTTCGCACTGCGTGCGGATCATCGTCTCGCACTCCCCGACGATCGCGGAGATGTCGACCGGCTCGACCGAAAGGTCGATCTTCCCCGCCTCGGTCTTGGCGAGGTCGAGGACGCTGTTGATGATCGACAGGAGGTGCTCGCCGCTGCGCAGGATGTCGCGGGCATATCCCGGATATTTCGGATTGCCGGGCCCAAACTGCTGGGTCGCGATGATCTCGGAGAAGCCGATGATCGCGTTCAACGGCGTGCGGAGCTCGTGGCTCATGTTCGCGAGGAAGTTCGTTTTCGAGCGGCTGGCGGCATCGGCCTGCAGCTTCGCCTGCTTGAACAGCTCCTCGCGCTCCTTGATCTCGGTGAAGTCGCTGAGAAACAGGATGAAGCCGCCCTCGCGCGTGGCGCTGCGGCTGAACCGCAGCCACCGCCCGTCCGCCATCTGGTACTCGCCGACGGAGAACGCCTCGTCGGTCGGGTCCAGAAACGCCGCATCGAGATCGTTCCCGCCGAACTCGGACTGCCAGGCGAACGCAAGCCGGGCGCGCGAGAATGCTTCCGCGAAGCTCTCGCCCGGCACCATATACGGCGCCATCGCCGGGCAGAACCGGCCCACCTGGCTGTTGGCGATCACGACACGGCCGCCGGCATCGACGAGGATCACCCCTTCGCGCGAACCTTCCACCGCATCGATCATCCGGCGCTGCGCGGACTGGCGCTCCTGCTGCTCGCGCTCCATCATGGCCCGGATGTTCTCCTGCATGACGGTCATCGACCGCAGGAGGACTCCGGTCTCGTCCCGCCCGCCCGGCGGGATCGGGGTGTGGAGCTCGCCGCGCGCGATCCGGTCGGCCACCGACGCGGCCTGCGACAGGGGCGGAACGATCCGGCGGGCAAGCAGGAAGGTGATGGCGGCCGTGAGCAACAACGCCAGCGCGAGCGCGCCGATGCTCGAATACCTGAAATACGACACCGACCAGACCGCCTTGCGGCGGTCGACGAAGCTGTAATCCGCCGTCAGCTCGACGAGGGTGTCGAAGCGGTTGAAGATCGAGGCGCTCAGGTCGTTGAGGTCCCCGTTGATCTGATCCCGGCCCGCCGCCTTCTGTACTCTCATCCATTCGGCGATCAGGCTCCGGAGCTGTGCGATGACGAGGCGCTGCTCGGACGACACGGAGCGCTTCTCCACCACGTCGAGGTCTCCCGACAGGCTGTCCGCAAGCTCTTCGAGATTGCCGTCGATCTGCGCCTTCCTGGCGCCGCGGACCGTGGTGCGGCGCAGGACCTCGTTGTTCATCTGCGCGAACGAGAGGCTCGCGGAGCGGGCAAAGTTGATCGCCATCAGCGGCCCGTCATAGGTCTTCACGGCGATGTTGCCTGCCGCCGACAGGACGTAGACTCCGTAAAGCCCGAGCGCACCCGTGATCAGGCCCATCGCGACGCATGCCGCGAAGATCCTGGCTCCGATCGAATGCCGCCTGAACAGCCGGGAAAACGCCACTGCAGTGCTCCAGAGCCGCAGCCGATCAGATCACGTTGACGATCAGCTGCATCTTCGGGTGGATGTGGCAGTGCACTTCGAACGTGCCCTTCACCTTGAAGGGGATGCTGAGCGTGTTGCCCGGCGGGGATTCGGCCGTGTCGAAACTGAAATCCGGCGAGTCAACGAACACCTGGTGGATGAAGTCGTCGTCATTCACGAACTGGACGACGTCGCCGGCTTCGACGGTGATCCGCTTGAAATTGAACGCGCGGTTCTTCTGCACGACCGCCTTGCTCTGCGCCGCCAGCGCCGCGCCGCCGAGCTGCCAGCCGATCACCACACCGAGGATGCCGAAGATCCGCGTCCACGCCGCGGGCGACAGGGACCGGATCAGCCGATGCGGCCAGAACGCGGACGGCACGGTCATCGGGTCACGGAATCGCGTTCCATCGGCGCCAGCATCGCCAGCAGCCGGTTCTGCGTCGAGAACGGGATGTCGTACTTGTCCATGGCGAGCTGCAGATCCTCGACCAGGGCGTTGAATTCCGCCTGGTTGAGGTGCAATCCCTTGTGCGCCTCGTACATGTTGCGGCCCGTGTATTTGCAGGGGCCGCCGGTCAGCTCGCAGAGCTGGTCGACCAGAAGCTTCTTGAAACGGTCGAGGTTGATGTTGTCGAAGGTGTCCTTGATGCGGTCGTCGGCCACCCACCGGTCGGTCGCATCGGCCACGATCTTGACGAGCCCGCCGCGCTCGCCGAAGGCGCGGTACAGGGCGTCGTCCGCCGCAACGCCCGCCGGGGCGCCGAGCACGAGGGCGGCGGCAAGGAGGAGGGCGGCAACTACGGCCCGGCCAAGGATGCGCTTCATCGTCAGGTCCTCTCGAGTTGAACGTGCCGCGACCGCTAGAAGCCGACTTGCGCCGACAGGTAGGCGCCGCGCTCGTTTCTCTGCGTCGCGATGTCCCCCATGTCGAGATAGGCGAGCGTGAAGGACACGTGCTTGTTCAGGAAATAGGCGCCGAAGATGTCGTAGGCGTTTTGCTCCCGCGCCGCGCGCAGATTATCGGGCTTGGTGCGGAACTCGGCACCCACGGCGATCTGGCGGGTGATGAGGTAGGCGAGCGAGCCTTCGTACTGGAGCGAATAGTCGTCGTGCCGGTCGCCGCCGAAACCCAGGATGCCGAACTGGTTCGCCTTGGTCTCCCGCAAGGTCAGGTTCGCAAGAAGGCTCTCGCCGAGGAAGAGCTTCGTCGCGGAGAGATAGTAATCGACGCCGTCATCGTGCTTGGCGCCGACGGCGCGCACCTGGGCCGCTTCCTCGTTGTGCTTGTACTGGATGCCGGCGGCAACCTGCGGGACGAGCGAATCCTGGTCGTACACCGCGTCTCCCAGCAGCCGCAGCTTGGCGCCGAAGATGTCCTGATTGAACATGAAGCCGTAGCCGAACCCGAGCTTGGCGCCGACGGCGCGCGAGTCGAATTCCTGGCGGTCCGCCGAGATCTCGAGCCGGTTGAAGAAGCCCAGCGCCACGCCCTCGCTCTGGATCCGGAAGTCGGACAGCGGGATATACGTGTAATGGGCCGTGGCGCCGATGGCGTCGCGCGTGCCATAGCCCGCGATCACCGCCCATGGCGTGAGGCCGCCGCCGGCAGAGCCCTCGAGCTCCACCACGCCGCCGGTGCCCAGCAGGCGCCCGCTGTCGAAGAGGTTGGTCTTGGGCTGCCGCTCCGGCGTGGCCGCCGGCTCGTCCGCGGGCTCATCCGCAGGTTCGTCGGCCGGCACCGCCGTGGCGGGCCTGGAC
>Ga0335071_10005120_pt1 | contig 13657 bp, 15 predicted proteins | sample Lox_Sample_15_FD_206724 | JGI IMG/M metagenome (GOLD analysis project Ga0335071, IMG submission 206724) | Soil microbial communities from Loxahatchee National Wildlife Refuge, Florida, United States - Lox_Sample_1.5 | ecosystem: Environmental > Terrestrial > Soil > Wetlands | place: USA... | reverse complement strand
TGGCCGAGCAGGGCTTGCACAACGTCGCGCGGTGTCCCCGATTCGAGCCATCGGGTTGCCGCTGAATGGCGAAACATGTGTGGCGTCACGCTGAATCCCACTGTTTCGGAGAGCCGTTCGAAGAGCTTCTTGGCGTTGTGATAGCGGAGCGGCTCCCCCAGCGGAGGTTTGTATAGGTTGACGAAGACGAAGTCACTGCTGTCGCCTTCGGGAGTCGTGGATCTCTCGAATTGGTAGTCGGCGTAAAGCTCGACGACTTCGGTGGTGACGGGGATCGATCGGGGAAATCGGCTCTTTGCCAGCGAGCCGTTGGCGTTGGCACGGCGGCGAACGTGGATGTGTGGGGCGCGAATAGCGCATCCCAGCACGTTGTTGGCGGCCAGCAGGTGCATGTCTTCGCGGCGCAGCCCCAGTGCTTCGCCGATCCTCATGCCTGATTCGGCAAGGATCGCGACCAGGAGTCTGTCCCGCAGCCGGGGCAGGGCCCTCATCACCACGGCGATCTGATCCGCCGTGAGGAATTGGGGAGGGTTGTCCGTCTCAGATAGCCGGAGAGCACGCGATCGAACGGTGCGGAATTGGTTGTCTTCGCCGAAGTCGTAACCGGCCGGGCCGCGCCGCAGGTACTTGGGTTCGCTGATCTGCTGGGCGAGCTCGGGCGGGTACCAGCCTCTGGTCGCAGCGAAGCGCAGAAACTCACACACCGAGGTAAGGACGGTGTTAGCGGTCTTGTTGGACCTGTACCCCGCGTCGGGACTACTGGTGCGCCGTTGAATTGGGTTGGTGACAAGCCAGTGTTAGAAGCCGGCCAAGTCCTGCACCGCGATGCTGCGCCAATCCAGTCGGTGCTCGGCGCAATAGGTGAGGAACAGGGCCAGGCGGCCGGCATATACGCGTTCGGTGTTGACCGACCGGTCGCGGAAGCGCAGTGACGCAAGGTATTCGCACGACTCGTGGTGCAGGGTGTAGTCGTCGTCGACGACGACGAACGACGACAAGCCATCGCTGGGCGAGATCGCCCGTTCGGAGGAGAAGCGCTGCGTCATGGGGTCAAGGTAACCGATGTGACTGACAAGGGGTGGATAGCGATTTGGTTATTCCCCAGAACACATTTCATCCAGAGGTGCCTGCGGTTGTCGGGCAGGGGGAGATAACCATCGTGAGAATTTAAGGCCGCGAGGTAGAAGTCGATGCGGTCCTTGGAGCCATCCTTGCCGTCGAACACCACGGTGGCGGGCAGCTTCATGGTGACGAAGGTTTCGCGCCCGCCGCGCAGCGCGCCGGCGGTTTCGAAGTGCGCGCCGCCGCTTTGGTCCACAAGGGCGTCAAGCAGCTCGCAGGAGGCCTCGTTTTGGACCGGCTCGTACTTGCTGCCGACGACGCCGAGCACATCGAGGCGTCCGTTGATGGGGTTGGTGCGCACGGTGGCGTAAAAGTCCGGCACCGACAGGGGCGCTGGAGTGGTCACGCCGGCGTCGCCGATGACGGGTTCCTGGGGGACCTGCAGCGGCATTTTGCGGACGTTCCAGCCGGCCAGGTGCGCGGCCTGCAGAGCCTCGCGGGCGGTCATGGTGTGCCCAACCGATTGGCCGAGACGGTGCCAGGCATCGCTGCGGGAGTTGGCGAAGGAGACCTGACCGTCGGTGATGTCGAGTTCGTGTGCCATGAGAGTTGTTCCTTTCTTGCGAAACGGTGTTGGTTGGCGCCGGTCAGCGCCGGGTGTGGGGGGACCGGCGGGGTGGCGGTGTCAACCCCGAAGAGTCCGGCGGATGGGCAGGAGGCGGATTTTCGGCCCGGCGAGCCCGGCGCGAAGCGCCCTGGGCGAGCTGCCATAGGGCCGATAAATGCCGCCGGTGCCGCACGGGCGCAGCGGGAGCCGCCCGCCAGGGCGGCGGGAGCAGCGAACGGGCGAGCCCGCCGGGCGTGGGTTGACAGCGACGGGGTCCCCTGACGGTCATACTTGGCCCCCGCTGACGGCTGGAAGAAGGTGAGGGGCTACGGACGGTCGCCGCCGGCAGGCGGCGGTAGCGCCCGTTGAGGGCGCGCAAGGGTGGAGCGCCGGAAGAAAAAAGGGGGGCCCGGCCACCCCTCGGTGTGGGGAGCTGGCCGGGCCCCGGGGAATCGTTGGGGGTTAGTCGCCGGTGGTGGCGTCGATGATGGCGCGGCTGATCTGCTGGGGTGGTATGCCGGAGCGCAGCGCGGTGAGAAGCATGAGAGCGAGCCGCGGCGGCGGGGTGTGGGTGGCTTGGGCCTCGTTGAGTGCAGCGTCTGCGGCGATGCCGGCGCGAACGCTGTCGTCCAGGAAGCAGTAGCAGGCGGCTGCGATGGTGAGCGCTTCGGCGCGGGGCTGGCCACGCAGGCGCCGGGCGATGTGGGTCCACAGGTAGGCGCCGGTGTCGGTGTGTCGGGCGGCCGCGGCGATCATAGCGTCGCGCACGGCGACGTCGGCGGTGATGGCGATGCCTGCGCGGGTGGGCAGGGTGCGGCTGATCGGGTGCCCTTCGAGGGCGTCGGCGATCTCCTGGGCGGCGGTGATAACGAGTTCGCCGTGGTCTCCGAGGGCCATCGGTGGGGCTGGCGGCAGGTAGGCGAATTCGGCTTCGATGTCGCTGCGTCCCGCGCTCACTCGGTCACCGCCGAGGACCCGGTGGGCGGTGACCAGCGAGTCGGTGTAGGGGTAGGTGGGTCCGGTGGCGCCGCTGTCGGGGTCATACCACTGCCCTTCGGTGGTGACGTCGCGGGTCATGATGCGGCGCAGCACGGGGATGCCGGCGGCGCTTAGCGCGACGCGCAGGGCATCCAGGACGGTGAGGGCGTGCCATTCGTGGGGCTGGTCGCACACCGCCAGGAGCACGGCGGCGTGGTTGGTCTCGGGTCGCAGGTTGCAGGTGGCCGGGAAGTTCGCGGCTTGGTGCGAGGTGATCGAGACGTCGCACCGAATCGCGGTGCGGACCAACATGTCGCCGGTGTTGGGGTCGCGGTGCAGCATGTAGGCCACGATGCTGTTGGTGGGGGCGAAGCCCAGCAGTGCCGCTGCGGCGGCAACGATGTCTGCTTCGGTGCGCAAGGTAGTGGTGGGCATGGTGTTTCTCCGTTCTGTGCAGGTGAGTGGTGCGCCGGTCAGCGCTGGGGGAGCGGTCAATCGGCTGAGGTTGGGTGGTCAACCCCGAAGAGTCCGCGCCGAACGGAGCAGGGTTTTCGGCCCGCGCTCGCCGGCGCGAAGCGCCCTCGCGAGCTGGCATAGGGCCGAAAAGGTCACTCGGCCTGCGTAGTTCGGCGTGGGCGTGGGTTGAGCGGTCGGGCCCCCGGCCGATTAGGCTGCGACCCCTGCTGACGGCTTAAAGGTGAGGGGCTACGCCGGTGGCCAGCGCGCGGGGCGCGCCGCCGCCACCGCAACCGGAAGAAAAAAGGGGACTCCCGGCCAACCCCTTGAGGTGGGAGCTGGCCGGGCCCAGGGGTCAGGCCGCCGCCAGGTCGGCGGCTGCGATGTGGTCGAGAGCGGTCTCGAGGTCCTCGTGCGCGACGGGCGGGTTGGTGTCGAGAGCGACGGTCCACATCGGTTCGTCGCCGATTCCGGCGGTCAGGGTGTAGGTGTGGCCGGCGTGCGCGGCGCGGTAGGACCAGTCGCGGCCGGGCACGGCGTGGAAGGTGAGGTCGCCGGCGCGGACTTTGAGGATGCGAGTGTGCGGCTCGGTGTTGAGGTCGGGTGCGGTCGCTTCGAGGGCGGCCATCTGCCCGTGGGCGTCGGTGGCGAAGAGAACGAGGCGGTGCCCGCCCTCGAGGGTGTAGTCATGCACGGTGGTGAGCCCGATGTCGCCGTAGTTGTGAAACAAGATTCGGGTGATGCCGTACTGCTGGTGTTGGATGCGGTCGGCGGCCTCGTCGACGAGGTTGAAGGCGAGCTCGAATTCGTGGTCCATGGTGTTTCTCCGTTCTGTGCGGTGAGTGGTGCGCCGGTCAGCGCTGGGGGAGCGGTCAATCGGCTGAGGTTGGGTGGTCAACCCCGAAGAGTCCGCGCCGAACGGAGCAGGGTTTTCGGCCCGCGCTCGCCGGCGCGAAGCGCCCTGGCGAGCTGGCATAGGGCCGAAAAGGTCACTCGGCCTGCGTAGTTCGGCGTGGGCGTGGGTTGAGCGGTCGGGCCCCCGGCCGATTAGGCTGCGACCCCTGCTGACGGCAACAAAGTGAGGGGCTACGGACCGGTGGCCACCGCAGGTGGCCAATCCGGCGGGCGCTCGGGGCCGCGCCGCCGTCACCGCAACCGGAAGAAAAAAGGGGACTCCGGCCAACCCCGGGGAAGGGCTGGCCGAAGCCCTGGTGGTGGTGTCTGCGGCGCAGTCAGGGCGCCGACGTTGTGACCAGTTCGCGGCGGGCGTTGTTCTGTTCGGTCAACCCAAGTCGTGCCGCGACGCGGTGCACGGTGCGCGTGGTCGTGTAGAGGCGCCAGGCGATCAGGTCCAGCTCGACACGTCCGTGCATGCGGCGTACTGCTTCGTCGCGATCCGCCCCGCGCAACCGCAACCGCAGGCCGTCGAGGGTGACCTGGACGACGGCCAATTCGTCGAGTTCGGACGGCTTGTCGTGTTCGGGTTCCCGATCGTGCCAGCGCTGGGGGTGGGCTACTTCGCGGTGAGATGGCAGCGCTTGGGCTTCGTCGTGGTCGGTGATCGCCCACGGGTCGATAACTGTGGTCATGATGGTTCTCCGTTCCGGATCGTGATGGAGTGCGCTGGTCAGCGCTGGGGTGCGGGCAAGCGGGTGAGGGTGGGTGGTCAACCCCGAAGAGTTCGCGCCGGGTGCTCGCCGGGTTTTCGGCCCGGCTCGCCGGCGCGATAGCGCCTCTCAGGCGAGCTGGCATTAGGGCCGAAAACGGTCACTCGGCACGGCGTGCCCCGGTGCGGGCGTGGGTTGAGCGCTCGGGGCCCCCGCCCGCTTACCATGAGCACCCTGCTGACGGCTAAAAGAAGTGAGGGGCTACGGATTTCGGCCACCGCAGGAGGCCGCTTCGGCGGTCGCGCGGGGCGCGCCGCCCCCACCGCAACCGCAAGAAAAGGGGGGACCCGGTCCAAGCGCCGACGCCAAATCGCGTTGCAGTGAGGGTCGCTGTGGCCGCGGCATCGCGGGTAGCCTAAGAACGTGATGGAAACGGCGGTGCTACAGCAGCTCGTGGAATCGGATCGTATTCCGACACCGGTGATCAACTGGCTGGTGAACGGCCACTGGTCGACACCGGCGCTGGCTTGCGACGTGTCGTATCCGCGCGCCGATTACTCGGGACTGCTGGAGTTTTGACCAAGACGGCCGGGTGCGTCTAGCGCGCGAAGTCCGCTCGATAGTGAGGCAAAGCGGCCGTACTCTTGGCCGGCCGCGGTCGTTTTCTCCCCGAGCCAAATCCCGATGATTTGCGGGAATCCATGCAGGGTCCGCGTCCACACCGGGCCTCCAGAGTCACCGGGGATGCTAGGCGGCATGCCAGCGGTCAGGTATTGGTCTTCACCTTGGCCGGCGGCGATTTGACCGCAATGCTGGCCGCTGGAAACACCGATCCGGCAGACGGTCTCGCCGATTTGGGGCTCGGGGTGGTCATCGGTGAAAGGCATGTGGTTGTCGACGATGAACGCTGACGCCAAGGAGTTGGTGCTGAAGTCGATCAGTGCATAGTCCGCGCCCCCGCTGCGCGGGGGCGCGAACACGGTGCGCACGAAGCCTCCGGTGAGCCCGCTTGGCTTGTCTCGCGCATAACCTGATGCCGGGTTGGCGCGGCAGTGCCCGGCGGTGATGGCGTAGGTGTGAAAGTCCACGCCGGTGTAGACGTAGCCGATCGTGCAGAACTGGTTGCCCCCGGCGGGGTTGATGTAGTCGACCTCTTCGCCGGGGCTGACGACGGTCAGTGCGGCGTGCGACGATGGTGAGCCGGCCAGTACCAGCGCTGCCGTGGTGAGCAGGCCTGAGACGATGGCGGCGAATCGGTGCGTTGTGGGGCACATGCGTCAGTCACCTTCCAGGTTCTAGGCGGCCCGGGCGTGGCGCAGGCGGCGTTCGGAGCGCAGTTGCGCGCGGGCGGTCATGCTGTCGATCCAGGCGCGAGCGGTGCAGGCCGCCGGCCCGGGCCGGCCTGCGACCGCCGCGATGGCTGCGGCCGCGCGGTTGGTGATGGCGGTCTCGAAACGCGTTGTCATGCAGACTCCTTCAAACCGGCGGCGGTGGCGGGTTGAACCGGGGACCGACGAGTGTTCTGCCGGTAGTCGACGGTGAGCCGCTCGACAATGCCCTCGACGGCGTGAGCGGCGCCGCGCCACACTGGTGACCGCTGCTGATTGCTGTGGCGCTGCAGCTCTTGTCGGGTGTGTTGCACTGCGCGCAGCTGGTCGGCGGCTTCAGCGAGCCATCGCGCCGCGTTGCGTGCGCTGCCGGGCACGAGGCCACGCCGGTCGTGATGCGCGCGGGCTTCCCGTAGGGCGGTGTCGAAGCGGTCGGCGGCCCGGCGGGCCTTCGCGCCGGCGGCCAAGGCGTGCAGCTCGGCGGGGGTGATGGTGGTGAAACCTCCGAAGGGGTCGCCGCGGTCCCACAGGCCGGCGTTGACGTGGTCGGTGACGTCGGCTTTATCGACTTCGATGGCGGGCATGAGCAGCACCACCTGTGCGGCGCTGGCGTGCAGACGTTCATGCAGGTTGATCGCCCGCTGATAGCCGGCGAGGTCTCGGTCGGCCACGATGGCGACGTTGAGTCCGGTGAATGCGTCGACCAGTTCGGCGGGGAAGTTGGCGGCCCCTTGGGCGTTGGTGGTGGCCAGGCGGCCAAGCGCAGTAAGGGTGTCGGCGTCTTTCTCGCCTTCGGTGACCCATACCCATGCGCCGGTCTTGGCCGCGCTCTGAATTGCGTTGGGCCGATACAGCACCGGGGTGAATCCGTGCGGCTTGCGGTACACCCAGTGGTGTGCGTCGCGGTAGCGCTGCCGGAACTGTTTGTGGGGTCGACCGGTGCAGGCGCATTCTTCGCGAATGACCTGCTGCACTGCTTCGCCGCAGGTGGAGAGGTAGGTGTAGACCCGGACCCGGCGCCACCGGTGCTCGACGTGTTCGCGGGGCACGGTGATACGCACTGGCAATGGTCCTAACCCGGGAACTCGAAGGGCTGCCTTCGGTTGTGCGGCGCGCGTCCAGCCTTGCCCGGTTGCGGCGGCAGGGTTGTCGAACAGATCGGCCAGGCGCAGACCGAGGGCGCCGGCGATGTCGGCGGCGGGGGCCCGGCAGCTAAAGCAGTGCAACAGGACCGCCCCGCCCCGGCCGGCGCGGGTGTTTTTGCGCCACCCCACCGATAGTGAGGGGGAGTGGTCGGTATGCAGGGGGCAGCTGGCCATGAAGGCTTCCCCGCCACGGGGGCGGACGTCGTGCCCTGCTGCCTCGAGGGCGTCCCGCACGTGGTCCAAAGCGGTTCCGGGCAGGCGGGTTTGGTGTGTGCTGGCCATTACGGAGTCTCCTGGTCGATGACCGTGTGCACCACGGCGTAGGCCGCGCGGGTGTTGCGGATGCTCTCGTCGAGGAGCGTGGCGACATCGCGGCCGTCGCGGCCGTCTACAAACTCGACGTCGTAGATGGTGTTACTGCGCAACTGCTCGAGGCTGCTCGCGGCCTTCTGCAGGGCTTTCACGGCGGCCGACAGGTGGGCGAGCAAATGGCTTCGCGTTTCACCGATTTGCTCGATGCGGTCCAGTTCGGCGAACTCGGCAACTGCTTGCTCCAGTGCGGCGTCGGTGTACATGGGGTGAGTCCTTTCGGTCAGGGGTGGGGTTTAGGCGGCGGCCAGCAGAGCCACGCGATCCGGACGAAAACCCGACCAATGCACCGTGGGGGAGACATAGACGACGGGCGCGCCGAGGTAGCCCAAACTCATCACGTATTCGCGGGCCTCGGGATTTTCGATGACGTCGATCTTCTGGTAGTCGATCCCTGCTTTCTCGAGCGCCTTGAACGTCGCGTCGCATTGCACGCAGGCCGGTTTCGTATATACCGTGATTGGGGACATTACTTGCCTCCTTCGCAAATAGGGGGTGCTGCGCTGGATAATTAAATATTACTGCCGTGATTGGCCCTATGCGATAGTCGCGCAAAAGAATTTCGAGCAATTGTGGATAGTTCTCAACACCGATTGAAGTTGGGTATGCGCACCCTCCTTTCGGCGCGGTCGTATCCGGATGTTCTCGCCGCCGTAACCGCCTGCGAGCTGCGCCGTTACAGGCAGGGCAAAAGGAGCCGGCGAACCGGGCACTGCACCGGGGATTTCACGCTTGTTCTCGCTTCGCGCGACCTGGCGGTAACCGTTTAGTAGCAGCGATCGTGCCCGGTTCTTCTTTTTGTATTCCGTCACGGATTTACCGGTGCATAATCGGTCGATGTAACCCGTTGCGCTCACTACCTCCACGCTCCCCTCGCTGTAATTGCTGCCATTGTTGTTGCCTTTCTGGCATTCACGTTGTGAAACGGCCAACGGGCCGTGGAATGCAAGGCCCGGGCGCGAAGTTTTCCCAGTGAGCGTCAGCGAGCGGCTCCGGGAAAAGTTCGCGAGCCCACCGGCCCGCAGCAGCGCGAAGGCCGGCGCCTTGCAGGCAGCGGTCCGGCCGGTCAGAATCGAAAGGCCCAACGGCACAACATCTTTCGCCGCACATCCAAGGATCGAACCGCCGCCGTCGTGATGAGCGAGCAGCACCGGCTCGCGGGTGGGACCGCAGTCGCCAAAGGTGGGGCCAGAACCGCAGCCCTGACCCCACCGAGCGGCGCGCTACTCCTTTACCGCATCGGCCAAATACTGCTGGTACACCTCGTCGGCGTCCTTGGCCTTGGTCACGACCTCCTCGACAGGAGCCAGCGGGTAGTCGTTGTCCGCGAGCCAACGCAGATACTCGCCGCTGCCGACGTGGTGGCCCCACCCGTCCCCGGTGTTGCGCCAGGCATCCTTGGGGGTCCGCGATTCGAGCGCACCGAGCACCAGGGCCAGCGTGATCACCTGAGCGCGCCCGTCGCCATTGGCGGGCAGGTCGGCCACCAGCTTGGCCACAGCCTGGCCGCTGTCCACTCCGAGCAGTGCAGCAGTCGTGTCCGGCGCGTTGTGATTGGTGAGCAAGAAGCTGTCACGAGACAAGCAGTCAGCGATGAACATGGCAGCGCCCTTGGGAGGCGTCTTGCGCGCTAAGAGCTTCTTGACGAACTCGCGCCGCACATCGAGGGCCGCGTCACCGAGCTTGTTGAGGGCCAACACTTTCCGGCGCTCACGCTTCTCGGTCTCGGCGCGCTCGATCGCCGCCTGCTGGCGTGCCGTCTCGCGTGCCTCGTCGTCCAAGTCGACCGCTTCGCCGGTGTCGGTGTCCACCATGCCCGCCTGCCGCGCGAACCAGCCCTGCGGCGTTAGTCCTGCGGCACGGTATTCGAGGCAGTAGTAATCGGGGACGAACACCGCTGTCTCGGTGACCGAGTTGGCGTGGCGTAGCCCCTCGGCAGGTCCGGCGTCTGGCTGGTCTTCGGTCTCCCAGTCCACGGTCTGTTCGTCAACAACCTCGCCGGTTTCCACGTCGCACAGTGCGGTCTCCTCAGAGAGCAACACAGCCCAGTGGGCGGGGTTGGTGACAGCGTTGTCGTCTGCTTCGGCCCCGTCGGCGGTCACCAGGTGATGCAGCGGTATGCAGGCCGCATCCCACGACTCGGGCCGGTGATCAAGGACGGTGAACCCCTTATCGGTGTAGACCTGGGCTGCTTGGGCTTGGGCCTGGGCGGTGGCGCGCTCTTGACGGAGCTGGGCGACCGTGTGCTCGAACCAGCCTCTGCCAGCCGATCTCATCAGCCGCTCAAGCGCGCCGGGCATGTCCTCGATTATGTGGACAAGCCCGGGTGTCAACCGGCGGCGTCACCGCATGCCCTTAGCGGCGGTTTTGCCATGGTGGTGACCATTCTCGGTTGGTGGGCGTGGGCCGCCTCTTCTTTGTGCCTTCTGACAACGAGATTTCGACCGGCATGAGGACGCGGAGCGCAAGGTCCGGGCGCGAGATTTCTCAGCGAGTGAGCATCAGCGAGTGAGTACGCGGCGAGAAATTTCGCGAGCCGTGAGGCCAAGCGCGGCGCAGCTGTAGGGTTGCGCGCAGCGGGCCGCCGGTCACAATCGGAGGGCCAGACGGCAAGACAGGTTGGTGGTGCATCAAGATGTGTTAACCTCCGTCGGCGCGGCGACGAACGCCACACTCCTGTCGCTTCACCGGCACTGCTACGCCACTCTCCGTAGCCCATCTCCTAGCGATCTGTGACGAGCGGGCAGCCGATCGGAACGCCGGCTTCCATAGCGAGACTTCCAAACAGCCCTCCACTTCTCCTGCCTCTACTTCTCTAGGTCGTAAAAACTTTCTCTACTGCTATTAAAGAACCTGACCCTCACTACCGGCCTGGTCGACGCGTATTCCACTCCCGCGTTGATGCGGCTGGTCGCCGGCCATCAGCTGGACACCGCGCCGATGATCACCCACCGGTTCGCGTTCGACCAATTCGACGAGGCCTACGACGTGTTCGGTCGGTCGGCTGACACGGGTGCGCTCAAGGTGTTGCTCACCGCCTCCCGGTAGCTGCAAGCCACCGTGAAACGCGGCTGGCATGCGGCGGTCAGTGAGCTTGTCCGCTCCCAGCCCGGTAGCGTCGGCAGCGAGAACGCAATGGTCACTGTCCCACCCAGGGCACGCCACGCGTGTCTTTGTTTCGACCAGCGCGTTTGGTTGCGTGCGACGAGCAGCCAGTGTGGATGTGGAGTGTGCCGATGAAAATCGTCATTGTCGAAGCCGAACAGTGGGAGCAGTCGCTGTGTGCGCGACTGGAATCCGAGCACGAGGTGGTCTATTCCACCGTGGCGCTCACCCGCGACACCATCGGCGGATTCGCCGACGCCGAGGTGATCAGCCCATTCGTCGATTCACGACTCGACGCCGAGCTGCTGGCACGGTTGCCACGGCTGCGGCTCGTCGCTACCCGCTCGACCGGATTCGACCACATCGATCTCGATTACTGTGCCGTACACCGGATTACGGTGTGCAACGTGCCGGATTACGGTGACTCCACCGTCGCCGAACACGTGTTCGCACTGCTGTTGGGTCTAGCGCGGCACCTCGTCGAGGCCGCCGAACGGACCCGCCGCGGGGTGTTCACCCGGTCGGGGCTGCGCGGTTTCGAGTTGCAGGGCAAAGTCCTCGGCGTGATCGGCACCGGACGGATCGGGCGCCGTGTGATCGAGATCGCTCGCGGTTTTGGGATGACGGTCGTGGCCACCGACCTATATCCCGACCACACTGCTGCCGCACGACTTGGATTCCGCTACGCCCCATTGGCCGAGACCCTGGCGGCCGCGGACGTGCTGACGTTGCACGTGCCGGCCACCACCGATACGGTTCATCTGATCTCCGACCCGGAATTCGCGACCATGAAGCCCGACGCGGTGCTGATCAACACCGCCCGTGGACCCGTGGTCGACGTAGCCGCCCTCATCCGAGCGCTCACCGCCGGGCAGGTGGCCGCTGCAGGCTTAGACGTGCTGCCGGAGGAGCCGGTCGTGCGGGAAGAAGCCGAGATCTTCCACAACCGCGAGATCGCCGAACCACAGCTGAAAACACTGGTGGCCAACCATGTCCTGCTAGGGCTGTCCAACGTGCTCGTCACCCCGCACAACGCCTACAACACCAGCGAGGCCCTGCACCGGATCATCCAAACAACCCTGGACAACATCGACGCCTTCGCCCGCGGCGAACCCCGCAACGTGGTCGCCCCGGCCACAGCACCCCCAAGCACCTGATCAATACCCGCGCCACCGAGCACGGACATCCCGACTGCAGACGACCGCCCGACAGCCCTGTCGACGCGCCCGACCGCCACAGTGCCAGTACACGGATACACACCGCCCCTTGGTGATTCGTGCGCAGTTGCAAAGTCTCGATGGTCGGCGTCTACCCGTTGGACTCCTCGGTCGTACGACGGATTTTGGCCCCGGCAGTGAGAGGCTTGTGGCGTTGCGTGTGTGCGTTCTGATCGCAGCCAAAACGCGCCAGATCAGGTCCACGGCGCGATAGCTGATCACTACGGCTATCACCAGAGCTACCGCCGAGTCTAGAGCCAATACCAGCCGGGCCGCGCCCGCCAGTTCGCGCTGCCATGCAAGCTAGTCAGTGCGAAGCTCTGACTGATCAAGTGGTTGCACGACGTCGAACGAACCAAAACCACTTGACCGAGGATGGGGTGTCTGGCGGCCGATACGGCTCGTCTGTCGTATCCCGTGGGCGTATGGTGTTGCAAATCATTGGCAACTAGGCCGCTGTTGGGTCGAGGAAATCGGTAATGCATATTCCGGATGGTTATCTGTCTCCGGCCACGTGCGCGGTGGGGTATGCGGTGGCGATCCCGGTCTTGATGGTGGCCTCGCGGCTGGTGAAACGGGTGGTCAAGACGCGGCAGGTGCCGACGCTGGCGATGCTGGCGGCGGTGTGTTTTTTGATCATGATGTTCAATGTCCCGATTCCCGACGGCACTACTGCCCATGCGGTCGGTGGCGCGTTGGTTGCAGTGCTGTTGGGGCCCTGGGCCGCGGTGATCGCCGTCGCGGTGGCGTTGGCGTTTCAGGCGTTGTTGTTCGGCGACGGCGGGGTGCTCAGCTACGGGGTCAACCTGGTCAACATGGCGATCGTGCTGCCGTTTGTGGCCTATGGGGTGTATCGGCTGCTCGCCCACGGCGCCACGTTGACATCGTGGCGGCGCACGGCGGCCGCCGCGGTCGGTGGCTATGTCGGTCTGAATGCAGCGGCGCTGTGTTGCGGCATCGAGTTGGGGATTCAGCCGGCCCTGTTTCACGACGCCTCGGGTGCCCCGCTGTATTCCCCTTATCACCTGTCGCAGGCTGTTCCGGCGATGCTGTTGGCGCATCTGGTGGTGGCCGGGTTCGTCGAGGCCGCGTTGACCGGTGGTGTGGTGGCCTATCTGCAGCGGGCGAATGTGCCCCTGCTTCAGGTCAACCATCCCGGGGTGCCCATGGATGCCGACAAAGGCGCAGTGCCCAAACCGCGGCTGCGCCCGGCCGTGGTGGCAGTGGTGGTGATGGCGGTGCTGCTGGTGTTGACCCCGTTGGGTCTGCTCGCCCCCGACGGCGCGTTTGGCGAAGACACGCCCGCCAAACTCCCGCTGAACAAGCTGGGCCTGAACGCAGTGCCGATCGGGCTGGCCAAATACACCCAATTCTGGAACCACACGCTGCTCGGCGGTTACGGGTTCGCCAACGGCGCGCACCCGGTGATCGGTTACCTAGTCTCGGCGCTGCTGGGCATCCTCGTGGTGGGCACCGCCGTCTTTCTGATCGTGTGGGGCTTCAACGCGCTCGGCTCGCGCCGCGCCGGCCGCCAGGCCCACGCCCACCATCCGTCACCGGCGACCCCTGACGCACCATCGGACGCATGACCGCGACCACGCCGCCCACACCGCCGGACGCAGTCGCGCCCGACTGGCTGCTTGACCGCGAGGCGGTGTTGTGCCCGTGTGGATGTATCGGCAAGCGCCGCAAAGGATCCCATATCGAAAAGACCCTTACCGGCGCCGCTCAGCTGCTGCGGCAGGTGATGTTCAGCGAGGACACCGCGGCCCAACCGGGAATG
>Ga0335071_10005119_pt1 | contig 13658 bp, 13 predicted proteins | sample Lox_Sample_15_FD_206724 | JGI IMG/M metagenome (GOLD analysis project Ga0335071, IMG submission 206724) | Soil microbial communities from Loxahatchee National Wildlife Refuge, Florida, United States - Lox_Sample_1.5 | ecosystem: Environmental > Terrestrial > Soil > Wetlands | place: USA... | reverse complement strand
TGGCTGGCATGCCAGACGCCAACAGCTGTCCCCTGCGGAACAGATCGTCGACAGCGGCGCGCATCAGTGGTGTGGCCTCATCGCGATCTCCACGCCGTGCCCTCTCACGCGCCAAGTAGAGCTCGACGACCGGTAGCTCGCCCAGGTGGTATCGCCGGCGCAGGAACACGTCGCTGACCTCGGCCAGGAGCTCCCATCGGCGGTCACGCTCCGCAGCCGTTGGGCGGTGGACCAGCACCATGCCCAACGTCACCTGGGCGATGGCGAGCGCGAGGTCATCGCCGGATCCTTCGGCAATCCGTAGGGCATCCTCGGTCTGGCACACCGCGGAATCGTCTGGGCGCAGCACGTCATTCGGACGTGTTCGAACGGGCGGACGAGGCCGCCGCCACTGACGGCGAATCGCTTATCCTTGACCCGCACCGCAATCTGGTCTTAGTCCTTGATTTCGCAGGGCTTCCCGGGTGGACGCGCGATCGTCTCGTCGTACACGGCTTTGAGTGCCGCGATTTACGCTGGCATGGCTATTTACGCCACGGCATTTGGACATTGGCGCCATACTTTGTCCATGCCTGCTACGCCGCCACCTCCGGGGCCGATTCCGGCCATGTCGACAATCGATGCGGTTTTGTCGGCGCTCGACTCGGTCATCGAGTGGTCAATCGCCGCGTCCAGCCGGCTGGGCTACTTCGCTGCGATGTACAAGCGGATAACGATCGCAGTACGTACGGCGGTTAATAACGGCGCATTCCAGGACGGACCACGGATGGAGCGGTTCGACGCTGCATTCGCAGACCGTTACTTCGACGCGCTGAACGGTTACTTCCACCCGAAACAATTCCCGCGGCCGACACGGTCATGGCAAAAGACTTTCGATGCCGCCGATCGTGCTGACCTGATCATCTTGCAGCACATGCTGGGCGGCGTAAATGCGCATATCGACCTGGATCTTGGGATCACGGCCCAGAACATCGCTCCGGCAACGAAACTGCCGAAGCTGCACGACGACTTCAACACGATTAACGCCGTTTTGGCAAGCCAGGTCAACGGTGTGGTCGACGACATCGATCAACTGTCTCCGGAACTGGCTGAGCTCTACCAGATACTGGCCGACAATGAGATTTTCGTGATCAATCAAGCTGTCGCAGCGATGCGTGACAGCGCATGGCGGTTCGCGATCTCGCTCGCCGTGGTACCGGGATTCACCCGGCCTTTCGCTATCTTGGCGCGCGATCGGAAGGTGGCGGCCCAGGCAGATCTGATCTATCACCCGCCGGGCATCATCGGCGTGATCCAGGCAACGGTTCGCGAGATCGCCGAAGAGGAAAGCCGCGATGTTGTCAGGAACATTCAGGTGCTGGACCAGATCGCGTCCACGCCCGCGCCGATCAGGACGACATTGTGACCCCGACTGAGATCTTCGATCACGTTTGCTAATCCGCTCGTCGTGGGCGCGGTTGCACCAATCAGCCAAGGACGGCGTCCTTGTCTGCAGCTGCATCGGACGCTGAGGGGTGATCGGATGACTACTCGTTCAGTTCGATCGGCGTGTCGCCTTGGCCCATGATTGTTCCGGCTTGCTTACGTCCGTTGAGGATGACGTACGCGATCAGATATCCGAAGAATCCCACGGCCAGCCCGATCGAGTACAAGCCGAAGAGCTGCTTGTCGCTGAAGATCGCTACGACGGCGGCGCCTCCGACAGCACCGATGACCGTGGCGATATCCGACAGCGACACGCCATCGGCTCGTCGCGCCAAGGTCCGGTACGTTACCCAGCCCACTACCAGTCCAAAGCACACCGCGCCTATCCCGGCGGCGATCATGGCTGCAACACCTTTCGTCTTCTCGATGTGAGAGCTAGCGAGATCCGCTGACACCGCCGGCAAGCCCGGCGTCGTGGGCGCGACGTGCAAAAACAGTGTGCGCCAACCGCTTCGTGGCCTTTCAGCCTTGGGGCCGTGGCTGGCGAGGACATGGTGACACCGCTGGATGAGGCGCGCGGCCGTCGAGCAGCTCACCGGACAGCTGCAGGAGATGGTGGCTGACGGCGACGATGGCGTCGGGTCCGATGACCGCACACCTGATGCGGTGACCGGCTGGTGGAATATGTCGACACCGGCGATGTGCCCTATGCGGCCTCGGACTTGGCGGCGGTGACGAAGGAGGGCCGGGTGTTGTTGGCGGACGTCAGCTTCGAACTGCCGCAACGCAGCTTCTTGGCTGTGATAGGGCCAAGCGGTGCCGGGAAGTCGATCTTGCTGGATGCGCTGACCGGGTTCCACCCCGCCAGCGTCGGCTCTATGCGATATGACGACCGCGACTTTACGACAACACGGAGGTATGTATGATACAGCTCACACACAACTCGTGGCACCCGTTTCGATCCCTCTCTATGATTTTTCACCGTTTGACACAAGGATTTTCACCGTTTGACACAAGGATTTTCACCGTTGGCACGATGATTTTCACCGTCGACACAAGGAGATGAGAGATGCCCCAGCCTCCCAACGTTCCATTGATGCGGATCCAGGCTCGTCCAGGCTCACCGGTCGAGGCCCGCTACTACCGCTATGCCGACAACGGCGGGGCGCAGCCGGACCCGGAGGCGATCGCGCCCGGCCTTCGGCCGGACGCCTCCGCCGACCTCGTCTTCCACGGTGGCAAAACCGTGCCGCAGATGGTCTTCCAGAACATATTTCTCGGCGGCCACGCGTCGTGGCTCGCCGCCGACATCGACCAGATAAATACCGCGATCACGCTCGCGATGCAGGACCGGAGGCTCAACAACGTCGTCGGACAGTTTTTCGATGCCGGCGTCAAAATGACCTGTGATCCGTTGCCGTTGTTCGTCCTCGAAGAACAAAAGCCGAAAACTTTCGACCAGACCGACGCGAAGAAGCTGCTTGCCCGGCTGGTGCAACAGGGGCAGCTCTCAGACAGCGATCTCGACAGCACGATCTTCAACTTTTTGCTACCTCAGGGGAGCGTGCTCAAGCTCGACCAAGACACTTCGCTTGGCGGGCTTGGCGGCTTTCACGACTCGGTGCACTTTCAACACAATGGCCGGTCGCAGACCGCTTACTATTCGGCAAACGTCTTTTCGCAGAGGCTGCCGAACGGGCGGGTGAATGGAATTCCCGCGTTCGACGCATCCTGGAAGGATGTCGTCGGCACGCTCTACCACGAGATGAACGAATTCCGCACCGACGCCGATGTCGGGGACGCGATCGAGCAGAACAGCAACGACTTCCTCGGCTGGATGGGGGCGCGAGGCGAGATCGGCGATGAGCCGATTAGCGCAGCCGGCCAAACGGGGAATTTGTCGCTGGTGTTTCAAGAGATCCTGCTCAGCGTGGGGGGCGGGCGCGTGCCGGTGCAGTTCCTGTACTCGAACGCCGTCCATGGCGCGGAAGGACCGATCGACCAGCCCGACCCCCCTGCCGATAAAGGTGACACCTAACCCAAACCGCGTCCTTACATAAATCGGCTGACCGCTGGGCGGCGTCCGGCGGTCAGTCGGCATCGGCCGCGCAAAGCGGTTCGGGTGTGCGAAGTGAAGCCTGTCGCGGCGTGCTGGACGACAGATTCTGCGAGCGGCAACCACCGGGAGCAGCCACCCCCGTTGCGGTCATTGCAGAAGCCGCCGCATTGGCGCCCGGTTTTTCCAGGTGGCTTTGCGGTTGCCCGCACGGCGCGGGAAAGTCCTCAACGACCATCTGATATCGATTCAATCAGCCGGTGTTGCAACGACCCATTGAACCTGGGCAGTACACGTCGATCGCTTTCGCAGAAACCGTTGTGTTGGAAGGGGATTGCGGCATCGATCGGCGGCATCGGCGATGCCTCCGACAAGGCCTTGGCTTCATAGTGCACCTTCTGGCACGGGTTGGGTGGGAACTCGTTTTCTTAGCGGACTGCCTTGTCGAACGGTCAGGCGTTGATCACCGGCGATTGGTGGATCGTAGAATCGTTCATTTTTGTCGTTTGCCTTGTGGGAGTTGAGTATTCCCGCTTTGGTCCAGTTTTTGACGGTGGTCTCGTGCACGCCGAGCCGGGCGGCGAGCTCGGTTTTGGTGAGCAGTCCTTTGGCACGGAGCCGGTCGGCGTGGCTGGGCAGGTTGTTGCTGCAGCGCACGTCGAGCACGATGCGGGTGGTGAATGGTTTACCTTCGCCGGAGCGGTGACCGGCGGCGTTGAGCGCCTCAACAGTCTGTGCGTCGGTGTGGGTGTCCAGGAGCCGGTCCAGAGCGGCGAGGGTGTCCGGGTGGGTTTGGCGAATCTGCCACGCCTTCGGAGGGATCGCGACGGCGAGGCTAGTTGTCTGCCCGCCGCGGAATCGCACATGCAGGTGGATGCGGTCGGTCTTGTGCAGGGTGACGTCGTCGACAAGCAGGCGGACCATGCGTTTGCGGTCCCGCTGGGCGGTGTTGGGGTTGGACCACAGTGCAGGGAAATCTGTTGCCAGGCAGCGGATTTTATCTTTCAGCTCGTCGGTGAGGGTGGCTGCGGCGGCGGCGTTGACGCGTTCGTAGTCCTCGCGCGCGGTCTGCAGGGCGCGCAATGCGTCGTTCCAGTCGGCTTCGAGGATATCGGCGACCAGCCGGTTGTCGGGGTCGACGGCCAGGTAGCGGCGGCGGGCCAGCTCGGCGCGGTGGCGGGCGCGTTCGACGGTCTGGCGGCGCAGCGCATCGGCCTGGGCCGCGCGGGTATCGAGCTCGGCCTGCACGGTTAGGGCGACCTCGAGCGCATGCGGGGTGAGAGTATCGAGCAGCAGCTTGCCGACGGCGGCGTCGACGGTGCCGCCGGGCACATTCTGGCAGCGTTGCCCACCGGCTTGGATGCAGCGGTTCATGCATTGATAGTCGGGGACCTCCACACCGCGCCGGGTGTGGTAGCGCACCGGCGTCCGCAGCGCCCACAGATGGCCAGGCCCTGGAGCAGCGCGGTGCCCTCGCGGGCGGGACCGGCGGCGCGCTCTTGGCCGTGCGCGGTGGCGTTGCCCAGCAGCAGCTTCTGGTGGATCTCGTACTGCTCCCAGCTGATGTAGCTCGGGTGCGAGTCGGGGATCAGCGCGATCCACTGCTCGCGCGGCAGGGTCTGCAGGGTCTTCTTACCATTGTGGTTGAGCCGTTCGCGGCGCCGGCCATAGCCAAACGCGCCTGCGTAGCGGGGGTTATGCAGGGTGCGCAGCACCCGCCAGTGCTGCAGCGGCATCCAGGCCAGCTCGCCCTTGTGGGCCCCGGTGCGAATCCGCACCGGGAAGAGCAGCTTATCGGTGTTGAACTGCTGCACGGTCGCGCGCGCCGAGCCGGTGCGGGCGAACAAGGTAAACACGTGCCGGATGGCTTGTTGCACACCGGTATCGGGGTCGAGCACGACCTTGCCGGTGGGGTCGTAGACCAGCCCGACGGGCAGGGGCATCTGCAGGTCGCCGCGGCGGGCCTTCGACAGCTGCCCGCCGATAAGACGTGCCCGGATGAAGTGCAGTTCGGCCTCTTATGACGACCAGCCCGTTATGCCGACCCTGCCGCGGGATCGCCTGCGGGCCACCAGGATCACCACGACGAGATCGGCATAATCTACAGACCGTCGAGGAACGCAAGGACAGCGTCGGTGGGCTGGTAGCGGCCCGATTGAGCGTCTCGCGGCGCGGTTCGGGCCAGTGCCTTTTCCTTGAGGGCCATGTCGGCGTGGAGATAGACCTGAACCGTTGAGAGGTTCGTATGTCCAAGCCACAACGCGATCACCGCAGTGTCAGCCCCGGCCCGCAGGAGGGCCATCGCGGCCGAATGCCGCATGACATGTGGCGTGACCTTCTTCTCGCGCAGGGTCGCGCAGGATCGTGTGGCGATGGCGGCGTGCTTGGCGACCAGTCGTTGCAGCGCGTCACGGCTCATCGCGGTGCCGCGTCGGGTCGGGAACAGCGGGTCGCCGGGTTGGCCGCCACGTTCGGCGATCCAAGCAGCCAGGACCTGCACGGTGTCGGCGGCCAGCGGGGTGATCCGCTGTTTGCGGCCCTTCCCGAGGCAGCTGACGTGCGCACCGGTGCCCAGGTGCACGTCGCCGAGCATCAGGCCGGTGAGTTCGCTGGCACGCAGCCCGGTCTGGCAGGCCAGCCGGAGCAGGGCGTGGTCACGGCGCCCGGTCCAGGTGCTTTGGTCCGGTGCTGCGAGCAGCTCGTCGATCTCGGTATCGGTGAGGTAGGTGATCAGTGCGCGGTCGAAGCGGCTTGGTGGGATCGCCAACACCCGCTGGATGCTTGCGGCGTGCTCAGGATGGCGCAGCGCGGAGTAGCAGAACAGCGAGTGAATCGCGGCCAGCCGGGCATTGCGGGTGCGGGCGCTGTTGTCGCGCTCGACCTTCAGGTGGTGCAAGAACGCGCCGATCAGCGGCGCGTCCAGATCGGCGACGTCCAACTCCGACGGTGTCTTGCCGGTCTGGCGGGCGGCGAAGACGAGCAGCAGCTTGAGCGTGTCGCGGTAGGCGGCGATGGTGTGGCCGCTGACTTGACGCTGCCCGAGCCGGTCGGTGAAGAACGCCTGCAGCGTGGGCGCAAGGCTGCTCATCGCCGGCCTTTCTGGTGGACGTCGAGCCGCCGCCCCACCACGGTCATCAACTCCGGCGCAGCCGAGAGGTACCAGTAGGTGTTCGCCGGTTCGACGTGGCCCAGGTAGGTCGACAGCCGCGGCAGCATGGCCTGCACGTCGGTGCCGTCGCGGTACCAGTCCAGCACGCACGCCACGGCGAACGAGTGCCTCAAATCATGAACTCGTGGCCGGCATGACGCGGAGCGCCGCGCGATCCTGGCCTGGTCGAGCAGCCATGTGAAGGTGATGCCGACGTTGCTGTGCAGCAGCCGCGTCCCTCTCGTGGACACGAACAGCGCCGGGCTGGGTGGTCGGGGCAGCAGCTTTCGGCGCAGCGTCACGTAGCGCGCCAGGGCCTCGACGGTGGTGGGGTGTAGCGGGACCAGGCGCTGCTTGCCGAACTTGGCGTGGCGGATCACCAACAGCTCACGGCCCCGGTCGAAGTCGGCGTCGTCGAGGGCGATCGCTTCCCCGATGCGGACGCCGCTGACTGCAAGCAGCCCGATCAGGGTTTGGTAGGTGTGCGCCCGCAGCCGGGGCTGCAGCGCGCCAGCCGCCTGGATCAGCGCGCGGATCTCGGCGTCGGAATACAGGTATGGGGTGGCTCGGCACGGCCCGGGGCGAATCATCGCGGTCGGTGGAACCTCCAGGGTCTCATCAAGGCCGTGCAGATAGCTGGCGAAGCCGCGCACCGCCCGTAGCCGGATCGCCCACCAGTGCCGGGATGCCTGCGCCGGTTGCATCGCCCAGGCCATCGCGTGTTCGGTGGTCACCGTGGCCACTTCGGCGTTGTCGAGGTAGTCGAGGAACTGCTCCAACAGCCGCCCGACGGACGCCAGTTGGAAGCCCAGCGCACGGCGCAGCGCAAGGTAGTCGGCCAGCGCCTGGCGCAGCGTGGCAGTCATGACGCACCGCCAGGGGTGTCGACCGGCCAGGGTCTGGCCAGCGTGCGCAGCGCCCGCTCGTCAACCTTGGCGTATATCGCGGTCGTGGCCGCCCGGGTATGACGTAGGGTCTGCCCGATCTCGGCCAGCGAGCCGCCGTGGCGCAGCATCGCGGTCGCCGCCGAGTGGCGCAGGCGATGGGCTCCGATGGTGCCCAGCCCGGCCCGCCGCCCAGCCACCTCGACCAGGGTGCTGACCCCGACCGAGGTCAACCCCCGATACGGCGCCTGCGCGCGCTGGAACACCGCCCGGTCCAGCGCCATTGTCGGGCGGCCGTGGCGCAGGTAGTCCACGATTGGCTCACCCACGTCGGCCGGCAACGGCAGGCGGTCGCGGCGATTCCCCTTGCCGTGCACGGTGAGCTCACCGCGCCGCCAATCGATGTCCTGCAGCGTCAACGCCGCGACCTCGCCGACACGCAGCCCGAGCCGGGCCAGCAGGGTCAGGATCGCGAAGTCGCGCCGCCCGGTCGGGGTGGTCCGGTCGCAGCACGCCAGCAGCGCGGCCACCTGATCGTCCGAGAGCGCCTTGGGCAGGCCGGTTTGCGTCCACCCCGGCGGTGATGGGACGGCCGCAGCCAGCGGCCGGTCGAGCAGGCCGGTCACGTGCAAGAAGACGAGCAGCGAGCGCAGCGCGGTCACCGTTCGCTTCACCGAGCCCGGCCGGCGGCGGCTCACCGTGACCACGAACGCATTCACCTCCGTGCCGGTCAGCGCCCCCAGATCGAGCCGGCCAGCGCGCGTATCCGCTCGCTCGCGCAGAAACGGGCCGGCCAGCCGCAGGTTCAACTCGACCGTGTTCTCACTGAGCCCCCGCTCCACGATGAGGTAGCCCCGGTAGCGGGCCAGCAGTTGGTCCACCGGCGTCGTCGGGACCGGCGGCGCGAACACCGGCAGCACATCCAGTTGCTGCAGGTAGCCCAACAGCGGCCGCAGCGCCCGCACGGTGCGCTCCCCGACATACCCGCCGGCGCGGCGTTCGGCGAAGTACTCTTCCACTCGTGCCGGCGTCAACCCGGCAATGTCGAGGCCTTCCCGGCTCAGCCAGCGATCCAGGTGCGCCATCAGCCGTACCTGCACTGCGGCCGACAGTGGTGTGTACCCCTGCCGCTCCAACTCGGCGCGGAACCCCTGCGCGTACGGTGCAAGCGGGCCAGTCACCCTCGCCCAGCATGGTGCTGTCGTCATCACATTCTCCTTCCCAACCGGTGATCGGAGAACACGACGCTAGACAGCGACGATGATTATGCCGATCTCGTCGTGGTGATCCTGGTGGCCCGCAGGCGATCCCGCGGCAGGGTCGGCATAACGGGCTGGTCGTCATAAGAGGCCTTATGTGGAATTCCACATAAGTCCTCGCTCATGGTGCCCTTGAGCCCGAGCAGCAGCCGGTCGTTGAAGTCGGTCGGGTCATAGAGCCCATCCTCGTCGCAGATCAGCGTGGCCGACATGGCGCAGATCTCCAACAGCCGATGCCAGTCGGCGTTGTTGCGGGCCAGCCGGGACACCTCCGGGCCCAGCACGATCCCGGCGCGGCCCATGCTGACCTCGGCGACCAGGCGCTGAAATCCTTCCCGGTCGGCGGCGCTGGCGCCGGACTGGCCCTGGTCGGTGTCGATCGTGACGATCTGCTCGGCTGGCCAGCCCAGCGCGATCGCTTTTTGCCGCAACGCATATTGGCGGGTGGCGGATTCGGTATTGGTCAATACCTGCCGCAGCGTCGATTGGCGCACATACAGGTAGGCGGTGCGGGCCAGGTGCGCGCCAGTCACCTTCGCCGCGGCCTGCTCACTCATGCCCGCTCACCTCTGTGTGGCAACGGCGAGCGCCATCGAGGCCAGCAGCCCGACCAGCTCAGCGTCCACGCCTCCGGCGCTGGGCGGCGCGGCCCTAGCCGGTGCGAGTGGGCAGTGCGTCGCCACGGTTGTCTGGCGCACCCCCAGCCAGGCCGCGATCCCGCGCTGCTGCAGCACCGCCAGCCCCAGCCGCCACCCGTCGGCATCACCGCACAAGGCGCGCCGCCGCAACTGTTCGTAGCCATCGATGGCACCGCGGTCGCCATCGGACGCACTGGTGGTTTCATTGCGTGCCTCCACTTTTGGGACTCTCAGCCCGGGCCATGGCCCGCTCCACTGACCGCGGGTGCACCGTGATCGCGAACTCCTCGGCGATCGCGGCCACCAGCCGCGCCGACCCCACCGACGGATCCTGCTCGCGCAGCCGCTGCGCGTAGGCGATGACCTCGTTGGTGAGCTTGTGCGCGCGCCGCGGGCCGGGCTTGGCCGGCACCAGCGCGCCCAACCCGTCGCGGTCCACCGCGGCGGCCGCCTCGTAGAAAGACGGCCGGGAGAACCCGAACGCGGCCGCGGTCTGCGTCACCGGGGCGCCCTCGACCCGCACCCGGCGCACCATCTCGTATTTGACCTGCACCACATCGCGGGCATCGAAGAACTCCGAGGACGCGAACTGTTCGTCGTGCACCGCCTCCGGGCGGGGATTCAGCGTTCGCGTCTCGGCCAGCGCCGCCTCCTTCGTATCCGGCCGCCGCTTCCGTGCCATTACCCCCACCTCCAACTTGATGTAAGGATGATTATGCTGCGCTAGGTCGAGGTCCGCCCTGCGACACGCCCAGAACGACGCGAAATCGCAGCTATATAAGCAACTACAGACAGTGATTGGGTGGAGGCGATCACTGCTCCAGGGGATCCTAGCGGCATAATCTTCCTAACATTAGCGGCATAATCATGTTTACAGTTGCTCAGTCGGATAGACCGTCGATCAACCGTCGCAGTTCGACCAGATCGGCGAACCGCAACGAGCACCGGCCTGCCGCTATCGCGACGAACAGGTCCGGCTCGGCGGCATCGGTCCAGCCCACCGGCAACGAAAACTGCCGGCCAGCTTCGTCGAGGAAGAACACCCGATCCTGCGACCACGTCTGCCGCACCGCCAAGAACACGAATTCGCGCCCAAACCACGGGTGGAACGGGTGCGTCACACCTACAGTCCGCTGATCACCGACGGGATCGGGCGCAGTTGACGACGCGCGACAATGCGCTGGCCGAGACGACGATCGGGTTGTTCAAAACCGAGGCCGTCGGTCAGCACAGCCCGTTTCTCACCGGCCCGCTAAGACCGTCGACGAGATTGAATGCGCAGCCATCGAGTGGGTCGACTGGTGCAACGGCCGCCGATTGCACAGTCGGCTCAACTATGTCCCGCCATACGAAGACGAGGCTGCCTATTACGCTCCAGCCCAGACGTCCCAGCCGGCGGCGTCTCAACCATGAAGCCGGCATCAAACCCGTGACGGTTCAAAGAAGCGACGCTACGAGATTTTCAAAAACCGAACACGGAAAGAGCTTTGACGTCCCGCGGGACCTCACGCGCGTTGTGCCCCGGCCCGACGATTCCTAGGATAGGTAGAGATGGGGCGCCGCAGCGATGACAGAGCGCCGAGGGCGGGAAGTCTGACGCAGGGCGGGCCAGTAACCGGGAGGAGACGTCGGATGAAAACCATCGCGCAGTTGATTGCCGGCGGAATTACGACGCTCGCCGATCTCCAAGACGCGCTTCAGACAGCGATGCAACTCGAGTTCGCCACCATCCCGCCCTATCTCTGCGCGGAGTGGTCGATCAACAGCGACAACGACCCGGGCGGCGTCGGCGACATGATCCAGGACATCGTCAGCGAGGAGATGTTCCACTTCGCGCTCGCCGGCAACATGTTGAGCGCGATCGGCGGCAAGCCCTCCATCGCCAACGCCGGCTTCGTCCCGAGCTACCCGACCAAAGTTCTCCCCGGCGGCATCCCGCAGAAGCTGCCGGTTGATCTGCAGCCCTTGTCCGCCCATCAGCTGCAGGTCTTCATGCAGATCGAGTTTCCGGAATTCCCGCCCATCGCGGTGCTGGCGGGTGCAACCGCGCCGACCACGATCGGCGCCTTCTACGACACGATCGCGGCGGGCTTCGCTGCGGTCAATCCGACCATTCTCGCCAACGCCAACTTCGTCAACATGGGCGAGGCCGTCCAGATCCAGACCATCGCCGACGCGCAGGCTGCGATCCTGCGCATCAAGGGCGAAGGCGAAGGGACGGAGGGCTCGCCCGACCAGCCGCCGGACGCTGGCACGAAATTCGCGCACTACTATGTCTTCAAGGAGATCCTCACCGGCAAGACGCTGGTGCAAACCAACGGCCAATGGGCTTTCACCGGCGCCGCGATCCACTTCCCCGCCGTCTTCAATTTCACCCAATCGAACACGCAGCCGAATCCCTCGCTCGCCTTCAACCAGGCGTTGTCGCAGCTGCTCATCGACCTGCAGACCTGCTGGACCAGCGGCACCCGGCCCAGCATCGCCGCGATGTTCGGGCTAAAGAACCTCGGGCAGGGCCTCATCCACCAAGGCATCCGTCCCGAGTTCCTGTGGTCGCCGCGCTCCGCGCAGCTCGGGGCGGCGGCCGGCGGGAGATCCGGCACCGCGCCCAAAGCGTGAATGACCAGGCCACTCACCCGGCTTGGAAGCGTTTGCGCCACACCGGGAAATAAAAAAGCCTGACATTACGACAGAAACAGAGGTGGCCGTAACCTTTGGCTGCGATAGTGAACAGCGTGTTTAGTGAAGCCGGATGGTGGGGCGGGTTCACGTGTCGGAATCCCCTGGTACAGCGATTTTTGGGATGCGGCCATCGCGGGCCGCTCGGCGCGGACTCGGTGGAGGCCTCGCACGCGGCGCTACGGCTCGCTCACTATTGTTTAGAAGCGCCCGTGACGGCCAGTGGTGGACCCTATGACTGACGCGTCTGTTCAGAGCGGGCCCGGAGTGCCTGCGGCAGACGTTGCGGCTCAGGCAGATCCGGTTGCCGCCACCCAAGGCAAGTGGGCGCCGCTGAAGTTCGGTTCCGAGGTATTGGCCGTGCACGCGGCGCTGCTGCCGACGGGAAAGGTCCTCTTCGCCGCCGGATCGGGCAACAGCACCACACGATTCAACGATCCCGAGTTTGGGAACACAGCGGTGCGAAACTGGACGAGCGTGGTGTGGGATCCGACGATCAGTCCTCCGGCGGGCATACCCGCCGCTACCGGCGGCGTCGATACCGGCCAGGACCCGCAATTCTTCCATCCCGCGACGACGCGCGACGGGCAAGGCCACGTAGTGGACCTGTTCTGCGGCGGGGAGACCCCGTTGGCCGACGGGCGGTTGCTGTCGACCGGCGGCACCTTGGCCTACGACGGCAACGGTAGGCAATTCGCCGGCCGTCCAGACACTACGGCCTTCGACCCGGTCACCGAACAATGGACCGTCTTGCGGCCCATGGCGCACGGCCGCTGGTACCCCAGCGTCATCGCTTTGGGGGATGGGCGGGTGTTGGCCGCGGCGGGCCTGGACGAGACCGGCACCGGCGGCCGCAACCACACACTGGAAAGCTACTTCGTCGCCTGCGACCACTGGCAGCAGCTGGCGACTGCGCCCGAGCTGCCTGATCTGCCGCTCTACGCTCACCTGTACCTACTGGCCGACGGGTCGGTGTGCTACGCCGGCGGCCACATGGACGACGGCCCGCTAGCGCCCCTGCTCCTGGACCTCACCCGCAGCCCGGCAACGGTGACACCGATCGACGGACTGGCCAACCTCGACGATCGCGACCAGTGTTCCAGCGTGCTCCTGCCGCCCGCCCAGGACCAGAAAATCATGATCATTGGGGGTGGAAAGGAGAACAACCCGGCCATCGCCGACGTGGACGTCGTGGACGTCACGGCCGACCCGCTGACCTATCACCCGGTCGCGCCGCTGAAGTCGCCCCGCAAGCACTCCAACGCCACCTTGCTACCCGATCGAACCGTACTGGTCACCGGCGGCTCGGAGAGGGGCGAGCAAGCGCCTTTGGCCACCAATCGCGCCGAGATCTTCGACCCGGCGCACCCGGAAAACGGCTGGACAGAGCTCGCCCAGGCACAGATCACCCGGATGTATCACTCCGTCGCACTGCTGCTGCCTGACGGACGGGTAATCACCGCCGGGGGCAACCCGGACCGAGGCAACCGGGTCGGCTGGGAACCCCTGAACGGAGACCCGAACGAGGAGATGCACCTGGAGATCTACTCCCCGCCCTATCTGTTCCGC
>Ga0335071_10005118_pt1 | contig 13659 bp, 10 predicted proteins | sample Lox_Sample_15_FD_206724 | JGI IMG/M metagenome (GOLD analysis project Ga0335071, IMG submission 206724) | Soil microbial communities from Loxahatchee National Wildlife Refuge, Florida, United States - Lox_Sample_1.5 | ecosystem: Environmental > Terrestrial > Soil > Wetlands | place: USA... | reverse complement strand
TGCAGTGGCTGGTCGAGAATGGCATCCCGGCGTACGGTCCGCCCGACCAGGCGATGAACGCGATGGCGGCCTTAAGCGAATACAATGCCATCCGGAACATGTTGAGCGATGGGAAAACCGAATCCAACCCGGCAAGCGCCAAGAAAGCCCGCGCGATCATCGAATGCGCCCGCTCCGACAACCGCACCGCATTGACAGAGATCGAGGCCAAGCAGATCTTCGAAGCATACGGCCTGCCGGTCACCCAGACCCAGTTGGCCAAGTCGGAAGAGGCTGCTGTCAACCTGGCCAAGAAGGTTGGCTTCCCGGTCGTGATGAAAATCGTTTCTCCCGACATCATCCATAAGTCGGATGCCGGCGGCGTGAAGGTCAACATCAAGGACGAGGCGGGTGTGGGTGAGGCCTACCAGACCATCCTGGCAAATTGCAAGAAGTACAAGGCAGACGCCAAGATCCACGGGATCGCCATCCAGGAGATGGCGCCTTGGGGCACCGAAGTGATCGTCGGGTCGGTCAACGATCCGACCTTCGGCCCGACCGTCATGTTCGGGCTGGGCGGCATCTTCGTAGAGGTGCTCAAGGACGTTACCTTCCGCGTTGCCCCGGTCAACAAGCAGCAGGTGGAACGGATGCTGACCGAGATCCGCGGTGCGCCTGTCCTGGCCGGCGTACGCGGCGAGAAACCTCGTGATCGCGGCGCCCTGGTCGATGTCCTGACCCATTACGGGACCATGATCTCCGACCTGGCCGATGAGATTGCCGAGACGGATGCCAACCCGGTCCTTGTCTACGACGAGGGGAATGGCCTGAAGGTTGTGGATGCCCGGATCATCCTGAAGAAAAAATAGCAGTCCTGGAATATAATCGAACCGCACAGGGTGCAAGTAGCGCCAGTTGCTACGAGCACCCTTTTTTCAAGGAGGAGGCAGCGATGAATAAAATTTTGGATCTTTTCAAACGTCCCCGGCCGCATAAATGGCGTACCATATTCGTTATCTGGTTGGGCTGGGCGCTGGTCATGGTGGGTTATCAGGCTTATGTCATCGGCCGTTTCAATCTGCAAAGCCCGGACCGGGCGCTTTCCTGGACGGAGACAGGCACCTTGCCGAATTATCAGGCGGGCATGACCTATCTGCTCAACCCCTTCATGAACGATCACGTCGCCTGGGATTCGGAGTATTACCTGTCGATTGCGATCGGCGGGTACCACGATCCCATTATGCGCGCCATCCCCGAGAACTACAGCTGGAACAACCCGGTGGTGATGCCTCAGGCGGCCCAGCCATCCTGGGTATCGATGAACTACGCGTTCTTCCCGTTCTATCCGATCATGATCCATCTTTTCGCCCTGCCGCTTTCCGTTTTCGGGATGAACCCGATCGCCACTGCCACATTGGCCGGGGTCCTGGTTTCGATGCTTGGGACTCTGGGAGCCATGCTGGCCTTGTACGATATGGCCCGCGACAAGGACGAAATGGATGGGTTGCGGGCTGCGTTCTACCTGATCATCTTCCCGGCCGCGATGTTCCTGGCCCAGGTCTACACCGAAGGTCTGTTCCTCGGGCTCTCGTTCGGGGCGCTCGCGCTCGTCCGGCGGAAACGCTGGATCTGGGCGGCCATCCTGGCGGCCTGCGCCACCCTGACCCGCGCTGCGGGCGGACTGCTCCTGGTGCCGATGGGTTTGTACTGGTTGAAGGATGGGGGATTGAAGCAATTGTTCAGCCGGAACTGGTGGAAAGAGGGTTTGAGACTCTTGCTGGTTGCCAGCCCTGTTTGGGCATACCTGCTTTTTGTGGCAGTGCTCGGGAAGGGATTCCACAGTATCGAGACGAATTTCTTCGGACGCGGGCTGCTCCTGGTCGGCCAATCCTGGTCGGCCTGGAAGGATGCTTTCGGGCGGATGCTGAGCGCAAACCTTCAGGCGCGGACCTACTTTATGGTCGAGTTCGGGGCGATTGCCTTCGGTCTCCTCGCTTGTATCTGGATGTTCAAGCGTGAACCGATCCTTACCGTTTACAGTCTCCTGACCATCGTCTTTTCGCTCACCTCCGGCGGCGCGCAAGGGATGCACCGGTATGTCATGGCGGCCCCGGTCCTCTTCCTGCTGCCGGCGCGCTGGGGGAAGCGGGAGTCTTTCGACCGGGTCTGGACGCTGGCGAATGTCCTCCTGATGGGCGTCTTTGCCATCTTGTTCAGTTTCAACCTGTGGGCAGGGTAGATTAGCCTCTCAGTCAAAAAAAGGATGCGTTTCGATGCGCATCCTTTTTTAATTCCTAGGCTGGAGAGGCCCGGTTGACGAGCCACACCCCCAGGAGGATGACCAGGCCTCCAGCGATTCCCGTCAGGGTGAGCTTTTCACCCAGGAGGAAAAAGGAGACCACGACGGTCACGACAGGCTCGATGTATAGAAAGGTTCCGACCTGGGCGACAGGCAGGACCTTCAGGGCGTCATACCAGAAGATATATGCCAGGCCGGAACAGAAGATGCCCAGGAAGGCAAGCGCGATCCAGCCGTCCAGGGCGATCCCGTGGATCGATTCCCAGCCGCGTGCGCCGACGAAAAGGACCGAGGAGAAAAGCCAGCCGAAGGCCATGACGTAGAACATCATCAGGGCTGCCGGGTAGGTTTTCAGGCCGCGCCTGGAAAGGATGGTGAAGATCGCCCAATTGGGCGCGCTGATCAGGATGAGGATGTCGCCTGGCGAACCAAACTTCCCGGAGACCAGCGAAGCGAAATTGCCATGGGTTACGACGAGCAGAACCCCGAAAGCGGCCAGTAAAATCCCCAGCGCCTGCAGCCAGGTCAGCTTTTCCTTGAGAACGAGCCAGCCCAGGATGGCGATGAAGATCGGCATGCTGGCAACGATCCATCCGGTGGTGGTGGCCTGGGAGGTTTCCAGCCCGGTTGACTGCAGCCACTGGTGGAAAGTGATGCCGAGGAATCCCAGTAGGGCGAAATATAACCAGTCTTTCGGCTTCGGCAAAACGAACTGGCGGCGCAGGCCGACGGCGGCCCCCAGGATGACGACGCCCAGGGCGAACCGCATCCAAACCAGGGTCGTCGGGGGAACATACTTCAGGACGATCTTTATCGCGACGAAGGAGGCTCCCCAAACGAGGACCGTGAAAAGTGCTTTCAGAGAGGCGCTGACTGTGTTTTTCATTGTTCATCTCATCATTGATAGAAAAATACCCCCGCGGGTCAAGGCGGGGGTGCCCTGAAACATCGGCCTATTATAATGCCCAGGCGAGCATCAATCCGAAGATCGCAACTACCAGCCCGAGATGCAGGAATAGATTGCTCTGCCCGATCAAGCCGGTCGGGAAAAATTGCAGAATGAAATTCACTATAATGAAGAAGATGCCGAGTAAGGGCAAAAGGCCTTTGCGGGACGCCAGATATTCGGAGATCCGATCGAGCATCTTACTCATCCATTGGAACATTTTCATCCTCCGTTTCTTTTTCCCCGGGTTTTATCTTCCACGGAACGAATTGAGCGACCAGCCGTCCGGGGATGCGGCCCTGCATGAGAACGCCTTTCCGGCCGTGTTCGGATCGTTCGACCTGTCCGAATTCGTGGAAGAGCGAGATTAGCTGTCCTTGCTGGTAGGGCAGGCGGACGAGAATCGGAGTGAAGCTTTCATACAGGCCGCTGCGGATCCTTTCGAGAAGGTCGGGGATGCCGAGGCCCGTCCGGGCGGAAATGGCAACCGCCTGGGGAAAGTATTCCACGGCGCGGCGGGCGGCTTCCGGATCCGAAAGTCGATCGATCTTGTTGAGGACGGTGACGACTGGAATGTGGCCCGCATCGATCTCATCCAGCGTTTCCTGGACGGATTTGGCCTGGCTCATTGCGTTCGGGTGGGAGATGTCGACAACATGCAAGAGCAGGTCGGCTTCGGAGATTTCCTCCAGGGTGGCCTGGAAAGCGGCCACCAGCGTGGTGGGCAGTTTCTGGATGAACCCGACCGTATCGGTAAAAAGCGCCTGGTATCCGGAAGGAAGCTCCACCCGGCGGGTGGTCGGATCGAGCGTGGCGAACAACTGGTCCGCCACATAGACATCCGATTTCGTCAGCCGGTTGATCAGGGTGGATTTCCCTGCATTGGTATAGCCGACCAGGGCGACGGTCGGGATGCGGGAGCGCTTCCGTTGAGCCCGATAGCGCATCCGGTGGGCGCGCACTTTTTCGAGCTCATCTTTCAAGTGGGCGATCTCGTGACGGACTGTGCGCCGGTCCACTTCCAATTGGGTTTCGCCGGGACCTCGCAGACCGACGCCGCCGACCGACCCGGATCGGCCACCGCCGCCGCCTGCCTGACGGGCCAGGTGTGTCCACTGGCCGGTCAAACGCGGCAAATAGTACTCGTACTGGGCGAGCTTGACCTGCAGCTGGCCTTCACTCGTCCGGGCGTGCTGCGCAAAGATATCCAGGATCAGCGCGGTCCGGTCGAGCACCCTGATCGAGGCGCCGATGTGTTTTTCAAGCTCTCGCTGGTGCCGCGGGGAGAGTTCGTCGTCGAAGATGATCACTTGCGCCAGGCTGTCTTCCGCCAGGGCTTTGAGCTCCTCGACTTTCCCCGATCCGATGAAGGTCTCGGGATTGGGCCGATCGAGTTTTTGGGTCAACTCACCGACGACTTCCAGGCCGGCTGTCTCGGACAGGAGGGAGAGCTCCATGAGCGAGTCATCCAGGCCCAGGAGCTGTCTCTGGCCATGAACTTCCACACCGACCAGGAAAGCCCGTTCACGCGGTGGGGTGGTCGGCTCGGGGGTTTTCTTTGTCATAGGGATCTGCTAACTTCTCGTTGGGTCTGCTTCGGTCTTGGCTGTCGAGCCGAATAGTTTTGCGAATTTGGGATCGGGCGCTTCGGTGCGGATTGGGAGAAGGACATGGAAGGTCGATCCGGGGCAGCAATTCTCATCGTGGCCGGTTGATTCCACCCAAATCGTGCCACCATGCGCATCGATAATGCCTCTCGCGATGGGCAGACCCAGGCCCGGGCCGCCGCCCTTGAATTTGGTCTTCCCGCTCGAATGGAGGGCGACATCGCCCACCTGGCCAAATTTTTCGAAGATGGTGGCCTGGTCTTCCAGGGAGATTCCGATGCCCGTGTCGGTGACGGTCACTTCCACGAAGCCGGGCAGGGTGCGCCCGTCGATCGTGATCCGGCCGCCGTCGGGCGTGAATTTGATGGCGTTGTTCAGGATATTCCGTAATGCCTGGTACAAGCGTTCCGGATCGCCGAACAACATCATATCGCTGCCGGGGAATTCCTTCACTTCCAAGGTCTGCTTCCGATTGACGACCGATTCGTTGAATTCATGCTGGATCAGGGTGAAGATCTGGTGAAGCCAGAGCGGTTGGAAATTCAAGGCCAGGAGGTTATTGTCGATCAACGAGACATCGATCATATCGTCGACGATCGAGCGCAGGCGGCGGATCCCGTTATTGACGCCATCGACCAGGGATTCGATCTGGCCGTTCTTTTCAGCCTTCGAAACTTCCCGCATCATCGTCGAATACCCCTCGATGAGCGTAAGCGGCGTCTTCAGCTCGTGGGCGGCAACCGAGATGAAATTCGACTTGCTGCGGTCCAGCCGTTCCAGCTTGTTCTGGACGTCGGAGAGTTCGTTCGAGATGTAATTGACGCGGGTCTCCGTCTCATAGCGGGCGGCCTGTTCCAGGGCGAACATGAAGACCGGCAAGACGGCTCCCATGACTTCGATCGCCTGCTGGTCGGAGAGGTTCTCCCGGACCAGGTCATACGTCAACATCAACATCTGGTTGAGGACCGCCGAGACGTTCTTCTCGCCCTCGCGCAGGTCCGATTGGGTGGGCGAGGCTGACCAGTCATAGATGACGGGTTCGACCCAGGCCGGGTCGCCGGTCTCGACTGCCTGGACCATGAGGTCGAAAAACTTCTCGAGCTGGGCCTGGAAACCCTCGCGCGCGCCGGTACCCCGCGCCATTTTGTTGGCGAGGCGGCGAACCCAAGGCGTGCGGATTTCTTTCAGGGTTTCGGGGATGCTCATGGTCAGTTAAGTGTAAGTCAGGTTGTGTTTTTTGACAATCACAGAATCGTAAGTATTGAAATGTTGGCGACTCATTTGAAACCTGCGATCCAGGCCATGAGAGTTTCCCCGACGATCTGCAGGCTGTTCGGCGAGACCTTGTCTGGCGTATCCGCCGTGGTATGCCAGTAGGGATAGTCGAAATCGATGATGTCCACTGCAGGAAGGCCGGCTTCGAGGAAGGGGGTGTGATCGTCTTCCATGCTGTATTTTCCGGTTGGGATGAACTGCTTCGAATAGCCGAGGCGGGCGGCCTGCGCCCAGATCTGCCCGACAAGTTCGGAGTTCGAATTACGCTCGATGTAGATGTTCAAGTCTGCATCCCCGATCATATCCAGGATGACGACCGCTTTGGGGTGGGCGGTCAGGAGGCTGACGAAGGCCCGCGACCCCATGATCCAGTCCCGCCCGTCCAGACCGCCGTTGTCCTCGGAATCGAAAAAGACCAGCCAGAGCGATGGGCCATCCTTCGGGAGGACCCTGGCGAGCTCGAGCAGGACGGCTACTCCCGAGGCTCCGTCGTTAGCCCCCGGGACCGGCTGGCTGCGTCCCGGACCCGGATCCTGGTCCGCCAGGAGACGGCTGTCGTAATGGGCCCCCAGGATGATTGCGGGAGGTTCGCTCGAGCGCGAGGCGATGATATTCTGGACCGAAAAACCATTCCAAGAAGTGTTTTGCATCTGCGCGACCCAGCCGGCTTTCCTTAGCTCATCTTGAATATAGGCGATCGCCTGGGCGTGGGCCTGGCTGTCGGGGATGCGCGGCCCGAATGCGACCTGGTTGATCACATCCCGGTAAGCCCGTTGACCGTCGAATTTTGTAGGTTGGCGATGGAAGTAGACCAGCCAACCGATTGCCAGCCCGATCAGAGCCAACCCGAGCAGCGTTAGGATGAATAATTGTAGTTTGCGCATAGTCATTAATCGACGAGATTTTTCGCCAGGTAAGATTCCAGGTCCGCCCGGGCGCGTTCGGCAAAGACCTTGGCCCGATCCCGTTTCCCCATCCGCTGGCCGGTTTCGAGCGGGGGGAGGATGCCGAAATTGGATTTCATCGGTTGGAAGTCTTTCAAGTCGGCATGGGTGATGTAATGGCAGAGCGCCCCGAGCATCGTCGTGGCGGGCAGGGTGAGGGACGGTTTCCCCTGCAACTGCCTGGCCAGGTTCACACCTGCGAGCAACCCTGTGGCGATATTTCCCATGTACCCTTCTACACCGGTAAGCTGTCCTGCAAAGAACAGGTCGGGGCGGCCGCGGAATTGCAGGCTGGGCTCGAGGAGTTTGGGCGAAGCCAGGAAAGTGTTCCGGTGCATCTGGCCATAGCGGACGAATTCCGCCTGTCCAAGCCCCGGGATCATGCGGAGGACGCGCTTCTGTTCCGGGTAGGTGAGGTTGGTTTGGAAGCCGACCAGGTTGTAGAGGTTCCCGGCCAGATTGTCCTGGCGGAGTTGGACGAGCGCGTACGGCCAGCGGCCTGTGTGCGGATCGGTCAGGCCGGTCGGGCGCATCGGTCCGAATGCCAAGGCGCGGCGGCCGCGTCGAGCGATGATCTCGACGGGCAGGCAGCCTTCGAAGAAATGCCCATCCCCGGCGTAGACGCCCTGCTCGATGCCGGACTCGAAATCTCTCAGGGCGATCCGTTCCGCCGAAAGAAGGGCATCGACGAAAGTCTCGTATTGATCCTTGTTGAAGGGGCAATTGAGGTAGTCGCCTTCCTCCTGGTCGCCAGTCCCGTAGCGGGATGCCCGGAAAGCGATTTCCATGTCCACTGAATCCGCCGCAACGACCGGAGCGATGGCGTCGTAGAAATACAATTGATCCTCGCCGGTGAGGGAGGCAATTGCAGATGAGAGTTTTGGCGAGGTCAAGGGGCCTGAGGCGATGATAGCCGATTCCGGAGGTATTCCCAGGACCTCCTCGCGGATGAGCTGGACATTGGGATGCGCCAGGAGTTGGTCAGTGACCAGGGCGCTGAAGCGTTCCCGGTCCACGGCCAGGCTGGAGCCGGCCGGGACTGCCGATTTCTCGGCACAATCCAACAAAAGCGAGCCCAGTCGCCTCAATTCGTTTTTGAGGACGCCCGAGGCCCGGTCCGGAAGGTTCGACCCGAGCGAATTCGAGCAAACCAGCTCGGCCAGGTTGGCAGTCTGGTGGGCGCCGGTGGTGAGGCTGGGCCGCATCTCGTACAAAGAGACCCGGATCCCGGCCCGAGCCAATTGCCAAGCCGCCTCCGTCCCGGCCAAGCCGCCGCCGATCACTATGGCTGGAGAGAGTTTTGTCATCGCGGGATATTGTACCATTTTGGGAAAAACGGGATGTGATATATAATCAATGCTGACAGCTATGATGAAACAAAGAAGCCCGATGGATGTCCAACTTAGAGAGGCCTGCCTGTTGACAGGAGCGAGCTGGGCTACCTGGCTTGGTCGGACTGTCGACTGGGAAATACTCGCTTCGTACAAGCTAGCCGCCCGAACGCAGGAAAAGCTCGTTAACCTGTTCCATCAAACCGGCATGAAGGGGTGGTTGAACGGCGCCCTTACTGCGACGCGCGGCCGTTCCCGCACAATACCGCAAGGATCCGGTTTGGCTGGAAAAAAGATCTACGCCTTCGCCGATCAGCCCAGCCACAGGCTGATCCTGGTTGGAGCGGAGGAGCTTTCCGAATCGTCCCAGAAAGTCTGGCACCTGGTCGCCCTGGGAAATTCCCAGCAACCAAAACTTGATACCGAACCGGCCCCCGATTTTACCTATGCCGACCTCGAGATCCCCTACCACCTTCCGGGATCATTCGACCGCGTATTGGAAATGCTCCTCAAGTCCGGAGTGTGCGAGAGCGGCTGGCTGGCTGTCCGCTCGGGGGACTACCTGGAGATCAGGGCATTTAGCGGTTGTGATGACTGCATGGATGCGCGAATATCTATCGACGCGAATCCACTCTTGCGCAGCATCTTCAAGAACCAGCAACCCTGCAGCATCCGCAGGAACGAGAACGATTGGGCCATGGTCCCTCGTTATGGGGCACCTGCGCTAGCCAACAGCTGGTCCGCGTTGCCACTGCTGATTGGAAAACGATTGATCGGACTGGTCGGGTTTTGGCGAAGCGAACCGTTTACGGAGGAAGAATGGGATAAGCTGCACCAGTTGGCCACCCGTTTGGCGCCGTCCGTGGAAGCCAGCATCACCTTCACCGACCTGACCAACCAGCTTCACCGGATGGCATTGCTGAACGATTTTGCTGTGACGATAACGTCTGCGATGGACCCCCAACAGATCGCGCAACGAATGTTCGCCTTGCTGCAACGGGCATTTGCCACGGAACGGATCAACCTGGTGGTTTTGTCTTCGAATGAGGATGCACTGCAGAATTACGTCTACCAGGACGGGACGATCGTCCTGCAGACGATGTTGGTGGAGGACGTGACGATCCCCTGGCTGGTCGAGAAGGGGGACGTTTACCGGGTCGATTCGATCTCGGGCGAATCCGAATACAAGCCGGTCTACCCAGGCTCACGATCGGCTCTGGTGATCCCGATGAAATACAGGCGCCAGCTGATCGGTACTTTAGGATTGGAGAGCGTTAAGGAAGGGGCGTTTTCAGTATACGATGAACACCTCCTGGTCGTAATTGCCAGCCACCTGGCCGGCCTGCTCGAGAATGGACGGCTCCGCCGGGAAGCGGAAAGCCGGGCGGTCAATCTCGGCCTCATCCATGAGGTGATTGGACAGGTAGTCGGCCTGACGGACGTCCGGGAGGTGGCCCAGATCGCGGCCGAATTGATGGCCCGCAACTTCGCCTATGAACTGGCGGCGATCGTCCTGTTCGAAGGACCCGAGAAGCGCCTGTCCATTGCCGGAATTGGCGGAAATGCGGCCGAATTGGTCCGGGAGGGACTGCCCCAGATGGATCGAGCGGAGGATGGCGTGGTGGCGCGGGTCGCCATCACTGGTCAGACCACGCTGATCAACGATGTCGACGAGAGTCCATTCTACCGGCCAATTCCCAATTGGGACGCCGGTTCGGAAATGTGCGTGGCCCTCCGGGAGGGCGACCGGATCCTCGGGGTGATCGACGTGGAAAGTCACCGGAAGAACGCTTTCACACAGAACGACCTCCTCGTCCTCGAATCGCTTGCGGGTATCCTTTCCAGCGCCATCTACAGTGCCGGGCAATACGAAAAAGCCCAAGCGACCGTCGATCAACTTCGCGCCGCCCGGGAAGAATTGCAGGAGCGGATTGCCGCCCAGCGAATGACCGAAAGCCGGCTGGTCCAGGCGGCCAAGCTGGCCGCAGTGGGCGAGATGGCAGCCGGCATCGCCCATGAGCTGAATAATCCGCTGACGACCGTGACAGGATTCACCGAATTGGTCCTGGACGAGCTTCCGAAGGATTCCGAATCCCATGATGATCTAGAGATGGTATTACGGGAGGCCCAGCGGGCGCGCGGGGTGGTCCGCCGTTTGCTCGACTTTGCCCGTCAAAGCGAAAGCCTGAGGGTCCGTTCGGATTTGAACGAGATCGTGGATGACGTCCTCGCCCTCGTGAATCACCTGCTTGCGACGACCGGCGTCCAACTATTTACAGACCTTCCTGAAGGGCTGCCCTGGATTTCCGTGGACCGCAACCAGATCAAGCAGGTCGTCCTCAATCTGATCCACAATGCCCTTCATGCCATGCCCACCGGCGGGGAACTGCACATCTCCACGGCCCAATGTCGGCGCGAGCAGGTGAACTGGCTGACCATCAGCTTGACCGATACCGGAATAGGCATTCCCCCGGAGAACATCGACCGGGTGTTCGAACCATTCTTCACCACCCGTTCCAAGGATGGCGGGACCGGGCTGGGCCTATCCGTATCTTATGGAATTATTGCCGACCACGGCGGCTTCATCGATGTAGAGAGCGAAGTGGGTACGGGGTCGACCTTTACAATCTGGCTTCCCGTCGAAGGAAAAGTATGACAGCGATTCACATACTGGTCGTGGACGATGAACCCGGGATCACTAAGTTGTGCGAACGCCTGTTGAAACGCGCCGGCTACCAGGTGAGCGCTTTTACCGATCCCGCCATGGCGATGCGATTCGTTTTGCAGGAAAAGATCGAGCTTCTGTTGGTCGATATTCGAATGCCGGAAATCAGCGGATTTGACCTGATCACATTTACCAAGCAGCACCAACCCGATGCAGCGGTCCTCGTCATGACCGGTTTCGGAACCGTGGAGACAGCCATTCAAGCCTTGCGGCAAGGTGTAGATGGTTTGCTTCTCAAGCCCTTCGATGTGGGCGGTGAGCTGATCGAAACCGTCCAGCAAGCGCTGGAGGACAGCCAGAAGAAGCGCGACGTTGCCCGAATTCAGGCCTTGCGGCCTCTTTTCGACATCATCGAATCCTTCCTGGCAGAAACCCAGCCGGACCGTTTGATCGACCTGGTCCTGAATGCCGTCCGGGGACACATGCACTGTAAAAATGCCGGATTCTACCAGAGGACAGGCGAAGACCCTCGCCTTTCCCTGGTTGCCGGCCAAGGGAAGACATTGCCGGAGGAAGACAGCATAGAGAAAGGCGGATTTATCGGCCCCGTCGACGCGACAAGTACACCGATCTGGGTCAATACGACCGGGCCGGGCGATCCGGGCATGCAGGACACCCTCGTTTCGTTGGGGCTGAATTCGGTCATGTGCGCACCGATTTCCCGATTAAATGTGCGCGGCGTGTTATATGCAGGCCAGGATGCAGATGCGCCTGCCTTCAGGGAAGTCGAATGGGAGATGTTCCTCCTGCTTGCCCGCCAGGCAACGGTGGCGATGGAAAACGCCCGGCTTTACGAAGAATTACGTGAGTACGTCCGCCGAGTGGAGGAGTCTCAGCAGGCATTGATCCGGGCGGAAAAAATGGCCACCGCCGGCCGGTTGACCGCTTCGATCGCCCACGAGATCAACAATCCCTTGCAGGCTGTCCAGAATTGCCTCCACTTGGCGACGCATGGGGATGTCACGGAAAAGAAGCAGCGGGAGTACATCGACCTGGCCAAGCATGAGTTGGACCGATTGATGACCACGGTCCAGCGCATGCTGGATTTCTACCGGCCCGGCGCAGTCGATTCCCAAAGAGTCGACGTGGTGGCTTTATTGCGGCACGTCATCAGTCTGCTGACGCCCCAATTGGAGATACACAAGATCCGGGTCAGTACGGGCTTTTCTTCGAAATTGCCCCCCATCCTGGCCGTGAACAGCCAACTCGAGCAGGTTTTCATCAACCTGATTTTGAACGCCTACGATGCCATGCCCGATGGTGGAGAATTGCGCATCAGTGCGCGCCCCGTAAAAGAAATGGTGGAGATCCTGGTTCAAGATACCGGACCTGGCATCCCTGAGGATATCCGCGGGCGCATTTTCGAGCCTTTTGTCAGCACCAAACAGGGGGGCACCGGCCTTGGGCTATCGGTCAGCTATGGAATCGTATCTGCCCATGGAGGCAGCCTGGATCTCGCTCCGGAGAAGAGCCCTGGAGCGTGCTTTCGAGTAATGTTACCCATCAAAGGAGAATCATGACTACCAAAGCCAATATTCTTGTTGTGGATGACGAAACAGTCGAAAGGCAGACTCTCAGCGAGATCCTCCGCCTGGAAGGTTACCACGTTTCGGCAGTTGCGAACGGCGAGGCGGCCGTGGATTTTGTCCGCCTCAATCCGGTAGAGCTGATCGTCCTGGATTTGCGAATGCCGGGAATGAATGGTCTCGAGGTCGTCAAAGTTGTCAACCGGCTCTCTCCCGATATCGAAATCATCCTCCTGACCGCTCACGGATCCATGGAATCGGCCATTGATGCGCTACGGAGCCAGGTCCACGATTATCTCTTGAAACCGGCTTCCCCGGCGCAGATCATCGACTCGGTGGCGCGGGGACTGGCGCGCAGGAACAGCAGGCTCCAAAAACAGGACAGTCCGCAAGCAGATGTCAGCACGGACGAAAATGCCATCGTGGCGCTCGGCGATGGCACAGTGGTGGATTTTGGCCGCAGGCTTGTCCGGTCCGGGTCGCACATTATTTTTCTTACCCCTGCCGAAGGGCGTTTGCTGCGAATTTTCGTCGAGAATGTCGGGAAGGTTTTCAGCCACCGGGAGCTGGTTTTACTGGTACAGGGTTACTCAACCTCTCCTCAAGAGGCGCCTGAAATCCTCCGCCCGTTGATCAGCCGGCTGCGCCAAAAATTGGAAGGGGTACCTTCCCTGATGCAGAGAGTCGTCAGCGTCAGGGGTACAGGCTACGTTTTCGAAGATGCGAGGGGAAAATAAGGAGCCGTTTTGACCTGGCACGATCTCATTCGTGGGGGCCAACGGATATTTCAGTCGATATCTCGGGCGGACGGAGCCATCCCAATATTCCGTGGATGTGGCGTTTTTCGGGTTGGATCCTTTCGAACCCGATCAGAACCAGGCTCAGGCCCAACAATCCCGCTCCAACCCACTGGGTTGAAAACAAACTTTCATGGAGCCAAAAATGGCTGATCGATATGGAAACGATCAATTCACCAAGGCCGAGCAGGGCTGTTTGCATCCCGCCCAGGTTTTTTATCCCCATGAAG
>Ga0335071_10005117_pt1 | contig 13660 bp, 14 predicted proteins | sample Lox_Sample_15_FD_206724 | JGI IMG/M metagenome (GOLD analysis project Ga0335071, IMG submission 206724) | Soil microbial communities from Loxahatchee National Wildlife Refuge, Florida, United States - Lox_Sample_1.5 | ecosystem: Environmental > Terrestrial > Soil > Wetlands | place: USA... | reverse complement strand
TACCATCGCGGTGCTCGACGCACTCAAAACCACTCCCTGACCGTTAGCCGGTTCTCATGTCAGGTGGATGTCGCTTACGTCGATGGACACCATGAGTTCGTCGGGCAGCAGGCGGCCGTCCGCGTCGCAGCGGTATGCCCGGCGCTTGGAGGGCAGTTTGATCCCGTCGGCCTCCACGATGTCGTAGACGTACTGGATCGCAGCGAATCCGCCGGCGACATCGACGCGGTAGTCGTGGCGGCGCAGCAGGAAATCGCTGCCGAAGTAGAACTCCTGCAGGCGGCTATGGCTGGCGAACTGGTCCGGGAAGTGCACCTGCAGACCAAACCAGCGCTCGCCGTGGTCCTCGATCGGATCGATTTCAGCCACGGTGAACCCGGGCAGCTTCATAAAGAACGGAGTGGCCAAATACGTCCACAGCGCATAGCCGTTGAAGTAGGCGCGTTGCAATGGATCCCACGGCGTTGTGAGGACGTGACCGGCGAACGATTCTCGCGGGTTGCTTCGTTCGGCGACAACACTGCCGTCAAGCTTTTCGATGGCGACGCGTTGCGGCGTGAAGTCGGTCTTCTGGTCTGGCGCACCAAACGGTTGTACGGAAGCCCATTCGCGTTGTAGCGCAACGGTCATTCTTCGCGGCGAAGGATCTTGCGGTTGGCCCTTGATCTCCCATAGCTCGCCGCCGGTGACGATGGTCGCCTCCATCGAGCTGAATCGGCGCCAGCGATCAAGCCCTCCGTGCGCCGCTAGCACGGCATCGAGAAGACCAAGGTCAGCCTCGGCGGACATCGCTCGATCATAGGCCGTGAGTGCGCGTCGTCGATGGGCGTCACGGCATCCCAAGGTGTCCCTGTCAGTACCAGGATTAACGGGAATCGGCTGCGGATCCGTTCGACGGAATTTCGAACGCGTGGCGCGCGCTCATGGTAGCGGCATCGCACCAAACCTTGCTAAGAGAGGAATAACTCATGTCCGTGATCCACTTTCACGCGGCGACCACATCGACCCCCGAGCAATTCATTGCCGGGCTCACCGATTTCGGGCCAGGCCGCTCGGAGGTCTTCAAGAACAGCGCCGACTCGTATCTGATGGTGCACAACCAGGGCCCTCATCAGGCCGACGTCACCGAGGGCTCGGGCGGCATCTGGGAACGACTGATTTACGACTGGTCCGATCCCAGCCAGGTCAAGCTCACGACCATCGACTCCAACGTGTTTGGCGGCGCATCTGGCTATACCTACACCCTCACGCAGCAGTCCGACGGGACGACCGACGTAGATCTCGTCATCGTTCGCGAAGGCAAGAACTTCAGGGGACGGGTGCTGTCGGGCCTGCTCGGCATCGTCGCCAAGCGCACCTTGGGCAAGTGGTTCTCCAACAGCGTCAAGGCCATCGAAGCCCGGAGCGCGGCGAACGCCTGAGGGTCTGCGGCGGCGTCTTGATCACTTCGTGGGGTCGAGGCGCAGCCACACACCCCGTCAGTGAGCACACGAGGAACGAGCGAACAATGCTGAACGCAGCCTACGGAATGCTGGCACTGCTGCCGGTGGCGTTCTGGGTCGGCCGGGTACGCGACGGTGTCGCGATGAGCGCAAGCTGGCCCAGTCCGGTCGCCGAATCGGTAAGCAGCACTATCGATCCCGACGCACCCGGACGACGCGCGGCCAATGGCGAACTTGCAACTATGATCACACGATTACGCGCCAAACGGGCGCAAAGACTTCGTGAGCAACGGGAATTCAAAGTATGGCTAGAGATAACCGCGAAGCCACTTTGGTAGAGTTTGTTGGCCATCCTGATGGCGAAAAGATGTTTCTGCCTGAATTAGCTTGCGATACAACACTATTAAGACCGTGCTGGCGATCAACCATAAGGAGTTGCTCAAACGTGGCTGGCGCATCTTCACGGAGTGCTGAGCCGGTCGCCGCCATGGTGGTCATTGCCTTGCCGATCAGCTCCTGTGGCTTTCGACGGGAATCGACGAGAGCCACAGCGAGTCCTGGTGGACGGAAGTGTCACTATTGAAATATTTCGGCACCGCGACCCAGCTGCAAGGCTGTCCCTTCAATATCAGGGTTCGCAGGGCCTGGCTGACGACGCTTCGCCAGGAATTCGCGACTCTTGCGTGGCGCTGATCGTGGTCGTATGCACCGCTGAACTGAACGCCCCCCTGCAACGGCGCCAACCCTCAAACGCCCCGGCCAGAAAGTAGAATCGTGCCGACCAGCATCCGCAGCATCACGGCAGCGACGACGGGTTCTCCCGTCGGAGCTGTGTTGACGGGCGCAGCGTCGGCGGACAGCCAGATGTCGACTTCCGTAATTGCCGGCCGCGCCGGATGGTTGCGCTTGTATCCGATTGCGCTCGGCTTGGGTGGTCTGGGCGGGGCGTGGCGCACGGCTGTCGCGCTGGGCGCACCCGCCTGGCCGGCGGTGAGCTTGTCAGTGCTAAGTCTCGGCGCGTGGATCACCGTCACGGTGATGTATGTGCTTAAGGGTGGTGGGCGTCCGCGGGCTTTCATCACAGACTTGCGCCACCCGGAACAGGGCTTCGCCTTGGGTTACATTCCGCTGATTCCGCTGTTACTGCTGGCCCATGCCCCGCGGACTCCAGGGTTCCGCATCCTTGACCTGGGGCTGGCCGCGGTGTGGGCGGTCGGCACGGCAGCCCTTGTAGCACATTGGATCACAACTCCGCGTGATCGTCACGCGATACATCCGGGATTCTCGCTGCCGGTCGTGGGCGGCCCGTTCATTGCGTCTATTTCCTTGCAGGCTAACGGCTGGCATGCTCTGGCGCCGGGCCTGTTCACAGTCGGTGTCTACTTCGGGGTGACGTTCGGTTCTTTGATCGTTGGTCGGCTGATGACCGAACAACGGCTCAGCGATGCGCGTTTTCCCACCCTGGCGGTACTGATGGTTCCTCCTGCAACGGCAAGCGCCGCGTGGTTTGGCTTGAACGACAACCGGATCACCACTTTCGGCATCGGCCTAGCGGCCGTGCTGGCCATGATGGCGCTCATCCAGCTGTTCATCCTGCCCGACTACCTTGGCCGCCCATTCACGACCTCATGCTGGTCGTTCAGCTTCCCGTTGGCCTCAGTGGCGAACACGGTGGGCCACTGGGCGATTGCGGCGCCGGATCCTGCGAGTCGGCTGTTGACCTGGTCGACGCTGCTAATTGCCACTGCAATTATTGGCTTGCTCGCGGTACTCACCGTGCGGATGGTGTGGAGAACTTTCGATAGGCGCGGGGTCGCCCGGCGGCGTCTTGATGGCCTTGACGAGCGCGTTCAGGCGGGTGGGAATAGCGTGATCGCCGCACCCCACAAAGCACCGGGGTTTACCCGGTTGGGGTGTAGTCGCAGCATTGCCTCGTAGAACGCCTCTGCCGATTCCGAGGACTGAAGCAGCCGCCGCGCGTCGGTCAGGTACTGCCGCGTCGCATGAATCTGCGAGGGATTATCGAACGCGCCAGGAGCTTTGTGACCCGCGACGACGGTTGCGGGGTTGAGGATCTCGGCGGTGTCGAGTGCGGCGAGCCACTCGTGGATCCCGGTGACGCCACCGGATTCCGTCAGGTACAGGTGCACGCCGTTGTAGACGACATCACCTGCGACGAGGAGGCCAATATCGGGCACATGCAGCATCGTCGTCGCATCGGTGTCGGTATGACCGACCTCGACGGGTAAGAGCGCGACGCCGTCGAGCTCGAAACCGCACTCGTCGACGACGCTCACGTCCACCTCGCCGGCGGGAAGCTGTTCCGGAAATACCCGATCCCAGAACTCGGCGCGAAACTTAGGATCGTTCTGCACCTCCATCAGCTTGGCGGTTCCTTCCGTTGCTCGCACGGTCACGTCAGGGAACCTCTCTAGCAAGGGAATTGCGCCGAACCAATGGTCCCCGTGCCCGTGGGTGATATAGATCTGTCGCAGTCGCAGTCCCGAGGCCGCGATCCAATCACCGATTTCGGTCGCTTGCGTGGTGGTGAGCGGCGGATCGACCAGCACGGCGTCACGTCGTCCCATGATCAGTGTCGAGGTGATCGGCGACCACATCCGTGTGCTGCCATCCGGCAGGGGCCCGCGGCCAGATTGCGGGATCTGCTTTGTGAAAAACACTTTGTGCCGCAGCAGTTGCTTCACGGTGCCACCCCCACGATCGCATCGGCGAAGTCGAGGATCATCGCCGCAACGGCCCCGGGGTACTCGAAGTGCACCCAATGGCCGGCCCTTTCATGACTTTGACATCGGCTTCGACAAAGCGCGGACTGACGGCGTTGACGACCCGCTCGGTCACGAACGCGTCCGCGCCGCCGCGGATGATGAGTACCCGGCCGCTGAATGCACTCGGCGCGGGCGGGTTGCTCATGCCGGCGTTCCAGATGTTGACGTAGTGGGAGACGACGTCGGCTGCCACGGACGCGCCGATGTCGGCGAGCCGGTCGAGCTGCTCCTCGCCGAGGTGAGGCGACAGTTCGGCGCGCACGTCGCGCTGCGCGTCGCGGTCGCCACCCAGGGCGCGGAACGGCGCGACCACCTCGTCGGGCAGGTGCGTGCCGCCCAGCGGGACGGGGGTCAGCAGCACCAGCCCAGGCACTCGATCTGCGTGCTGCGCGGCGACCAGCTCGGCGACCTGCGCGCCAAGGCTCTGACCCACCACGATCACCGGCCCGTCGATGCCCTCGACGATCTCGCCGGCCTCGGCGGCGAGGGACTCCAGCGTCGCGCCGCGCACTGCTCCGACCGATCCGATGCGGGTGCCGAATCCGGGTAGGTCATAGCGCACCGCGCCTACCTCACCTCCCAGACAATCAACCAGGCCATCCCACACCGTCGCGTCATCGAGGAAGCCGTGGATCAACAGAACGGTGGGCGAACCGGGGGTGGTGGCCGGCGTGCGGGTGACGGGGAACCCGTTGAGTGACCGGATCATTTCACCAGCTCCGTTGTGGAGCCTGATGGTGACCATTCGGCCGTGTCGATGGGCGAATAGTCAGTGGCATGCCCGTCGAGCCGGCCGGCGCGCTGCACGTCGAGCTCTTCCACGAGCTCTTCGGGGAGCGGGGTGGTGAAGATGTTGTCCACGAACGTGTATTCGCCCGCGAGCCGCCCGAAAACGCCCAGCGCGCCGACGTCGATGCGCCCGCGGGACAGGTACAAGTCGTCGCGCACGTGAATGCGCTTGACCCGTCCCCAAACGACGTGGTCGGGCAGCGGCGGCATCGGGATGATGCGGTCGACGACGCACTCGAAGGAGATCGGAGCGCCGGCGATACGGGGCGCCGAAATGGCCTCCGAGGCAGCCTTTTGCAGCCCGAGCACCTCGAACTCGTCGACATCGGAGCCGAATTCGTAGGCCGAGCGATGCACGGCGTCCGCCTGTCCGATCGTAGCGATGTTCACCACGAATTCTCCTGTGTCGCGGATGTTGACGAATGTGTCCTTGAGTGTCACCCCGTCCGAACGCGGCTGCAAGGTGATCGACAGAACCGGCGGGTATCTGCCCACGACGGTGAAGAACGATACCGGTGCAATATTGCCGACGCCGGTGGTAGAGCTGGTGCTGACCCAGGCGATCGCGCGCGGCAATACGCTGCCGATCAGAAGTTTGTAGCTCGACGTGGGGTCGAGGTCGGCGGTGTCGATGATCATTTCCGTGTCCTTTGCGGCCAGGCGTTTTTCAGGGAGTCGCTGGTTGTCGGCGCGGTCTGGATGCTGAGGACTCGCCATCCGGCTGGGCCGCGTGCCACCTCAAAGTGAGCGGCAACTCGCTCGATTTCGGTGCCGTTGCTGCGACGGCGTGACCAGATCACCTCGACCGCCGCGCCGTTGACGTGATAAGCCGTTACCTTTTGGTCGGGCATCGCGGTGTATGCGTAGTCCTCACCGCGCAATCGGTTCTGCATCCGCTGCAGCAGCGTCACCAGGGCCGGCGCATCGACAAACCACCGGCTGCCCTGGTCGTCACCCCAGTGCAGGGGTGCACCCCAGTAGTCGAGGATGAACTCGGGTCCGCGCGCGATCGTGCCCGCGCCGACGCCGACCCAGGTTGACAGGTAATCGTCGAGGAACCAGTGCGACACCTCGTCACGGACCGACGTGCCGCTGGTTTGCTCCGACAGCAGTGCTGTCGCGGTGTACCAGACGGGGCCCACGTTGAGCCGGTCCGGGTAGAGGGCGATCATCTCGTCGAAATACTCTTGGGGGCTCGGCTTTTGGGCGAGCAGTCGGCGCGCGTTGAGCAGGTAGTCTCGAGTCTGCTCAAGGATGGTCGGGTCGTCGGGCAGGTCCTTGTTCTTGTGGCCGGCCACGACGGCACTGGGCTGCAGCGCCGCGACCTTGTCCAGCGCGGCCAGCCACGCCTCGACTCCGCCGTGGCAGCTCTCGAGCAGGTACTGATGTACGCCGTTGTAGGCGACGTCGCCGGCGACGACCAAGCCGATCGAAGGCACGTGCAGCACCGTGGTGTCGTCGGTGTCGGTGTGGCCGACTTCTACGGCCAGCAGTTGGTGGCCTTCGAGCTTGATTCCGTCGACGGGAATGGGTTGGTAGACCACGGGGCTCGGAGGAATGAGGCCGGGGAAGTCGACATCCCAGAGCTTCGCGCGGCCCTCCGTTGCCTGCCGGTGCATCATCGCTATCGTGCCCTCGGTCGCATAGGCGACGGCGCCCGGAAACTGTTGCAGCAACAGGTCGGTCCCAAACCAGTGATCGCCGTGGCCGTGGGTGGCGTAGACGGCGGTCAGGTGCTTGCCGGAGCGTTCGATCCAGTCGCCGACGCGGCTCACCTGCTCGTAGGTGAACGGCGGGTCGACCAGTACCGCGTCGCGCTCGCCGTAGATCAGCGTGGAGGCGACGGGCGAGGAGATGATCGGGCTGCCGTCGGGCAGCCGCTGGTCACGCTGGCGTCGCAGACCGTCGTTGACCATGACTTCGTAGTGCAGTTCGGACATGATGTATTCCCTTCGAGATCAGTATTTTTCGGGTTTCGTGAGGTGCTGGGTGAACCACGCGATCGCGGCACCGCTGGCGTCGGCGAAGCGTGCTAGGTAGGGGTCGAAGTGACCACCGTCAATAAGGACCAGGTCCTTGGGGTGCAGCACCCGCTCGTAGGCGCTCAGCGCGAGGTCCGCGACGGTGATGGTGTCGTGGAGGGCCACGATCATCAGCAACGGAGTGGGGGACACGCGCGAGACCCACGTTCCCGGTTCGTACATCCGCGCTGCACGGGTGGAGCGAAGCGTTACGGCGTTCTCCCAAACGCCATCGGGCGCCGGCTGGTTGTAGAACGCGACGGCATCGGTCGAGCGGTAGGCGGCGGGCACGGCGGGGTCAGAGCTGACCACGGCCTGGGTGGCCGGGGGCGCACCGTGGAACCGTTGGCGCTCGTCGTCGGCGAAAGCCGCTTCCAAAGCGGGCACCTGGTCGGGCGGAACGCGTCGCAGGCTCTGCTGGTAGCCGCTGATCGTGGGCACCTGGGCGACCACAGCGCGTAGCCGCCGGTCGGTGGCTCCCAAGACGATGGCGTGGCCGCCGGCATAGCTGGTGCCCCACAACCCGATTCGGTCGGGGTCTACGGCCGGGTGGTTCTCCAGGAAGGAAATTGCGCGGCGCCAGTCGGCGATCTGAACCCACGGATCGATGTCGAAGCGCGGTGAGCCGCCGCTGGCGCCGAAGCCGCGGTGGTCGTGCACGAGGACGACAAATCGGGCGTCGGCGAACGCCCGGGCGAATCGCTCCAGCCCGTGCTCCTTGACCCCGGCGAACCCGTGGGCCATGGTGATGGCCGGATGCGGCGCCGGACCGTCGGGGACGAACAGCCAGCCCCGCAGCGTCACGCCGCCCTCGACGGGGAACTCGACATCCTGTCGCTGCACCATCGCACCTCTTTCTTTCGGATCTGTTTCGCGTCTGCATCCACCATGAAGCCGCCGCCGACGGATCAGAAGGCTCCCTTGACCCTGGGACCAGCAGGGACAGGATTAGGCTCATCTGATGGCGGTCAAGGCCAACGCGCTGGGCGATTACTTGCGCGCCAGGCGGGAGCGGGTGCAGCCCGAGGATGTCGGGCTCGTGGCAGGCTCACGCCGGCGGGTCGCGGGATTACGTCGCGAGGAGCTGGCGCTGCTGGCCGGCATCAGCTCCGATTACTACCTCCGGCTGGAGCAGGGCCGGGACAAGAATCCGTCCCCTCAGGTGCTCGATGCGCTCGCGCGGGTGCTGCGGCTCGACGTCAAGGCCACCGCGTACCTGCATCAGCTGGCCAGCCCGACCGCAGGCCGGCGTGATCACTCCGAGGTGGAGGCCGCCGCCGACGGCACCGAGGAGCTGATAGAGCAGTTCGCGATGCCGGCGATCGTAGCCAGCAGATGCCTGGATGTGTTGGCCGCCAACCGAATCGCCCGCGCGCTGTCTCCCGGCTTCATTCCCGGGCGAAACTTCCTGTCCTGGCGGCTCTTAGACCCCGCGGCCCGGGACCTCTACGTGGATTGGGACGAGGCGACCGACGTCGCCGTGAGCGGGTTACGTGAAGCGGCCGGCAGCGACCCGGATGACCCGCGCGTGCTGTCATTGATCGATGAATTATCTTCCGTCAGTGAGCGATTCAAAGAATTGTGGGCGCGCGCCGATGTCGGGTACCGGGTGGGCGTCCTCCACATGCGCCACCCTCTGGTGGGGGACCTCTATCTGCGCCGAAACCGGTTCAACATCCCGCACTCCGGCGGTCAGCACATGCTGACGTATCGCGCCGACCCCGGCAGCGACTCCGCCAAGGCGCTGGACGCGCTGCGTTCGCTCGACTGAGTCCTAATCCATGGCGAGCTCGCGGCCCTCGTTCAGACCCGGTCCGGCTGCGGCGCCGAGGAGTTGCCGGAAAGCCGGGACGCTGTAACCGATCACCGCCGCGTCGGTGCGGGCGCGCACGGTTGCGGAGCGCGGCAAGCCGAACAACGGGCCGATCTCGCCGAAGTAGTCGCCGGCCTTGGCGACTCGGAGCACTTCGTGGCCGCCGCCTTGTCCTTGACGGACCATCTCGAGCTCGCCTTCAGAAACGGCGTAGATCAAGTCAGCCAGCGCGCCTTGGTTGAACAGAACCGTTCCCGCCTTGAGCTGAATCCTTTCGTTCGCGCGGTTGACCAAGGTGGTCGCCGGCACCATCTCGATCACACGATCGGCCAGCGGTAGTAACCGGGGGTCATGGGTGGCCACGACGACCATGCGGTCGCCGGTCGCGAGGCTGCGGATCAGCCGGAGCATCTCCTCGACCTGGAGGTAGTCGAGGTGTGCGGTCGGTTCGTCGGCCAGGATCAGCGGCGGATCGAGGGCGATCGCGCGCGCGACCGCTACCCGTTGTTGTTGGCCGCCGCTGAGATCACCGGGACGGTGGGTCATCCTGTCCTGCAAACCAACACGGGTCAGCAGCTCCTCGGCGCGCGCACGCGCGGCACCGCGCGAGACTCCGGCTGCGCGCAACGGGACAAGGACGTTCTCGAGCGCCGTCAGGCTCGGCACCAGGTTGAACGCCTGGAACACAATGCCAACCTTGTGGCGCCGGTATCGCGTCATTGCGCGGCGGTTCAGCGCGGTCACGTCCACGTCACCGACGGTGATCCGGCCGGACGTGGGTGTCAGCAGTCCCCCGAGGCACGACAGCAATGTCGTTTTCCCGCAGCCGCTGGGGCCGAGCAGGACGGTTAACGACCCGGCGTCGAGCTCGAGGTCGAGGCCGTCGATCGGGCGGATGGCGTTGGCGCCGCTGGCGTATTCGACGACGAGGTTCTGGCTGCGTAGACCGACCATGATTAAGGACCTCCAAACGCGTGCGCGGGATCAACGGTGGCAGCCTGCTGGACTGCCGTGGCGCTGGCTAGCAGACCGACCCCGACCGCGATTACAGCCAGGAGCGGATAGGCCGAAGGGGGCTCGATGACGTTCATGGGGAACAGGGGTGCGAGCAGCCGGGCAAGCCCCGCGCCGAAGGCGGCGGCAAGCACGGCCACGACGATCGCCTGCAGCACGAGGCCGGCCAGGACCGATCGCGTCGAAACGCCGATCGCCTTGAACACCGCGAAGTCCCGCATGCGTTCCAGCGCGGACAGGTAGACGACGCCGCCCACAATCAACGCTGCAACGATCCACAGCAGAATGGCGACGATCCTGATCGCCTGGACCGCAATTTTCGTCGGCCGCATCAGGTCGTCGACCGCAACGGTGCGGTTGACCACCCGGTAGCCGTCGGGGATCTGTGACAGTGTGCCGCGGATCCCGATCGATGAGATGAGCGGCTGGCCGCCGAATTCCAGTTGTTGTACACCTTCGGTCGTCACGAAGAGGTTAGGTGTCTTGGCCAGCGCGGTGGAATTGTTCACCATGCCAACGATCAGCATTTTGCGCGATCCGACCTCGAGCTGTTCGCCAATCTGGCGGCCAATTGTGCTCGACACTGCCAGCTCATCGGGGCTCGACGGTGCCCTGCCCTCGGACATCGCCGGCATACCCGGACCGCCCGCCGGTGCGCCGAACATGGCCCCTGGGTGCGTTGAGTCGCCGTTTTTGAAGGTAGCCCCCTTGTAGGCGAGGGGAGCCGCGGCCACAACGCCCGGGGTGGCGGCGACCACTTGCAGTTCTGCCGCTGGGAACGGTGCGGAGCCCAGGAATGGGCCGGTCGCACCGGACTTGATCAAAAACATGTCGACGCCGAGAGAATCTACGGTGCGCTCATCTTCTACCCGGAATCCGTTGGCGAGTCCGGTGAGCACGAGCGTCATCGCGAATACGAGGCCCGTGACGACGATCGCGATGACGAAGCGCCATCTGCGCCACTGCATGTCACGCAATGCGGTGGATAGCATGATCAGCACCAGCCTTTCGGGGTCCGCTGCGAACGCCACAGAGATCCATGACGCATGGAATCGCTTGCCGCCGAGCCACTTCCCTGGTGAGGGACGGTTGCGACATATAGAGTGATGAGGACGCCAACAGTGGCGAAAGCAGCTCCGGCCGTCGATACCACCTGCAGCCACAGTGACATTTGGTTGTGAACGTGTGCTGTGCCCTGCGCAGTTATGCGTGTCAAAAACGCCACGACATCAGTGATGTTGACTAGATCGTGCTTGAGTGCCTTTGTCGCGGTCAGCCCGCCGAAACCGGAACCGATGGCCACGACTCGCTGCCGCCGGCCGGTGCCTGGCATCGCTGTGGCGGTCATGGGATCCTCTTCGTTCGGTGGTTGGTCAAGCTGGTACGTCAACCATGAGTCCGCGGTACACGAGGTGGGGAGACCGTATTGATCCCTAGTAGTGCCAGGGACAGGCTTGGGCCGCAGTGAAGCAGCTCAACGACTGTCCTCTGTGGCGACTGTTTCGCATTTGTTCGCTATAGGCCGATTTGGGAAACCGATGTAGGCCTGCAAACACACCGACCAGGTGAGCAAGCTGGGCCTCGGCGCCGGCATCGGGCGGCGCCTCGTTGGCAGGCAATACCGGGGCGGGAGTTTTGGCTGCGGGCACGAGCCTGCGCAAGGCGCATCTGTTAAGAAGGGACAACCTTTCGAGCCTGAGCCGCAAAACGTTTCCGCGGGACGCGGCGAAGCGCATCAATCTGGGGTTTGTGGCGTGGCGAGCATGTTGGGTAATCCTGTCCCTGCCAGTACCAAGGATTAATGCGGCATCCCCACTTGACCCGCGTTTCGCTGATAGTGGATGCAAGGCCCGGCCTAGGTGGGTGGTGTTTTTCGCGTGGCGGTCCTGCGCTGATCGGTGCGGCTCGAGTTGAATGAATCGGTGACGTTGGGACGGACGCCTGTTCAGGCGGATCTGCTGCGGTCGACGGTGAATTTCTGCGAGGGCCGGGTGGATCCGGACTCGATTTATGGTGTGCTGCACCGGGAGTGCTTCAACTTGTTCCCGGATGAGATGTTCGCCGATTTGTTCACCGATGTGGGGCGCCGGTCGGTGCCGCCGATGATCGTGGCGGTGGTGATGGTGCTGCAGCGGTTGGAGGGGCTTTCGGATCGAGAGGCGGCGGAGCGGTTCGCGTTTGATGCGCGTTGGAAGTACGCGGCCGGGGGCTTGGATTTCGACTATCCGGGGTTCGTGCACACGGTGCTGGTGGATACGCGCGCGAGGTTGGCCCGCTCGGATCGGCCGGACCGGATCTTCGAAACCACTTTGGAGGTGGCCAAGTCCGCGGGGCTGGTGGGCCGGCGCCGCGTGCTGGATTCGACCCCGATCTATGACGCGGTGGCCACTATGGACACGGTCACGCTGGTGCGTTCGGCGATCCGGGGGCTGCTGAAGGTGGTCGACGCGGAATTGGAGGCCCAGCTGCGGGGTCTGCTGCGCCGTGAGGATGACTACAGCGCGACGGGCAAGCCGATGTGCGACTACGAGGACCGCGCCGCGCGGGAGGCGTTGGTCGATGCGCTGGCTCGCGACGCGATGGCGCTGGTCGCCGCGCTGGATGGGCGTGAGCTGGAACCGGAGGTGGACAAGGCGGCGCGGCTGGTGGCCACTGTGGTCGGCCAGGACCTCGACGAGGTGGACGGGGTGTTTCGCATCGCCCGGCGGGTCGCTGCGGATCGAGTGATCTCCACAGTGGACCCTGACGCGCGACACGGGCACAAAACCTCCGCACGCGGGTTCGACGGCTACAAGGGCCATCTCGCGGCCGACCCGGACAGCGAGATCATCACCGCCACCGGTGTCACCGCCGCCAACGCCGGGGACGCCGACCCGGCCGAGGAGCTGCTGACCGCTGACCTGCCCGAACCGGCATCGCAGAGCGGCGACGGCACGGACGCAGCCGGGCACGACGGCGGCCAGCGCGGCGCTGTCGCCTCGGTGGCGAGCACACCGGATGATGCCGCCGCTGCTACCGGCACCCAACCCAGCGGTACCGCCCAACAATTGGCCATCTACGGTGATGCCGCCTATGGCGCCGGGAAGCTTTTGGCCACCCTAGAGGATGCAGGCGCGCGGATCATGACCAAGGTGCAGCCACCTGCGGCACCCGGTGGGCGCTTCGCCAAGGACCGTTTCGATATCGACCTGACCGCAGGTACCGTCACCTGCCCCGCACACGTGACCGTGGCCATCTGGCCGGCCAAGGCCGGGGGCGGTACCGCCGCATTCGGCGCCGCCTGCGCGCACTGCCCGTTGGCCGCCCAATGCACCACCTCGCCGGCTGGGCGCACCGTAACCATCGGTGCCTACGAGCCACAGCTGGCCCGCGCCCGCGTCGCGCAATCCGATCCAGCCTGGCGCGCCGATTACACCGCCACCCGCCCGAAGGTGGAACGCAAGATCGGGCACCTGATGCGCCGCCGCCACGGCGGCCGCCGCGCCCGCATGCGCGGCACCACCAAAGTCGCCGCCGACTTCTCCCTGCTGGCCGCCGCGGTCAATCTGGCCCGCCTCGGCGTGCTCGGACTGCACCGAGCAGCCGGACAGGCATGGCAGGCCGCACCGGCATGACCGGAAAAGCCCTGCCCGACAACAGATTCCCCACACCAATCGGAACAACCACCCCAGCCAGCGGGCAGGTCAACATTAACCGGCCGGAACCATCATCCCGCCGATACCAGCCGCCACAGCAAGCACAACCGCAGCGCGGTTACCACCTGCCCCACAAAGCCCGTTCGACACCACCCACCTA
>Ga0335071_10005116_pt1 | contig 13662 bp, 9 predicted proteins | sample Lox_Sample_15_FD_206724 | JGI IMG/M metagenome (GOLD analysis project Ga0335071, IMG submission 206724) | Soil microbial communities from Loxahatchee National Wildlife Refuge, Florida, United States - Lox_Sample_1.5 | ecosystem: Environmental > Terrestrial > Soil > Wetlands | place: USA: Florida... | reverse complement strand
TCCAACAATCAAAAGCTGAGTGTTGGCAGCAATTGCCTTGAGGGAATGGAGGCGCTTGAAGACTTCGATCGCGAGGGGGAGGTTCTTATTTCGGCGATGCTGGGCGACACAAAGAATGAATGGGGCACCGTTCCACTCCTCGATCAGAGCAGGCCGGGCCACGCGAAAATTGAATTCAACGCAGTTATGAACCGTGATTGCCTTTTGCAGGTTCTGCGGATCCTTGATGCCGAGGCGAAGCCTCGTGCTGTCAGAGACGCAGGCGATTGCGTTGACCGCCCGAAGGCATTGGCGGAGTATTGCGCGATTAAACAGGACCTTTGGAAATCCGAAGTTGGAGGGGATGTCGAGCGGATAGAGGTCATGGAGGCTAACGACAACAGGGCAAGGATATGCGGATCTGTTGACCGGCGAAGGGTACGCAATATGCACGAGATCTGCGCCGAGCTGGCGGGCGATCGCAGGCACTTCATTCAGATACCAGAGGTTTCTGCGGACTGTCCCGGGTCGAAGGTGGACAGCATGGATGTGTAGCCTGCTGTCGAGACGCGACACAGCCTCGCACATGTGGCGGTACTCCCAGGGCGCGACAAGAAGGTGAAGCGCGGTGATCTCATTTCGCGTGAGGAGACATCGCACGATGTTGGCGGCGTGGCGGGAGACGCCTGAGATGCTCGTATTCGAGGAAACTGCAGCAATCACGATTTTCATATCCATCCAACTCCAACAATGCGAGACAAATGGCGCGACATGCTAGGAAGGCGCATTTTTGCTGACGACCGCGGCGGTGCCATCAAGAACGCCGTATCTGATCAGCGCGCCGATCAGCACAATCGACCAAAGCGGCAAGGAGAGATCGAAGACCTCGGTGTCAGCGACGCCGCGCACAACGACGAACAGGAACAATCCGACGAAGAGCTGCCTCATGGAAGTTTCACGCGCGCTTCGAACCTCGCGAAATATGCTCCGATAGAGGGCAATGAAGATGCACACGCCAACCACGCCATAGGCATAAAACTGCTGAAGGATCTCATTGTGGGCATGTCTCGCTTCGAAGGGACCGAAAGGGGGAATCACCTTCCAGACTGAGTGAAAGCCGTGACCGAGCCACGGCTGCAGGAGTGCTTCATTGAGAATGTATGCCCAGATGCCGATGCGGCCGGTCAAGGTTTCAGACTGGTTGCCCGCGTGGGTGTAGTAGTCGACATAGGCTGAAAGCAGAGTCCAGAAAAGTGCAATCACAATTGCAGATGCAGTGGCAATACCGATCTTTGCCTTGCGCGTGGTCGAGCGATCACGGAAGAGCATCCAAGCCTGAGCGACGACGAATGCGATGATGGTTGTTTTGCTCAGGCTGCGCAGAAGCGTGATTGCGAGGAATGCAGCGGGAAGCGTCCAGGCCCTCTCATGCCGGCGCACGAGGAATTGCGCCAGGAAGAATGCAAAGGCACACGCATAGCCAATCTGATTGGGACCCAACAAGTCCTCATCTCCGAGACGGAGATCGGATTGAGAGGGAATCATCCAGGCGATCGCAGCGATCGTGCACGATCCCCAGACGTAACCTTTCATCAAAGCTGAGGACGTGAGCTCGAGGGGATTGGAGCGCAAAAGCATTGTGACAATTGCGACGTCGCATGCCATCGCGCACCAGAAGGCCACAGCGGCCGACATGGATGCAGTACTGCTCCAGAGCAGGCTGGACCCGGAAAAGCCAAGAAACACCAGCGACCAACGAAAGCTTGGAATGGAAGCGAATGAAGCAAACGACAGACGGCCCGGACCGAGCGTGCCTATTGCAGTGAGCGCAAAGAGGACGAAATTCAGGGAGAGGCTGATGAGGACCCCAATCTGAGGTTCAGCACGAAAGAGACGAACTGAAAGAAGCACAGAAAGAAGGCGAGAGGAGAGATAGAAGCCAACAATCGCGGGAAAAGGCGCAACGCGGCGGTGGAACGGGCTGTCCTGCGCGTGAGAGAGTGAGGTGACCGACGCGCTCATTGTGTGGCTCCTGCAATGTCATGCGCTCTTTCGAGAGCACTGTGCAAGTCGGCGGCGATCCGGCGGCCAAGAACTTTGCGAGGATCTGCGAAGTGGACCTGCTCCCAGCGATGGCGAATGAGGATCCATGCAGCGGCACCAGAGCTGATGAGGAGCGTCAGGAGCAACGTGAAGAGAGCTCTTGGCGGGTAGGATTTCTTCTCTGCAATGGCTGGCGCATCAATAACGCGAACGACGGGAATCTCCTTTGCCTCCTGGATGCGGGCGATCTCGTATTGCTGCGTGAGCATTTCGTAGACCGATTCCTGAATGCGGACACGGCGAAAGATGTCCGCGTAGGGAACAGCGAGGCGGGGAATCTGCCGAAGGGGCGGATACGCAGCCGAGGTTCTGTCGAATAGGGAATTGCCCGATGTCGGATTGTCATTGTCCGGCAGAGGGTCGGAGGTGCCATTGAGTTTCGTGAGTTCGCGCTCAAGATCGACAATGCGAACGCGAGCGGAGCGAACGCGCACATTCTCGTCGCCGTAGATCTGTTTGAGCGAGTCGAGCGAAGACTGCTCAACGATGAGTTGCGCCTGCAGCCGAGCTGCGGCTTCAACGGAGGCCCGCGTCTGCTCCTTGATATCAATTGTGGTGTGCGTGCTGGCAAACTCGCTCATGTCCTTTTGGGCGTGCTCCAGGTCGTCCCTGGCACTCGCGAGTCGATGCTCGATGAACATTCGCTCCTGATGTGCGGAGGAAGTGTTTGTCCTGTTGACAAGAAGGTTCAATTCGTCGAGGTAACCCTGGGCGATATCGCGCGCGCGCCGCGGATCTGGGTCCTCAACAGTGATGGAGATGACACCACTTCGCTTGTCTTCTGCGATGATGGTGCGATGTGCAAGCTTCTTCGCGGCATCCATCCGATAGCGCTCGCCGTAGACCTGCTGAAGGTGAAACCTGTCGATGAGGTTGCCGCTTACGGTGGCACTGCGGAGAAGATCGACGTAGAGCGGGCCTGACGTCCGGGCGCCGAGTAGACTTCCGGCAATTGTGCCCAGGCTACCGAGGTCGGTCATTCCGCGGCCGGCGAGCGCCGCAAAGAGAGCGGTCCCCGGGCCAGCGTTGTCGGGAGGCATGATGCGTGCGGTGGACTCAAAGCGCTTTGGGACCAGAAACGCAATCACGAGACTGAGAAGCAGGGCGATGCCTGCGACACGGATGAGAATGTGCCGCTGTTCCCAGAGAATCGCAGAGTTCGTGACCCAATTGGGCGCGTTTGCCTCGAGATCCTCATATCGACTTGGGGCTGGTTGCTCTGCCTTCATTTCAGTACCTGCTCTCACTGGAGCCGGAGCGTGTTCGGGCCCAAACGTGTTGTTCTATAGGCCAGCCACCGCGGCCGTGATGGCGATTGAAGACGCGATCTGCGCCGTGACGAGCAGATTGCGCCAGAGCATCGAAGGCCCATTGATTTTTTGCGGAACCACAACCACATCGCCGGGGTCCATCCGCGCGGAGAGGACATCGTGGTCATACCAGTCGCCGGATCGCCGTCCGACGACTGAGCCGTTTGCTCGAATGACGAAGATTTCCTTGCGATTTGCGAGGGATGTTGCGCCGCCGGCATGCTGGAGATACCAACCGGCTGTCTTGCCGGGAACGAATGTGATTGCCGATGCGTTGTATACCTGTCCGCTGACAAGAATGAATCCGGGCCGCTTTGGGATGCGCAGCACATCGCCTCTCCGCACTTCGATATCTGCCGGCGTGGCCGCCCATGCATCGATATCGTTCGTAATTCGAATGACGAGGCGTCCGGTTGCCGGTTGGCTTTTGAGTCGCGACAGAATCTGTTCCTGCTGCTGCTGGATCATCTGCAACTGGTTCGACTGATCACCGTTCGTTGCATTGGTGGAAAGGCGAGCGGCTGCGGAAGTCGTTTCGATCTGGCGTACGAGTTCGGCACGGCTCTTCTCCTCAAGTTCACGAACCTGATCGCGGAGGAGAACTGCGCCTGCGGGATAAGCGGTGTCGCGGAAGCCGCCTGCGCGTCGAAGAACATCGCTGAGGCGTTCGCCATCCTGGAAGCCGTAGCTTCCGGGATGCGCAACTTCTCCCTCAATCGTGATTGACGCGCCGATGTCGTTCCATCCGGTGATTTGATGGATTGTGAGCACGTCTCCGGGCTTGAGATTCACATCGGCTGCGTTCTCGCCGAACTGAACAGCAGCGCCGATGCGAACATCCGCCCGCTGAATTTCGATCTTCCTGCCGTTACTGACGCAGTAGCTGATAAGGTCTGCGGATTCAAGGAGAGCGTCGCGTTTGAAGCCTCCTGCCATACGCACCAACTGAGCAGCAGTCATCCCAGTCGAGAGAGGATAGGGTCCGGGACGCAGGACTTCACCGCGCACCTCGACCTTGGGGGCGTCTGCTTCGTAGCGGCCGAGAATCCGGACAGTGTCGAATGGCTGCAGTGCCATGTTGGAATTGCCAATCAATGCGTCGGGGACACTGAACTCGATCGTCTGGGCGTGGAGATCGGGCGGGACAAGGCGGATGATTTCACCTTGGACGGCGGGCTCCGGCAGAAGGTCCTGATAGCTCTGCAAAACATCGCTCAGGTGCATGCCATCGTGAAATGGGTGGCGACCGGGGCGGACGACGTGGCCTTCAAGGTATATGACGCGCTCGCTGTAAGGCGCGATAGAAGCGACATGAATGCGGTCGCCGTCTCTGATCTTGAAGGCGGTCATGGCCTTGAGGGTGGCTTGTTCATCGCTGCCTGAGGAGAGTTTGAAGCTGATTGTTTCCCGATGCTGATCTTCACCAATGCGCTCGATGGCGATGTGATCGAGAGAGGCGGCCGCCGTTACTCCTCCGGCATTTGCAAGCAAGTCTGCGAGAGTCGTGTCGTCCTTCAATTCGTAGATCGCGGGCCGCTTCACGGCTCCCCACACGGCGACCTGCGGGCCTGAAGGAGGCACAACGAGCGTGTCACCACCCTCAAGTCGATCATCGCTGCTGTTCATGCCGTGGAGGAGGAAATCGTAGAGATCGACGTTGCCAATGAGCTGCTTTCCCCGATAGTGCTGCAATATGCGAAGGGAGCCAACAGCGGTCGGGCCGCCAGCGGAGTACAGGGCGTTGAGGGGGGATGCGAGGGAGCTTACTTCGTACGATCCCGGACGCTGCACGTCGCCTACGACGTAGACACGGATCGTGCGGAGACGAGAGATGGTCACGGCGACCTGCACATCGCGGAACTGGCGCTTGAGCGCATTCTGGATCACGGTTCGGGCATGTTCGAGAGAAAGGCCCGCGACCTGAATATCGCCGGCCTCCGGGAGTGAAATCTGGCCGTCGAGTGAGATTGCGCGGGCAAACGACTGGGAAACTCCGCCCCACATATCAATGGCCAGGTTGTCACCCGGACCGACTACGTAGTCTGGGCCGAGAGGCACATCGAGCGGCATCGACTGTGAGGCATTCGCAAACGGATTCGGAGCGATTCGAGTGCGATTCAAGAACACGTCGGATCCGAAGCGCTTGAGCTGGTCAGGTGAGTCTGGAATCTGCGTGTAGAGATCCCGGAGTGAAAGCAAGTTGTAGGGTGCAGGACGACGAAGGACCGGGGGGCGCTCGGTGATGCTTCGTTCTTCTTTCTCGCGAACCTGCTGGACGCCAGATGATGTGCCCGACGGGAGATCGCGCGGCAGTGAGAATTCGGCCGTTGGATAGTCGCTTGGCAACATGTTGCCATCCTCAAAAGGAATGACAGGACTTGCCGAAGTGAGAGCGGAGCGTTGCATGGAGGATCGCCCCGGCGTCGACAGTGAAGTCTGATATGCGCGCTCGACTGCGGTGTCGAGGGATTGCCGCCGAAGATCGTCATCGCTGATGTACCCGCGCGCGCGGAGAAAGACTGTAACGTTCTCACGCAACTCGCGGCTTGAGGCGATCTGCCTGTAGAGCATTTCGTCTGAGATGGAGTCAGGCTGTACGGTAGGTTGCTGCGCTTCTGCCATTAGCGCTTTCAGCTCGATGACAACCTGGGGCCGCTCCTGGAGGATGGAGATGATTTGAGCGGCAGACAACGTGATGCGAAGGCGATCGGACGACTCGCTGCCTTCATCAAGGCTTGAGGCGCGGCTCGAGGGTTCTGCTTCAGCGGGAGGCGCGACCTGGGACTGCGAGACCGAGGAGTCCGGGAGCGTCTGGGCAGAGGTGGAGAAGGTGCCTGGAAATGACACCAAGAACGCTGGGAGTGCAACGCGCAGAATGCATTGCAGTTTCAAACTGAAGGAGATGGCAGGGAGGGAGTTCATTCTGTTACCTCCGCAAGCCGCCGGTGCCAGCGGATCGACTCGAATCCGAAGCGGAGTCCTTCCGCGGTATGGAACCGGAGACGAAGGAAGACAAATCGCGCCTGGGCGCTGTAGCGAAGGAGCCGTGAGGCGAAGCGCTCGTTCTTTCCTCCGCGTGTGACGCGCTGAGGCATGTGGATGGGCAAGACGAGGCGCCGGCGCATGGTGCGCTCCGCAGGAGTATCAGGGCGGAGTTGCCTGAGAAGCAGAAGATAGAGCTTGCTGCGCGGATTGTCTGAGAGAAGAATATGGCGCCCATACATCTGTATCCAGAGACAGACTGCAGGAGGGAGGCGATCGAGCGACCAATGCGCGAGTTGTTCCGGCGCGCAGGGGCCGAAGACGAAGGACGTGAGAAGCACCGCAGCGCCGATGGCCAGATCAGCCTGCGGCTCGCGCAGCGCGACATCTTCGACCTGGCACCAGAAAGTCTTATCGTGGCGACGAGCAGAGATATGACGCCAGAACTCCAGAACCCAGGACGCGCGCGTGTGCTCGCTGCACATGTGTTTGAAGATGTGCACCGCCTGTTGCACGAAGATATCCGGCGGCGACAGCGCAGGAAACAATACACCCTGAATCGAGCGGATCTTTGCTCGATCGAGACGATCCGTAAGCGGAGCTGAATCGTGTGTGCGGGCCCTTTCTTGAAGGAGATGCAGATCGATTGCTCGTTCAGGTCGAACGCGATAGATGTCCTTGAGAGTAGATAGACCGGTAGTTCCAGCCTTGAACTCCCACGTCGATCCGCTGATGTCATCCAGTTCGTACCCGTGAGCACGGAGGCAGCACCGCGCTCGCGGGCCGTCCGATTCGCGGATGAGGATATCGAGATCTGCCTGGCAGCGAAGCGCCGGATCGGGGACAGACTCCGAAGGAAGCGTGATGCCCTTGAGCAATGCGAAAGAGATGCCCTGCTCCTGGAGCGATTTGCAGAGGGAAATGGCTTCGTCGAACAGGGAATCTGTGCGCTCGCGATTCTCCGCGAGACTCCTGCGGAGACGCCATAGGATGGCTGATGGAAGACAATCCATCAATCCAAGGGAACGCAAGCGGTCATGCAAATAAAGGGCGAGACCGCTCACATCGAGCCAGTCCATGATCCTTTGCCAGTCTGCAATCGAGAACTCAGCAAAACGCGCGCGCATGCATGGCGCAGGTTCCCAGAAGGAAGCAATCACGGCTTCTTTGAGCCGCAACGGCCGACTTCTTGTTCCAATCTCGTTATTGATCTGAACATTCTTCATCGTCATTCTTCAGTGGCTATACATCTCGGGTTCGCCTTGACTTCCGGCCGGTGGGAGGTGGCGAAGGAATACGACGATGGACCAGATTTCCTCATCGCTCAGCGTTCCCTTCGAACCGGGCATTCCCGAAGGCCAGATGCCGTTATCAATGACCCATTTCAACTGCCCGTCGCTGTAATGCTGCACATCGTCTGACGAAAGCGACGGGACGGGTGGGGACATCTGGTCGGCAAATGGAACGCCGGTGTTCTGCCCGTCCATCCCATGACATGCAACGCAGTAGTGTGAAAATGCTTCCTTGCCATTTGCGATCGTCTCCGAGCCCGCACTCAATGGATTTTTCAGCAATTTGTTCCCGACGAAAATGTGGTGCTTTGCGCTCCAGATGATGCTTTCTTCAAGAGCGCCTGGCTTTCGCGCTTTGCAGCCAGAGAGCGTAAGCAGAAGAGCGAGTGACACGAGCGGAAGCAAACGGTCCATGCTCAGTCCACCACGTGAATCGTCAGAGTCATCTGTCCATGCCCGGAGCCGCAGAATACCGAGCAGCGGCCAACAAAGGTTCCAACCTTGTCCGGTGTGAAGTTGACGCTCGCAATAGATCCTTTGTTGATCTTGATGTCGAGATTCAATTCGCGCACGCGAAGGCCATGGGCGACATCCGCGCTCCTCACCTCGAGGTCGACCGGTTGACCCTTGCGTACGGTAATTTCGGCGGGTTGAAAGGCATATCGTTTTGCTGTCACCTCGACGTGCAGGGGTCCAGCGGGTTCTGCGACCGCTGGCCCAATGAGCAACCCAAGAGCCGCGGCAAGCATGATGAACGAGAACGCAACAACGAGGCCGCTGGACTGTGCCAACCTACGCCCGGCAAACAGTGCGCCCTGGACTTTCTGGAAGAGAACGACCACTCTCTTACCCTCAATCGAAAGACGTCGTCGCAGTTGAAGCGACTGAGAGTACGGTAGCGAGACTAGTGATTTCGCGTGTCATACATGTGTCAGCGGATTGTCATGATATTGTCGTGAGCGCATCGCAACGGGATCGTAAGTTGCGCACTGTGAATGGTGACAATCCACTGACAAAGAGAAGACGACTCACTGACACGTAGAGACTGGTTCGGCGATACGGTGATGCCATGTGCCGAACCCTTAAGACACAGTTGTGGACTCGGAGCGCAAACTCTCTTGCAGCGGCTCTACTTGGAGGCGCGTTCTTCTGCTCGCTGATGGGAACCGCGCAGGATACGCCGCTTGTTTCCGGGGGCGTGGGCTTCATCACACAAACGAACGGCGGAAATACAACCTATCTCCCGGTGATTTCGCCGCTCGCTGCCGCGCCACTCGGGAAGCATCTGCTGTTCGAGAGCAGGGCAACTCTCGTCGAATCCTTCTCTCCGAAAGGGAACGGCGAACCAGGATACGACCACTCGTTCTTTACCGGCCTCTCGTTTGCTCAGCTCGATTATCTGGGGGGCAAACACTTGACGGTAGTTGGCGGGGAGTTTCTCACTCCGTTTGGCACTTACAACGAGCGCCTCACACCGATCTGGATCAGCAATTTTGCGAGCGCACCTCTGATCTTCAGTCTCGGAACGATGGGAACAGGATCGGGGCTGGGAGGCATGGTGCGCGGACCAGCATGGTCGAGTGGAAGTGTTTCGGTCGACTACGCTGCGTACTTCTCGGCAGCAAGCACCAACGAACAGATTCAGACGCAGCGCTCCACGGGCGCCAAGGCCGAGGTCTACTTTCCACGGAAGCGTCTCGAGCTAGGGACTTCCTATGGGCGGCGGATTGAAAGGGCGCATGAGAACTTCGTTGGCGCGCACGCATGGTGGGAGCCGTCTGAGATTCCCGTCAAGCTTCGCTCTGAATACGCTCACGGCGAGCACGCGCAGGGGTATTGGGTCGAGACGGATTTTCGCTTTTCACGGTCAACCGCAATGGCCACCCCGCTTACCAGGCTGGAGCCCGTATTCCGGTGGCAGCAGACGTTTCGCAGCAGCCCGGACCCAAATGATGGGTTGCCCACAGCCGACGCCCAACGGGCAGATTTCGGGCTTGACTATCACTTTCCGCACGAAGTCAGGATCAACACGAGTTACTCGCGCCAATTCTCTTCGACGGGCAATCGCAACGTCTGGGAGACCGGCATCGTCTATCGCTTTCTGTTTCCAACATGGAGGGGCAAATGAGCGCACGATGGGTATTTCTTACACTGGGACTGGTCTTAATCACCGGCTCGCCGGTGCTGGCGCAGAACGATAAACCTGCGGTAGTGCCCGCGATGAGCGAGCGCAAAAGCGATCCAGCCGAATCGCGCAGAGTCGAGGAAGGCAGCGGCGAGCAGAAATTCCAGCAGAACTGCTCGCGTTGCCACCATGCGCCCGAGGGCTTTTCTCCGCGAATCGCCGGGACCATCGTGAAGCACATGCGCGTGCGGGCGTCGCTGAGTGAGAAGGATGCGCGAGATATTCTGCGCTATCTGAATCCGCAATAGCTGCGCGTTCACCGGGTTCGATTGGGCCACAACTCCACATCTGAGGTATCGAGAATGACGCTCTCATATATTTTTGGTCGCACTGCGCTTTTGTTGCTCCTGCTGATGATCTTTGGAATTGCTGTGGCACAGACACCAGGCACAGGCGCAATCAGAGGCGCGGTGTATGATCCTTCAGGCCTCTCGATTCAGTTTGCGCAGGTAAAAATTGAAAACGATCTCACCAATGCTGCGCGATCCGCAATGACAAATTCTGCAGGTGTGTTCACAGTCCCTCTCCTGAGCCCGGGGACCTACTCCATCACCGTCGATGCGCCTGGGTTCGCAGAGAAGAGTATGAAGTCCATCAATGTGGTGGTGAGCGAAACGAGTGTTGTGGAGTTTCACATGGCGGTGGCGAGTGTCGGAGAAAGGGTGAATGTCGAACCGAGTCTCGAGCTTGCACAAACAGAGACCTCCGCGCTCGGACGCGCGATCAATCAGCAAACGATCGAGGCTCTGCCACTTTCGAATCGCAATTACACGCAGATTCTCTCTCTTTCTCCGGGTGTCGTTGTCGAGCTGCCCAATGCGAGTGCGCTCGGGAGAGGAACTCAGGATGTGACCGCCAATGGAAGCAAGACCACGTCGAACAACATCCAATTCAACGGCATCGATGCAAACAATCTCTCACAGAATTCCGCGGCGAACGATGGTGAAGAGGTTGGCGTAGCGGCACCTGCGCCCGATACTATCCAGGAATTCAAAGTGCAGACGGGGAACTACGACGCGGGCTATGGCAGGGGAACAGGCGCGAATGTCGACGTGGTGAGCAGGTCAGGCGGGAACCGGTTTCATGGAACCGCATGGGAGTTTCTCCGCAACGACAGTTTGAACGCGAACAATTTCTTCTCGAAGATGACCGGACAACCTCGGCCCGTACTCAAGCAGAATCAGTTCGGAGCGGCAGTCGGCGGCCCGATCGTGCGCGACAAGACGTTCTTCTTTGGCGCGTATCAGGGGCTTCGCTCAAGCAACGGTGAGGGCGACCAGGTGACCGTCAACCTGCCGCAGCTGACCTCAGACCGGTCGGCGGCGGCCCTTGGCGCCCAGTTCTGCCCGTACGCAACGTCAGCGGGTGGCGAACAAGTGTCGTGTGACGGCTCGAACATCAATCCCGTCGCTCTCAAACTTTTGAATTTCAAGTTCCCGAATGGGCAGTTCGCCGTGCCGAGTCCGCAGATTTTGCTGCCCCTGACAGACCCTACCCAGATTCCGATCGGCGAATCGACGTTTTCAACGCCTGCGACCTACAACGAAGACCAGTATGCAGTGAATATCGACCACAAGGTGGCGGAGAAGAACCAGCTTGCGGGAAGGTTCTTCTATTCGCGAGCCCCAACCGTGGAACCATTTTCGCCGAATGCTGCGAATGTGCCGGGGTGGGGAACAACGGAAATGGATCAGAATACGATGCTGGTGCTGGAAGACACGCATGTATTCAGCTCACGGCTCGTCAACGTGGCGCGCTTCGGCTACATGCGATTTGATGGGATTTCCTCTGTAGCCAATCCGATCATGGCTTCGGATCTGGGCACGCAATCGCCGCAGGGACAATCCGGTGCGGGAGTTCCAGCGCCGGGAATCACAATCGACGGGCTGTTCACCGTCGGAGATGCAGGAACGCCTTCTCAGTGGCAGGTGACGAACAGTTTCATCTGGCAGGATACGGTCTCGATGACGCGAGGAAACCAGACCATTCGCGCGGGCGCAGAGGTGAAACGGCACCAGGTCGATGTCGAGGCGCCATTCTCAATTGACGGGCTCCTCGATATTCGGACGTTCAACGATTTCCTATTGGGCAAGAGCGCAGCCCAGAACGGAAGCCCAAGCGGAAGCAGCAATGTGTCGCTAAGCAACGGAAGTTCGGGGCTCTTCAGGAAAGATGGGCGATACAGCGACTTTGCGGCCTTCATTCAGGATGATGTCAAACTAACGCCGCGGCTCACGATCAATGCGGGACTGCGCTATGAGATATTCGGTGCTCCTTCCGACATCAACGGAAGACTCGTGACGTTTGATCCGACGATCGCAACACACTCGGCGCCGCCAGAAGGAACACTGAGCGGATTTGTCGTGCCCTCGAACTTTCCGGGAGAAGTGCCTGCGGGGGTGCTTCAGACCTCGATACCAGGGCTCTATCCGACGGGGCATCATGACTTCTCACCGCGATTCGGGTTCGTGCTCCAGGTCACGGACAGTCCCACGGTGCTCTTGCGAGGAGGCTACGGTATCTATTTCAACAGGCTCTCTGCCGGCCTCGCCGAGAACCTGCTGGCACAGGAGCCGTTTGCGACGTTCCAGTTCTTTTCTGGAGCTGCGAATGCCGGAGCAACGCTGGGGGCGCCCTTTGTCCCATTGCTTCCACCCAATGCCAGCTACCCGATGTTTGCACCGAGAATACCGGGCGGTGGTCCGAGCGTAACAGCAATCTCCAGGCAGATGATCGACCCCTACACACAGGAATACAACCTCAACACGCAGATCGCATTTGCCCGTGATTACCTGCTTGAGGTCGGATACGTCGGCACGCGAGGTCTGCACGTGGCCGGATGCCGGGAGTTCAATCAAGCGCTGCTGGCGGGCCCGACCAACCCGATCGACGGAGAAACCACGAATTCCGCCGCGAACGTGATTCAGCGGTTGCCGTTCGATGGCATCAGCCCCGGCTCGCTGCTGTGTGAATCAGTCTTCAATATGAACTACAACTCGCTGCAAGCGAGCATGACGAAGCGGCTCAGTCGTGGGCTGCAGTTCCTTGGAAGCTACACATGGTCACGCAACCTGGACCAAACGAGCGGATCCTCGGGGAACGCGGTCTTTGAAACACACCTTCTGACGAACGACCAGACGAACTTCCAGCAAGCATACGGACCAACGGACTTTGACAGGACGCATCGAGGAGTGTTGAGCGCGGTCTACAACACGCCGGTTGTCAGGAGCCTGCCCGGCTGGGCCGCGAAGGCGGTGAGCAACTGGCAAGTGTCAGGGGTTTTTGTCGTTCAGAGCGGTACCCCGATCACAGTTCTTGACTATAGCGCGGGCGCGGTCTACGGGAACTATCCCTTTGAGAATCGCGCTCAGGTTTCTGGACTGAAGACCACAACCTCGGGCTCGATGTTCTCCCGCGTACATAGCCGTTACCTGGATCCTGCGGGGTTCACCTCGGCTCCAATAGCTCCTTATGGAACCGGACCGGCCGACACTGATTTTGGAAATAGTGGAGTCGGGTTGGTGCGAGGGCCGGGCCAGTTCAATATCGACATGGCGTTCGAGCGTGCCCTTCCCGTGTGGGAATCGCATAGCTTTCACATGCGGGCTGAACTCTTCAACCTGACCAACGGGGCAAATTTCAGCAACCCCAACAACAATCTGAGCAGCGGTCCTGCGTTTGGGGCGATTACCTCGACGGCGAGCAATCCACGCATCATTCAAATTGCTTTGAAATACAGCTTCTAAAAACGGGGACGAATCCTCCAGATGAGCTTACGCGCAACTGCGACCATCACCGACGAGTGCTATCC
>Ga0335071_10005115_pt1 | contig 13662 bp, 11 predicted proteins | sample Lox_Sample_15_FD_206724 | JGI IMG/M metagenome (GOLD analysis project Ga0335071, IMG submission 206724) | Soil microbial communities from Loxahatchee National Wildlife Refuge, Florida, United States - Lox_Sample_1.5 | ecosystem: Environmental > Terrestrial > Soil > Wetlands | place: USA... | reverse complement strand
GATAAGAATTGTGGCCAACAGCAGCATGGGAAAGCGGCCGCTGTCGGTGGCGGCATCAATCTGCGCACCCAGGCCAATAGTGGAAAGGGTGCGGTCTTTCACGTGTGAGTACTCCGCCATGACGGAGGCGTTCCATGCGCCACCCGAGGCGGTGACCATGCCGGTGATGAGATAAGGAAAGATTCCCGGCAGAATCAACCTCGTCCAGCGCTGCCAGCGGGTGAAGTGAAAGAGTGAGGCAACCTCTTTCAGATCGCTGGGAATCGACATGGCGCCGGCAATGACGTTGAAGAGGATGTACCACTGGGTGCCCAGCAACATCAACGCGATGGATCCAATGCCCAGTCCCCCGCCTATTTTGACCAGGCCCATGAGCAGGACGGGAAAGAATGCGGTGGCCGGCACCGACGCCAGGATCTGGGCGACGGGTTGAATGACGCGGGCAAGCCTTGGGTTGAGACCGATGGCGACGCCGACGGGAATGGTCCACGCGGCGGAGAGCAGCAACGAGGCATTGACGCGGCCGAATGTAGCCGCGGCGCCTTCGAGCAGGAGGCGCAGGTCAGGCCAGGTAATGGTTCTGAGCATGATGAAGGCCTGGGCTGCAGCCCAGGCCCCCGCCGCAAACAGCGCCGTAATCAGCATCCACACTGCCGGGCTCAGCTTGCCGCCCGACTTAGCCTCATCGAGCGGTCGAACCACGCGGCACTCTTTTGTGGCCGCAAGGCGACGATAGACCGGCTCTTCGACACGGTCGCGAACCCGGTCGGGAATGGATTGCCAGAGATGGGAGCGCTGGATGAGTTCGAGGATGGGAGAGGTAACGCGGTCGGCTGACTCGACCTGCTCGAACTTGAATTTGTCGCTCCAGGCTATGAGAGGACGCCAGAGGAGCTGGTCGGTGGCCACGACGATAAGGACAACGGTGACAATACCGGCTACGAGCGCACGAACGTTCCCGTCGTAGGTTGCGGTTTGGATGTAGCTGCCGAGGCCCGGTAACTGGAAGTTGTGATCGCCCATGGTGAAGGTTTCGCAGAAGATCAACGCGAACCATCCGCCGGCAACGGAGACGATTGAATTCCAGATGAGGCCGATGGTGGAGTAAGGAATCTCGAGTTGCCAGAAGCGCTGCCAGCTCGAATAACGGTAGATACGGGAGGCTTCAACCATTTCTTTTGGAATGGATTTGAGCGAGGAGTAAAAGCTGAACGCGAGGTTCCATACCTGGCCCGTGAAGATGAGGAAGATGACGGCCATCTCAATGCCCATCTGGTGGCCAGGCACCAGCGAAACCATGGCGAGAACCACCGGCGGCAGGAAGCTGAGGACGGGAATCGATTGAAGGATGTCGAGGACGCCAATCATCCAGGACTCGATTCGCGGGTTATAAGCGGCGATGTAGCCATAGGAGATGGCGAAGGCCAGACTCAGGAAGTAAGCGATGGCCATGCGCACGAGAGAATAGAAAGCATAGAGCGGCAGGGCGCCTATGGAACTGGAGATGGGCACCACGGGGATCGGTTTCTGGAACCAGTAGACGCCGGTGCTGACGATGGCGAAGAAGACTGCCAGAGCGCAGGCGGCGACGCCCAGATCGATGAAGAAAGGCCAGGTGCGAACCGAAATGAGGGAACGTGCGAGGGGCTGGGGAAGGTTCACTTGCTACCCTCGGCCGCGGAATCTTCTTCAAGCGAGTCGGGGAGCACAAAGCGCCGGCGGGCGGCGTCGAAATCGAAGAGTTCCGCATAACGGCCCCAGTTGATCGCCGTTTCGAGCTGGCGCTGACTCTCTTCTTCGCTGAACTGTTCGTCGAGCATATCGAGGAAGAAATCTTCGGGAACGGTATGGTCGCTCTTGGCGTCGAGCGCGCGGCGGATCTGGCGGAGCAGGAGCACGTTCTGGACGGCGGCGTTGCGGAAGAGCTCTTTCTGGCGAAGGATTTCGGAGTTGGCAAACTCCGCGCCGCTGGGAGTGATGGAGGCGTCGCCCTCCTCGACGGTGAGGAAGCCGAGCAGTTGCGCGGCGTCAACGATGGGAAGAAGGTCGTCAATTTCGAAGACCAGGTCGTCGGCGAGGCGGTAGATGTCGTCGCGTCCACCCTTGTCGAGCAGCAGCTCGAGCAAGCCGGCCACGCCGCCGGGACGGGCGTGGGGCAGCATTTGGTACTTCATCTGGCGCTGGTCGCGGACGCGCGGCCCGGGATGCTGGTGATCGGGGGCATCGCTGGGGGCGACATCGGGACGCGTAAGGACTTTGTAGATGTAGTCGACCAGCTCTGTAAAGCCCTGGGACTTGCGATCGCGGGGCTGAGGCAGATGGACCTTGAAGTTGGTGCGGATGTGGCCGGGGTTGCGGCCCAGCACGATAATGCGATCGGCGAGCAGCACGGCTTCTTCAATGTTGTGGGTGACGATGAAGACGGCGCGGGTGGGCATGGTCTTCTTGGCCCACAGCTCCAGAAGTTCGCTGCGCAGGTTTTCGGCGGTGAGCACGTCGAGCGCGGAAAACGGCTCGTCCATGAAAAGCACCTCCGGCTCGACGACCAGGGCGCGGGCGAAACCTACTCTCTGGCGCATGCCGCCCGAGAGTTCCTTGGGATAGGCGGCCTCGAAACCGTCGAGGCCCACCATATCGATCATCTTCATGCTGCGCTCGCGGCGCTGGTCAGGCGCGATGCCGCGCGCCTGGAGGGGTGCTTCGACGTTCTCGCGAACCGTGAGCCAGGGAAAAAGCGCGAAGCTTTGAAAGACGATGGAGACGTTCACTTCGGCTTCGGCAATGGGTGTGCCGTGCCAGTAGACCTGCCCCGCGGAAGGCGTGGACAGGCCGGTGAGCATGCGCAGCATGGTCGACTTGCCCGAGCCCGAGGGGCCAAGCAAGGCAAGGATTTCTCCGGGGACGATGTCGAGGTCGGTCGCGGAGATCACCTGAATGCGGTTCTGGCTGGGCTGCGCGTAGTACTTCTCGATCCCTTCGGCGTGGATGATCGCGTCCGCGGCAGGTGGCGTGCCGATGGTCGAGTCAGGGGCCGGGTTCGATGCGGCCATTTCCTGCATTTTCAGTTACTCCGAATCGCTTGGGGTTGGCGCGGTTTCAGCCGGGCTTTCAGTATACGGGCGAAAAGTGGAATTGGGATGAATTGGCGCGACAGGATCTTTGAGACGGAAACCCGGGGTTCTTGGCGCGATAGGGCGGTGAATTACACTACTTAAGCGGAGCGCTTCGGTTAGGTCGCCGCGAAAATCCGGCGGATTGAGATTCTGTTGCGCGGGATGGATAGACCCCCTGAATGTTCCCGCCACGACTTCCCTTCCCCCACGAGGGATCGAGACAAAATGGCTACGACGACGAAGCCCAAAGTTCTGGTAGCTGACGATGAGCGCGTGATCGCCGACACCCTTGCAATGATCCTGAACCAGAGTGGATTCGAAGCCCGCGCGGTGTATTCGGGCGAGAAGATCCTGGAGATCGCTCCGACGTTCAGGCCGGATATGCTGATCTCCGATGTGATCATGGACGACTTGAACGGAATCGACGCGGCCATTGGGGTCCGCGCGTTGCTGCCGGAGATCAAGGTCCTGCTGTTTTCGGGGCAGGCGGCCACGGCCGACCTGCTGGAGAAAGCGCGCGGCGAAGGCTACGAATTTGATATCCTCGCCAAGCCCGTGCACCCGCAGGACCTGTTGACCCGGTTGCGGGCAGGCTAGTTTGCAGCAAAGAGAGCTGGATGCGGAGCGGCAGAGTCGGACAGAAGATGGCCGGTGCCGCGATCGGAGTTTGCGGCTGTGCGCTTTCGATCCGGGCTCCTGAGCGGCGAAATTACAGACTGACAATATGACCACGGCACTTCGCTCGACTCGTGTTCTGACGGCCGAGGGCTTCGCCCCGGCAGCCATAGTGGTGGATCAGGAGCGCATCGAGTCGGTGGGGGCGTGGAATGTGGTTCCGGCGGACGCGGAGCTGCACGATTTCGGGGACCTGATGATTCTGCCCGGTCTCGTCGACACGCATGTCCACATCAACGAACCCGGACGCACGGAGTGGGAGGGGTTTGAGACGGCGACGCGGGCGGCGGCGGCCGGAGGTGTGACGACAGTCGTCGACATGCCGCTGAACTGTGTGCCCGAGACGATCGATGTGGCGGCGCTGGAAGCGAAGCGAGACGCTGCGAAAGGCAAAGCGTGGGTTGACTGGGCGGCGTGGGGTGGCGTGGTGCGGGGCAATGCTGGGGCGATCGGGCCGCTGATCCGGGCAGGCGTGCCGGGATTCAAGTGCTTCCTGATTGATTCGGGCATCGAGGGATTCTCGTGGGTTAGTGAGGCCGATCTGCGACACGCACTGGGTAGGCTGCGTGCGGCTGGGGTGCCGCTCCTGGCGCACGCGGAAGTGGCCGGGCCCGTAGATGAAGCGACTCGGTCATTGAATGCCGCGGGCGCAGAATGGCGCAGGTACTCGACCTATCTCACATCGAGACCTGACGCGGCGGAGGTTGAGGCGATCCAGTTGCTCGTCCGGCTTGCGGAAGAGTTTGGGACGCCCTTGCATATCGTGCATCTGTCGAGCGCAGCAGCACTGCCCTTTCTTCTAGAGGCTCGGCGTCGCGGGCTGCCGGTGACCGTTGAGACCTGCGTTCACTACCTGTGGTTCACGACTGAGGAGATTGCGGATGGCGCCACGGAGTACAAGTGCGCTCCGCCGATTCGCAATGAGGAAAACCGCGAGAAGCTGTGGAAGGCGCTGGAAGACGGTCTGATCGACATGGTCGCGACGGACCACTCCCCTTGCCCGCCGGCGATGAAGGGCAAAGTGGAAGGCCGTTTCGACCGAGCATGGGGCGGAATTGCAAGCCTGGGCCTGGCGCTACCGGCGATGGCTACGGCGATGAGACGGCGCGGCATCGGATTGGAGAGGGTGGGCGAGTGGATGGCTGCGACGCCCGCGAAGCTGGCGGGTCTTGCGGGAAAGAAGGGCGTGATCGCTGCAGGAGCGGATGCGGATTTTGCGATCCTCGATCCGGACGAGGAGTGGACGGTGACGCCCGAGGATTTGCATTTCCGGCACAAGATGTCGCCGTACATGGGCGCAAAACTGCGCGGGCGGGTGCGGGAGACGTGGCTGCGTGGGAGGCCGGTGTTTCGCCACGGAGCATCTACGGGTGATGCGCGAGGCAGAGAGCAGGTGCGAGCGTGAAGGAGCCCGATTTTCGCGGGAAGGCAAGACGCGCCGTTGCCGAGTGCCGGCGCATTGCGAAGATGAGCGAGGAGCCCCGGCGCACGACGAGACGGTTTCTGACCCCGCCGGTGCGCGAGGTGCATGCGCTGCTTCGCGATCGCATGGAAACGCTGGGGATGACAGTGGCGATTGATGCAGCGGGTAATCTGCACGGGAAGTCGCAGCCAGATTCCGCAGAGGGAAATCTGGTGATTGGTTCGCATATCGATACCGTGCCGGATGCCGGCGCGTTCGACGGCGTGCTCGGAGTAACCCTGGCGCTGGAACTGGTGGAGCTGGCACAAGAACGGAAGCTGAAGCTGCCGATTGAAGTGATTGCGTTTTCAGAGGAGGAGGGGGTTCGGTTCGGCGTGCCGTTCCTTGGCAGTCGAGCCGTGGCAGGACGATTCGATGCGGCGCTGCTGGAACTCAGAGATCAGGATGGAGTGACACTCGGCGATGCGATTCGCACCTTCGGGCTCGATCCGGCTCGCATCGCGGAAGCCGAGATAGGCGAGAGCGTGCTCGGTTTCCTCGAGATTCACATCGAGCAGGGGCCGGTTCTGGAGGCGGAGGGACTGAGTGTCGCGGCGGTATCGTCGATTGCGGGGCAATCGCGCTTTACCGTGAAATTTATGGGACACGCCAATCACGCGGGCACGACACCAATGAACCTGCGGCACGATGCGCTGGCCGGCGCGGCAGAGTGGATCGGCGAGGTGGAAGAGTTCGCAATGAGAACTGACGGCCTGGTGGCAACGGTGGGCCGCGCGGATGTTGAGCCGAACGCGGGAAACGTGATTCCGGGGGTTGTGACTCTAGGATTCGAGGTGAGGCACGCGCAGGATGAAAAACGCAAGGAAGCCGAGACGGCTATGCTCGACAGGGCGCGAGCGATTGCAGGGCGACGAAATCTAAGAATCGACGTTCAGTGCCAGATGGATCAGCCAGCCGTGCCGATGGACGAGCGATTGACGGCGTACCTGATGGAGTCGATGGAATCGCTGGGATCTACTTCACAGGTGATAGCCAGCGGGGCCGGACATGACGCGATGGTGATGGCATCGCGCGTGCCTGCAGCGATGCTTTTCCTCAGGAGTCCCGGTGGCATCAGCCATCATCCCGATGAAAATGTGCGAGATGAAGATGTGGAAATTGCCCTGCGTGTGGGGTTGAGATTTGTGGAACGGCTCGCGGCGGAATTTCGGTAGAATCGGTGAACGCGCTTTTTCGACTCCCCCTTGAAAAGAGGCAGCACGTGCACCATCTTGGATTGACGCGCAGCAGCGCGAAGCCGAATTATTTGCTGCAAACGCCCGACACTTTTGTCCGCAGCCCGTTGCCGGGCGCGGAAGGAGTGGAGTTTATCATCCATGCGTCGCCGCAACTGGGCGCGCGGTTCACGCAGATGACTGCCGAGTTTATGGCCGGAGGCATGTTGAGCACCGGCCCCTGGCAGCGCTTCATCTATGTACTCGACGGCAAACTGGAACTGAAAGCCGGAGGGAAGAAATACGCGCTCGCGCCGGGCAAGTTCGCTTATCTGCCACAGGGCACCGATCACACCGTAACTGCTCGTGGAATTGCGAGAGCAGCGGTCATCGAAAAACCTTATGAGCCGCAGGACGGCGCAACGCCGCAGGTCACGGTCGGCGACGAAGACTCCGTCAAGCCGGTGGCGTTGATGGGCGACGATGGGTTGCGCGTGCGTGCGCTGATGCCGGATGGCCCGGCTTACGACTTCGCCGTAAACACCATGACGTACGATCCGGGCGCTTCGCTGAGCATGGTGGAGATTCATGTGATGGAGCACGGTTTGCTGATGCTTGAGGGCAGCGGCATTTATCGCCTGGGCGACGACTGGCACTCGGTTCATGGAGGCGACTTTATCTGGATGAGGGCCTACTGCCCGCAGTGGTTTGGCGCGCTGGGAAAGCGACCGGCGAAGTATCTGATCTACAAAGACTGGCGGCGGCATCCGCTGGGAGCTGACGGCGAATGACGGATTCGGGAGCATCGCTGAGCATCGACCGGCTGATGACCGAGTTGATGGAACTGGCGCAGATCTCGGAAGCGAAGCCGCCGGTGGTGACACGGGTGGTTTTCGGCGAGGCCGACATGCGCGCGCGGGCCTATGTGAAGGAGCTATGCGAGGCAGCCGGCCTGGCGGTGCGCCATGACGCTATAGGAAACACATTTGCCCGCTGGGAGGGCAGCGATGCGCACTTGGCGCCGGTGGGGACGGGGTCACATATCGACGCGATTCCTAATGCAGGGCTCTACGACGGATGCGTGGGGGTGCTCGGCGGTCTTGAGGCGATTCGCGTCCTTCAGCAACTCGGTTACAAGCCGCGACGGTCGATCGAGCTGGTGATCTTCACGGCTGAAGAGCCGACGCGGTTCGGAATTGGATGCCTGGGCAGCCGCATGATGGCCAATGTCCTGACGCTGAAACAAGCGCTCACCTTGCGCGACAAGGAAGGCCGCAGCCTGGAGGAGTGGCGTGAGCAGGCCGGGTTTACGGGGCCGCTGGAATCGGTCGCCGTTCCCGCAGGCCGCTTCCATCAATTTGTCGAGATGCATATCGAGCAGGGACCGTACCTCGAGCAGGAGCAGCTCGACGTTGGGCTGGTGACACACATTGCCGCCCCGGCAAGCCAGCGCATCGTGATCGAGGGTGAAGGCGGTCACGCCGGAGGCAAGCTGATGCCGGGGCGCAAAGATGCGCTGGCTGCGGCAGCGGAGCTGATTCTGGCCCTCGAAACGGCGGCGAAGTCGACGGGAGCAATCGACACGGTTGGAACGGTAGGCGTGTGCGAGGTGTTTCCGGGAGCAGTCAACAGCATTCCTTCGCGCGTGACGATGACGACCGATGTACGCGATATCGATGGTGTGCGGCGCGATGGAGTGCTCACGGCGCTCGGCGGGGCCATAGAGGAAGTCGGCACGCGGCGCGGAGTGAAGATTGCGGCGGAACTGATCAATGCCGATCCGCCGACGACGTGCGATGCGGCGATCCTGGCAGCTCTGGAAGAGTCGGCGAAGCAAGCGGGAAAGAGATATAAACGGATGGTGGCACGGGCTTATCACGATTCTTCGTTTGTGTCGTGCATCGCGCCCACGGCGATGCTGTTCATTCCCTGCCGTGGCGGGGTAAGCCACCGGCCCGACGAGTATGCATCGCCCGAGTGGATCGGCAGCGGCGTGCACGTGCTGGCGAGGACGCTGGCGGCGCTCAGTGCACAGTAATCAGTGGTCGGTGGTCGCTGGTCCTGAGGCAGGGAGCGAGTTCGAAGTTCACAGTTGGCGCGTGACCGCAGCTGGCGCTCGCACGCCGGCTGTCAACTGCGGGGCGGCTGAGCCGTGAACAATTGAACCGTCAGCCGACCGCTGTTCACTGATTCCTGATCCCTGTTGTATGCTATGCCTCAACCTGTTGGCAGATTTTGGCTTCCCCGACCATGAGCACCCACGCGACAACCCGCGTTGTTGGCGCGCCCGTTCCGCGCAAAGAAGGAGTGGACAAGCTGCTGGGCCGCGCGTGCTACGTGGATGACCTTCAGCGTGAGGGCATGTGGTACGGCGCGACGGTGCGCAGCAACATTCCACGAGGCATCATCCGCTCGATAGCTTTCGATCGCAAGGTGGACTGGAACGAGTTTGTGGTTGTGACCGCGGCCGACGTTCCCGGCGAGAATCACATTCACCTGATCATTGCCGATCAACCCTGTTTGGCCGACGGCAAAGTGAACCATCGCGAAGAACCGATCGTGCTGATCGCTCATCCAGACCGGAACAAGGCGCGCGAGGCGGTGAGCGCAGTGAAGATCGAGTACGATCCATTGCCCCCAATCTTCACCATTGAAGAAAGCGAGCGCCAGGATCAGGTCGTTTGGGGCGCTGACAACCTGCTGAAGAGCTTTCTGCTGGAAAAGGGTGATGTGGATTCGGCTTGGGCGCATGCGGCGCACATCGTCGAAGGCGAATATCGGACCGGGGCGCAGGAGCATCTGTACATCGAAAACAACGGGATGATTGCCGAGTACAGCGCAGAAAAGGGCGTGACTGTGTGGGGGTCGCTGCAATGCCCCTACTACGTGTTCAAGTCGCTGCGCAGCGTGTTCGATCTGCCGGAAGACAAGGTGCGCGTAATTCAGACCGAGACGGGCGGCGCCTTTGGCGGCAAGGAAGATTATCCCTCGAATCTGGCCTGCCATGCAGCGCTGCTGGCGATGAAGAGCGGCCACCCGGTGAAGATGGTCTACGACCGAATGGAAGATCTGGCGGCGACGACGAAGAGGCATCCCGCGAGAGTGCGGCATCGCACGGCGCTCGACAGCGACGGCAAGCTGCTGGCGATCGACATCGATCTCGCCACGAACGGCGGGGCGTATGCGACGCTTTCCTCGACGGTGCTGTCGCGCGCCACACTGCACTCGACGGGGCCGTATTCTTGCCCGAATGTGCGCGTACGTTCGCGGGCGTGGGCCACGAATATGGTTCCTTTTGGCGCATTTCGAGGCTTCGGCGCACCGCAAACCATCTTTGCCATGGAGCGGCACATGGATGAGATTGCCGCGGCGATCGGCCTGGACCCGGTGGAGTTGCGGCGCAGGAATTTTCTGCACGACGGTGATACCACAGCCACCGAGCAGGTGATGCGGGAGCCAGTGATTCTCGATCGCCTGATGGACCGCGCGCTTGAAGAGAGCGATTACTACGCGAAGCGCCAGCGGTTTGCCGCGGAAAATCGCGTCAGCGCGGTCAAGCGTGGGATGGGAGTTGCGGCTTTCTATCACGGTTCAGGATTCACGGGTTCAGGAGAAGTGGTTTTGAACTCGCTGGCCGGCGTGGACGTGACCCCCGATGGCAGGGTGCGGGTGCTGGTATCGAATACCGAATTCGGCCAGGGGACGAACACGATTCTCACGCAAGTGGCCGCGGAGGCACTGGGCATCGACTATGCCCGGGTTGAAATGGCGCCTCCCGATACGGGCCAGGTGCCGAACAGCGGGCCCACGGTGGCCTCGCGCACATCGATGGTCGTGGGCAGGCTGGTTGAGCGGGCGAGCGTGCAACTGGTTTCGTTGCTGCGCGCGCAGGCTGGACTGGGAGCGAGCTATACAACCGAAGAATTTTTTGCGGCATGCGAATGCTACCGGCAGGCGAAGGGCGAGGTGCTCTCGACGTGCCGGTACGAAGCTCCACCAGGGATCAAGTGGGACGACCAGAAGTATCACGGCGAGGCATATCCGGCATTTGCGTGGGCAGTCTACGTGGCACAGGTGGCGGTTGACACCGTCACCTATTCCGCAGAGGTGGAGGAGTTCTGGGCAGTGCAGGAGGTGGGCCGCGTGCTGCATCCGGTGCTGGCTGCGGGACAGATCGAAGGCGGCATTGCGCAAGGCGTCGGCTACGCGTTGTACGAGAAGGTGGTGTGGCAGGACGGATCGATGGCGAACAACCAGATGACCAACTACATCATGCCCACCGCGGAGGATGTTCCCCCGATTCACGTGTTCTTTGAGGAGATTCCCTTCCGCCACGGCGCGTTCGGGGCCAAGGGGATTGGCGAACTGCCGCACGACGGGCCGGCTCCGGCGATCCTGAATGCCATTCGCGATGCGACGGGAGTTGCCTTCAACTCGATCCCGCTGCTTCCTGAGGATTTGTTCGCCGGGCTAGCGGCGAGCCAACCGATCGAGGAGCCCATCACGTTATGAGCGTACTCTGGCCGGCGGTTCGCTTCACGGTCAATGGAGAAGTTCGCGAAGTGCATGCGCCGCCGATGAAGCGGCTGCTGGATGTGCTGCGCGAGGAACTGAAGCTGACCGGCGCCAAGGAAGGATGTGGCGAGGGCGAGTGCGGATCGTGTTCAGTGCGGATGAATGGGGAACTGGTGAACAGCTGCCTGATACCCGTGCTCCAAGCCGAGGGCGCGGAGATTCAAACGGTCGAAGGCCTGGCGGCGAATGGCAAATTGCACCCTATTCAGGAAGCCTTTCTGCAATGCGGCGGCGCGCAATGCGGCATCTGCACGCCGGGGATGCTGATGGCGACAGCACAGTTGCTGGCAGCGAATCCTCATCCCAACCTGGCGGAGATTCGCGAAGGATTGGCGGGAAATCTTTGCCGATGTACCGGGTTCATCCGAATCTTCGAGTCGGTTGTGGTGGCGGCTACGAGAGATTCCGCCAGCGCCACCGACGAAGGGGCGCACGATGCGCGGTAACGCGGAGCTTCACGACCTGATCGCGCCGGGGAACCTGACTGCGGTGCTGGATTTGCTTGCTGCCGAGCCAGGCAAGTGGACACCGATTGCCGGTGGGACGGAGCTGATGGTGGCATTCTCTGCGGGCCGCCTGAATGCGCCGCGGCTGGTGAGCTTGTGGGGTATACGCGACCTGCGTTTCATTGAGAGGCGCGAAGATTCGATCGCGATCGGCGCGGGAACCACGTTTCTGGATCTGCGGAAAAATGCCGCAATCGCATCGGAGCTGCGGCTGCTGGCGCGGGCAGCGAGCTGGATTGGGTCGGTTGCGAATCAGAGCCGCGCGACACTGGGGGGCAACCTCGTGAACGGGTCACCGGCGGCGGATTCATCACCCGCACTGTTGGCATACGACGCAGAGGTGGAGATGATTTCATTGCGCGGCCGGCGGCGAACTCTTTACGCGGAGTTTCATACCGGGTACAAGCGCAATGTGCTTGCGCCCGATGAACTGCTTTACGCGATCCACGTGCCGCTGCGCTTCGCGCGTTACAGGCAGTACCTGCGAAAGGTGGGCACGCGAAGGGCCATGGCGATTGCCAAGGTGGCGCTGGGCGCGACGGCGATGCTGGAGGAAGAAGTGGTGCGGGAGATTCGGCTGGGGGCGGCAAGCCTGGCGCCATATCCGGTTCGACTGAGGCGAACTGAGGCTGCACTGATCGGCCGGAAACCGTCGCGGGAGACCGCGGATGCAGCCCGCGAGGTGCTCCTGGCCGAGGTGAAACCGATCGACGACATCCGGTCGACGGAGCCATATAGACGACGTGTGGCTGCGAACCTTCTCGAAGAGTTTTTGCTTGGACTGCAACGTGAGGGGCGGGGCGCGTGAACTCTGTTCTGGCGGCGTGGAATGAGGCGGATGAGGCCGCGGCTCTCGACGCCATGCTTGCCTGCTGTGGCGCAAGGCGGTGGGCCGCGGAGATGTCGGCTTTGCGACCGATTGCCGGCGTGAAGGAGCTAAGGGAGGCGGCCGATCGAGCGTGGAGTGCGATGCAGGAACCGGACTGGCTGGAGGCCTTCGCATGCCATCCGCGCATTGGTGACAGAAAGCCTGCGGATGGGCGAATACGGGCGGCGGCCTGGTCGAAGCAGGAACAGGCAGGGACAAAGGCGGCCGGCGAGGACATCCTGGCCGAATTGGCGGAAGGCAACAGGATTTACGAAGAGCAGTTCGGGTTCACCTATATTATTTGCGCAACGGGAAAAAGCGCCGAGGAGATGCTGGCGATTCTCAAGCGGCGCCTGGCTGCGACGCGCGAGGCCGAATTGCGAGAAGCGGCGGAGCAGCAAAGGCAGATCATGCAAATTCGCCTGGGAAAGTGGATCGAAGAATGAGCACTATTTCGACACATGTACTGGATGTGGTTCTTGGCAAGCCGGCGGCGGGGGTTGGCGTGCGGCTTGAAAAGCAGGACGGTGGAGGCTGGGGCGAGGGCTGGGTCGAAGTTAGTCATGACGATGAGAAAAATGCGTCATCGGCGGAGCGGGTGCGCGATTTGTCAGGTCCGTGGAGCGAGGTTTCGCGCAGCACAACTGATGCCGAGGGGCGCTGCCGCGATCTGGCGGAGGATCTACCTGCCGGTGTTTACCGGCTCGTCTTCGATACCAGCTCTTATCTCAAGGGCCAGCATCGCGCGAGTATCTACCCAGAGATCACCATCACTTTCACCAGCACGGGCGAAGGGCACTATCATTTGCCTCTTTTGCTGAGCGACAACGGGTACACGACCTATCGAGGAAGCTAGATCATGGCCAGACTGGGAGCAAATCGTTACGGAAAGTCACGCGTAAGGCTCTCGCGAATCTTGCGAGGCAAGGACGAGAAGGGTGCGGACCGACACGAGTTCAACGAGTGGACCGTGCACGTGATGCTGCACGGGGATTTTGAAAGCAGCTTCACCGAAGCAGACAACAGCAAAGTGCTGCCTACCGACACGATGAAGAACACCGTGTACTACGTGGCGCGAGGATCGAAAGCCGCCACGATCGAAGCATTCGCCATGGAACTGGGCGACTACCTGGTCGAGAACAATCCGCAGGTGACGAAAGTGAGTGTTCTGGTCGAGGAGAAGGCCTGGGAGCGGATAGTCGTGGACGGAATGCCCGATGGGACGACGTTCAGGATGGGCGGACCGGAAGTGAACACCGCTCTCGCCGTGCGCAGCAGAGGTAAGCCG
>Ga0335071_10005114_pt1 | contig 13664 bp, 12 predicted proteins | sample Lox_Sample_15_FD_206724 | JGI IMG/M metagenome (GOLD analysis project Ga0335071, IMG submission 206724) | Soil microbial communities from Loxahatchee National Wildlife Refuge, Florida, United States - Lox_Sample_1.5 | ecosystem: Environmental > Terrestrial > Soil > Wetlands | place: USA... | reverse complement strand
GATGACCGTCATCACGAGGCCGTTGACGATGGACCCGAGCTCGAAGGGCCGGACCCAGTTGGGGCTGGCCAGCCGCACGTACCCGTAGGCGAAGAGGATGGCCCCGAAGGTGGCGGCGTCGGCCATGATGAACAGCCACATCGCCAGCTTCCGGGACGGAATCCCGTACGGGGATGCTTCGGCGACCGCCCCGTGGCCTCCCCCCATCACCATCTCCGCTTGACTCACGTCTCCTCCCCTTCCCGAGGGTCGCTCAGATCCGGGCGACGAGCACGAACAGGACGTACAGCCAGAGCGCCGCCATGAAATGCCAGTAGGTCGCGGCCGCCGTCAGCACGCCGGCCGCCGAGCCCGGAGTCCGGACCAGCCGCCGGTAGGTGTATCCCAGGCCCGCGAGCCCGCCGGTCACGTGGATGGCGTGGATCACGGTGAGCACATAGAAGAAGGCGCTGGACGGGCTCGACGCGAGAAAGACCCCCTGGGCCGCGAGGGCGCGCCAGGCCACGATCTGTCCCAGGATAAACGCCACGCCAAGGATGCCGCTCGCCGCGACCCAGGAGCTCGCTTCGCGGCCGTCCCGCTGCCGGCGCCGGCCGATTTCGAGCAGCGCGCTCGACACCAGGAGCACGAGGGTGTTGGCGTAGAGGACGGGCGGCAGGCGGAAGTGCTGCCAGTCGGACCCCGGGCCCTCCCGCACGATCAGGGCGCTGGTGAACGCCGCGAAGGACATCGAGATCGCGGCGATGCCCACCCACACGCCCGTGCGGGCGGGGGTCCAGGGCGCCCGGGCGGCCGGCGCGGTCACTCAGGCCTCTCCGCCCGCCTGCATCACGTAGTCCTTGGCCCCCGCGGTGCCGTACTCGTTGGGACCCTGCGTCACCACGGGGTGCTTGCCGCCGAAATTGTCGAAGGGCGGCGGCGAGGCGGGCGTGCTCCACTCGAGCGACGTGGCCTCCCAGGGGTTCGGCGGGGCCGGCGGGCCCTTGAAGCGGCTCCGGAACAGGTTGTAGAAGAAGATCAGCTGCGCCGCGCCCGTGAACAGCGCCGCGATGGTCATGAACTTGTGCACCGGCAGGAGCGGCTGCAGGTAGTCGTCGGTGAAGCTCGAGTACCGGCGGACGTTCCCGGCCAGGCCGATGTAGTGCATCGGCATGAAGATGCAGTAGACGCCGATGAAGGTCAGGGCGAAGTGCCACTTGCCCAGCGTTTCGTTCATCATCCGCCCGTACATCTTGGGGAACCAGAAGTAGGTCCCGGCGAAGATGCCGAACATCGCCGCCACGCCCATCACGAAGTGGAAGTGGCCCACCACGAAGTAGGTGCCGTGCAGGTAGGTGTCGATCGACGGCTGGGCCAGGAAGAACCCGCTGATGCCGCCCGACACGAACACGGACACGAATCCCAGGCAGAACAGCGACGCGGCCGTGATGCGGAGGCGCGCGCCGTAGATGGACCCGATCCAGAGCAGGGTCACGATGGTGGCCGGGATGGTGATGATGAGCGTCGGCACCGAGAACAGGATGGCCGAGAAGGGGTTCATCCCGCTCAGGAACATGTGGTGGCCCCAGACCGTGTAGCTCAGGAACCCGATCGCGATCATACAGCCGATCAGGACCTTGGGGCCGAGCAGGGGCTTGCGGGTGAACGCCGGCAGGATGTGCGAGATGATGCCGAAGCCCGGCAGGATGGCGATGTACACCTCGGGGTGCCCGAAGAACCAGAAGAGGTGCTGCCACAGGAGCGGGGACCCGCCGGAATGGGTCTGGACCTGGTCGTTGAACACCAGGCCGGCCGGGATGAAGAAGCTGGTGCCCGCCACCCGGTCCAGGATGAGCAGGATGCAGGCCGGGAGGAGCACCGAGAAGGCGATGAGGCCGATCACCGACGTCGTGAACCAGGCCCAGGTGGAAAAGGGCATCCGCGCCAGGGACATCCCCTTGGTCCGGAGGTCCAGCGTCGTGGCGATGAAGTTCAGGGCCCCGAGGAGCTGGCCCACGCAGAAGAGCGCGATGGAGATGGCCCACAGGGTCTGGCCCAGGCCCTCCCCCGGACCGGCCTCTTTGCCGATGGCGGAGAGGGGCGCGTACGCGGTCCAGCCCGACAGCGCGGGGCCTTCGGGCACGAAGAACGAGGCTACCAGCGTGACGAACGCCAGGAACGTCACCCAGAACGACATCATGTTGAACCGCGGGAACGCCATGTCCTCGGCGCCCACCTGGATGGGCAGGAAGAAGTTCCCGAATCCCGCGAACGGCGCCGTGGTGAGCACGAAGAACACCATGATGGTGCCGTGCATCGTCATCAGCTGCAGGTAGTACTCCGGCGTCATCTGCGACGGGTTCGCGGGCCCGAGGACGCCGATCGACGCGTTGGGATAGCCCAGGTGGAGGCGCATCAGCCACGAGAGCACCATCCCGGTGATCACCGCGACCAGCGCCAGGTCGAGGTACTGCCGACCGATCACCTTGTGGTCGAGGCTGAACACGTACCTCCGCCAGAACCCCTCCGGCGGCTGGTGCTTCAGCTCCGTGAGCTTGGCGACGGTTTCGCGCACCGGAGTGGTCATTGGTTCGCCTGGGTTTTGAGCCATTGAGCGAAATCCGAGTCGGACATCACTTCGACGTAGGCCCGCATGTTGTAGTGCCCCAGCCCGCAGAGCTGGGTACAGACGATCTCGTACTTCCCGGTCTGGGTCGCGGTGAAATGCAGCGGAATGACGAGACCGGGCACGAAGTCCTGCTGGATCCGGAGCTGGGGCACGTAGAACGCGTGCCCCACGTCCCGGGAGTGCATCGTGAGGAGGATGGGCCGGTTGACCGGGATCGCCAGCGTGGCCGCGACGATGTCGTCACGCGCGGTGGTGTCGTTGGCCGGGTCCAGGCCGAAGAAGTTGTTGTTGGCGTCCGAGACCTTGGAGGGATCCATGGCGCCGAACTTCCCGTCGGGCCCCGCGTACCGGAAGTAGAACGCGAACTGCTCGGCCTGGACGTCCACCTGCAGCGCGTTCGCGGGCGCCTGCACCATGAAGAGCCCGGCCCAGACCTTGGATCCCACCAGGGTGAGCACCGCGACCTCGATGCCCACCAGGACCACGGCGATGACCACCATCGGCGTGGCGCCGCCGGGGAAGATCTTGATGGGGCCCGTCGATCCGGACGACCGCCAGACGAACACGGCGAGCGCCAGCTGGGACGCGACGAACAGGATACCCGACGCCACCATCGTTTCGTTCAGCTGGTGGTCGATCCCGGCCCCGAGCACCGAGATGTCGGGCGGAAGCCACCAGACATGGAACATGAAGATCCCGGCGGACACGATGGTCAGGATACCCACCGTGACCGCGAAGAACTTGCCCACGGGGACGCCTCGCCTAGTAAGGGGTCGCTTTGAACACCAGCTTCACCGTCTGCGTCTCGGATCCCGTGATGGTCACGTCGGCCGTCTGGGTTCCGAAGCGCTCGTGCCAGGCCGTCACCGTGTAGTGACCGGGGGCCAGGCCTTCGAGCTTGAAGCTCCCGTCCGCGCCCGACACCGTCGCGTGCGACGTGTTCAGGACCGCGAAGACCCCGTGCATCCAGGGATGCACGTTGCACTTCACGGAGATGAACTCCGGCTTGTCGAAGCTGGTGTGGATGGGGGGCGTGCCGGGGGGCTGGGACTTGTTCCACTCCGAGTTCAGCTTGGGCATCGGGTGGATGTTGTGGGACGTTTCGTCGTCGTTGTAGATCTCGAGCGGCTGGCCCGCCTGCATCACGGCGACGTGCGGCACGTACTGGCAGCCCTTCTGGTCGTACCGGACCGGCTGGGTCGGCGCCGGGCCGGGCTGGTCGCCGGCCGAGATGTAGACCACCACGTCGGCGAGCGTGTTGCCGGGCCCGGTCACGGCGCCCTCGGTCATCACCGGCGTGGCATGCTGCTTGGCGCAGGTGGGCTCCTTCGCCATGTCGATCGGCTTCATTTTCGGCGGCGTCCCGGTGTAGGTGATGGTCCCGGAGATGGTGCCGCCCGCCGCCCGCAGATGGGGTCCGGCTACGCCCGCGACGGCCGAGGCGCCGAGCGCCAGGCCGGCCAATGCCGCGATTCCTGTGATCCGCATACGTGATCCTTTCACACTGACGGTTCGGGGAATGCTCACTTCCCGCCGTTGTCTGGTCCGATGGGCTTGAGCTCACTTCCGTGCGTCGCCACCCACTGTTTCCAGATGAGCGCTTCCGGCGTATCCAAAGGCTGCAGGGTCCGCAGGAAGTGCACCAGATCCCAGGCTTCGCTCGGCTGCAGCTGGTCCGCGAAGGAGGGCATCGGGGAGCCGTCCAGCCCGGTCATGAAGTCCCGGTAGATGTCCTGATTGGTGGCGCCGCACATGAACCGGGGCACGCCGGCCGCGAAGTTGTAGGGACGGATGGGCTCGTCCTTCGAATCGGTCAGCGTGGACGCCGACGGCCCGTCCCCGTGTCCCGCGGGGCCGTGGCACTTCCAGCACTCGAGCTTCTGGAACGTGGCCCGGCCGCGCAGGATGCCTTCGATGGTCGCCGCGGGCTCGGGCGGGATGGTGATGGGCGTGCCCGGCTTCTCGGTCGAGAACCGCGGCGAGAAGGTCTTGATGTAGGCCACGAGGTCGGCGCGGTTCTGGGCCGCCAGGGGCTCCCAGATGGGCATGTTGGTCGTGACGAAGCCGCGCGACATCGCGTTGAAGAGGTCCTGATCGGTGGGCAGCGTGCCGGTGGGCGTGGACCGGCATTTGAACAGCCCGGCCGTGAAGTCCCGCGGCTTGGGGTCGATCCACTGCGCGTTCTCCCCGTTGCCGTCCCCGTCCGGACCGTGGCATCCCACGCAGTAGCGCCGGTACAGCTTCTTCCCGGACGCGGCGTGGCCGGTGATGTTGCCGACGTGGCTTTCCTGCGCGGCGCCCGTCGAAGCTCCCGTGACGAGCAGCAGCACCCCCAGGCCCGCGAGGGCGGCGACTGCCGAGTGGTGTCTCATGTGCGGCCTCCCTCCGTTAGAAGTCGAAGTCCAGGGCGAGCATCAGGCTGCTGGTCCACGACGCCGGACCGCCGGTCACGGTCTTGACGATCGACCATTCGGCGTCCCAGGCCAGCCCCGCCCGGCTGAACATGATCGGATACCAGCGGGTGCCGAGGCTCAACGCGTCCTGGTCGCCCAGATTGCTCTGCGTGCCCGCGATGGACTGCTGCGACATCCGGATCATCTCGTAGCGGCCCAGCAGCACGAACTGGGGGTTCACGTAGTAGTGGGATTCGAGGAACGCGCCGTTCCACTCGGGCGCCTGCGCGCCCGCGGGCAGCGCCACGTTGGACGGCGTGTTGGTGCCCAGGTAGGCGTTGTCGTACGCGTGCATCACGAACGGCAGGAACTCGAGGCTGTTGCCGAGGAAGAAGTCCCCGGCCAGGCCGATCCGGTAGAAGCTCTTGGCGCCGGCGCCGGTGCCCGGAATCGCGGCCCCGCCCGACGTCTGGTAGTAGGTGGGGCGCTGGCCGAGGTACGCGAACGCGCCGAGGCGCTGCACGCCCAGCTTCCCGGCGTCCCAGGCCTGGCTCACCGTGAGGTCGGCGTCGTAGGTCTGGCTCTCGCCGATGTCGGGACTGCCGTCGGTGCTGCTGACGATCGCGAGGCCGTACCGGCTGTAGCTGTTCTCCGAATGCCCGGAGAGCTCCATGCCGATCTGGTTGTCGCCGATGCCGAAGTCGTTCGACGCCTCGCCGGGCGCCACGTAGTGATAGCTCAGGTAGGAGCCGCCGTTCCCCGAGAGGAACAGGAAGCGCTTCTCCGAGATGAGGTTGTCGAGCTCGAACTTGCCGAACTTGAAGTTGACCCAGCCGGAGTTGGCCAGGTTGTCGAAGCGCACGAACGCGGCTTCGAAATGCCACACGGCGTTCTCGTCGGAGGACGGGAGCAGCACGAACGAGATGTTCTTGTAGAGCGTGCCCGCCATCCAGAGATCCATGCCCGAGAGATCGAACCCGGACATCGTCAGCGTCCGCTGCGCCGTCCCGCTCGTGGTGTCCCCGGGCACGTTGTCGACGGTCTGCTGATTGGCGCTTTCACGATGCCATTGCGGAGTGATGCGGGCGGTGACGGGGAAGTACGACGGGTTCTGCCAGATCGGAGAGTCTTTTTCATTGCCCAGCTGATAGCCGCGATCGCGGAAGGCCTGCCCGAACGCGTTCAGCTCGGGCCACGCGGTATGGCAGGCGGAACACGCGAGGCCGTACTTGCGCGCGAACGCCGGGATCGCCGCGTTGGTGTGCGCCGCGGCCGCGTACGCCGCTTCATAATTCGCGAACGCCGCCGGTGTGCCGCGCGCCGCGGCCGCGAACCCACCCGGGCCGCGTGCGGATGCGGCCGCCGGTCTCGCGGCGAGGACGACGAGCGCACCGAGTGTGAGACACAGGAACGCAGCAGAGTTCTTCAGACATGCGAAGCGCCGGACCATACTCCCCCCTGTCGAACGCGGGATAACCTGCGGTACGGGTTCGATGGGTACTCTGAATACGGCTCGGCGGCCGATATGTCAAGGAACTGTCAGGGGCCCTACCGGCCGAATTGGGAGTCGACCGCCGCCCGGATCTGGTCCAAGGACGCTCCGCCGGCGGTCATCTGAGACGCCAGCATCGCCTCCCCCATGCAGATGTCGCACTCGGCCGCATGTTCGCCCTCGAAACAGGTGAGGAGGGAGCGGTGGCCGAGGTGCTTGGAGCAGTCACAATGACAATAGAGGCCGTCCAGGATCTGGGGGATCTGCCGGGCCACGGCGTACGCCTCGGCGGCGCCGGCGGTCCGGGGGACGAACACGGTGGGCACCACCTTCTCGGCGGTGATCCCCGGCCGGGGGGTCGGATGCAACGAGGCGCTGCTCAGGTGAGGCAGCGCCAGGAGAAGAAGAAGGGCGAGGACGGCCGCCCCGGCGATGATCCAGGGCAGCCGGCTCGATTTCACAGCCGTTCCAGGGTGCGCAGCACGTCCGAGCCGTAAAAGAGCTTGATGTACTTCGTCTGAATCGCGGTCAACCGGCGCACGGCCCAGGACAGATGCACGAAGTGCGGCTCCACCGGGGCCCGCAGCGGGTGCATCCCCACCTCGCCCGGCAGGAGATTGCCCTTCCGGGTGTTACAGGATGAGCACGCGGTCACCACGTTGCTCCAGGCGTTCGAGCCACCGCGGGACAGCGGTACGAGATGGTCGCGGGTCAGGCATTCGCGCTCGCGCAGCTCGCGCTGGGTGCGGCCGCAGAACTGGCAGGTGTACTCGTCCCGGGCGAACAGGAACGTGTTGGTCACCTGGCGGCGGAACCGGCGCGGGACGTGCACGAACTTGACCAGCCGGATGACCGCGGGGCGCGGCATGCGCAACCGCTCGCTGCGGATCACGGCGTCGTGATCCGCCTCGACGATCTCAGCCTTCCCGTCGATCACCAGTCGCAGAGCCCGCCGTACCGGTACCATGGTGAGGGGCTCGAACGACGCGTTCAGCGCCAAGCACCGCAAGCGAAATCCTCGTCAAGAAAATCGGCAACGGTATGCTACACCGAACGTTACGGGCGGGCAAGCGGTCCTAAGTGGTGGGAACGAACCCCTTCCGCAGCTCTTCGATCTGCGCCTCCACCGACGCCCGGGAGGCTCCCCCCGGCGTCGCCCGCCGCTCCACGGAATCCTCCCAGGTCCCGAGACGCGCGAGCGCGCCCGGCAGCTGCGGGTGAATCTCCCGCGCCGCACCCTGCGGAACCCGGTCGATGGCCACGCCGGTCCGCTCGGCCTCACGCACCAGGCGGCCGACGATGCCGTGGCTCTCCCGGAACGGGATCCCCGCCTCCACGAGGAGATCGGCCAGGTCGGTGGCGCGGAGCGACGCGTCGAGGGCGCCGGCCATCCGCGCGGAGTCCACCTGCAGGGTGCCGATGGCGCCCGAGAGCGCGGGGAGCACCGCGGTGAGCGTGTCGAAGCCGTCGAACAGCAGCGCCTTGTCCTCCTGCAGGTCCTTCTGATAGCCGGCCGGAATTCCCTTGAGCGTCGAGAGCAGCGCGACCAGGTCACCCTCGAGACGGGCGGCCTTGGCGCGCGTCAGCTCGAACACGTCGGGATTCCGTTTCTGCGGCATCAGGGACGACCCGGTGCTGAAGGCGTCCGACAGCCGGATGAACCCGAACTCCGCCGACGCATAGAGAATGATCTCGGCGGCGAGCCGGGAGAGATGGACCCCGGTGAGCGCGATGCCGAAGAGCACCTCGGCCACGAAGTCGCGGTCGCCGGTGGCGTCGAGCGCGTTCGCGGATATGGTGCGGAAACCGAGCGCCTCCTTCAGGAGGACGCGGTCCACCGGAAATCCGGAGCCGGCCAGGGCGCCCGAGCCCAGCGGAAGCTCGGCCACGCGGCGCCGCGCATCGGCCAGGCGCTGGCGATCACGGACGAGGGGCCACGCGTGCGCCAGCAGGACGTACGCCCAGCGCAGCGGCTGCGCCCGCTGGCCGTGGGTGTACCCCGGCATGAGCTCGCCGACGCCCTCGGCGGCGCGCGCGACCAGCGTGCGGCCGAGCACGATGAGATCGGCGTCGAGCTGATCGATGGCGTCGAGGGTCCAGAGCCTCAGGTCGGTGGCCACCTGATCGTTGCGGGAGCGTCCGGTGTGGAGCTTCCCCGCCACGACGCCGACTTCCTCGTACAGGAGACGCTCCACCAGAGTGTGCACGTCCTCGTCGGGCGCGCCCACCGCGGCGCCGTCGGCGAGGCGCTCGCCCACCCGGTCGAGACCCTCGAGCAGCTGGACCTCTTCCACGGTGGAGAGCACGCCCACGCGGCCCAGCGCGTGGACCCAGGCCTTGCTCGCGGCCACGTCCTGCGGCCAGAGCCGGTGATCGACGGGGAGCGAGCGGTTCAGCGCGTCGAGGGCTTCGGCGGGTCCCAACGCGAAGCGCCCGCCCCACATCTGGTGGGCGGGCGCGGCGGGCGGCACCGGAGGGCCGGCGTCCGCCATCAGTCGGCCGCCGCCCCGATTTCCCGCTGCCGCTGGGATTCGAGACCGGCGCTGATCTTCGTGGCCAGGCCGTACAGGTGGATGAACCCCTCGGCGTCCTTCTGGTTGTAGACGTTGTCCTTGCCGAAGGTCGCGTACGAAGGCTGGTAGAGCGCGTACGGACTCTCCCGCCCCGCCACGGTGACCGAGCCCTTGTAGAGCTTGAGCCGCGCCGTGCCGGTGACCTTCTTCTGCGTGCTGGTCACCGCCGCGTCGATGGCTTCGCGCTCCGGGGTCCACCAGCGGCCGTCGTACACCAGGTCCGCGTAGTGGAGCGCGATCTCGTCTTTCATCTTCAGGGTCCGGCGGTCGAGCACCAGCTGCTCCAGCTCCCGGTGCGCCGCGTGGAGGAGCGTGCCGCCCGGAGTCTCGTAGACGCCGCGCGACTTCATCCCCACCAGCCGGTCTTCCACCACGTCGGCCCGGCCCACGCCGTGCTCGCCGGCCAGCGCGTTCAGCCGCTCCAGCAGCGCCACGGGGCCCAGCGGCTCGTTGTCCACCGTGACCGGCGTCCCGGCCTCGAAGCCGATCTGCACCGTCACCGGGCGGTCGGGGGCCTGGAGCGGGTCCTTGGTCATGACGAAGATGTGCTCCGGCGCTTCCACGGACGGATCCTCGAGGATTCCGCCTTCGTGCGAGCAGTGCCAGAGGTTGCGGTCGGTGGAGTACGGCTTCTCCAGGGTGGCCTGGATCGGGATGTTGTTCGCCTTCACGTAGGCGATCAGGTCTTCCCGGCCTCCGAAGCTCCACTCCCGCCAGGGCGCGATGACCTGGAGGTCGGGCGCGAGCGCGGCGTACGTCAGCTCGAAGCGGACCTGGTCGTTGCCCTTGCCGGTACACCCGTGCGCCACGGCCTGGGCGCCGGCCCGGCGGGCGAGGGCGACCTGCCGCGCGGCGGTGATGGGCCGCGCCATCGACGTGCCGAGGAGGTAGGTGCGGGCGTAGATCGCGCCGGCGCGCAGCGTCGGGAACACGAAGTCCCGGACGAACTCGTCGCGGAGATCTTCGATGACGCAGTCCACCGCGCCCGAGCGTTTGGCCTTGTCCACGAGTCCGTGCAGCTCGCCCGACCCCTGCCCCACGTCCGCGGCGAAGCAGAGGACGCGGGCGCCGTAGGTCTCCCGGAGCCAGGGAACGATGGCGGAGGTGTCGAGGCCGCCGGAATACGCGAGGACGACGAGGGGTCCCATCAGGTGACTGTCCCGGGTGAAGGTTTATGCACTCGAGTGCATAAACATACAGGGGGGACCCCGGGACGCAAGGCCGCCCGAGCGACTACGAGAGGCCGGCCAGCTCCTCGACCCGGGTCTGAATGGCGCGCCGGGCCCGCTCGCTTTTCGTGATCACCAGGATGGCGTCGTCGCCCGCGATGGTGCCGATGATTTCGGACCAGCCGGCGCCGTCCACCGCGAGGGCCAGCGGCTGGGCGGCGCCCGTGGACGTCTTGAGGACCAGGAGCGGGCCCACGCCGTCCACCGAGACCAGCATGGTGGGCAGGAGCTGCTCGAGATGCGGGCGGGGGGACGCGCCCGCTTCGGGGGGCGGGGCGTAATGAGAGGCGCCGTCCGGGGCGGCGACTTTGGCGAGACCCAGCTCGCGGATGTCCCGCGACAGGGTGGCCTGTGTGACGTTGAACCCTTCGGCCGAGAGCAGCTCGCGCAGCTGCTCCTGACTCCCCACCAGGTCGCGCCGGACGACCTTCAGAATGGCCGCGTGCCGCTGCGTTTTCATTGCGCCGGAAATCTACCCTGCCCCGGCCCGATAGACGATGCGCCCGGAAACCACGGTCAGAACGGTTGTTAGTCGGTCAGTCGGATAGGCGGTGAGTACAGCAAGATCACCCTGTTTCCCGACGTCCAGGGACCCCACTACGCGATCCAAGCAAATCGCGCGAGCTCCCTCCAAGGTGAGCATCCGCAGGGCCGCCTCCCCCGCGAGGCCGGCGGCTCGGGCCTCGGCCCAGAGATCCAGCGCTCCCACGCTCACCACCGAGTCGGTTCCGAGCCCCACCGGTACTCCCGCCTTCCTGAGTTCCGCGAGCGGCGCGGTGCCGTGGCCGTGCGCCCGGTTCGAGAGCGGGCAGTGCGCGACTCCCACCCGGGTCCGCGCGAGGACGGCGATGTCGTCCCGGTCGAGCTGGACCGTATGGATGCACAACGTGCCGTGGCGCAGGACGCCGAGGGAGTCGAGGAAGCGGACCGGAGAGACGTTGTGTGGAGCGACCGGGATCCCCCGCGCCGCCCAGGCCGCCGCGAACGGCCCCGCTCCGCTCCGGACGAATTCCTCTTCCTCTTTGGACTCCGCCAGGTGCACGGCGATCGGGAGTCCGTCGCGGAGCGCGTAGTCCGCAACCGCGCGGTAGAGCGGCGCGCTCACGGTGTACGGCGCGTGGGGTGAGACGCCCAGGCCGACGTGGAAGGACGTGAAGCGGCGCAGCTCGTGGACTCGGGCCTTCAGGCCTTCGAGGCTCGCCGCGAGCCGGGCCGGATCCGGCCCGAACACCTCATGGTAGGCGATGCCCCGGCCGCCCAGCCGCGCGAGGGCGCGGACCGCCGCGCCCGAGTCCCCGGTGTCGGCGACGCAGGTGACGCCCTGGGCCCAGCAGTCGCGCAGGCCCCGCTCGGCCGCCCCATCGAACTCCTCCGGCGGCGTCTCTTCCTTCAGTGTCCGCACCTGCCGGATCCACTTGGGGAACTCCCGCTCCGCGTTCTTGCCCGCGAGGTGGGTCAGTTCCAGATGGGTATGGGTATTCACGAAACCGGGGACCAGCACGGAGTCCCGGTATTCGAGCGTCACGGTACCCGGGGGATGGGGGACGAGGGGGTGGGGACCCACGGCGGCGATCACGCCGTCATCGCCGACGAGAACGGCGCCGTCCTCGATGGGCGGCGCCGTGACGGGGTGCACGCGCCCCGCGCGAATGCGGAGCATCGTCAGGGGGAAATGCCGCCGAGCCCCGAGTGCACCGGGCAGAGCTTGGTGGGCTCGGTGCCGGGATAGTACCAGTCCCAGTGATGCAGGGAGTCGGGGCAGAAGGGCGTGGCGAGGAAGCCGTTGCTCCGGTCCACTTCCCGGGTGATCAGGGAGTCGGGGCGCGGCCAGTCCGCGGGCGCCGGACGCCGGTCGTACACGTCCTTCATCATCGCGGTCCACGCCGGGGCCGCGATCTTGCCGCCGCCGGCATTGTGCGGAAGGATGGGCTGGATGAGATCGTACCCCACCCACACCGCGGTCACGATCTGCGGCGTGTACCCGATGAACCACGCGTCGGTGTAGGTGTCCGTCGTGCCGGTCTTGCCCGCGGCCGGGATCTGGAACCCCGCCTTCCAGACGGCCGAGAACGCCGTGCCGCGGCGGATCACGTCCTTCATCATGTCCACCATCAGCCACGTGTGCGAGGAGTCCATCACCTCGGTCCGGTCGGGGCTCGACCGGAAGAGCACGGTGCCCTTGGCGTCCTCCACGTAGTCGATGCCGTACGCCGTGGACCGCGTGCCGAGCGTGGCGAAGGCCGTGTAGGCGGCCGCCATCTCGAGCGGATTGACGGTGGACGACCCGATGTGAATGGACGGCACGGACGGAATGGGCGTCGTGATCCCGTACCGGCGCGCTTCGCCGATCACGGTCTGCTCCCCGAGCGACATCCCGAGCTTGATCGTGGCCAGGTTGCGGGAGTTGTAGAGCGCCTGCCGGAGCGGGATCAGCCCTTCGATGGTGTCGTCGTCGTCCTTCGGGTTCCACAGGGTCGAGTCGGGCTGCAGCACCGGCACCGTCAAAGGCGAGTCGTCGAGAATCTCCGAGGTGGTGTGCCCCGCGCGGATGGCGGCCGAGTACACGAACGGCTTGAAGGTCGAGCCGGCCTGCCGCCGCGACTGGGTGACCCGGTTGTACTTCGAGTCGTCGAAGTCCCGGCCCCCCACCATCGCGAGGATCGCGCCGGTGTGCGCGTCCAGGGACACCATCGCGCCCTGAAGGTACGGCGTGAACCCGCCCGGGTTCTCCCCGCTCGACTTCTGGCTCTCGAGATAGTCCCGGTAGGACTTGCCGGGGAAATGCCCGTCCGAATACACGCCCGACTCGATCACCTCGAGCTGGTTTTCCACGGCCCGCTCGGCCGCGTCCTGCATGTCGAGATCGAGCGTGGTGTGGATGCGGAGCCCGCCCTCGTAGAGCTGGCGCCCGAACCGGGCCTCGAGGTCCTGCCGGATCCATTCGACGAAGTACGGCGCCACGTCCCCGTAGTTGGTGCGGCTGTTGGTCAGCACCAGCGGGTAGGCCTTCCACAGCTCGCAGTCCTCGGGGGACAGGAGGCCCTGATCGCGCATCAGGTCCAGGACCACGTTCCGGCGCCGCACCGCGCGGTCCGGATGGAGGCGCGGGTTGTACGACGCCGGCGCCTTGGGGAGCGCCGCGAGCGTGGCCGCCTCGGCCACGTTCAAATCGCGCGCCGACTTGCCGAAATACACCTGGGAGGCGGCGTCCACGCCGTGCGCGCCCGACCCCAGGTCGATCTGGTTCAGGTACATCTCGAGGATCGTGTCCTTCGGAAAATTCCGCTCGATCTCGATGGCCACCCGGGCTTCCTTGAGCTTCCGGGTGAGCGTCTTGTCGCGCGAGATCTGGTCGGTGAACACGTTCCG
>Ga0335071_10005112_pt1 | contig 13667 bp, 12 predicted proteins | sample Lox_Sample_15_FD_206724 | JGI IMG/M metagenome (GOLD analysis project Ga0335071, IMG submission 206724) | Soil microbial communities from Loxahatchee National Wildlife Refuge, Florida, United States - Lox_Sample_1.5 | ecosystem: Environmental > Terrestrial > Soil > Wetlands | place: USA... | reverse complement strand
TCCGCCGGCAGTCGATGCGGACGCGGATGACGTCGCCGTCCCGCACCTTGCCGATCGGCCCGCCGGCCAGGCCCTCCGGGCCGATGTGGCCGATGCAGGCGCCGGTGGAGACGCCGGAGAAGCGCGCATCGGTCAACAGCGCCACCTGCCTTCCGGCCGGCAGATGCTTGAGCGCGCCAGTCACCTGGTAGGTCTCCTCCATGCCCGTGCCCATCGGCCCGACGCCGGTCAGGACGAGCACGTCGCGGGCCTGGATCCGGCCCGCCTTGATCGCGGCCATCGCGTCCGGCTCGTTCACGAACACGCGCGCCGGCCCCTCCAGCTCGTAGACGCCGCGCTCGTCGAGCCCCCGCGGATCGATCGTCGTGGCTTTCACGACCGAGCCCTCCGGGGCCAGATTGCCCCGTGGAAAAACCAGCGTCCCGGTCAGCCCCTTGGCCTTCGCCCGTTCCGGCGGCAGGATGACGTCGTCCGGGTCGACGCCGTCGAGTTGGCTCAGCAGGTCCCGGAAACGCCGCCGGCGCTCCGAGGCCTCCCACCAGTCGAGGTTCTCGCCCAGCGGGCGGCCCGTGGCGGTGGGCACGTCGGTCCGGAGCATCCCGAGCCGGCGCAGGTGCAGCATGACCTCCGGCACGCCGCCCGCGAGGAACACGCGCACGGTGGGATGATCCACCGGGCCGTTGGGCAGCACGCTGACCAGGCGCGGCACGCGGCGGTTGACCGCGATCCAGTCGTCCACCGACGGCCGCGGCAGGCCCGCGGCGTGGGCGATCGCCGGGATGTGCAGCAGCAGGTTGGTCGAGCCGCCGAACGCGGCGTGCACCGCCATCGCGTTCTCGATGCTCGCCGGCGTCAGCAGGTCGCGTCCGGCGAGCTTGCGCGCCGCCAGCAGGTGCAGCGCGCGCGCCGAGCGCCGCGCCAGATCGAGCCACACCGGCTGCCCCGACGGCGCGAGCGCGGAATGCGTGAGGCAAAGGCCGAGCGCCTCGCCCACCACCTGCGCCGTCGCCGCAGTGCCGAGGAACTGGCAGCCGCCGCCGGGCGTGGCGCAGGCGCGGCAGCCCAGCTCGGCGGCCTCCTCGAGCGAGACCAGGCCGTGCGCGAAGCGCGTGCCCAGCGTCTGCACCGTGCCGGCGTCCTCGCCCGCGGCCGCCGGCAGCGTGACGCCGCCCGGCACCACCACGCCGGGCAGGTCGGGCAGGCCCGCCACCGCCATCAACATCGCCGGCAGCCCCTTGTCGCAGGTGGCGATGCCGAGCACGCCGGCGCGCCCCGGCAGCGAGCGGGCGAGCCGGCGGAAAAGCACCGCCGCGTCGTTTCGGTACGGCAGGCTGTCGAACATCCCTGTCGTGCCCTGGGTCCGGCCGTCGCAGGGGTCCGAACAATAACCGGCGAAGGGAATCGCCCCCAGGCGCCGGAACTCCGCGGCCGCGGCCTGCACCAGCAAGCCGACCTCCCAGTGGCCGGTGTGAAATCCGAGCGCCTCGGGCCGGCCGTCGGGGGCGCGCACGCCGCCCTGGGTGCTGAGGATCAGGAACGGAGCGCGTCCCGCCTCGGCCGGGTTCCAGCCCATGCCCACGTTCTGCATCAGGCCGAATAGGTCGCCGCTCGGGCTGTTCAGCAGCATCTCCTTCGTCAGCGGCAGGCTCCCGGCCGCGCCGGCGGCCCGGGTCTGCACCTGGTAGATGTCCGGCGAGCCGGACTCAAACACGTCGGGAGCGGAACTCATGGCGGCGGGGAGGCGGGTCGCTTCAGGGTTTGGCCGGCTCCGCTTGCAGCGGCGTCACCGGATCGATGAACAACCAGCAGATCGCACCGAGGAAATAGACTCCCGTGAAAAGCGCAAAGGCGATCCGCCAGTCGCGGTGGGTGAGGTCGAGGATGTACCCCACGGCGATGGGCCCCGCCATCCCGCCGATGTTGCCCAGCATGTTCATGCAGCCCGACACCGTCCCGGCATACCGGCCGCCGATGTCCATGCAGGCCGCCCAGCTGCCGGGCAGGGTCATGTCGTTGCAGAAGCTGGCCACCCCCATCGCCAGCATGGCCAGCAGCGGATTCCGGATGTAATAGGCCGCCAGCAGCAGCGCCGCGGCCCCGGCCAGGCCGACGAAGCCGAAGGCGCGCCGGACGCGCGGCACGCGCCCGGTGCGGGCGATCAACCGGCTGGACCAGGCGCCGGCCAGCAGCGAGCCGAGGCCCCCGCACAGCAGCGGAATGCCGGCGAGCGCCGCCGCCAGCACCTGCAGCGCGAGCGCCGGACTCATCGTCCCCTCCAGGCCCCGGGCCAGCCACTGCAGCACGGCGTTGGACTCGATCTGCAGGCCGCGGACCTCCTTGAGGTAGGTGGGCAGCCAGGTGACGTAGAAGTACCAGCCGAAGCTGAGGCAGCCGTACTGCGCCCCGAGCAGCCAGATCGTGGGCCGCGTCGCCAGGACCCGCCACGGCACGTCCCCGTGGCCGCTCACGTTCTGCTCGTTTTCCCGCAGCAGCGCGAGTTCCGCGGCATTGACGCCGGGATGGTCGCGCGGGTTGTCGCGGAACCACCAGGCGAAGGCCGCGGCCCACGCCAAGCCGAAGCCGGCAAACACCAGGAACGCCATCCGCCAGCTCACGAAGGCCATCACGGCGACGACCAGCAGCGGCGCGGCCGCCCCGCCCCAGCGCGCCCCCATCCACATGAGCGCCTGGGCGCGCGTGCGGTCGCGCGTGGGCAGCCAGGCGCTGAACGCCTTGGTCAGGTTGGGAAAACAGCCCGCCTCGCCCGCGCCGAAGAGGAAGCGCGTGACCACCATCGCGACGTGGTTCCACGCCCCGCCGGTGGCGGCGGTGAAGCACGACCACCACAGCACCACCCGCAGCAGGACGCGCCGGGCGCCGATCTTGTCGCCCAGCCAGCCCGTCGGGATCTCGAACAGGGCGTAGGCCAGGGTGAACGCGGAGAACACGAAGCCCATCTGCTTCGCCGACAGCCGCAGGTCGACCGTGATGGCCGGGGCCGCCTGGGAGATGCACACCCGGTCGATGTACTGGATCACCGCCAGCGCCACCGCGAACACGACGACCCAGTTCCGCGCGTGCGTCGGCGGGGCGGCGCTGGGCGCGGCGGCGGGGGTGGCCTCCGGCTCGGACATCGCCGGAGTCTGCCGGCGGGCGGCGCGCGCCGTCAAGGGCGCGCCGGGGCGGCCGGCCGCAATTCAGATGGACGCCGCTCCGGCCGGCCTGCTAGAGACTGTCGCCACCGGCCCGATGACCCCGCGCACGCTCCCGCCGCTGAAACTCTGCCGCTTCGCCCAGGGCGACGGCCCCGTCCGCGTCGGCCTGGTGCGCGACGACGCCACCGTGCTGGACCTGACCCCGGCGGGCGTCACCCGCCTGCAGCCGCTGCTCGAGGGCGACGACCCCGCCGGCCGGCTGCGGCGCCTCGCGGGCCAGCAGCTGCCCCGGCTGGCGCTCGGCGACGTCCGCCTGCGCGCCCCGGTGGAGCGCCAGGAGATCTGGGCCGCCGGCGTGACCTACCTGCGCAGCAAGACCGCGCGCATGGAGGAGTCGGACTTCAGCGCCTCGGCCTACGACCGGGTCTACGCGGCCGAGCGCCCCGAGCTGTTTTTCAAGGCGCTGGCCGAGAAGGTCGCGGCGTCCGGCGAACCGGTCGGCATCCGGGGCGACGCGACCTGGAACGTGCCGGAGCCCGAGCTGGCGCTGGTGCTCAATTCCCGCGGCCGGATCGTCGGCCACACCATCGGCAACGACATGAGCTCGCGGGACATCGAGGGCGCGAACCTGCTCTACCTGCCCCAGGCCAAGGTCTACGAGCGCTCGTGCGCCCTCGGGCCGTGGATCACGCTCGGCACCCCGGAGACCGCCGCGCGCCGGTGGGGCGTGCGCCTCACGATCCAGCGCGGCCGCCGGCGCGTGTTCGCCGGCGACACCTCCGTCGGCCAAATCAAGCGCGGCTTCGAGGAACTGGCCGGCTGGCTGTTCCGCAGCCAGACGTTTCCCCACGGCGCCGTGCTGCTGACCGGCACGGGCGTCGTGCCGCCGGACACGTTCACCCTGCAGGCCGGGGACGTGATCGAGATCGCGATCGACGGCATCGGCACGCTGCGCAACCCCGTCGTCGTCGTCTGACTCGCCAATCGGCGCCGACTGCATTCGCTGATCGCATGAACCTGCACGGCAAAAGCCTGATCGCCGGCCGCCTCAGCGCCGGCACCGGCGACACGACGCGGGCCGTCAGCCCCCTCGACGGCGCGCCGCTCGAGCCGCCGGTCTTCCTCGCCGGCCCGGCCGACGCCGACACCGCCTTGGAGCAGGCCGAGGCCGCCTTCGCCACCTATCGCACCAGCACCGGCGCCGAGCGCGCGGCGTTTCTGGAAAAGATCGCCGACGAGATCATGGCGCTGGGCGACGAGCTCATCGCCCGCGCCCACCGCGAGACCGGACTGCCCGAGGCGCGCCTGACCGGCGAACGCGCCCGCACCACCGGCCAGCTCCGGCTGTTCGCCGCGATCGCCCGCGAGGGCTCGTGGGTGGACGCCCGCCTCGACCCCGCGCTGCCCGACCGCCAGCCCGCGCCGCGCCCGGACCTGCGCCGGATGCTGCTGCCGCTCGGCCCGGTGGTGGTGTTCGGCTCCAGCAACTTTCCCCTCGCCTTCTCCGTCGCCGGCGGCGACACGGCCTCGGCGCTGGCCACCGGCAACCCGGTGGTGGTCAAGGCGCACAGCGGCCATCCGGGCACCTCGGAGCTGGTCGCGACCGCGGTGCGCCGCGCCGTCGTGGCGGGCGGCCTGCCCGACGGCGTGTTTTCTTTATTGCAGGGCTCCGGCAAGGTCCTCGGTCCGGCACTGGCGCGCCACCCGTACACGCGGGCGATCGGCTTCACCGGCTCGCGGGCCGCGGGCCGGGCGCTGTTCGACCTGGCCGCGGCGCGGCCCGACCCGATCCCGGTGTTCGCCGAGATGAGCAGCCTGAACCCGGTGTTTCTCCTGCCCGGCGCGCTGCGCGAGCGCGGTGCCGCCATCGCGGAAGGGCTGCGGGCATCGGTCACGCTCGGCGTCGGGCAGTTCTGCACCAAGCCGGGCCTGGTCTTCGGCGTGCGCGGGGCCGAGTTCGACCGGTTCCGCGAAGCGCTCGCCGCCCAGCTGGCCGCCGTGGCGCCGGCGACCATGCTGCACGCCGGCATCTGCGAGTCGTACCATGAGGGCCTGGCGCGCGCGACGGGCGTCGCGGGTGTGCGGGAGCTGGCGCGCTCGCGGCAGGCGCCCGACCCCGCGCGCACCCACGGCGAGGCCGTGATGCTGGTCACCGACGTGGCGGGCTTCCGCGCGCATCCCGAGCTGGCCGAGGAGGTGTTCGGGCCCTTCGCGCTCCTGATCGCGGCGGCCGACCCGGCGGAGCTGGAGTCGGTCGCGGCCGGGCTCGAGGGCCAGCTCACGGCGACGGTGCACGGCACCGCCGACGACCTCGCGCACGCCGGCACGCTGCTGCGCCTGCTCGAGCGCAAGGCCGGGCGGCTGCTCGTCAACGGCTTCCCCACCGGCGTCGAGGTCAGCCCCGCGATGAACCACGGCGGGCCCTATCCCGCCACGACCGACGCGCGCTTCACCTCGGTGGGCACGGCGGCGCTGCAGCGGTTCGTCCGGCCGGTGTGCTACCAGAACTTCCCCGCCGGGCAGCTGCCGCCGGCCCTGCAGGACGCCAATCCGCTCGGCCTCTGGCGGCTGGTGGACGGCCGGCTGACGCGGGACGGCATCGCCTGAGTCCACTGGGCCGCCAAGCCCACGGCATTGTCATGCTGAGCGCTGCGAAGCATCCAGCGGGATGCCGCCAGCCGCTTCGACTCCGTCCAGCTGGATCCTTCACTGCGTTCAGGATGACCGCTGGAAGTCAGGGCGGGACGGACTGGAAAAAATCCGGTCGGCCTGATCAGCGCATGTGCCGGATGTATTCCGGCGTGGTCAGGGTATGCTCGAGGTAGCCGAACGTGCCGTGCTCGCGCACCTCGCGGGCCGCGGCCAGAAAGCCGGTGACCGCCGCGCGGTAGAGCGACGTCGACAGGCTGATCCGCCGCACCCCGGCCGCCGCCAGCTCGGCGACGGAGAATGACTTCCCCTTGATGCCGACCATGAAGTTGACCGGCTTGGTCACCGCCGCGCAGACCGCGCGCACGGCCGCCAGATCGGGCAGGCCCGGGGCGAAGAGCACGTCCGCACCGGCCTTTTCAAAGGCCTGCAGACGCTTGATCGTGTCCGCCAGGTCCGGACGGCCGCGGCCGAAATTCTCCGTCCGCGCCGTCAAGGTGAAGGGGAACGGCAGGGCGCGCGCCGCCTGCGCGGCCGCCGCGACGCGCTCGACGGCGTGGTCGAAGGCGTAACACGGCAGGTCTTTGGCGAGGGGCGCGTCCTCGATCGACCCGCCGACCAGGCCGACGCCGGCCGCAAGGCGGATGGTCTCCGCGGCGGTCGCCGGGTCGTCGCCGAAACCGTTCTCCAGGTCGGCCGCCACCGGGAGGTCCACCGCCTCCACGATGGCGCGAGCCAGGGCGAGTGCCTCGTCGCGCGTCACGCGGCCGTCGCGGCGGCCGAGGGTGTTGGCGGCGGCGGCGCTGGAGGTGGCCAGGGCGTCGAACCCGAGCCCGGCCAGGAGCCGGGCGGAGCCGGCGTCCCAGGGGTTGGGAAACACGAACGCGCCGGGTCCCGCGTGCAGGACGCGGAAGCGGACGGCTTTGTCTTGCTGGGGGGAACTCATGGCGGGCGGGATTTGCGAAATCAGGTTTCAGATCGGCGATCTTGGTGTATGGTCAGCGCGGGCGGCCGGCCGCCGCCCCCGGAGGCCGGTTTTATGAAACAACCTGATATCAACGTCCTCGCTCAACATTATTCCGCGATCCTCACCGAGATCGGCGCCGACCTGACCTCGCCCGGGATGCGCGAGACGCCGCTGCGCGCCGCCAAGGCGCTGGTGGAGATGACGGAGGGCGCGCGGATGGAAACCGACAAGCTCACGACCATGTTCCAGGCGGAGTGCCAGAAGGCGATCTGCCACGACATGATCATCGTGGAGAACATCCACGAGGTCGGCCTGTGCGAGCACCACCTGCTGCCGATCCTGATGAGCATCACCATCGCCTACGTGCCGGACCAGAAGATCCTCGGCCTCTCCAAGGTCGCGCGCATCGCCGGCTACTTCGCGCGGCGCTGGCAGAACCAGGAGCGGACCGCCCACCACATCGCCGAGTTCATCGAGAAGACCGTGGACGCGCTCGGCGTCGCGGTCCTGATCGACGGCAAGCACCTCTGCGCGCTGGCGCGCGGGGTGCGCGACACCCACTCGGTGATGAAGGTGAACGTCATGCACGGCGTGTTCCTCAAGGACCCGAACACGCGGCAGGAACTCCTGCTGCGCCTCGGCGGCCGCCACGGGCTGACGTTCTAGGCGCCCGGCGGCCGACGCGCTCAGCGGCGGAGTTTGGCGACCACGCCGTCGACCAAACCGTCGACCGGCCAGAGGCGGCCGACACCCTCGTACCCGCAGGCCAGCATCCCCTCCTCCGGGCCGATGAACTCCACCCCGCGCGTCCGCAGGGTGGCGACGTTGGCCGCGGTCGCCGGGTGCGTCCACATCTTGCCGTTCATCGCCGGGGCGACCAGCACCGGACAGCGCGCCACGAGGTAGAGGGAGCTGAGCAGGTCCGGGGCGAGGCCGAGGGCGAAATGCGCGATCGCATCCGCCGTGGCCGGCGCGACCAGCAGGAGGTCGGCCTTGTCGGCCAGCTCGATGTGCCCGGGCTTCCAGCCGCCGGCCTCGTCCCAGAGGTCGGCGGCGACGGGCTGCCGCGCGAGGGTCTGGAGGGTCAGCGGGGTGATGAACTTCTGCGCGGCGGCGGTCATCACCGGGTACACCTCGGCCCCGAGCTTGGTCAGGCGGCTGACCAGGTCGGCGGCCTTGTAGGCGGCGATGGAGCCGGTGACCCCGAGGATGATCTTCCTGCCCGCGAGCGGTTCTTCCATGCGGCGCAGGAAACCAGCGGGGCCGGCGAGCGGCAAGCCCGCAGTGCCCGGCGGAGCCGCCCGGCTACGCGCCGGTCGTCGCCGGCGCCGGCTGCGGCGGGGCTGGCGGCGCACCCTGGGGCGGCGCGCCCGGCGGATGCTCCCGGCCGGGGTGCGCGGGGGCTCCGCGCATTTCCTGCATCCGGCGCCACGCGTCGCGCCGCTTTTCCACGAATTCCTGGAAGTGGACCTTCTGCTCCGGGGTCAATTCCGCCATGATCTCGTTCTCGAGGCTCTCGAGAATGTCGTGGGTCGCGCGCATCGACTGCCGGCGCAGCTTGGTCAGCTCCTCCACGTTGCTCCGGACAATCGGCTTGATCTTCTCCATCTGCGCCGGGGTGAGCGCCAGGCGCTCGCCGAAGCGCTCGATGTCGCGCGCCACCCAGACATCGGGCGGCGGCGGCAGACGCACCGCGCTGTGCCTGGCGATGTGGTAGGCGACCAGCCCGCCGCTGACGCCGCCGGCGGCGAAGATCACAACCAGCACGAGGAGGATCTGCCAGGGTTTGGTCATCACGACGAGGAGTTCAGCACTTCGGACACGGGGTCATACAGGCTCTCGGTGGCGTATTCGTCCTGGCTGCCGGTCCGCAGGTAAAAGTAGTCCACCGCCACGCTGGCCAGCATGAGCAGGCACGCCACCCAGAGGGCGCGCAGCGCGAAGCGCCCGAACAGCCCCTGCAGGGTCGGGCGGTCGTCGGCCCACGCCCGCGCGGCGACGCGCACGGCGAAGCCGTACGGGGCCGCCACGTCCGCCGGGGCCGGCGCCCCGCGGGCGGCCGCCACCAACCGGGCCCATCTGGAGTCAAAGTCGTTCATGACCGTTCCTTTCGTTGTAGCTCCTCAAAAAGTTTTTTCAATTTCACTCTGGCCCGGAAGGCCCGCACCTTGACCAGGGAGGGATTCCACCCGGTGCGCGTGCTGATCTCGGCCACGCTGTGCTGTTCCAGGTCGAGCAGCTGCAGGACCAGCCGGTCGTCCGGCTTGAGCTGCCCCAGCAGCTTGTAGACCAGTTCCCGGGCGGCGAGGCTGTCGTTGACCGCCACCTCGCCTTCGCTCGTCAGCACCGCGTCCAGCACGTCGGCCTCCTTTTCCGAAAGGTCGGCCCAGCGGAACTCGGGACGGCGCTTCTGCGCGCGGAGCTGGTCGATGCAGGTCGTGACCGCGATCCGCGACACCCAGTGGCTGAAGGCCACCGCGCCCTTGTACTGGTCGAGCCGGGTGAACATTTTTAAAAAAATCTCCTGGGCTAGATCCTCCTCGGCGACCCGGCGCGGCAGGTGCGAGCGCACGATCCGGATGACCAGCGGATACAGGTGCTCGACCAGCTCGCGGGCCGCGATCTGATCCCGGGCGCGCACGCGCTGGAGGCAGGCGGCGAGATCGAAGGTCTCGTCAGCCATGGGCGATGTATCCCAGCGTCATACATGGCGATAGTGACGATTCCGCGAGGCGGCCAGTTACCCCGGAGGCGCGACGTTGGGACACGCGCCGTTTTTACACCCCCCGGCCCGCGGCGAAAGGCAAATCTGTCCGCGCGAAGCCCTTCCCCCGCTTGACACCGCCCACCCGAATCTCCTTAGTCCCCGGTCCGGATGAAATTTTTGGAGCAGGCGCTGTTGCTTAGCTAGACGCACGATCCCTCGGAACTGCCTAGCAGCCGATCGTGCGTCCGCCTGATCTCTCTCCGCGCCAGCGCCGCGTCGCGTTGCGTGCCGCCATTTCGGCTCCTGCTTCCCTCCGTCCCTCCCTTTCGCCAAACTTCCAACTCTCCCTGTCATGCAAGCCGCTCCCGTCACCAAATACCGGCCCTTCCCGCCGGTCTCCCTGCCCGACCGCCAATGGCCGTCGCGCACCCTCACGCACGCGCCCCGCTGGTGCAGCGTCGATCTGCGCGACGGCAACCAGGCCCTCGCCGTCCCGATGGACGTCGACGAAAAGCTCGAGTTTTTCGACCTCCTGGTGCGGGTCGGCTTCCAGGAGATCGAGGTCGGCTTCCCCTCCGCCTCCCAGATCGAATTCGACTTCACCCGGCGCCTGATCGAGGAGAACCGCATCCCGGCCGGGGTCGCCATCCAGGTGCTCTGCCAGTGCCGCGAGGACCTGATCACGCGCACGGTCGAGGCGATCCAGGGCGCCCGCGAGGTGATCTTCCACCTCTACAACTCCACTTCGCCCGCCCAGCGGCGGTACGTGTTCGGGGCGGAGAAACCCGCGATCGTCAAGATCGCCACCGACGCCGTCGCCCTGATGCAGCGCCTCACCCGGCCGCTGGCCGCCGCCGGCACCCGCGTGCGCCTGGAGTATTCGCCCGAGAGCTTCACCAGCACCGAGCTCGAGTTCGCGCTCGAGATCTGCGAGGCGGTGACGGACGTCTGGCAGCCGACCGCGGACAACCAGATCATCCTCAACCTGCCGGCCACGGTCGAATACGCCACGCCCAACGTGCACGCCGACCAGATCGAGTGGATGTGCCGGCACCTCACCCGCCGCGACCGGACGATCGTCTCGCTCCACACCCACAACGACCGCGGCACGGGCGTCGCCGCCACCGAGCTGGGCCTGCTCGCCGGCGCCGACCGCGTCGAGGGCACACTCTTCGGCAACGGCGAGCGCACCGGCAACCTGGACATCGTCACCGTGGCGCTGAACCTCTATACCCACGGGATCCACCCCGGGCTCGACCTCGCGGACATCAACACCCTGCGCGACGTCTACGAGCGCTGCACCCGCATGGAAGTGCACCCGCGCCACCCCTACGCCGGCGAGCTCGTCTTCACCGCCTTCAGCGGCTCGCACCAGGATGCGATCAAGAAATCGTGGGCCGCGCAGGAAGCCGGCCGGCCGTGGGACGTGCTCTACATCCCGATCGACCCGGCGGACATCGGCCGCGCCTACCGCGCGATCATCCGCATCAACAGCCAGTCGGGCAAGGGCGGCGTCGCCTACGTCATGGACAAGGAGTTCGGCTTCGCGCTGCCCAAGGCCATGCACAAGGAGTTCGGCCGGGTGATCAACGACCTCGCCGACGAGAAGAAGACCGAGATCGCGCCGCAGGAGATTCACGACGTCTTCGTGCGCGAGTACATCAACCGCGACGACCCGGTGAAGCTCGAGCACTTCCGCACCACCGAGCGCGACAGCCAGGTGAAGTGCGAGGCGTCCATCCGCCAGGACGGCCGGCTGGTCAAGCTGGCCGGCACCGGCAACGGCCCGATCGACGCCTTCGTCAGCGCGCTCGCCGCCGCCGGGCTGCCGAAGTTCGAGCTCCTCTCCTACGCCGAGCACTCGCTCGGCAAGGGCGCGGAGGCGCGCGCCGTCTCGTACATCCAGATCAAGACGGCGCGCGGGCTGACTTGGTTCGGCGCGGGCATCGACACCAACATCGAGTTCGCCTCGATCAAGGCGCTGATCAGCGCGCTCAACCGCTCGCTGGCGAAGCACTGAGCCGGATTCCACGCACCGGCCGCTCCGGCCGGCCGTCGGCCGCCCGCATCCACTCCGGGTTTGTCACGGATCACGTGACAAATCCCGCCGGGCCGGAGCGGATGTCTTGGTCGCGTATCACGTGACCAAGCTCCGCACGCCGCCCCGGCAGAGCGGAAGGGACCGGCGCCAGAATCCTGTTTCCTCGCCGCGGCCCGGGGCTACACTGCGCCCATGACAATTGGACTACCCAAGGAAATCAAATCGCAGGAGCACCGCGTCGCGCTGCTGCCCTCCGGGGCCTACCAGCTGATCAAGCGGGGGCACCCGGTCGTCGTGGAAAAGGGCGCCGGCGCCGGGTCCGGCTATCCCGATGCGGACTACGAGCAGGCGGGCGCCACGATGGTGAGCTCCCACGCCGCCGTGTTCGAGCAGGCGGACCTCGTGGTCAAGGTCAAGGAACCCCTGCCGGAGGAATATCCGCTGCTGCGCCCCGACCAGATCCTGTTCACCTACCTCCATCTCGCCGCCGACCGCACGCTGACCGACGCGTTGCTGAAGTCGGGCGTCACCGGCATCGCCTATGAGACCATCGAGGTCAACCGGCGCCTGCCGCTGCTCGAGCCGATGAGCGAGATCGCCGGCCGCATGTCGATCCTCGTCGGCGGCTACTTCCTCGCCAAGCACCACGGCGGGAGCGGCACGCTGCTCGGCGGCGTGCCCGGCGTGCTGCCCGGGCGCGTGATCGTGCTCGGCGGCGGCGTCTCCGGCATCAACGCCGCGCGCATGGCGATCGGCCTCGGCGCCGACGTCACCATCCTCGAGGTCGACCTCGAGCGCATGCGCTTCCTCGACATCACGCTGCACACGTCGCACACGCTGTATTCCAACGAGGCCCACCTGCTCGAGCAGCTCCCCTCGGTCGACCTGCTCATCGGCGCCGTGCTCGTGCCGGGCGCCAAGGCGCCGAAGCTGATCCACCGCGACATGCTGCGCCGCATGCGGCCCGGCAGCGTGCTGGTCGACATCGCGATCGACCAGGGCGGCTGCGCCGAGACCTCCCACCCCACGACGCACAACAACCCGGTGTTCGTCGAGGAAGGCGTCACCCACTATTGCGTGGCGAACATGCCCGGCGCCTACGCCCGGACCGCAACCCAGGCCCTGACGAATGTCACCTTCCGTTACCTGGAGCAGCTGGCCGACCTCGGGCTGGCCGAAGCCTGCCACCGCCAGCCCGCGCTCGCGAGCGGCATCAACGTGCAGGGCGGACACGTGACCTGCAAGGCGGTGGCCGAGGCGCACGGGCTGAAGTTCACGCCGCCGGCGCTCGGCTGAGGCGAGCAGCTCAACCCGCAGACCTTTGGCCGGGGTCGCCTGCCGTGAGCCCGTCGAACCGGGCGACCCCCGGCTACCACCGCCGGCCCCGGCTACAATCCGGGGGCCGCTGCTTACGCCTTGCCGGCGCGGCCCGCAGGCCGTAGATGCCTGCCATGTTCAAAATCCTCGGAGGTGACGGGAAGGAATACGGGCCGGTCACGGCCGACCAGCTCAGGCAGTGGATCGGCGAGGGCCGGGCGAACCACGCCACGATGGCGAAAGCGCCGGAGGACATCTCCTGGAAACCGCTGGCGGAACACGCCGAGTTCGCGGACCTGTTCGCCGTCAAGCCGCCGACAGTCGCTCCGCCGCCCGCCGGGGCGGCGACTCCGGCCGCGCCCGTGGCGCCGGTGACGACCCCGGTTCCGGCCGCCGGCCCCGCCGCCTCCGACGCCCGCGCCAAGGCCCTGAGTCAGGTCAGCGGACCGGCCATCGGCCTGCTGGTCACGGCCATCCTGGGGATCGCTTTGAACGCCGTCGGCCTCGCCGTCAACTTGCTGGGCCGGGGATTCGTGCCGCCCATGTACGGGATGAACCCGGACGTGATGCGCATGGTGCAGATGTTCAACGGCCCGATGGGCGCCGTGGTCCGCATCTTCCCGCTGGCCATCGGCATCCTCGTCCTGATCGGCGCCCTCAAGATGCAGAAGCTCGCCAGCCACGGGCTGGCGACGACGGCGGCGATCCTGGCGATGATCCCGTGCCTCTCGCCCTGCTGTCTCCTGGGCCTGCCGTTCGGCATCTGGGCCTTGGTGGTGCTGAACAAGCCGGAAATCCGCGCGCAGTTTGACCGCTGAACCGGCGAGCCGT
>Ga0335071_10005111_pt1 | contig 13668 bp, 15 predicted proteins | sample Lox_Sample_15_FD_206724 | JGI IMG/M metagenome (GOLD analysis project Ga0335071, IMG submission 206724) | Soil microbial communities from Loxahatchee National Wildlife Refuge, Florida, United States - Lox_Sample_1.5 | ecosystem: Environmental > Terrestrial > Soil > Wetlands | place: USA... | reverse complement strand
GCCCTCGACAACGTCGCCTTCGGCCTCAAGATGCGCGGGGTCGCCAAGGCCGTGCGGCGCAAGGAGGCCGCAAGTTTTCTCGAGCTGATGCACATGACCGAATATGCCGGCCGCCTGCCGGTCCAGCTCTCCGGCGGGCAGCAGCAGCGCGTGGCCCTGGCGCGCGCCCTGATCACCAAGCCAAAGGTGCTCCTGCTCGACGAACCGCTGTCAGCCCTCGATCCATTCCTGCGCGGGCGCATGCGCGAGGAGCTCAAGCGCTTGCAGCGTGAACTCGGGATCACTTTCATCCACGTCACGCACTCTCAAGAAGAGGCCATGGCGCTCTCCGATCTCGCTGTCGTCATGCGGGACGGGCGCATCCAGCAGGCCGACCATCCGCGCGAGGTGTTCGACCGCCCGAAGACCGCGTTCGTGGCGCGCTTCCTCGGCGGGCACAATCTCATTCCACACGATGGACAGACGGAGCTGGCGATCCGGGTCGACCGCTGCAGGTTGACCGGAATCGAGGCCCCGGCTGAGCCGAGCCTGCCGGGCCGGATCAGCGCCATCGAATACCAGGGCCCGCGCGTCCACGTGACCCTCGAGGCGGATCTCGGCATTCGCCTGCTGTCGCAAGTGCCCGACGGCACGTTCTTCGGTCATCCGTTCCGCGTCGGCGACCGGGCCCGCATCGCCTGGTCCGCGGCCGATGCCCATTCCGTTGTCGCTGCTTCCAGCTAAAGGGGAGGTCTCCATGACCAAGCGCTCGTCATCCAGTCTCACGCGCCGCCGCCTGCTCAAGACGGGAGCCGCCGCCGGCGCTGCAGCCCTCGTCACCGGGTTCCCGACCGTGTGGGCCCAGAAGTACACCAACATCACCCTGCGCCAGTTCGGCACCGGGACGTCGAACATCAACGCGATCGCCGAGCGCTGCAAGCAGGACCTCGGCATCATGCTCGAAATGACCGCAACCGATACCGACGCCGCCATCCAGCGCGCGGTCACGCAGCCCAAATCTTACGAGATCGCCGACATCGAGTATTTCAGCTGCAAGAAGGTGTTTCCGACCGGCGTGCTGCAGCCGCTCGACACCAAGCGCATCAAATATTTCGAGAACATCGTGCCGATCTTCATCACCGGCAAGCTGACCCCCGAGTCCAAGGTGGCGCAGGGGACGGCCCCGCACACGGTCGAGTTCGTCGAAGGCAAGGCCTCAAAGACGTTCGCCAAGGCGCCGACCGAGTGGGCGACGATGATCCCGACCATCTACAACGCAGATACGCTCGGCATCCGCCCCGATCTCGTCGGCCGGCCGATCAAGAACTGGCGCGACCTTGTCGACCCCGCGTTCAAAGGCAAAACTTCGATCCTCAACATCCCCTCGATCGGCATCATGGACGCGGCCATGGTCATGGAGTCGCTGGGCAAGCTCAAATACAAGGACAAGGGCAACATGACCAAGGAGGAGATCGACAAGACGATCGCCTTCCTGATCGAGACCAAGAAGGCGGGCCAGTTCCGCGCCTTCTGGAAGAGTTTTGATGAGAGCGTCAACCTCATGGCCTCGGGCGAGGTGATCATTCAGTCGATGTGGTCCCCGGCCGTGACCGCGGTGCGCTCGAAGGGCATCCCCTGCGTCTACCAGCCGCTGGAAGAGGGCTATCGCTCGTGGGCCAGCGGACTTTCGGTCGCGGCGCACGTCCAGGGGCCGCTCCTGGATGCCGCCTACGAGTACATCAACTGGTATCTCTCCGGCTGGGTCGGCGCCTTCCTCAACCGGCAGGGCTACTACTCCGCCGTGCTCGACACGGCGAAGAAGTACATGTCGGACGACGAGTGGGGCTACTGGATGGAGGGCAAGCCCGCCAAGGGCGACATCGTGGCACCGGATGGCAAGGTCATGGAACATGCGGGCACCGTCCGCGATGGCGGTTCGTTCTACGAGCGCATGGGCAAGGTCTCGTGCTGGAACTCGGTCATGGACGAGGACCGCTACCTGCTCCAGAAATGGAACGAATTCATCGCGGCATGAGCAGCATCCCCGTCGCGGCGCCGGACGGCGTGCGGCCAGCCGCCGTGGCGTCGCCCGGGCGTCTATCCTGGGCCGGTGCGGCCGCCTATCTGCAAGCGGCACCGCTGAGCCTGGTCTTCATCTGCTTTCTGGTCTTTCCAGTCGCCGCCACGATCGTCGTCAGCTTCTTCGACTACGATTCCGTGCGGATCATCCCGACCTTCACGCTCGAGAACTATCGCGAGCTGCTCTTCTCCCGGGTCGCCTGGGACACCTATCTCAACACGTTCCGGTTCGCAGTCCTCACCTGGGCGCTCACGCTTCTGATCGGGTTCACGCTCTCCTACTTCCTCGCCTTCCACATTCGCTCGGCTGTCTGGCAGATCGCCCTCTCGCTCCTGTGCACCGTGCCGTTCTGGACGTCGAATGTCATCCGCACCATCTCGTGGATCCCGTTCCTCGGCCGGAACGGCCTTCTCAACATGGTGCTGCTCAAGGTCGGGCTGATCCATCAGCCGCTCGAGTTCCTCTTGTTCTCCGACTTTGCGGTGGTGCTGGCGCTCGTGCACCTCAACACATTTTTCATGATGGTGCCGATCTTCAATTCGATGATGCGCATCGACCGCTCGCTCATCGAGGCAGCGCGCGACGCCGGCGCCAGCGGCGCGCAGATCCTGTGGAACGTGGTTATCCCGCTCAGCAAGACCGGCATCGCCATCGGCTCGATCTTCGTGGTGAGCCTGGTGATGGGCGACTTCGTCACCGTGCGGGTGATGAGCGGCGGGCAAAGCGCCTCGGTGGGACTGATGATGGCGAACTCGATCGGCCTTTTGCAATATCCCGCCGCGGCGGCCAACGCGGTGCTGCTGCTGGTCCTGGTCCTTGCCCTGATCGCAGTCATCGTGCGCACGGTCGACATCAGGCGTGAGCTGGCGCCCAAGGCAGGAGGGAGCGGCTCCGATGCGTGACGGCAAGCGCTCGCTCGGCTTCTATCTCCTGGCCGGCTTCTTCGGCCTGTACGTGCTGTTCCTCTATGGGCCCACGATCACCATCGCCGTGCTCTCCTTCCAAGGGCCGAATGGCGGCCTCACATTGCCGATGAACGGCTGGTCGTTCCATTGGTTCGGAAACCTGTTCCAGCGCCAGCTGGTCGGCGATTTCGGCGGCTCGGTGCGGCGGTCGCTGGCGCTTGGCGCCATGGTGATGGTCACCACGGTCGCGGTGTCGCTGGCGGCCGGCCTCGCCTTCCGCAAGCGCTTTCGCGGCGACACAGCGGTGTTCTATCTCGCCGTGGCGGGCCTGGTGGTGCCGTCCATCCTGGTCAGCCTCGGCATCGGCCTCATGTACGCGGAGCTCGGGCTCGACACGGCGTGGTACAGCTCGGCGTTCGGCGCCCAGCTCACATGGACCCTGCCGTTCGGGCTCCTGATCATGTTCGCCGTGTTCAGCCGGTTCAACCCGGCCTACGAGGAGGCGGCGCGGGATCTCGGCGCCACGCCCTGGCAGGCGCTGCGGCACGTGGTGTTTCCCATCATCGCCCCGAGCCTGCTCGGCATCGCCCTGTTCGGCTTCACGCTCTCCTATGACGAGTTCGCGCGCACCCTTCTGACCGCCGGCTCAGAAAACACCCTGCCGCTCGAGATCTACGCGATGACCACCAACATCACGACGCCGGTCTTGTATGCGCTCGGGACGCTGACGACCGCGTTCTCGTTCATCGTCATCGCAAGCTGCCTGGCCGCCGTCGTCCTGATCCAGCGCCGCCGGTCGGCGCAGCGCCGCGGCTGACGACGTGCGGCTCCTCGTCGTCAACCCCAACACCACCGCGGCGATGACCGCGCGCATCGCGGCATCAGCCCGGGGCGCCGCAGCGCCGACCACGGACATCGAAGCCGTCACGTCCGCAATGGGCCCGGCGAGTATCGAGGGCTATTACGACGAGGCGTTCGCGGTGCCCGGTCTCATCAAGGCGATCTGCGACGGCGAGGCGGGCGGCGCCGACGGTGCGGTCATCGCGTGCTTCGACGATACGGGCCTCGACGCCGTGCGCAGCGCCGTGGCCATCCCGGTGGTCGGGCTATGCGAAGCTGCCGTCCATCTCGCAGCCCTGCTCGCGCATCGCTTCGCCATCGTCACCACCCTCTCCCGCTCGATTGCCCCGCTCGAGACCCTGGCCGCCCGCTACGGGGCCGCAGGCCGCTGCACGGTGCGCGCCGCCGAGGTTCCGGTTCTGGCGCTCGAGGAAAGCCCTGCTGCCGCCGCGGCCAAGATCGAGGCCGAGGTCGCCCGCGCGCTCGCGGCCGACCGTGCCGAGGCGATCATCCTCGGCTGCGCCGGAATGACCGATCTGGCAGCCGCGCTCTCGCGCAAGTTCGGCGTGCCGGTCGTCGACGGCGTGGTGGCGGCGGTGAAGCTCGTCGAGGCGTTGGCCGGCCTCGGCCTGCGCACGAGCAAGAGGGGCGCCTACGCACGGCCGCTTCCGAAATCGTATAGTGGTGTCCTCGCACCCTTTGCCCCCAAGGCCGGCTGATGCCCCTCCCCTCGCACGGACGCTACGATTACGTGCCGATCACGCGCCGGCCGGACTTCACCTGGCCGGGCGGCAAGCGGCTGGCGGTTTACGTGGCGGTCAACCTCGAGCATTTCGCGTTCGGCGAAGGGCTGGGGGCGGCCCTCGCCCCCGGCGGGCCGCAGCCCGACGTGCTGAACTATGCCTGGCGCGACTACGGCAACCGGGTCGGCGCGTGGCGCATGCTGGAGATGCTCGACGAGCTCACCCTGCCGTCCTGTGCCATCGCGAACGCGGCGATGTTCGAGTACGCGCCGGAACTGCCTAAGGCGTTCGCGGCACGGGGCGACGAGATCGTGGCGCACGGGCGCAGCAACAGCGAGCGCCAGGGCGATCTCGATCCGGCGGCAGAAGCAAAGCTGATCGCCGACTCAACCGAGACCCTGACCCGCCATGCCGGCACGCCGCCGCGCGGCTGGCTCGGCCCGTGGATCTCGCAAAGCCGAGTGACACCCGACCTCCTCCAGGAGGCCGGCTATGCCTATCTGCTCGACTGGTGCCACGACGACCAGCCCACCTGGTTCCGCACCCGCCGCGGCCGCATCTTGAGCGTGCCCTACCCGCAGGAGCTGAACGATATCCCGGCGATCGTGGCCCGGCAGATGGACGCACCCGCCTTCGCCGACATGATCGTCGATCAGTTCCAAGAGATGCAGCGCCAGTCGCGCGGGCAATCGCTGGTGATGGGCATCGCCCTTCACCCCTACATCGTCGGCCAGCCGCACCGCCTGGCTCACCTGCGGCGGGCGCTGAGCGAGATCGCGTCGAACCGGGAGCGCCTGTGGCTGACCACGCCCGGCGCGATCGCCGCGGCGTTTGCCGCACTGCCTCAGTAGAACAGCGCCGCGTAGACGACGTAGATCCAGCTCAGGATCCCGTCGATGATCGCCCACAGGATCGAGCTGTTGTGCGAATAGGAAATGGCGATCGCCAGGGCCGAGCCGAAGCTGGCGCCGTACTTGGCACCTTCGACCCGGATGCTATAGGCGCCGTTCATGCCGACCTCCTGGGTGGGGTCCGAGTTGGGGTCTGAGTGGGCCTAGCATAGCACCGCGCCGGATTGCGTCGTTGCGCCCGCAATGACATGAATCGGGCCCTCCACCACCCACGGAAACACGCCCATGTCTTCGCGTCCCACGCCGCCGTTCCGCGCCGATCATGTCGGCAGCCTCTTGCGCCCGCCCCATCTCCTGGCCGCGCGCGAGCGCCGCCGCCGCGGCGAGATCTCGCCGGAGGAGCTACGCCCGCTGGAGGATGCGGCGATCCGCGAGGCGGTGAAGCTACAGGAGGATCTCGGCCTCAAGGCGGTGACCGACGGCGAGTTCCGCCGCACCTTGTGGAACGTCGATTTCCTGTCGTCGTTCGCCAACGTGGCCGTGGTTCCCGGCAAGATCAAGGTCAAGTTCCACACCGCCGAGGGCGATATCGAGCGTTCGCCCTCGACCATGGCGGTGACCGGCAAGCTCAGCCGGCCGCGGCCGATCTTCGTGGACCACTTCAAGTTCGTGAAATCGGTGACCAAGGTCGCGGCGAAGCAGACCATCCCCTCGCCCGCCATCCTGCATTTCCGCGGCGGGCGCGAGGGCATCGACGCCAAGGCCTATCCCGACATGGCCGGGTTCTACGCCGACCTCGCGCGCGTCTACAACGAGGAGATCATGGATCTCGCGGCGGCCGGGTGCCGCTACCTGCAGATCGACGAGACGAACTTCGCCTATCTCTGCGATCCCACGTTGCGCGAGGAGGTGAAGAAGATCGGCGAGGACCCGCAGGCCCTGCCGCGCACCTATGCGAAGCTGATCAACGGCGCCATCGCCGGGCGACCGGCCGACATGGCAGTTTGCATCCACATCTGCCGGGGCAATTTCGAGGGGGCGTGGCTGGCCGAGGGCGGCTACGATCCCGTGGCCGAGGTACTGTTCAACGAGATCGACGTGAACGGCTACTTCCTCGAGTACGACAGCCCGCGCGCCGGCAGCTTCGAGCCGCTGCGCTTCCTGCCCAAGGGCAAGATCGCGGTCCTGGGGCTCGTCACCACCAAGAGCGGCGCCCTGGAATCGAAGGACGATCTCAAGCGCCGCATCGACGAGGCCGCCCGCTACGTGCCGCTCGACCAGCTCGCCCTTTCGCCGCAATGCGGCTTCGCCAGCGGCGAAAAGGGCAACAAGCTCTCCGTCGAGGAAGAGACGAAGAAGCTCAGACTGGTCGTGGAGACGGCGCGAGAGGTGTGGGGCGGGGTCTGAACCGGCGCGGCACGCGCATTCTTTTCGTCATGCCCGGTCGTTCCGGGCGCCCATACCTGACGCGCGCGCTCAACGAGCGGCGCCGCGGCAGGGCTGGACTGCCGGCGGGCGCCGGCCATGACGGGGAAAGAATGTACATGAGGAGCAGCCGCTCGTTTGCGGCTAGCGGTTGCCGCGGGCGAGGGCGCCCAGGGTCTCTTCGGCCGAAACCGTCGTGGTTCGCTCGGGCGCCATCCATTGCGCAAAGCCGACGGCCTCTGCGCCGATGACGAAGACCAGCATGAGTACGGCAATGAGTCGGTTCATGGGAGAATCTCGCGCTAAGGCGACAGCACGCGAACCCTAGGCGTGACTCGTAAAGAATCAGTTGAAGCAGCCGCGGTCGAGTACCGCGGCCGCGATTTTTTTTCGGAAGTTTTTTTCGAAAGTTCTCGGCGAGAGAAAAATTCTCTAGGAGAGACAGCCGCGCAGGAACGTCGAGCGCTGCGTGGCCGCCTGCATCAGCATACCCGTGTCACCGCCGGACAGAATGAGGCGCATGCCAAGCGCGATATAGCGGCGCATGAGGTCTTCGTTGTAGACGCCGCCCATTCCGGGGAATTTTCCGTGTTTTTTACACGCACTGATCACGCTTTCGTACGCGGCAACGATGCGCGGATTCGCGAAATCGCCGGGGAGGCCCATCTCCATCGCGAGATCGTTGGTGCCGATCAGGAGCGCATCGACCCCGGGCACCGCCGCGATGGCATCGGCGTTGGCCACGGCGGCCGGGGTTTCGACCATCACCACCACGAGGGTGGCCGCGTTCGCAGCCGTGGTCAGCTCGCCCACCTTGAGCGGCCGGAAATCGAACTGCGCCGACGTGCCGGCGACCGAGCGGTGACCGACCGGCGGATATTTGAGGTGCGATACCACCGCGCGCGCGGTCTCGGGCGTATCGACGTGTGGCACGACGATGCCCAGTGCTCCGCCGTCGAGCATGCGCGTGGCCATCGAGTACTGGCCCTCGGGCACCCGGACCAGGGGGGCTATGCCGGCATCGAGGGCGGCGACCGCCATCTGCGCCGCCGTGTCCAGGGAAAGCGTGCCGTGCTCGAGGTCGATGAAAAGCCAGTCGTAGCCGCAAGTCTTCAGAATTTTGGCGATTTCGACCCCGCGCGAATAGCGGATTCCCAGGCCCAGCGACAGTTCGCCGCGCTCAAGCCGCTCGCGGGCAACATTGTGAAGCTCGGTCATGAAATTCCCCCTGGAGTGGTGCGGCGACACATAGCAGAAATGGGCCCCACCCTCACCTTTCGTCGACGGACTGGACGAAACCTCTGAAACCGTTTACAAAAGTACGCCCTTCGGGGGGTGGCGCCGGCCGAATCGGAGCCGGGCCGACGGCAATTGGAGCACGGGGGTCCTTCAGTATGGCGAGACAGTGGCGTGGGTCGGTCGCAGCGATGCTGGCGGCCGCGGCGGTGGTTCTCGCGGGCGCATATCCGGCCCGTGCCGCCGACGGCATCATCGATCAGCTCAAGTTTGGCGTGCTCGACCATGACGCCACGATCGGCGGCCATCACAAGGAGCCGGGCGCGGACATCAATGGCGAGCTGCAGTTTTCCTCGCCCTCGATCCTGAGCTTCATCTGGTCGCCGCGCCCCACCATCGGGACCGACATCAACACCGACGGGAAGACGTCCCAATTCTATGGCGGCCTCACGTGGACGATCCTGAACTTCAAGGACGTCTTCAAGACGGACGACGCCATATTCCTCGACGGCCAGCTCGGCGGCGCGGTGCACGACGGGCACCTCCACGGCGGCAGCTCGAACGACAAGCAGCTCGGCTCGCGCGTCCTGTTCCGTGAAAGCATCGATATCGGCTACCAGTTCGTAAAACGGCAAAGCGTGTCGCTGTTCCTCGACCACATCTCGGACGCCGGCCTGACCAGCCAAAACCAGGGCATCACCAATATCGGCGTGCGCTACGGCTACGGGTTCTGAGATTGGGTTTTTGGTTGGGCTTCTGGGCCCGCCGCCCTGTCCCTACTAACGTACCGCCTGAATTCCGTCGCCTCGCCGGCCCGGACGGACTAATATCCGTCCCATAAGCGCCGGCATGGTTAAGGCCCACTCCTAACTAATGCTGCGTGCGGCGGGGGCCAATTACGGGGGACGGGACTGCGACGATGACCTGTCGTGCACTCCGTCTGTTGATTGCGGGATCGATCGGGATCTGGCTCGCCGGGGGCGCTGCCAGCGCGGGTGAGCTCACGCCCGGTCAGTTCCACTTCCAGACTATCGCCATCCCGAAGCGGATCGATCTGGCCGCCAAGCCGGCCGACGTGACCGGTCCGCAGCCTGCGGAGGCCTCCCCGTCCGCTCCCATTTCGCTGCGCGTCCCGCTCTCGCCGCTGAGCGGGCTGTCCCTCAACAGCCTCTCGGCCAGCGCGCCGGCGGCGGCCGCCCGCACCGGCGATGATTCGACGCCGTCTCTGACGCAGCAGAACGGGAACATCCGCTACAGCGTCATTCCCGATGCCGGCTTCACGCCGTTCGTGGGCATCGGCGCCGGCCGCGCGACCGGCCTCCTGACCGACGGGCTCTCGCACCCGGCCCCGTACGACACCAGCGACAGCCTGCACTCCTATCAGGGTGTCGCAGGGTTCGCCTACCGGCTCGACAAGGACACGAGCCTCGACTTCGACTACCGGATGTCGAGCACGCAGCGGCCGAACGTGCCCATGCTCGACAACGCCAACATCGCCGATCAGGGCCGGGACCACGCCGCCATCCTGTCCTTGCACTACACCCTCGATCCGGTGCTGCGGCGTCCGCCCGACTGACCTCTCGCCCGTCCGGCATTGTATAAGGGCCGGATGACGGCTTCCGCCCCTACCGCTGCCGCAGACGCTGCCGAACCGCAGATGTTCGGCCATCCGCGCGGCCTCGTCTTCCTGTTCACGACCGAGATGTGGGAGCGCTTCTCCTATTACGGGATGCGCGCCCTCCTCGTACTGTACATGGTGAAGTACCTGCTCCAGCCCGGCGCGGTCGACGGCGTGGTCGGCCTTGTGACCTTGAAGCAGGGCCTCGAGGCGGTCTTCGGGCCGCTCGACGTCCAGCCTCTGGCCTCGCAGATCTACGGGCTCTACACGGCGCTCGTCTACCTGACGCCGATCCTGGGCGGGCTCCTCGCCGACCGCGTGCTGGGCCAGCGCCGCACCGTCATCATCGGCGCCGCTTTGATGGCCGCGGGGCACTTCCTGATGGCAACGCAATCAATGTTCCTCCTGGCCCTGCTGCTGCTGATCCTCGGCAACGGCGCCTTCAAGCCCAACATCTCCACCCAGGTCGGCGGGCTCTATGCGCCGGGCGATCCGCGCCGCGACCGCGCCTTCTCGATCTTCTACGTCGGCATCAACCTGGGCGCGTTCTTCTCGCCGCTCGTCTGCGGCACGCTGGGCGAGATGTACGGCTGGCATTACGGCTTCACCGCCGCCGGAATCGGCATGGTCGCGGGCCTCGCGATCTATCTCTCCGCCCTCCACACCTTGCCGCCGGACGAGCTGCAGAAAGCGCGGAGGCGCAAGACGGTGCGCGAGCCGCTGAGCGCAGACGAGCGCCGGGCGATCGCCGGACTCCTGGTCCTGTTCGTGCCCACGATATTGTTCTGGGCCACCTACGAGCAGCAGGGCAACACGATCGCGCTGTGGGCCGACGAGTCCACCGATCGCACGATCGATCTCCTGGTCTGGCAGGGCACGATACCCGTGACGTGGTTCCAGGCGTTCAATCCGTTCATGATCTTCGCCTTCACGCCCTTCGTGATGGCGCTGTGGCGGCGGCAGGCGCAGCGCGGCCGTGAGCCCTCGACCGTGACCAAGATGGCGCTCGGCTGCGCCGGCATCGTCGTCGCCAATCTCATCATGGCGGCGGGGGCGTGGACCGCGGGTGGCGGCAAGGCGAGCTGGCTGTGGCTGTTCGCCTATTTCGTCGTGCTGACATCAGGCGAGCTCTATCTCTCGCCGGTCGGCCTGTCACTGGTCACGAAGCTGGCCCCGGCCAGGCTCGTGTCGATGCTGATGGGCGTGTGGCTCGCCGCGAGCTTTGTCGGCAATTTCCTCGCCGGCTGGCTCGGCAGCTTCTGGAGCGGCATGGAAAAGCAGCAATTCTTCCTGATGATCGCCGCCGTCGCCGGAGTGGCGGCGCTCGCCATGGCTGCCAGCAGCCGGCCCCTCGCCCGCCTGTTAAAGGCATGACAGCCTTGTAATCTTTCGGCGCCTTGAACCCGCTTCGACGGCGGGCCAAGTCTAAGCCGGGCAATTAGGGAGACTCCGATGACCCCGCAAGAGCGCGACCTGATCGAGGGCCTGTTCCAGCGTCTCAAGGCGGCCGACACGCCGCAGAAGGACCGCGAGGCCGAGGATCTCATCAACAAGCGCACCGTCGAAATTCCGGCGACGCCATACCTGCTCGTCCAAACGGCGCTGGTGCAGGAGCACGCGCTCGCTGCCGCGCAGCAGCGGATTTCGCAGCTCGAAAAAGAGGTGGAGTCGGCCAAGACGCAGACCCCGGCGGGTGGCGGCAGCACGAGCTTCCTCGGCGGGCTGCTCGGCGGGGGCCGCTGGAACCAGGGAGGCGCGGCACCAGCGGCGGGTGCGACGGCGCCGGCACGCAGTTCGGTCCCGATCACCGCACCGGCCGGAGCGCCGGCCCCGTCCTACGCCGCGGCCGCACCGGCCGGCGGCGGCTTCCTCCAGTCCGCACTGACCACAGCCGCGGGTGTGGCGGGCGGTGCCTTGCTGTTCGACGGCATCTCGAGCCTTCTCTTCCACCACCAGGGCCCGTTCAGCCCGTATGCCGGCGCCGGGTTCGGCGGCAGCCCGTGGGGTGCTGGCGGCGGCAATGTCTATGAGACCGTCGTCAACAATTACGGGACCCAGCCGCCGGACCAGAACGCGATCGATACGTCGGCCAACGATCCGGGCTACGACCCGAACGCGGATGACTCCGACATCCGCGACGCCAGCTACGATCCGTCGGACTCCGACCCGGGTGATTTCGACGACGGCTCGGGCGGCGATTTCGGCGGCGGCAGCGACGACACGTCGGTTTAGGACCTTACGTCGCTTACGTCGCTCGCGGCGACGGCATCCGTCAGATCAGCGCCGGATAGGAGCCGCCGTCGAGGTGCAGGTTCTGGCCTGAGATGTACCCGCCGAACGCGCTGCACAGGAACGCGCACGCGGCCCCGAACTCGCGCGGATCGCCGAGGCGCCGTGCTGCGATCGACTCCACCTGGCGCTTGCGCGCCTCCTCGTACGAGATGTTCTCGCGCTTGACCGCGGCCTTCGCCATCTGCACCTGGCGGTCGGTGTCGAAGCGCTCGGGCAGCAGGTTGTTGATCGTCACGTTGTCGCGGGCGACGTCGAGCGACAGGCCCTTCAGGACCGCGGTCAGCCCGGCGCGCGCGCCCGACGACAGGCCCATATAGGGGCGCGGCGTCGTCACCATCGCCGAAGTGATGTTGACGATGCGGCCGAAGCGGCGCTCGCGCATCTTCGGCAGCACGGCATGGATGAGGAGAAGCGGCGCCACCATGTTCGCCTCCACCGCCGCCAGCCAGTCGCTCTTGGCGATCTCCTGGAACGGGCGCGGGGGCGGACCGGCATTGTTGTTGACCAGGATGTCGGGATCGGGACACGCGGCGAGCAGTGCCGCCCGCCCGGCGTCGGTCGTCACATCGCCCACGACCGGCGTGACCTTGCCCTTCGCGACCTTGCGGATCTCGGCCACGGCTTCGTCGAGCCGGCCCTGGTCGCGCCCGTTCACGATGACGTTGACCCCCTCGGCGGCGAGCGCCTCGGCGCACGCGCGGCCCAGGCCGCTGCGCGAGGCGCACACGATGGCCGTGCGGCCGGCGATTCCCAAATCCATGCGGCGTGCTCCCCTAGGTGCTCTTCCAGTCGTCGTTCTTGATGTTCAAGGCGTGGACCTGCTCGGCGTCCTTGAAGTCCTCGTCGGTCTTGAGCCCGGCGGAATGGATGCCGACGATCGCACAGGCGTCGTCCATCTGGTTGGTGTCGCCAGTGACTCCGACCGCGCCGATCACCTCGCCCGACGGATCGCGGATGAGCTGCGCGCCGCCTTCGAGGAAGATCGGACCGTCGGCGAGGTTGACCACCGAATCCATGAACAGCGGCTTGTCCTTGGCCTTCTGCAGCACCAGGCGCGACGGACGGCCCAGGCTCAGCGAGCCGAACGCCTTCCCATAGGCGATCTCGAAGCGCAGCAGCGAGGAGCCGTCCTGCTTCTGGAACGCCTTCACGCGCCCGCCGGCGTCGAGCACGATGGCGCTCAAGGGCCTGAGGTTGCGCTTTCTCGCTTCGGCGAACGTGCCGTCGATCACGGCGTTCGCCTCCTTGAGACTCAATCCGCGCATTCCATTCTCTCCGTGCGGTTACGCACGAAGAAAGCGCAGCGCCCTGCAGATTACAAGCGCGGAAATACAAGCGGATTAAATGCGCAACCCCGCGCCCGCCGGACAGGCAGGCGGTTAAGAATTGTTCAAACGCGAGTCACGAATTTGTTTCAGGCCGGCTGCGATCATCGTCCCCATCTAGCAAAAGGCCGGCGCGCATCGCCGGCCTTTTCGACTCAACGAGACGAACACCATCTCATGACAGACGATCTCGATCCCAAGCAGGCGGCGAGCATGTTGGTGCAGCAGCACGGGGACAAGGCGGCGCAATATGCCGCACAGTGGGCCGCCGCCCTGCTCGAGGCCGGCAACCGCGAGGCGGCCCGGCGATTTGCGCGCATCCACGATGCGATCCGGACGATGTCGCAAGTTTTGCCGGAAGGCCGGCCGCCACC
>Ga0335071_10005110_pt1 | contig 13669 bp, 7 predicted proteins | sample Lox_Sample_15_FD_206724 | JGI IMG/M metagenome (GOLD analysis project Ga0335071, IMG submission 206724) | Soil microbial communities from Loxahatchee National Wildlife Refuge, Florida, United States - Lox_Sample_1.5 | ecosystem: Environmental > Terrestrial > Soil > Wetlands | place: USA: Florida... | reverse complement strand
TGAGCGGTGGGTGGTGCCACACTTCGAGAAGATGTGCTACGACAACTCGGAATTGCTGAAGAATTATGTGCATGCGTACCAGGCGACCGGCGAAGAGCTTTTTGCCGACGTGGCGCGCGACATCATTCGCTGGATGGATGAGTGGCTAAGTGATCGCAAGCGGGGCGGGTTTTATGCGTCGCAGGATGCCGACATCAACATGGACGATGATGGCGACTACTTCACCTGGACGCTGGAAGAAACGCGCGCCGTGTTGAGCCAGGAAGAAGCGCAGGTGGCTGCGCTGCACTATGACATCAACGAAATTGGGGAGATGCATCACAATCCCGCAAAGAATGTGTTGTACGTGCGCGCTTCAGTGGAGGAGATTGGAATGCGGCTGAACTTGGATGTGGCGCGGGTGCGCGAACTGCTGGAGTCGGCGAAGGAGAAGATGTATGCGGCTCGGCTGCAGCGTCCGACGCCGTATGTGGACAAGACGGTGTATGTGGGATGGAACAGCCTGTGCGTGTCGGCGTATCTGGAAGCGGCGAAGGTGCTGGGGCTGGCGGAGGCAAAGAAGTTCGCTCTACGGTCTCTGGATCGCGTGTTGAGTGAGTCTTGGAAAAATCCAAAATCAACGGCCACGGAGTTGAGTACCCGTCCCACACTTTTGCATGTGGTCGCTTATTCGGATCCTCAGGCGGAGCATCGGGAAGTGGCCGGACTTCTCGATGACTATTCATTTACCGCGCTGGCTTGCCTGGATGCATACGAGGCGACTTCGGATTTGACCTACTTCAAGTCTGCGCGAGCGATTGCGGACGAGATGATTGCGCGCTTCTACGATGCGACCTCGGGAGGATTCTTTGATAGCGAACCGGGAGCCAGTTTGGGGGTTTTGGCGACGCCGCGCAAGCCGTTGCAGGATTCGCCGACGCCGGCCGGAAATCCGATGGCCGCGATTGCGTTGATGCGATTGCATCACTACACAGGCGAGGCGAGGTATAGCGACAAGGCGGAAGAGACGCTGGAGACGTTTGCGGGGATCGCGGAGCAGTTTGGGATCTTCGCAGCGACCTACGGCATTGCGGTGCTGCATTTCCTGGAGAGTCCGGTGCAGGTGGTGGTGATTGGAGATGGTGAGCGCGCGGAGGAGTTGCATGCGGCCGCGGTTGAGTCTTTCGCATTCACTAAAACTGTTCTAAGGCTGACTCGGAACGAGGTGGTCGCGGAGAACCTTCCGCCAGTGTTGGCGGAAACCGTTCCACATCTTCCGGGATTGCAGGACGCAGAGGCGTTTGCGGTCGTGTGTTCGGGGAGCACGTGCCAGGCGCCGGTGCACGATGCGAAGTCACTCATTGCGCAGTTGGAAATGACGGCAGCCGCTTAAAGATTACCGCAAAGGGCGAAGAAAACAACGCGAAGGACGCGAAGAGAAGCGCACAGGCTAGCGCGAAACACATCCTCAAAAAGAATGGGCTGGCGAGGTTAGTATGAGTCCTCGTCCAGCCCGAAAATAGCGAGCCCGAAGGGTTCGGCCCAAGTGACGACTAGGTTACTTTAGTGACCTTGATGTTACCGTCTGCCTCGGTTTTACTGAGGAGGCAGGTTGTTAGAGCAGTTTGGTTGTTTGGGTGGGCACAGTAGAATCGGGCCTCCGTCCGGGGCGGCAACCTTTGGGACGGCGGCGAGAACATATGTGCCCACTAGACCTACGATCAGGACAGCTGCCCTGACAGCACGTTTCATGGGTTCGTCTCCTAGATCCGCATAAGAGATTCCCTGGGGGGAAGCTTAGTGCGGACCCGAATTATACGGTACACGTCAAGTCCCGTCTGCAAATATTTTCACCCCCGTTCGTTTTGCCCAATTCTCCCCCTACCTGAAGATTCCTCGAGAGGCAACTTCTCTCTCATTTTCATAGTTTTACGCTGTATAAATAAAGCCCCGTGCGAGGACGCTATTGTCTGCAGAACCGCAGCTGGGGAATACGAAAGGAATTTACAGAATCCGAACAACCGCGGAAACACCTAGAGCGAAGACTGTAGAAGAGGCTTGGAGACAGACCCTAGAATCGTCCAAAAGTTGACGACGTGGGCGGAATGTTCCAGGAAGACTCGCTGACTGCTCTTTTTTCGCGGAGGACCGGGATGTCGGGCTGGGTGCGAGAGAGCGCCCGATCGACCATGCCCTCGAACATGGGGATCAGGGAGTCCGCCGCGCCGGGATGATGAATATCGGACAGCGTTTGCTCCCAGCGTTGCGTGCGCAGCAGAGTTGCGGTATCGTCCCGGGCCGTCGCTTTGGCGGCGCAATAGCTCAACCACGCAATCAGGCTAATGTTGTAGGCCGTCATGTTAATAATGCTCACCCAGGGATTGCCCAGATGCTTCCCTACCCATGAGGCCACCAAGGCCAGTTCGACGATAGCAAAACTGCCGAAGCCGAGGGCGATGCCGAAGCTGTGCTGCCGGCGCGTGACGCCGAGGTAATGAGCGAAGAACAGCAGGAACAGAATCATTCCGACCTGGATCATGCGCACGCAGCGTTGCGCGGTAATGATGGCCTGCATGAGCGGACCAAAGTCGGTGGTGTTGGCAGAAACCGCAACCACCCCCGCGACCAGAAGCATGACCAGTCCGGCCCATTTGAATAGCACGGTACCCAAATCGCGAAGAGTGTGAAAGGGCTTAAAAACGTCGACAAAGACTTCGTGAATGACACCAAAGCCGAAAGCGACGCTGATGCCGGTGCATCCCCAGAAAATGTAGAAACAGGCATACGAAGCGCGGGCGTAGGCCGGATAAGCGACGGCGAAGGTAATGATCTGCGTCAGAATGTAGGCAAAGAAGAAGCGGAATTTGCGTTGCAAGCCGCGCCAGATCATGACCGCGGCAATGGCGGACTGCAGGACCGGGTGCGCAAACCAGAGCGCGTAGTAAACGATGTTGATTTTCTGGTTCATCGGCAACGCCACCTAGGTCGAACGTCGACTGCTCCGCATACCCGCCTGCGAAAACGGATGGAAAGGCTTTAGTAAAACTACGTTAGCGTTTCGCAAACCGTTGTTCAATGCACTGAAGTAATCGTGAGTAACGTTACGGTCAGACGTACCGGGCGGGCAAGTTACTTTGGTACTCGGACGTCGGGCGGCTCGGATAGAGCGTCGCCTGCGCTACGATCCGGAGAGAATCGTGGGGGCGAAACACTTGGGGCAGGATATTCCCTTGGCAGGACCCGCCGGGGACGCTGTGGCAATCTAGGCGTCGGGCATGGAGTGGATGTAGGCGCGCATCATGCGGACCTCGTCGTCTTTCTCGTCAAGGTCGTGGAGCAGAATGTCGCGCAGCGACACCATGCCGATGAGGTGTCCTTCATGGCAGACGGGCAGGTGGCGGAAGCTGTGGCGGCGCATCAACGCCATGCAGTTTCCCAGATCCTCATTCATGTTAATGGTGAGGGGATCGTCGGTCATGACCTCGGCCATGCAGGTGCAGCGCGGGTCGCGGCCTTCGGCGACGACGCGGCGCATGAGGTCTCGCTCGGAAAAGATTCCAACGAGCCTGCCACTGTGAACCACGGGAACCGCGCCAATATTGCGCTCGACCATGGCTTGCACGGCTTGCAGGACGGTGTGGCCGAGTTCGGCCTGGTACGTATCCTGATTCTTGATCAGGTCGCAGATCCGCATTTGATACCTCCCGGCGTACAGAGTTCCGAGCTGTCCAAAAGCATCTACCGGGGCGTGAGTATATGCCGAATAGGAGATGTTAGGAAAGGAAAATAGGTTGGGAACAAGGAAAATTTGTTCCCAAGTCGGAACTACCGTACCCCGGGCGCCTCTGTGTCCAGTTTGATCAAGATGGTACCGCTCCATTTCCATCACAGATTCTCGCTGTCGTTATAAAATTCTCGTTCTTCCCCATAGCTGATCGCTCGTCTCAGGAGGAATGGAGTGAACAATCTGGCTCGTACTTTGCGACGGCAAATGGTTATCCTAGCCGTCCTGGTCTCAGTAGCCGCTGCCCAGCAGATGTCGAATGTGGAGCGCAACCGTGATCTGGACATGCTGAAGGTCATCGCCAACGACATTAAGAAGCATTACTACGATACGAAGTTTCATGGGGTGGATTTCGATGCGAACGTAGCCACAGCAAAGCAGCAAATTGAGAAATCGACCTCCAACAACATGGCCATGTCTCACATCGCGGCCTTACTGGACACTTTGAAGGATTCGCACACGTTCTTCCTTCCTCCGCAACACTCCTATCGCCATGACTATGGAATCCGTTACAAGATCATCGGAAACCAGTGTTTCGTGACTCACGTACGTCCCGGAAGCGATGCGGAAATAAAAGGGGTGAAACCGGGCGACGAGATACTGACCCTGAATGGTTTCGATGTAAACCGCGACGACTTATGGAAGATTCAGTACGTATTCTCGGCATTGCGTCCCCAGGCCTCCATGCAGCTATCCCTGCGTGATCCTGCGGGGACGCAGCGGGAAGTTACGATCCAGGCAAAGGTGAGGGACGAAAAACGTATCCGCGACCTTACCGGTGAGAACGGAGGTGGTGACATTTTCGACCTCTACCGCCAGGAAGAGACGCAGGATCATCTCGACCGGCTGCGATATGCCGAGTATGGGGACGAATTGCTGATTCTGAAGCTACCGGAATTCCGCTATCTTTCCCCGACCGAGGTCGAGGGACTTTTGGGCAAGGCCCGCAAGCATAAGAGTCTGATCATCGATTTGCGCGGCAATCCAGGAGGTCTGGTCGTCACACTGAAATACTTGGTCGGCGGAATGTTTGATAAGGAGATCAAGATCGCCGATCGGGTGGGGCGGAAAGAGGCCAAGCCCGAAGTGGCGAAGCCCTTGCCCAATCCCTTTACCGGAAAGCTTGTCGTGCTTGTGGATTCGGAATCTGCGTCTGCCTCAGAGCTTTTCGCCCGTGTCATCCAGTTGGAAAAGCGAGGCGTTGTGATGGGCGATAAGACGGCCGGGGCCGTGATGGAAGCGAAAGACTACAACGAACAAGCAGGCACGGATACGGTCATTTTCTACGGCGCTTCCATCACCGAATGGGACTTGATCATGAAAGACGGAAAGAGCCTGGAGAAAGTCGGAGTCACCCCCGACGAATTATTGCTGCCCAGCCCTCGCGCCACCGCAAGCGGCCGCGACCCGGTTCTGGCGCGTGCCGCCGAGGAACTCGGGGTGAAAATCAGTTCTGAGGACGCGGGGAAGGTGTTTCCCTTCGAGTGGCCACTGGAATGAGCTGCTAGTGCGCGTCTGACACAAAGACGAAATAGGAGGAGTTCCACAAGGCGGTGGGCAGGCTTCCCCGGGTACGGGCGGTGACGACGATGTTGTATTCGCCGGAGTTCGCGAGATTGAGTTCCTTGAGCGGGTCGGCAGACGCGATTCCCTTCTCTACCTTGCGGTCAGTGGGCTCGACCACGGCCAGCCATGCCAGGAATTCGTTCAAATCGAAGCTGCGGGGCTTGCCAGGCAGCGCGAAGCATACTTCAGCGGCTTGCTCCGAGAAATGCCACGCAAGCGATGCGGCGAGGTTGACCGCGTTTTCGTAGGCCGCATCCGGGATAAGGCCAGGTTCCGGATTGTCAAAGACGATGCAGAGTTTGCGTTCGTCTTCGCGGGCGAACTCGCGTACCTTCAGGGAGCCGGATTTCGCCGTCGCTTTCCAGTCGACGTGCCGTGCGGAGTCCTCGGGCATGTATTCGCGAATGAGGTAAAGGTCAGAGCCGCGTCCGCGAATATAGCTTTCCCACTCCCCGCGCACCAGCGGGAGAATTTCAAAGAGTTCGTCGGTGGGTTCGATCGGGGGATAAACCAGGATTTCCCGCGATAGCGACACATGCCGCGTTTTGGTGAGGAACGCGAATGGGAAGCGCGTGGCGAGTCCGAAACTGTCTTCACTGTACCGGCCGCGATGTTGAAATTTGAGTTCGAGATCGGCGGAGAGTTCGGACTTGGGCGGAAGGAACGGAAAGTAAGCCATCCCTTCGAAGATACCCGGCGGCGGGGCCACAACCGGGACGCGTCGCAGACGGCGATCGGGCAGGCGTAGCCACTGTTCCTCTCTGGGACGATTGAAGGGAAAAGCGAATTCTGTCGTTTCCCAGCGCCATTGTTTGGCAGCCACTTTCTTTTTTCGGCGGGTCGACACCACGCGCACGGAGAAGGATGGAAAGTAGCGACGCGGGTTGTGAAGGACGATTCGCCCCATCACCGGGCGACCGGCGAAGACGTGCTCGGGAAGGTGGACATCGAGTTCGAGATAGCGCAGCACCCAGGCCGAGGCGAGACCGGAAACGAGGATGGCCGCGAGCATGGCCGCCACGATGATATAGAGCAGATTATTGCCGGTATTCAGCGCGGCGATGCCGATGACGAGGGTGACCAGCACGTAGACGATGCCGGCGCGGGTGACATCGTAGTCGAAGGATTCGCGGAGGCGCTCGACCGCCACCCGGCGCGCAAGATATGGGACTGTAATCAATCCGACCAGCGTGGCCAGCAGCAATGAGAGCGAGGCCAGAACGATCGTTCCCCAAACGTTGCCGGCGTCTCGAGAGATGGTAGAGAACAAGGCCGCGCCGAAGGCCAGTCCCAGGCCGACGAGAGCGAAGAGGAATTTCATCCAGACTTCGGCGGAGGCGGATTGCAGCCAACCGGCGATACGACCGGCTGCTGACGGACTTGCTTTCAACGGATTGGCGAAGGCAGAAGCCACTATTCGGAGCCTAGCATCTGCCCGCTAGAACGGACAATCAGGAACGCCTTGCAGGGGAAGCGTTCGTAACTGGTCTAACGGGACGTGGCTCAGGCTCCCCACATCTCGCAAAGTCGGCGAGATGTGGGGCATCCCCGGGTTATGTAGCAGGGTATATAAGCAGAGCAAATACTACGGAGTGAGTTCCCAGATGGCGCCATTCTTCGCGGTTCCGAGTCCGCCCTCGGCCGTTCCGAAGAGATTGCCCTGGCTGTCGACTAATACAGCCCCCGACGGATCGGCGGGCATGTTCGAGCCCTGGAACGTCGCGATGGTCGAGAGGCCGTACGTTCCGGAGGTCATCGACAGCTGAAACACCGATGTATCGGTGCTGCCGTAAATATTTCCCGCAGAGTCCATAAAGATGCCATCGAGCGGAGACGGAGCGTTTTGCGGGAAGGAAACGATAGTTTGCTCTTGGTATCCATTTGAGGAGGGAGTCAATTCAAATACTGTCGCATTGGGCGACATGGCCGCTACCAGCACGTTGCCCGCAGCATCGACTCCTACCGGACCCTGAGGAAGATATCCCAGAATAGGATTGGCTGAGAGGCGGTAGATGACTCCTCCGACCCAGCCGAACTTGCCTTTGCTCAGCTTATAAACGGTGCCACGCTGTGCGTTGCCTCCGAAGTTGGTGGCTCCGTAAATATCTCCGGCTGCGGTCAAGGTCAGTCCCCAGGGAGACATTCCATTGCTTCTGCCCAGGAAATTGTGAATAATTTTCGACTTCCACTGACCCGAGGCCGTCGGGCTAAGCTCCCACACCACGCCGCATCCGTTGCCATAACAACCCTGAGTACCAGTTCCACCCCAGAGAGCCGTCCCATAAAGATTGCCGGCACCGTCAATCGCAATATTGGTGAACGGGAGTGCTCCATCGGCAGTACCACCCTGAAAATCGTAGATGATTTTTTCGGACCATCCGCTCGCGCCGTGCGACAACTCGAATACCGTGCCGCAGGAGTTGGCGCCGCACACGCTGATGTCGCTATTCCCTCCCCAGGTCGTAACGCCGAACAGATTGCCTTTTGCGTCGATCGTGAGTCCCCAGGGATTCATGCCATCACCGTTCGCTCCAGTGAAGGAATAGATGACCTGAAACGTCCAAGCCGAGCCTGAGGGCGACAATTCAAAAACTGTGCCGCAGCCTTCTGGACAGAGATTGCCGATCATGCCGCCGTTCCGGGCGATGCCGTACAGATTGCCGGCCTTGTCGGCGACCAACCTGCCCATGGGATTGGCGCCGTCCGTGCCGCCGGTGAAGACGTAGAGCGTGTTGAGAGTTTGCGCCGCGGCGGTCGATGCCACCACTGCGCTCAGCAGGAAGAGTACCCAGAACAGGGAATTGAGACGTCGCAACATAAATTCTTCACCTTTAGCGAATAGTTTGAACTCACGCAGAAAAACTGGGGAGGTTGGTACTGCGTAGTGGCCGAAATCATAGTGCGATGGCGCGGGCAAGTCAACGCTTTTGCGCCCGCCGCTTGTAGTAAGTCCTTCTCTGGAGAACAAAGACTAGCTCTACTTCATTTCCATGGAATGCCCGTGGGAAGCGGCGGAAGGGGCGAGGGTGAACGTCTTGAGAGGAATCGGGGTAAGTTCGTTCTTACCTTCGACAATGTGGAACGCCTGATCGACGGCGATATGATTGAAGTGCTGGGTAGATTTGGAAACGGGCCAGGTAACCTCGATTTCTTCCACTCCTGTGGCGGGGCCAAGTCCGATGTGTTGGCGGATTGGATTGCCTCCGAAACTGGATCCGTAACCGACGGTGCGGTAGATGCGGCGCTTGTTCTTGCCGTTGAGGGTCGTAACGCAAATGCGCGCGCCGAAGGCGGCACGGTTCGTCTGCACGCCTTCGAGTTGCAGAGTGATCCAGCGATTCTGCGGGTGTCCCGGATTTCGGAACAGCACGCTCGGATAGTTGTCGCCGGGCAGGGCTCCCCCGATAACTTCGAAGACGTCCTCCTGACCGTTGTTGCTGAGGTCGCCAAAAGCGATTCCGTGCCCTTTCTGTAGTTCGCCGAAGCCGCCGGAAGTGGTGATGTCCTGAAAGTTCTTGCCTTCGTTGTTGCGGAACATGCGGTTGGGCAAGAGCGCCTCGTAGGCAGGATCGCCGGTACCGAGGTAAATATCGAGCCAACCATCGTTATCGAGATCGCCGAAACTGGCGCCCATGGGGATGATGGCGCGGTCGAGCCTCATCACCTTGCTCACGTCGGTGAAGGTGCCGTTGTGGTTGTTGTGGTAGAGGCGAGGCGTCTCCGCCTTGTAGAACTTCTTCATCTGGAACGCGGCGATGTCGTCGAATTTGTCGAACCAGTATCCGCCAACGAAGATGTCAGGCCAGCCGTCATTGTCGTAGTCGAAGAAAAACGTGGGAAAGCTCTGGAGGGGCTCGGTAACTCCGGCCTGTTCGGTCACGTCGGTAAACTGCCAGCGATCCGCCTGCGGATTCTTTTTGTCTTTGGGGCCGTCGTTACGAAACAGGATGTTGGGCTGGCTCTTGCGCGAGATGTAAAGATCGGGGCGGCCGTCGTTGTTGAAGTCTCCCCAAGCCACGCCTTTGACGAAGCCCAAATCTGCGATTTTGTTGGCGGCGCCGACTTCGGTGAACGTGCCGTCGTGATTGTTGTGGAAGAGTTGCGAGGGATGGCTTTCTTTTCCCTGTTGCTCGTGGCCGACAAAAAGATCGAGCCAGCCGTCGCCGTCGAAGTCGGCCCAAGCCGCGGTTTGCGTGGGATGCAGCGACATGAGCCCGGCTTCTTCGGTGACGTCGTCGAAGGTGCCGTTGCCGTTGCTGCGCATGAGCGACATCGGATATTTGCCGTGCTCGCCCCACCATCCACCGCGGAGGATCAGCAGGTCGGGATGGCCATCGTTGTTGTAATCGGCGGCCACGATGTTGAGGCCGCCAACTTCGCCGGTCAGGCCTGACTCCTTTGTGCGATCGCTGAAGTATCCATTGCCGTCATTGTGGAAGTAGCGAATCTGGTCGAGCGGGCCGGAGCCGGAGACGATGAGATCGAGCAGCCCGTCGCCATCGAAGTCTTCCATCGCCACGCCCCCGGAGTGGCCATTGGTGAGAATGCTGGCGTTGGCAGCGATGTCTTTGAATAAGCCTATGTCGGCATCGGAGTCAAACGTGTTGGGCGGAATGAGCCATTGCCGCGGAACATCCTGCGGATAGCGCCCGAGTGCCATGTAGGCGATGTTCAGGAGCCAGCGCGATTTGAGGTCTTTGGGATTTTTCTCAAGTGCGGCGGTGAATTCGCGAACCGCGCCTTCGGCACCGCGCGTCATCTTGTGAATGCCTGATCCTTTCAGCGGAAAGATGCAGGACTCCTGGCCGTGCATGGCGATGCAGTTTTCCTGCTCGCCGACGCGCAGGTACGAGATGGCGAGCGCGTCGCGTACTTGCTTGTCGAAATCGGGATCGAGGGGAGTTCCCTTCTCGCGGCTGAGGCTGCGGATTCTTTCCAGTTGCTCGACCGAGCCGGCGCTGTCTCCAGCGCGGAGGAGGCAGTCGGCGATGGCTTTGCGGATTTGAATTTCTTTTTCGTACGGCGGATGGGAGTTGAGCTGGTTCTCGAAGTACTTGGCGCGGACGGCGTCTTTGTTGGGATCGGTCTGCCAGTCTTGCTCATTGAAGATCTTGACCAGCAGAGCGGCCATCTTCTTGGTGCCAGGTGATTGATAGGGCGAAGAATCGGCGGGCGCGTTGCTGCCGGTGGGAATCGCAAAGAGAACGAGCAGCAAGAGAGCGGATAAGCGGAGCATGGTTGGGACGAATCAGTATAAAACCGTCGACGGACTGGATGTGCTCTTGAGGTCCACGAAAGAGGGAGTTCCCTCGCTCCTCCGGAAGAATGGCTCCGTGGCGCTTCTCAATCTGGCGGCAGCGTGCTAGGCTTTCCGGCGAAGTTCTCACAACTCCCAGACACCTCGAAAGGCACTCGCAAGGAGACCCCCCTATGCCTATCACCAAACGTGCAGTGGCAGAGTTTTTTGGAACATTCTGGCTGGTATTCGGCGGTTGTGGAGCGGCCGTGTTGGCCGCGGGCTTTCCCTCCGTTGGAATCGGGTTCGCGGGCGTCGCGCTCGCGTTTGGATTAACCGTGTTGACGATGGCTTACGCCATTGGACATATCTCAGGCTGCCATTTGAATCCGGCGATCACGGTCGGGCTGGTGGTTGGCAAACGCTTCCCTGCGTCGGAAATTTTGCACTACGTGGTCGCACAAGTGCTGGGCGCGATTGCTGCGGCGGGCGTACTGTACGTGATTGCCAGCGGCGTTCCAAGTTTCGATGTGCACGCGGGCTTCGCTTTGAATGGGTACGGCGTGAATTCGCCCGGCGGATATTCCCTGCTAGCGTGTTTCGTCGCCGAGGTGGTGCTGACCGCATTCTTCCTGATCGTCATCATGGGAGCAACAGACGAGCGGGCGCCCAAGGGGTTCGCACCTATTGCCATCGGGCTGTGCCTCACGCTGATTCATTTGGTTTGCATTCCAGTAACGAATACGTCAGTGAATCCGGCACGGAGCACGGGGCCGGCTATTTTCGCGGGCGGCTGGGCGTTGCAGGAACTCTGGCTGTTCTGGGTGGCTCCGCTCATTGGCGGCGCGCTGGGCGGCGGGTTGTACCGGACGCTATTTGGCGGTTCCGACGGGAATTAGGTCTTTGGCGGTCTTAGGTGCCGCCCCTTACTCGCCCAGGTTGGGGCGGCCGTCGTTACCGATATCTAGTACTCGGCCAGTTCCTTCATCGCCAGGAACAGATCATTCGGTTGCGGCAGGATCGCGTCTTCCAGGATCGGCTGGTAGGCGACGAACACATCTTTTGCGGCTACGCGGCGCACGGGGGCGTCGAGTTTGTCGAATAGTTGATCGGCGATCCGGGCTGCGATTTCGGCGCCGTATCCCCAACTGAGCGTGTCTTCGTAAGCCACCAGAACGCGATTCGTCTTGGAGACGGACGCGGCAATCGTGTCCCAATCAAACGGATTGAGCGAGCGCAGGTCGATCAGCTCGACTTTCACACCCTGCTCGCGTTCGAGTTTCTGCGCGGCTTGCAGAGCGCGCGGCACGACTGCGCCGTAAGTGATCACGGTGAGATCCGTGCCCGGGTGCACGACTTTCGCTTTGCCGAATGGAATCATGTAATCCGGCCCGGGATACGCTCCTTTTCCAAACGGCTCGCGATACAGCCGCTTGTGCTCAAGAAAAAGCACCGGGTCGTCGCAGCGGATCGCAGTGCGCAGCAGGCCGGCAGCATCGAGCGCGTTTGACGGGAAAACGACGCGCAGGCCGGGAATATGCGTGAACGTGCTCTCACCGCACTGAGAGTGATAGATGGCGCCGCCGGTGAGGTATCCGCCAATGGCGACGCGAATCACGACCGGACAGGAGAATCCATTGTTCGAGCGCCAGCGGATCACGCTAAGCTCGTCGCGAATCTGCATCATCGCCGGCCAGATGTAGTCAAAGAACTGGATTTCGACCACGGGCTTCAGTCCTCGCGTCGCCATGCCCGTAGCGCGACCAACGATCGCGGCTTCCGCCAAGGGCGCGTTGAAGACGCGATCGTTACCGAACTCGCATTGCAGGCCGAAGGTCAGCTTGAAGACTCCGCCCTTCCCTTTCACCAGCTTGCGCTTCAAATATTCTTCGCGGCTGCAATCGGCAACGTCTTCGCCGAAAATGACGATGCGCTCGTCGCGCTTCATCTCATCGCGCAGCGTGGCGTTGATGAGATCGGCCATGGTTTTTGTGGCCGGTCTCTTGCCATCGGCGTTTGATACGGGCTCCGGGCCAGGCTGCGTGTCGAACCCAGAGCTTTTTGGATCGAGATCGGGCGAGTAAACGAAATCCGTGATCGACTCCGGCACGGGAGGCATGGCTTCGAGAGCCAGATCCACTGCAGTCTGCAGTTCGGCCTCGACTTCTTTCTCCAGCTGGTTGATGCCTTTGTCGTCGAGCACGCCTTCGCGCAGCAGGAACATCTGCGTGCGCGTCACGGGATCACGCTGGGCATCACGCTCGCGCTCGGCATCAGGCCGGTACAGACGCTCGTCGTCAGAAAGCGAATGCGAATACGGCCGAATCACATGCGCGTGCACGAAGGCGGGGCCGTTTCCTTCGCGGCAATACTTGGCTGCCCGCGCGAACGCAGCGTAGGCCGCCACGGGATCGGTGCCGTCCACTTCTTCGAAATGGAAATTGGGGAATCCGGAGACCAGGCGCGAGATGCTTCCCCCCGCGGTCTGTACTTCGACGGGGACAGAAATGGCATAGCCGTTATCTTCAACGCAGAAGATGACGGGAAGCTTGCCCAGGGCCGCGGCGTTCATCGCTTCCCAGAATTCACCTTCGCTCGATGTGCCGTCGCCGAGGGAAACGTAGGTGACTTCATCGCCCTGGAAGCTGACGTTCTTGAACTGGCGGTAATCCACGAAGCTGGATTGCGGAGTTTCGGCGGCCTTGGGATGGCGGGCGTAATAGCGTCCAGCTTCAGCACAACCCACGGCCTGCAGAATCTGCGAACCGGTGGGTGAGGACTGGGTGACGATGTGCAGGGCCGGATAGCTCCAGTGCGAAGGCATCTGGCGTCCGCCGGAACTGGGATCGCAGGCAGCGCCCACGCCTTGCAGGAACATGTCGTAGGGCTTCACGCCCAAACCGAGGCACAGCGCACGGTCGCGATAATAAGGGTAGAACCAGTCGTGTCCGGACTTGAGCGCAAGGGCGGCCGCTACGCCGACGGCTTCATGGCCGGCACCGGACATCTGGAAGAAGATTTTCTGCTGACGCTTGAGCAGGATTTCCCGGTCGTCGATGCGCCGGGACGTATACATATAGCGATACGCCTGGATAAGTTGATCG
>Ga0335071_10005109_pt1 | contig 13671 bp, 12 predicted proteins | sample Lox_Sample_15_FD_206724 | JGI IMG/M metagenome (GOLD analysis project Ga0335071, IMG submission 206724) | Soil microbial communities from Loxahatchee National Wildlife Refuge, Florida, United States - Lox_Sample_1.5 | ecosystem: Environmental > Terrestrial > Soil > Wetlands | place: USA... | reverse complement strand
TTGAGCCCGTCGCGCACGTCGGGGAGCGCGCGGTCGGTGAGGACGCTCATCGCGTAGTCGATGAACGACGAGCGCATCTCGTCTTCGAGCTCGATGGGCTCGATCTTGCCCTCGAGCGTCTGCAGCGCATCAGACATCGAGGAACCTCACCTCCTTCGCGTTCTTCTCGATGAACTCGCGGCGCGGCTCGACCTTGTCGCCCATCAGCATGGTGAACACCTCGTCCGCGGCCTGCGCGTCTTCCATGGAGACGAGCATGAGCGTGCGCGTCATGGGGTTCATGGTCGTCTCCCAGAGCTGGTCCGGGTTCATCTCGCCGAGGCCCTTGAAGCGCTGGAGCTGGATGCCCTCCTTGGTGAGCTCGACGATCTGCACGCGCAGCTCCTCGTAGCTCGAGGCGTCGGCCTTGCGGTTGCCGAGGCGGAGGGTGAAGGGCGGGCGGCCGACGAGCTCGCGGATGCGCTCGTGGACCTTCTTCAGCGCCTGGAACTCGCGGCCGCTGATGGCCGCGAAGGGGATCCGGAGGTTCGCGGCCAGGCCGGTGCGGCGCTCGACGAGGCGGGTGTCTGCGACCTGCTCCTCGTCGTCGACGCTGAGGACATCGATGACGTAGCGCTTGTCGATGTCCTCGCGCAGCGCCTCGAGCAGGCCCTCGAAGCTGGTGATGCCGGCTTCGGCCATGGGGCCGTTCTTGAGCCAGTCGATGAGGTCGCCGCCCCACTGGCTCTTGAGCTTCTTGACCCAACCCTCGTACTCGCCGAACAGCTTGAGGAAGCGCTGGTACTTGGTATCGCTGAAGGTGAAGCCGGTGTCGGTGTTGTCGACGCGGATCTGCTCCAGGCGGCCGCGCAGCAGGATCTCCTCGAGCTGCGCCTCCTTGTGGATGTACTGCTCCTGGTTGCCCTGCTTGAGCCGGTAGAGCGGCGGTTGCGCGATGTACACGTAGCCGGCCTCGACCAGGGGCTTCATGTGCCGGAACAGGAACGTGAGGATCAGCGTGCGGATGTGCGACCCGTCCACGTCGGCGTCGGTCATGATGATGATCTTGTGGTAGCGCGCCTGCTCCACGTCGAACTCGTCGCCGATGCCGGCGCCGATGGCGCTGATCATCGTGAGGATCTCCTGGTTCTGGAGCATCTTGTCGATGCGCGCCTTCTCCACGTTGATGATCTTGCCGCGCAGCGGCAGGATGGCCTGGAACGAGCGGTCGCGCGCCTGCTTGGCGGAGCCGCCGGCCGAGTCGCCCTCCACCAGGTACAGCTCGCTGAGCGCCGCGTCCTTGATGGAGCAGTCGGCCAGCTTGCCGGGCAGCGTGCTGCCCTCGAGCAGGCCCTTGCGGCGCGTGAGGTCGCGCGCCTTGCGCGCCGCGTTGCGCGCCCGCGCCGCGTTGATGGCCTTCTCGACGATCTGCCGGCCCTCGGTGGGGTTCTCCTCGAGGAACTCGGCCAGCTTGGCGTTGACCGTGGTGGCCACCAGCGTGCTGATCTCGGTGTTGCCCAGCTTGGTCTTGGTCTGGCCCTCGAACTGCGGGTTCTTCAGCTTGACCGAGACCAGCGCCGTGAGGCCCTCGCGCATGTCCTCGCCGGTGAGGTTTTCCTCCTTCTCCTTGAGGAGGCCCTTCTGCCGGGCGTAGTCGTTGAGAGTGCGGGTGAGCGCCGAGCGGAAGCCCGAGAGATGGGTGCCGCCCTCCGTAGTGTTGATGTTGTTGGCGAAGGTGAAGACCGACTCGTTGTAGGACGAGTTCCACTGCATGGCGATCTCGGCCGAGCCGTCTTCGGTCTCGTTCTCGAAGTAGATGATGCTGCGGTGGATGGCGTCCTTCTCGCGGTTGATGTAGGTGACGAAGTCCTTGATGCCGCCGTCGTACTTGAAGGTGACACTCTCGCCCTCGGCGCGTTCGTCGTTGAGCGAGATGCTCAAACCGCGGGTGAGGAACGCCGTCTCGCGCAGGCGCTGGGCGAGGATGCGATAGTCGTAGTCGACCTCTTCGAAGATGTCGGGGTCGGCGAGGAAGGAGACGATGTTGGCGGTGTGATCGCCCTTGCCCAGCTTCTCCTTCTTGACCAGGTCGGTGACCGGGTTGCCGCGCTCGAAGCGCTGGCTCCAGTGGTAGCCGTCGCGGTAGATGTCGAGCTCGAGCCACTCGCTGAGCGCGTTGACGACGGAGACGCCGACGCCGTGCAGGCCGCCTGACACCTTGTAGCCGGCGCCGCCGAACTTGCCGCCGGCGTGCAGCATGGTGAGCACGATGGTCGCGGCCGGCTTGTCGTACTTCTCCATGATCCCGACGGGGATGCCGCGCCCGTTGTCGGCGACGGTGATCGAGTTGTCGGGATTGATGGTGACGGTGATGGCGGTGCAGTACCCGGCGAGCGCTTCGTCGACCGAGTTGTCCACCACCTCGTAGACGAGGTGGTGGAGGCCTCGCGGCCCGGTGGAGCCGATGTACATGCCGGGTCGTTCGCGGACCGGCTCGAGGCCCTCGAGGACCTGGATGTCCTGGGCGTCGTAGTTCGACTTCTTCACACGACCTCACAGTGGCCGAGGGGCTGGGCGATGGTAGTGGGGGGCAGGCAGCACCTGCCTGCGTGAGTATACCAAAACCTGAGGGTGAGGGCGACCCTCGGTTCGAGGAAAAACCGCCGCAAAACTGCGGTTTTCGTCAACCGGAAGGGGTGCCTCGGACCGGAGCCTCCGGGGGCTCCTCCGATGACCGTCGCAGAGCGTCCTCGATGGCCGCCCGGAGTCGTCCGTCCCGGACTCCCTCCGCCTGGGCCCACGCCGCCTCCCCGGCCTCCTGCTCGGGCCGTTGGTGCCGACGATTCTCTTTCGCCGCCGGCGGGCCGGATCCCTGCCGAGAGTCCTCTCGGGACCCCTCGTCAATGGCCCCCGGCGGGGACTGCGGCGCGGGCTCGGCGCCGGTCTCCGGCGCGCCGACCGAAGTGGCCTTCGCGCCGGCCGCCGGCGCCTCCGGCCTGAGCCCGGGACCGGGTCCCGGCCCGGCCTCCGACGGTCGGGGATCCGGCAGCCGCCCGACGACGAAGCGGAAGCGCTGCACGGGATGACCGGGCGCCACTTCGTCCATACGCCTCAGGATCTGCGGGCCGAGGTAGGTGAGCTCGTTGGCCCAGACGGAGGAGGCGCACTCCACCGTCAGCTGGCCGCGGCGGAAGCCCTTGGGGCGCGTACCGCGCACGACCGGCTCGCCAACGGCGCGAGCCCACGCGGCGTACGCGCGCGCCTCGTCACCGCCGGCGATCCTGTCGAGCGCCGGCGTGATGATGTCCCCCAGCCGGCGCGGCAGGTCCGACCGGCGCCGGTGACGGTCGCCCGCCGTCACAGCGCGTCCAGGTCCGGCGGAGCCGCCGGCCTCTCGTCGTCCGGCGCGGGCAACGCCGTACCGGCCGCCAGCGACCCGTCCAGCGGCAACTCGACCAATGTAGCCTCCGCGAGTTCCGCATCTGTGAAGTACTGCCGGTTGGTCGTCGTGATGATGGCCTGGCCGGCCGTCCCCAGCATGCGGACGAGCAGACGCCTGCGTGCGTCGTCCAGCTCGCTCATCACATCGTCGAGGAACAGCGGGCCCTGCTGCCCGCTGCGCTTCGCGGCCAGCCGCTGCTCCGCCAGGAGCAGCGCCAGCACCGCGACACGCTGCTCCCCCTGCGAGCCGAAGAGCCGCAGGTCGCGGCCGCCGCGCGGCAGCTCCACCGGGCCGCATGTCGGGCCGCCGACCGCGGTAGGGATCCCTGCTACGGCCACGCGGATCGGTTCTTCAACGGCGGGAGGCGCGGCGGTCGGCGTCGTGTCTGCCGCCGCGGCCGGCATCGCTGCGCCGATGGCCGCGACCCCTGCGACCGCGGCCGGCGCGGCGCCCTCCGCCCCCACCTCGAGGAACTTGATGTCGTCACGGTGGGGGCCGAAGAGCGAGAGCCCGCGGCCCACCTCGCCGGGCCGGCGCGCGCGCAGCTCCTCGAGCAGCCCGTCGGCGTCGTAGCCGACGGAGGCGAGCTGCGCCGTCAGCCGGAGCGCGAAGCGCTCACCGGACGGCGCCAGCGCCGAGGCGACCTCCGCGAACTCCGCCGCGAGCCCGTCCACCAGGTCGCGGCGCCGGCGTCCGAGTTCCGCCGCGACCCGTGCGAACTGCCCGTCCCACGGGTCGAGCGCGGCCGGATCGGCGCCGTTCTTGACCGCGGCCAGCTGGGCGTTGCGCTGGCGCAGCACGCCCGCGAGGTCGCGGGCGGCGGCGGCGTACTGGGGGTCGAGCCCGGCGGCGAAGGCGTCCAGATGGGCACGCCGCCGCGCCGGGCTCCCCTTGACCAGCAAGAGGCTCTCGGGCACGAAGATGAACACCTGGCTGCGGCCACGCAGGTCGTCGAGAGACGCGATCTCCAGGCCGCCCCAGCGCACCCGCTTGCCCTGGCCGGGAGCGAAGCCGACGTCCACCTGCTGCACCCTGGCGTCGCCGTCCTCGACCTCCAGCTCGACGCGCGCGAACCGCTCGCCCCACGTGATCAGCTTCTCGTCCCTGCGGGTGCGTGGTGAGCTCCCCCGGAGCGCGAACCACGCCGCCTCGAGCAGGTTCGTCTTGCCGGTGGCGTTCTCGCCCACGACGACGTTGAGGCCCGGGCCGAACCGGACCGTCGTGTCGCAGTACGAACGGAAGTTGACGAGTCTCAGGCTGGAGACGACCACACGCGGAACTCCCGGCCGCCGGCGGCCACCACGTCGCCCACCTGCAAGGTCCGGCCGCGCCGGGTCTCGACCTGACCGTTCACGGTGACCTCGCCGGATTGGACGATGACCTTGGCGTGTCCCCCGGTACCGGCCACACCTGCGAGCTTCAGGAACGCCCCCAGCGGCAGTGGGCCGGTGACGGCGACATCGTCCATGCGACCGCTGGGGCGCTCACGCCGGCAGCGGTCAGCTGCTCAGGCGGATCGGCATGATGAGGTACGTGAAGTCGTCGCCGGGGCCGCTGACGAGGCCGGGCCGCAGCGGGCTGGTGAAGCGCAGCAGCGCCTCCTCGTCATCGACGGCGTCAACGCCCTCGATGAGATAGCCGGGGTTGAAGCCGATCTCGAACGGTTCACCGGTGAACGCCACGTCCAGTGACTCCTCCGCCTGGCCGACATCCTGCGTGAGCGCCTTCATCGTGAGGCTGTTCTCGGCGAACGACATGCGCAGCGGCGCGTTCTTCTGCGCCAGCAGGCTGACGCGCCGCGCCGTGGCCATGAGCTGGCCGCGGTCGATGGTGACCTCATGTTCGAACGTCTCCGGCAGCAGCTGCTTGTAGTTGGGGAACTGGCCCTCGATGAGCCGCGAGGCGATCCAGACATCGCCGGCCGGGTCGCTCAGCTTGAACACGACCTGGTTCTCGCCGACGGCGACCTCGATGTCGCCGGGGCCCAGAGCCGAAGCGAGCCGCGTGACCTCGCCGAGGGCCTTGACCGGCACGATGGCCTGCACCTCGGTGTCGAGCGCGTGGTCGAGCTTGGTCTCCTTGACGGCGAGCCTGTAGCTGTCGGTTGCGACCATCTTGAGCGTGTCGCCCATGATGGTCATGAGCACGCCGGTGAGGATCGGCCGCGTCTCGTCGCGCGAAGCCGCGCGGCCGGCCTTGTTGAGCGTCTCAACGAACGGGTCGCGACCGACCTTGAAGGCGCCCGTCATGTCGAAGGTGGATGTCTGCGGGAAGTCGGCCGCTGCCCATGAGTTGAGTGAGAAGGAGGCGCGGCCGCAGCTCACCTTGACGGCTGCCTCCCCGGCCTCGATGGCGACGTCCTCGTCGGCCAAGTTCCGCACGACGTCGCTGAACAGGCGCGCCGGCACGACGATCTCGCCGTCGCGCTCCACCGGCGTCTGCAGCGTGGCCTTGATGGAGAGCTCCATGTCGGTGGAGTACAGGTCGAGACGGCCCTCGCCGGCCTGGAGCAGGATGCCGGAGAGGACGGGGAGCGCGCTCCGTGTAGAGACGCCGCGAGCGAGGACGCCGAGCTTGTCGACCAGCGCTGAGCGATCACACGTGAACTTCATCCCGACTCCTTATGAAAGAAAAGAGAAGTAGATACTCCTCATCGTCATCACAGCCCCTGTTGACGATGTGGAGAGCAGGTCTTCTCGCTGCACGACAAGGGCGAAGGCCTCTGCACAGTGCTGTGGACGGTGTGTGCAGAACGTGGCGCTCCTCCCTGCGGCGGCTCTGGTGGTGTGGGAAGCATAGCCGATTTCAACGACCTTTTGGGCATCGTCCACAGGTGACGAAGGCCCCTTCCACAGGAGCCTGTGCGGAGATCAGTGCGGGGACTTGAGGCGGGCGGTGATCAGGGCCACGAGGTCCTGAAGCTGCGGGTCGTGGCCGTCCTTGAGCTGTCGCTCGATCTTGTCGACGGCGTGGATCACGGTGGTGTGGTGGCGCCCGCCGAACTTGTCGCCGATCTGCGGGAGAGAGGCCTCGGTCAGCTCGCGGCCGAGGTACATGGCGATGTGCCGCGCGTGGGCCACGTCGGCGGTGCGCCGGTTGCCGCGCAGGTCGTTCACGTGGAGCCCGAACTGCCGGGCCACCTCGTTCTGCACCATCTCGATGGTGACGGGGTGCTCGTAGACCTTGGGGACGATGTCCTTGAGGGCCTCTTTGGTGATCTCGAGCGTCACGTCGCTGCCGCGGATGGACGCATAGCCCACCACGCGCGTGAGCGCCCCGTAGAGCTCGCGGATGTTGGCGGTGATCTTCTGGGCGATCCACTCGAGCGCCTCGGGCTCGGCGATGTGGTAGCCCTCCCACTTCACCTGCTTGCGCAGGATGGCGATGCGCGTCTCGAGGTCCGGCCGGCTGATGTCGACCACCACCCCCTGCCCGAACCGTGAGCGCAGCCGGTCGTCGAGCTCCTCCAGCTCGCGCGGCGGGCGGTCGCTGGTGATGACGATCTGCTTGCCGGCCTCGTACAGGGCGTTGAAGGTGTGGAAGAACTCGACCTGCGTCTGCTGCTTCTCGGCCAGGAACTGCACGTCGTCGACGATGAGCACGTCGTTGTCACGGTACTTCTGCTTGAACCCGTCGATGCCGCCCCGGTCGGTGACCGCGTTGATGAAGTCGTCGGTGAACCGCTCGCAGGTGACGTAGCGCACGTTGAGCTGGGGATGCTGCTCAAGCGCCGCGTGGGCGATCGCCTGGGTGAGGTGCGTCTTGCCGAGGCCGGTGTCGGCGTAGATGAACACCGGGTTGTAGGCCGTGGCCGGGGACTCGGCGACGCTGCGCGCCACTGCGGTGGCGTACTCGTTGTTGGGCCCGGTCACGAAGCGGTCGAAGACGTAGCGTGGGTTGAGCTCGCCGGCCGCCGCGGGCCGCTTGGCCTGCTTGGTCGCCCGTCTGCTGGCGGGCGGCGCGGGCGGTTCTTTCGCCTCCGGCTCGGCGGCGGGCGCTGCCGCCTTTTCCGGCAAGTCCGCCGCGCGCGGGTCCACGACGACGCGGACCTCGATCGTGTCGCCGAGCACCTCTGCGAGCGCCGCAGCCACCTGGCCGGCGAGGCGGCGCTCGATCCACTCCCGCGCGAAGTCGTTGGGTACGCCGATGACGAAGGCGCCGTCCTCGAGGCCGATGGGGATGGTGCGCTCGAACCAGAACTGGAACGCGGCCTCGTTCAGACGCCCGCGGAGCTGCCTCTTCGCCTCGTCCCAGATGCGTGTGAGTTCGTCGTCCGTGGTCGCCCCATCAACCCGCCCCGGGGATGCGGCGGCCCGCCGGGGGATTGTGAACGTCGGTCAGAGGATGCTCTCGAGGAGGCGCAGGCCCTCCTCGCGCAAGGCTCGCTTGCCGTCGCCGAGCGAGTGTATCAACCCCATATCCTGCAGTACAGCAAGTTCGCGGAAGGCGGTCGCCGGGGAGAAGCCCAGCTCCCGCGCGACCTGCGTCGGGCCCGCCGAGCCCAGTTCCATAAGCAGCACCAGGACCTTGGTCTGCCGGGTCGTGAGCTTGACCGTGGGCACGCCCGGCGCCGGCGGCGCCGGCTGCGGTGTCGTCGGCAGCTTGATCGTGAACACGGCGCCGCCGCCCAGGTTGTCCTCCACGGTCAGGATGCCGCGCAGGAACTGGAGCGACTCGCGTGCCAGAGGTAGTCCCGAACCGACCCCACGGATGATCTGGCGCTGCCGGGCGGTCGCGGTGGTGAACCCTGGGAGGAACGCCCGCTCCTTGTCCTCGACGCCCGGTCCATGGTCGGAGATGCGGATGGTCTGCCCGTTGTCAAGGATGGTGATGACGACGTCGCAGAAGTACGCGTGCAAGAGGTTCTCGATCAGCTCCTGCAGGACGGAGTATGGGACCTCCCCGCCCTGCTCGCGGCAGTAGTGGTAGGTCTTCTCGGCGAGGGAAGCGATCAGCGCCGGGACGTCCTCCTCCTCGACGACGACCACACGCGGGGGGCTGGTGAGCGTGTCGTAGATGGCGATGCGGGGGGCCTCCGGGCCGAGCGGCGGCTCGGCCGGCCTGTCGGCTCCCTCGAGGCGATCGTCGCCGGCCCCCGGCGCACTCGCAGGGTGGCGTTGCGGCGGCGACGCCGGGACTGCGGCGGTCTGGCCGGACGGCCGCGCCGCGGCTCCTTGCTCAGCCAGCAGCCTGTCGAGGAACGAGTCCATGGGGGCGCCGAGTATACCAGTGCGGCCCCGCGCCCTCCACGGGGCCTCACGAAATGGGATTTTGCAGGCGAAAGACCGAGGTTGTCCACAGGCTGTTCACGATTTGTGGAAAGTCTCCGCAGGGCGGCGTCGGAACATGCCCACTTTGCGGCTGTTGTGGAAACCGCGGTTTCACGGCGACAGAACGGCGGCCTCCCCTCCCGGGCGCCGCGAACCCGCTTCGGACGCCGCTGTCAACCCCCGAGATGCGAGGGGTCGCCTCCAGAGAATCGCTGCAAAACGGCAGATTCCGTGCATTATGGTCGCGTGAAGGCGTTGTCAAGGAAGCATTTCCTCGTCAACGCCTTTTCCACGGCAATCGTGAGCCTGAGAGCATGACAAAAGCTACTTATCCACATTCTCCACAGGGACCTGTGAACGCTGGACGGCCCTCATGAAACGCGCGGTCGTTCACAAGCGGTCTGAGGTACACTATGCATGTCCTGCGGAGCTCCCGTGTGAGGAGCTGAGATGGCGCTTCCTGGCGCCGACGCGTCGAACCTGACCGCCCTGCGGGGCGGCGGCGCCCGAACCGGGCGCTGCTGGGTAATGCCAGCGAAGGGAGAGATGTCATCGTGAGCACACCCCTCGTCACCTCCCATGACGGCGCGACCGACGTGCGCGACCGCCTCAACCTCAACCCGGCGCACTGGGGCGTGCGCGCGATCGCCGAGATCGGCGTCGCCGTCGCGCTCGCCGCGGCGCTCAGCTGGATCGCGCAGGCGTTCCCCCTGCGCATGCCGCAGGGCGGCTCCTTCGGGCTCGAGATGCTGCCGATCCTCTTCATCGCCTTGCGTCGCGGCGTACTGCCGGGTGTGGTGGCCGGGGGTCTGTTCGGCCTGCTCCAGCTGATCGGGGTCGGCGGCGCTCCCTACATCTACCAGCCGATCCAGGCGGCGCTGGATTATCCGCTGGCGTTCGGCGCCCTGGGGCTCGCCGGTCTCGTCCCGGTCGGCGAGCTCAAGGGCGCGGCCGGCGCGGCCCGCCTGATCGGCGCCGTCGCCGTGGGCGCCGGCGCCCGCTTCTTCTTCCACTTCCTCTCCGGGCTCATCTTCTTCGCGGAGTACGCGCCGAAGTGGGAGGCTCCCTGGTTGTACTCCATCACCTACAATCTCCTGTACCTTCTGCCCTCGGCCGTCGTGACCGCGCTCGTGCTGTGGCCGCTGCTGCGCGCGTACGACGCGGCCTTCCCCACCTCCAGGCGGACGCTCTCGTGACGCGCGAGGGCGCGGTGAACGCGGGCCGGCCGCTCGCCGTCGTGTTCCTCGACGGCGAGTACGTCGGCCCCGCGTGGCACCGCGCCCTCGCCGCGCGCGCTGCCCTGGTCCTCGCGGCCGACGGCGGCGCCGGGTTCCTCGCCGACATCGGCGTCCGGCCGGACGCGGTGGTCGGCGACTTCGATTCGCTCGACCCCGCGGTCGCTGCGCGCCTCGCGGCCGACGGCGTCGAGTTCGTCCGTCATCCCGTGCGCAAGGACTTCACCGACGGAGAGCTCGCCGTGGAGGAGGCGCTGCGCCGCGGTGCCGGCGAGGTGCTGCTCGCCGGCGCGACCGGCGCGCTCGACCACACGCTCGGACACCTCGCCATCCTGAGGCGGCTGACTGCGCGCGGCGTCGCCGCGCGCCTCGTCGCGCCCGGCCTCACAGCGGCCGTCCTGGCCGCGCCGGCGTCGGTCGAGTTGACGGCCGTCGCCGGCACCCGCGTCTCGCTGGTGCCACTCGGAGGCGCCGCGACGGTCACGCTGACCGGCCTCGACTACCCGCTCGACCGCGGCGTGCTCCCGGCCGACGCCTGCCTCGGCCTCGGCAACCATGTCTCCGCGGACGGCGCGGCGGCCATCGTCGTGCACGACGGCGTCGTCGCCGCGCTGGTGGAGGCGGATGAGGGCTTCGGCTCGACGGCGGGGCAGCCTCAGTGACCGCCTCTCCGCGCTGGCGGACGGCCGCCGTGGTCTGGGCGGTCGTCATCTTCGTCAGCGGGGTGGTGCCCACCCGGAGCACGGTGCACGTCGTCTTCGGAGGTCACGACGAGGTCTTCACCACGGCCGCGCACCTGGCGGTCTACGCGGTGCTGGGGTTCCTTCTGGCGGTGGCGGCCGGCGGCTGGACGGTGAACCCGCGGACGCTGTTCCTGGTGCTGGCGCTCGCGGCGGCTCTGGGCGGGGCGATCGAGCTGATCCAAGGGCCGCTTCCCTACCGCGACGCCCAGCTGGGCGACTTCCTGATGGACGTCGCGGGGGCCGCGGTCGGCCTGGCGCTGTTCAGTGCCGTGGCGTGGGGGCGGCGACCACGATCGCATCCCTGATGATGCTCGCGGCGACTTCTTCTGCCGGCACGTCGTACCCCCGCTCGGCGACAAGGTCTCGAAGAACGTGGACGCGTCGTTCCCTTGACCCGGTGGGGTCCCGATCGGCACGGTCCTCCTGCTGATCTGTGGCCACCTCACCCTCCTCGTGGACCTCTCTCGAAGTAGTGCATCGGGCCGGCGGGGCGCGGAGTTTACTAAGATGCGTACACAGAAGTGAAACCACATCTCACCCGGGAGACCGACGTGATCACCATCGATGAAGCGCTCGACAGGATCCTGTCAGCCGTCCACCCAGTCCGTGCCGAGGAAGTGAGGCTGCTGGAGGCCCTGGGACGCGCCTCCGCCGAGGGTATCGTCGCCCAGGAGCAGGTGCCTGGGTTCGCCAACTCGGCGATGGACGGCTTCGCCGTGTCGGGCGCCGAGCTCGAGGCGGGGCGACGGGAGTTCCGCGTGGTCTTCGACATCCCGGCCGGCCGCTACGTGGCGGAGCCGGTCGGTCCCGCCGAGGCGGCGCGCATCATGACCGGCGCGCCGCTCCCCCCGGGTGTGGACACGGTCGTCCAGGTCGAGCACACCGTCGTGGACGGGGATGTCATGACCGTCGAGACTGCGCCTGAGACCGGCGCCAACGTCCGCGGCGCCGGTGAGGACGTCAACGCCGGCGACGTGATCTTCGACACGGGCGCCCTGCTCGGCGCCGCGGAGATCGGTTTGCTGGCCGCGGTCGGCGTCGACCGCGTGCGTGTCATGCGCCGCCCACGCGTCGCGATCCTGGCCACCGGGAGCGAGCTCGTGGGCGCCGGGCATCCTCTGGGCCCCGGGCAGATCCGCAACTCGAACTCCTACACCGCCTACGGACAGACGCTGAGGGCGGGCGGCGACCCCATCCTCCTGGGCATCGCCCGCGACGACCTGGACGAGACACGCCGCCTGCTGGCGGCGGCTCTCGAGAACGACGTGGTCATCACCTCCGGTGGGGTCTCGGTGGGCGACTACGACTTCGTCAAGCAGGTGCAGGACGAGCTCGGGGTCGAGCGCAGGTTCTGGGGGGTGCGCACCAAGCCGGGAAAGCCGCTGGCATTCGGCGTGCGCGGCGACACCCTCGTCTTCGGCGTGCCGGGCAACCCGGTCGCGGCGATGGTGTGCTTCGAGCTGTACATCCGGCCGGCCCTCCTCGCCATGCAGGGCCGGCGGGACATCTTCCGGCCCTGGTTCTACGCCCGCTCGGCCGAGCCGGTGCGTCGCAGCAAGGACCGCACCGAGGTGCGACGCTGTGTGCTCTCCCACGATCCCGACGGCACCTTCCGCTTCACCACGACCGGCCCGCAGGGGTCCGGCATCCTCAGCTCGATGGCCGGGGCCGAGGCCCTGTGCTTCGTGCCGCCGGAGTACCCGGGCGGCGACGCGGGGACCCAGCTGCTGGTGCTGTTGCTCGCAGGCGGCGCAGTCGAGCGCCCCCCGTTCCAGATCGCGCACTGACGCGCGGCGTCAGCGGCTGAGGGCCGCGCGTATCGGCCTGGCCTTCTCCAGCGTCGCCCAGACGACCAGGCGGTGGGCGGCGCTGTAGGGCGGCGTGCACGTCGTGAGCACGAGAGCGTACCCGCGGTCGAGGAGCACGCCGGTGTCCGTGGGGTCCACCGTCGTGGTCTTGACGACCACGTAGTGGAACCGTGCGTAGGGCGTGTCCACGAAGATGGGGTCGCCCCTGCTCAGCTTGTCGAGCTTGTAGAACGGTGCGCCGTAGGTGGTGCGGTGGCCGGCGACGGCGAACGGCTCGCCGGCTCCCGGCAGTGGAGTGATGCCGTAGTGCACCGGGCCGTTGCGGAGCAGCGTCGTGTCGCCCTCGGGGTCGAGGGCCATCTTGCCGCCGACCCCTTGCTGGACCAGCCTGTCGAGCTTGATGCGAGGGATCAGCAGGCGGCCGACAGGGTCGCCCGGCTTGATCTTCTTTCCATACAGGACGGCGAGCCGCCGGACCAGCTCCGAGTCCGAGACGCCGTGCGTGCGCGTGTCCTTGCCCGCGTTGAGGTCCTGGACGAACGCGGCGCTCTCTTCGCGGTAGGCGGAGTCGAGGCGGGACTGCTGGACCTGGGCGTACGCCGCCGACCAGAACGGATAGGCGAGCACGAGCCCACCGGCGATCAGCAGCAGGTCGCCGGCGAGCCGCATCCAGCGCGAGCGCTTGCGCCGGATGGCGGCGGCGCCCTCCGCGGCCTCCGGAGTCTGGTCTTCCAGCTGGTCCATTGGCAGATGGTACCCTGTCGTGGGCGTCCGGGGCGCCGAAGCCTCGTGCTAGACTGGCGCCCCCCAGCGAGGAGGCGCCCTGGTTGCGATCCTTCACCGACGTGAGCGAGGCGCTCGTCGCCGCCGGTCTGCCGCACGAGATCATCCACCTTCCCTCCTCGTCGCGCACCGCCCAGCTCGCCGCGGATGCGCTCGGCGTGGCGGTGCCGGACGTGGTCAAGTCGCTCGTGTTCCTCGCCGACGGGCGGGCGGTCCTGACCCTCGTCCCCGGCGACGCGACGGTGGACACGCTTGCGCTTGCGCGCGAGCTGGGAGTACATGAGGTGACGCTCGCGCGCGGCCGCGAGGTCCGCGAGTGGACCGGGTACAAGCCGGGCGCCGTCCCGCCGGTGGGCTTGGCGACGGCGCTGCCGGTGGTCGCCGACCCAGGCGTGTTCGTGCCAGAGGTCG
>Ga0335071_10005108_pt1 | contig 13675 bp, 15 predicted proteins | sample Lox_Sample_15_FD_206724 | JGI IMG/M metagenome (GOLD analysis project Ga0335071, IMG submission 206724) | Soil microbial communities from Loxahatchee National Wildlife Refuge, Florida, United States - Lox_Sample_1.5 | ecosystem: Environmental > Terrestrial > Soil > Wetlands | place: USA... | reverse complement strand
TCAACGAGTATCGCGAAAAGTTCGCCAATCCTTACGTGGCAGCGGAACGGGGCTACGTGGATGACGTGATCGAACCGGCCGAGACCCGTCAGCGCCTGATCAATGCCCTTGAAATGCTCCAAAACAAACGCGACAATAATCCCGGGAAAAAGCACGGAAACATCCCCTTATAGGAGAATGGAATGTCAATTGCACAATGGGTTTCAGTAGGAGTCATGGTCATCGTATCGACGGTGGCTTTCATCACCGCTTATCGAAAACGGCCCGTCATCGGCATCCTGGCAGCTGCCTTCGTGGTCCTGATCTTCATCTGGTACCGCAAACAGGGACTGAATGTGATCGGGTTCGTCCAGCCGAAGAGCTGGCTGGCTACCGGACTGTGGGGCGTCGGGTTGGGCATGGCTTTGTACCTGCTTTCCACGCTTGTGATCGATCCTTTTATCGAGAGCAGCACAGGGAAACCGACCAACCTGGATTTCCTGGATAAAATCCGCGGCAATTGGAAACAACTCCTGCTCGGCCTCCTGCTGGCCTGGGTCTTGACCGCCTTCCTGGCGGAGAGCATATTCCGCGGCTTCCTGATGTCCGAAATTGGGAACATCCTGACCCGCACCGGCGTGTTCGCCGCCATCGGCTTGTTGATCAGCGCCATCGTCTATGGCGCCGCCCACTGGCACCGGGGCGAAAGCGGCATCCTCGGTGCAGCCATCCTGGGGTTGCTCCTGGGTGACATTTTCATCTGGAGCGGTTACAATCTGTGGATGCCAATCCTGGCGCATGCAGTCCTGGAGACCATCAGCCTGATTCTGGTCTTCTTCAACCAGGACAAATTCCTGAAAAATATGATCTGGAAAGAAAAGAAAAATGAACGAAGTCAACGCCCGGCTGCAAAAAATCGCTGATTTTGTCCAGAAATATCTCGATCAGAGTTACCAGAAACGCTCCAAGGCCGACAAGACCAACCTCGACCGCTATCTCTTGGATGCCGATTACCGCTGGAAACATACCCTGCGGGTGGCGCAGTTCGGCAAAGTGATCGCCGAAAACGAAGGTGCGGATGTCGAGCTGGTGGCGGCGGCCTGTCTCCTGCACGACGTGGCCTGGTTCGATGCCCATGAGGAGAACAGCCGTGAACACGGTCGGCTGGGTTCGGAAAAGGCCAGCGGCGTCCTGGAAAAACTCGGCTTCAGCCCCGAACAGATCGAGAATATTTGCTATTCCATCGCGGCCCACGTGGATGAAGACAATCCCAAAACGCTGGAGGCCAGGATCCTCAGCGACGCCGACAACGTCGACCGCTTCGGTCCCTACCGCATTCTTCAATGGTGCTTTTCGGACATTCGCGATTACGAAAAATTGACCGCCAAGCTCACCGAACGCATCCAGCGTCTCGAGCAATATCGCGAAGAAAATCCGCTCTTTACTGCCACGGGGCAACAGCTTTTTGCCGAACAACTCAACCTCCAGCTACGCTTCTTCTGTGAATTCGTCGGGGAAAAAGCGTTAAGTGTGATGCCGCAAATCTGACATGTTCAAGAAATTGCTCATCGCCAACCGCGGTGAGATTGCCGTCCGCATCCAACGCGCCTGCCGGGAACTCGGTATCAAAACGGTCGCCATCTATTCCGAGGCTGACCGGCAGGCGATGCACGTTCGCTTTGCTGACGAGGCCTACCTTCTCGGGCCTTCGCCGGCCCGCGATTCGTACCTGCGCGGGGACAAAATCATCGACATCGCCCGGAAGTGTAATGCAGATGCGATCCATCCCGGCTACGGTTTCCTGGCCGAACGGGCAGACTTTGCCGCTGCCTGTGCGGACGCCGGCCTGGTTTTTATCGGGCCCCGCCCCTCTGCCATCGCCGCCATGGGGGACAAGGCCGTGGCCCGTTCCACCGTCGCGAAGGCAGGCGTGCCGGTCGTTCCCGGGACAGAAGGCGAAGGGGCATTGCAGGACGACGAGCTTCTCTCCCTGGCGCCCGCGATCGGTTTTCCGCTCCTGATCAAAGCCGTCGCCGGCGGCGGCGGAAAAGGGATGAGGGAGGTCCGCACGCTGGACGAGATGCCAGAATTGCTCCAGTCGGCGCGCCGTGAAGCCGAGTCCGCTTTCGGGGATGGGAATGTCTACCTGGAAAAACTGGTGGACGGCGCCCGCCACATCGAATTCCAGATCATGGCCGATCAATTCGGGGACGTCATCCACCTTGGGGAAAGGGAATGCTCCATCCAGCGCCGTCATCAAAAACTCATCGAGGAGACCCCCTCCCCGCTCCTGGCGGACGACGAAGGACTCCGCCAGCGGATGGGAGCGGTGGCTGTCCAAGCCGCCCGGGCAGTGGATTATGCCAATGCCGGGACGATCGAATTCCTGGTCGACAAGGATCGTAATTTCTATTTTCTGGAGATGAATACCCGCCTTCAGGTGGAGCATCCAATCACGGAAGCCGTCACCGGGATGGACATCGTCGCCGAACAAATCCGCGTCGCCTTCGGCTGGAGGCTCAGCCACAAACAGGAGGACATCCGGCAGAACGGCGCGGCCATCGAGTGCCGGATCAATGCTGAAGATCCTTATACTGGCTTCCTGCCCTCGACGGGCTGTATCACCCTGACCCAGATCCCGACCGGTCCCGGGGTGAGGATCGACACCGGCGTTTACGTCGGCTTCGAAGTATCCCCGTATTACGATCCGCTGATCGCCAAGCTCGTCACCTGGGGGGAAACGCGCAGCCAGGCCATCGTCCGCATGCGGCGCGCCCTGGAGGAGTATCGGATCGTCGGCATTCGCACTAACATTCCATTCCACCAGGGAATGCTGAGCACGTATCCTTTCATCACCGGCAAATACGACACGCGCTTCGTAGAGGACCAATTCTCGGCCAGCGACGCCGCCGAAAACCGCGAACTCTACCTCGACATAGCCGCCCTGATGGCCTCGCTGGTCGCACATGGGCAGATGGAACGGCGGGTTCAGCTCTACCCGCAGAGCGACCGAAAATCGAAATGGAAGTGGGCGGACCGCCAGGAGAAATTCGGTCGATGAAATATATCGCAGAAGTGGACGGGTTGGAATTCCCGGTCGAGATCGTCGACGAGCACCACGTCCGGTTCGGTGACGAGGTCCTCGAAGTGGACCTGGCGGCTGTCAGCGGGGAACCGCTCTATTCGTTGATCGTCAACGGCGAGTCGTTCGAAGGCTACGTTTATCCCGACGAGGATCACTGGCAGGTCCATCTCCTCGGGCAGTTCTACCAGATCCGGGTGGAGGACGAGCGCGAAAAGCGTTTACGCGCGGCCAGTCAGGTCGTCGAACGCTCCGGCGCCGAGTACGTATTGAAAGCCCCCATGCCCGGCTTGCTCATCAGCGTTCCCGTCAGCGAAGGCCAGAGCGTTCAAAAAGGCGAGATATTATTGATCTTGGAATCCATGAAGATGCAGAACGAGCTGCGCGCCCCGTTCGATGGAAAGATCGCCAGACTGCGCGTGAAGCCAGGGGAGACCGTACAGCAAAAGCAAATCCTGTTGAATCTGGTGGCCGAACCTGCCGCGAAGAAATAAGCGCAGAAAAGAGCGCCGGATATAAAAAGCTTCTCCTGAGATGATCGCTCAGGAGAAGCTTACTTTTGGTTTTCGCTTTCCGGTCTTCTGATTACTCACACAAAAGGTTTTCCCGTTACTTGACCGTCACATTGATCGTGAACGTATCGAGGGGCGCAACGTCTTTTTCCCATGGGCGGTGATAAATCAAGGTCAGCGTCGCCGCTCCCGCTTTTAGGGCCTTGAAGGTCAATGTCTGTGTTCCGCTGGCGCCTGCCAACCCAGGATTACTGCTTTTGAACTGGGTTTCTCCCACCTGCTGGAACATACTGGAGTCGAGGTCTTTCGCTTCCCAGGTGTAGCCGGTCGACGGGTTGCCGGATAAGGCAATGACGATCTGCCCACCAACCGCGGCGTCGATCGATTTGTTATTGTCGCTGGCGCTTAGCTTGGTTTTCTGGGGGCCGCAGGCACTCGCCATAGCTAATACGACAAAAATGGTTGCGATGAATACAAGTTTGCGTGCCATGATGTTTCTCCTTTTGGAAAGATATGTGTGTACGAAACGCTCCAATGATCGACAAAGTTCCCGATCCGAGCCCATTTTACGGCGGGCTTTGGCTCATGCTGTTCACATAATCGACCGCGCCCTGGCAGGCCGGAGTAAGGTGCGTCAACAAGTGGTCCCAGTCTAACGGATCGCCGGCGCTGCTCGTATCCCGGATCGCCAGGGTAAGGCAGCCCGGCCCGGCGTTGTAATTGACCAGGGTAAACCGCCACAAGTCCTCATAGCCAGCCGATTCGCCTGGCGTCTGGTAATAGGTGTTGTGGACGATCATGCCGGTCTGGTCGCAATTGGCAAGCAATGTCTGGGCGAAGACGGTTACGCTATTTTCCGCCCTGCTCAAGTCGATGCCAAGCTGGCAATCTGGACAATTGGCGTCCACGCTTTTAACCAACGCACTGCGTAATAGATCCTGCTGGCTCGCAGTTAGATTGGCGTAACCCTTCCGGCACGAAGCATCGTCCATCGCGGTTGCGCAGAATTGTTCGAAGAAAGGCTGGTTCCAGAGCAGGGTGGTATCGGCGCCGCCGTCGGTCATCTGGCCCAGCCCGGCCTCCGGCTGGTCCGTCGTGACCCCTGGCCAGAACTGGCTTTCCCTCGCGAAGATATCCTTCAACAGGCGCGCTGGAACTCCGGTGTCCCGTGCAGCTGAAAAGATCAGGCTATCGTATCGATTCTGCCATTCGGTGACCGCCGACCGGGCCGCATCCATCCCGCAGGCGCTGGCGGCATCGTTCGGGAGCAGGCCGTTGTCGACGCAGGTCGAGGCATCCACCACCTTTTCCATGATCAGGTGGCCGGCCAGGAATTCATAGGGGATATCCGTGGCCAAGTCATCGGCGCGTTGGGGTGTGAGCAGCCAATCCGGCACCCCGCCGACCGGGGGGAAGGCATTCCAATCCTGCGAGCAGGCTGCCAAGGGATCACCGCGCCACTGCGGACTGATCACATCGGTGTACCAAAAATGGCCGGAAGCATCGTCCGAGGGAATGACACGGACGCGCGCCTGGAACAGGACGCTGCTATCGCCATAGCTGGAGTACGCCCAGAACTCGACCGTGATACCGTCCGTGTCAGTCGGAACCAGATCCACCTGGCAGACCGGGTCGCACGTGAACGGTTTGCCGTCGACCCGCCCGGCCAGACTGGTAATGTGCTGGCCATCCAACGGCTCTTCACCGGTTAGCACCAACGTTGGCAGGCTGTCACAGCGAAAAGTGGAACGATAAGGGACGCAACCATCCAGCGTAACCCAGACGACCGGAGGCGGCAGCTCCACCCCGACCTTCCTGGTTGCGGGTGTGGAGTTAATGAACTCGAGATAATACCCCTTGCAGGAACCACCCGGACTGCACGACTGCGTCGAGGCCCACTTGAGATATGTCGCCTGACCGCAGGCATCGAAGATCTCCCCGCCCGTCGGGACGCCTTTGTGATCCACGTTGATCGTGCAAAGGACCTTGTTGTCTGAAAAACCGGTCAGCCACCAAGTATAGGATGTGTAATTCTGTGTGACGATCGTGTAACGGTCCGGTCCTGGAGGTTGGTCATCCGCGGCAGATGCGCCGCGCGTTCGGAGGAGGAACAGCGAAGCCAGGAAGGCGATAAGGGCGGCGGCGGTCAGCCCGGCCCGGAAGGATTTCCCCATCATCTTCATAGTAGACAAAGTCCGCTATCATTATAGCGGACTCCGGCTCAGGTTGCTACTGTCTCTTTTGCATTTCCTCGAGGGTACGCAGATCCTGGCGAAGTTTCCGCCAGCGCACGAACAGGCTGATCAGGTAGCCAAACAGGATGGCAAAGATAACGATGTAACCACCGATCATGTATTTAATGGACACGGCATATGGAAGCATGTTGTACCTCTATTCCATGACCTGAAGTTTGATTTGTTCGACCCGCTCCGCCAGGACGCCGAGGCGGATACGATACCAGAGCAGGGTCACAAAAATAACCGAGAATGTACCCAGGCAGTAGAACATGGTTGCAAGCATCTTCGGGGTCATGCCAAAGCTGCCAACCGCGCTCGAGCTGCCGGCGCCGATGACGGCCGGATGGATCGTCTGCCAGATGCGAATGGAAAAGAAAGTGATTGGAACACTAAGTGATCCGATCAGGGTATATACAGCCCCGAAACGGGCGCGCTGCTCGGGGTCTTCGATTCCCTGGCGAAGGAGCAGATATGCCAGGTAGATCATTTCAAGGATGGCAGCCGTGGTCAAGCGGGCATCCCAGGTCCACCAGGTGCCCCAGGAGGGTTTCGCCCAGATGGAGCCGCTGGCGATTGTGATGGAAAAGAACACCAGGCTGATCTCCACCGCAGCGAGCTCGACGATATCCCACTTCATATCCTTCTTGACCAGGTATACGATCCCTGCCACGGCCGCAGCCATGAAGCCAAGCATTCCCACCCAGGCATTGGCGATATGAAAATAGAAGATCTTCTGGACATAGTTCATGACTGCTTCCAAGGGGGCATAAACAAAGACCATCCAGAGCGCTCCAAGGAAGAGCAGGCCAGACAGGATGGTCATGAAAGTTAATCCTTTGGGTTGGGATCTCATAAACGATACTCCTCTATCACTCTTCGACTACGGAATCGTAAAGCATAAAAGCAACCGCGGTAAAGATTACATCATAAACGATCAGGATATTCAGCCAGGGCCAGATCGTTTCCATGGGCGCGGACTGCAGGAAGCCCCCGCTGGTCTTGACCGCAGCCATCAAAATCGGCAGGATGACCGGAAAAAGCAGGATGGGCAGGAGCACATCGCGAGTGCGGGTCTGGACCGCCATGCTGGCAAGCAGCGTCCCGACGGCAACATACCCGATCGAGCCAAGAAGGATGGTCAGCAGCAGGCCAGGGTTGAATAAATTCGTGTTGTAAAGCAGGCTGTAGACCGGCAGGACGATCAATTCGACGATCAACATGAAGGCAAGGTTGCTGAGGGCCTTCCCAAAATAGATCGCTGACCGGTCCACGGGGGCGAGCAGGAGGCCGTCCAGACAGCCGCGATCCTTCTCGATCGCCATCGAGCGGTTCAGGCCGAGCGTCCCGGCAAAGGCAAATGTCACCCACAAGACACCCGGGGTGATCGTTGCCCGTAGGCTGGGCTGCAATTCGATGGCGAAATTGAAGATCAGGATGACGAGCATGGCAAAGACCAGCATGGCCGAGAGCAGTTCACGCGAACGCAGCTCGGCTGCCAGGTCCTTCCAGACGATCGCGCCGATGGCCTTGAAGTATGCAGTGGATTCCCTTTCCATCAGCCCGCCAACGCCTTTCGATAGAAATCGAGCAGGTTCCTTTTCCCCAGACCGGAGCGGGGTTTGGAGGCTGCGATGACGCCCCGGGAGAGCACGTCGAACCGGGTCGCCAGGTCCTCGACACGCGCCAGGTCGTGGGAGGTCATGACCACGGTCCGGCCACGGCCGGCGACATTCCGCAGCAGGCCGTCCAACATGTCACAGGCGTCCTGGTCGAGGCCGGTATGCGGCTCATCGAAGAGCATCACTTCAGGATCGTGGAGGACGGCCCGTCCGATCGCCAGGCGTTGTTGCATGCCGCGCGAGAAAGTCCGGACGAGATCACGCCGGCGCGCCGAAAGGCCGACCAGTTCGAGAACATCGGAGATGCGGCAGTCGAGGTCCGGGACAGCATACATCCGTCCATAAAAGCGCAGGTTTTCCTCGGCCGTCAAATCGCCATAAAGGAGTGGCTGATGGGTAACGACCCCCAGACGACTCCGAACAGCGGCAGCCTGCTTCGGCAGTTGATAGCCGGCCACCCTGACCTCCCCAAAGGTTGGGCGGGACAATGAAGCCAGTATGCGCAGGAAGGTCGTCTTCCCAGCGCCGTTCGGGCCAAGGATGGCCACAAACTCCCCCGGAGCCACCTGGAAATCGAGGCCGCGCAGGACAGTCTTGAGGCCAAACCGTTTGGCGAGTTTGTGTACTTCGATCATGGCAATCGGCCGATCCATCGAATCTGGGAAAACCACAGCGCGAAAAACTGGAACTACAACGCAGCTTTCAGGCGCTCTTTTAATTCCGCCCGGCGCTTATCATAGGCTTCCTTCGAAATTCCGCCGGTTTTAAATTGGTCGTCCAAGGCGATGATCGCATCGGTAATACTATCCTGGTCGGCTCCCAATGCATCCGGGCTGGCCGTTTCTTCGGCGCCGGCAGCTTCTTCCTGTTGTGCAAGCTTGCGGTCATGGAGAAAGAAGTAAGTCCCAACGCCGATCAGGAGCAGGCCAATCACACCGATGCCGATCAGGACGATCGTCTGACGGGTGAATGAAAATCCGGTTGGGGCGCCAGGCTGGCCGGAGACGGTCAGGGAAAGGGTGCTTCCGGCAGCCAGGTTGTTTCCCTGGTAAAGCTGATAAACAGTGCTCTGGTATGTCTGCGTGCCAGTATCCTTCAATTGCTCGCTGCGGACGCGGACACCCTCGGGGACGATCACCGTCACCGCAGAGACCGGCAGCCGGAAGGGCTGGACGATTTTGATGCTATTGGTATAAGGAAGGCTGAACTGGACCAGGATGCCATACTGCCGGTCCGCTCCGGGGATGAGGGCGAAGCCGTTCGCCGCGCTCATCAGCGGGGCGCTCCCCTGAGCCATCTGGTATTGCACGTCGCTCGCGCCGGTCGGCAGCTGGATGAATGGCACGGTGCTGCCGTCACTGGCGACGGTCACTGTTTTCGAGCCGGGGTTGCTGACAACGTAGAGAACCTGGACCTGAAGTTTTCCGGCAGTCGAAAAATCGTAGCTCATGTGAACCTGGCTGACTGTCAGGGCATCCAGGTTATCGGTCGAATCGTAGACCGTCACCGGCAGGTCGTACGTGGACTTCGTGGCATCGTAGGAGGCCGGATTGGAAGTGTACGTAACGCCGCCATAATTCACCGAAACGATATAAGCGAGGGAGGTATCCGCCAGGACAGAATTGAACAAATACGTCCCGTCCGGCTGGACCGAGGCCGTCACGGTCTGGTCGACGTTGCCGGTGCTCGTATTGTACAAGTAAAGCATGGCAGTCAGGTTTCCAGATACCGCCGCTCCACTTGCGTCCGTCGTTTTTCCGCTCACCGTCACGGGAGCAACCGCCGGGGTCAGGCTGCCGGTGGGAGTGATCGCCTGGGCGGTGCCGTTGGCTGCCAGCGTAAGCGTCACCGATTCTGTTCCGATGGTTGGCTCAATAGTCGGCGTAGCCGGCTGGAGTGTGGAAGTCGGCAGGGGTGTCAGTGTAGGTGCACCGATGGTCGGCGCCGGGGTCGGGGAAAGATATCCGGGAGGCGGGGTGATATCTTCAGCCAGCGAACAACCGCTCAAAATTAAAAACGCAAGAATGCTCGATATGGCCAGGCGGGATTTCATTCAACTTTCCTTAGATTGGATTAGCCGTTAGGCTTGGTTTACAGCCTGACCACACGAGGGACAAAATCGGTCAGATTGCATGACCGGTTTACCACATTTCGGGCAAAAACCGGTCGCTTTTATTTTTCGGAGGCTTCGCCGATTTGCGATCAGGTCCTCGAGATCCTCATCCGACAATTTTCGAGCGGCCAGGGGGCGGAGGCCCTTGCCGGTCTGTCGCCCATCCGCTGCGGCCATTTGGCTTTGAATTTCATCCAATCGACGCAGCACCTCGGCGCCGCTCTGGAGGAGCAATGCCCGCTGGTTTGGATATTCCTCGGCAGGAATTTTACCAAGGCTTTGGTCAAAATCGAGTTCCTGGATGGTATTAAGGATGCGATCCCGTTCCGCCATCAGAGCGGATAACTGACGCCCGCCCGCGACCTGGACGCGCCAATGTTCCGTAAAAGGCATGGAAACGAAAAGCACAACCAGGATGATGACTGCAAGGAGCAGGAGAATGGCGCCGAGGTCCATCCCTACCTCCCGCGAATGAGTGGATCGATGACGGACTGAATCTCGGCAAGGGACTGGAAGGCCCCAATCTGCTGATGCACCAGGACGCCCTGCTGGTCGACCACGTAGGTTTCCGGCATGGCGATGTTGCGGTTGAAGATCGGCGTGATGCGCGTTCCCAAGTCCGGTCCGTTCGGATAAGTAATGTTGTACATTTTTAGATAGTCGAGAGCCTTCGCGTCGACATCCGTGTAATCGACGCCCAGGAAAACGACCTGGCCGGTCGGCCCATATTCCTGCCATGCGGATTCGACGTACGGGGCTTCGTCAGCGCAAGTGACACACCAGGAAGCCCAGAAGTTGACCACCACGACCTTGCCGCGCAAATCCGAAAGCCTGACCTGGGTGGAAGTCTGGTATGGGTACTTGTCGAAGAGGGTCAGGGTAAAGTTGGGTACTTTGGAACCCACGGACAGGATCGGATTCTGGGCGTGGAATAAACCGATCGCAAGGACGATCAGCACGGCCAGTAATCCAACCCAGATCAGGACCTGGACCCAGACCGGGGCGGTGCGCCGGAGGCCGGCGGGAGGAGATGTCTTTTCAGTCATTCAGTTTTCAATTCCTTTTCCGGAGTTCCTCTTCAACCCTGGATACGTATTCGTTTTCGGCTGCCGGAGCAGAACCGTGGGATGGTGCAACGGCATGAAGAGGATCCCCAGCCGATTCTGCTGCCACCAGTTTCCAGGTCCGGAATGCCCGGTAGAGCAGGAAGACTCCTAACAGGAAGGCCAGCGGCGGGACGATGTACACCAGCCAGTTGAAGCCCGTCCGGGGAGGTTCCGAAAGCACGCGGGCCCCGTAATGGTCCACGAAATACTGCTTGATCTGATCCGTGGTTTTCCCTTCCGCCAGCATCTGCCGGATGAGCTCACGCCAGTCGTGGCAGGCCTGGGTCGGGCAGACGTCCAGAGGGGTGTTTTCGCATACCGGGCAGTAGAGCTGGCTGGCAATGGCGTTGACTTCGTCGTCCGACGGGGTCGGCTGCTGGGCAGCCACCGGGCGGACCCAGACGGCCAGCGAAATGAATACAAGGATTGGGACCCAGGAGAATCTTCGCATATTGCTTTACGTGGAGCTTAATTTCGGGACCGTGGCATTCACCCGCACCGCGGCTGGCTCTATCTCCCGTTCCGGCCAGGCGGTGATGAGAATGCCGAGGATGAAGACAAAGCTCCCAACCCACAACCACATCACGAGCGGATTGTGATAGACCTTGAAGGGTGTCTGTGCTGTGGAAAGGTTTTCCCAATCCACCAGGACCACGTAGACGTCATCCGCCAGGGTGCTGCGGATGGCCGGAATGGCCATGGGTTGGCCATCCGGGAACAGGTCGTAGCGCGGGTGGAGCTCACCGAGATATTGGCCGTTCCGGTAAAGGCTCAAGACGGCCCGGGTGACGATCCGCCCATCCACATAGGGGAACTGGGCCAGGGAGTCATACCGGATGGTGTAGCCCGACAACTCGATCGACTGGCCGATCGCCAGACTTTTTTGGGTTGTGGTCTGGAACATCTCGATGCCGATGATAGCCAGCGCCATCATCACCATGGAAAGATGGACGAGGATGCCGCCCAGCCGGCGGCGCTTGCGAGCCGTCTGGCGCCAAAAAGCGACCAAGAGATTTTCGGAGTGGGTCCGCGCCCTTGCCCCCACGCCGCGCCCGAATTCATACAAGGTCACGAAAAGCGCAAAAGCCGCCAGGGTCAATCCGATGTAAGCCAGGACGTTGCGCATCCCGGCAACGAAGAGGACGATCGGCAGCAGCGCCGTCGGAATAACCGGCTTCCAGACCGCCCGGCCGATTGTCTTGAGAGTCCCATACGTCCAGGAAGATAGCGTCGCCAGTCCCATGAGAAGCAGCAGGGAGGCGAAGAGCGGCCCGACCGCCTGTTTATACCACGGCGGGCCGACGGTCATCCGCTGGTTGGTCAGGGCCTCGGAAATGATCGGGAAGAAGATGCCCCAGAAGCAGACGATGAAGATCCCGCCGAAGATCAGTGCGGCCAGCAGGAAGAGGGCCTCCCGTGACCAGAGCGAAGTGGTGGAGATCGACGCTTCCGACTGGAGGTCCTTCCAACGATAGATCAAGAGTCCGACCGAGATGACCAGCATGATGGCGATAAACACTATGAACTGGTAACCGATGGTGCTCTGGGCAAACGCGTGCACCGAGGAGAGCAGGCCCGACCGGATCAGGAAAGTCGCAACGATCACCATCACATAGGTCAGGATGATCAGGATGATATTCAATGGCTTGAACATGCCGCGCTTTTCCTGGATGATCACCGTGTGCAGGAAAGCCGTTCCGACCAGCCATGGAAGCAGGGCCGCCACCTCGGATGAGTCCCAGCCCCAGTACCCACCCCAGCCGAGGACATCGTACGCCCACCACATCCCCAGGACCAATCCGCAGGACAGGAAAAGCCAGGCCCACAGAGTCCAGCGGCGGGTGATGCGGATCCAGCGATCGTCCACCCGACCGGTGATCAGCGCCGCCATGGCGAAGGCATACGGAATGACAAAGCTGACAAAGCCCAGGTAGAGCATGGGCGGATGGATGATCATCCCGGGATGCCTGAGGAGTTCATTCAATCCCTGCCCATCGGGCGGGACAAGAAGCGTGGCGCCCTGCGGGGGGAACATGCTCAAGAGCATCCCGCCGCCTGCCGTCTGCCACCAACGGGTAAAGGGATTCTCGAAGAAGATGCTGAGCGACAGGAAGAAGGCCAATGTGATCGCCGTCACCGCCACGACCCAGGGCAAGAATTCCTGGTCGCGATCCCATTTGCGCATTGCGACCGCCGAGGCAAAGGCCGAGAGCAGCCAGGACCAGAAGATCAGCGATCCGGCCTGGCCGCCCCATAGGGCAGTAATCTTGAGATAAAAGGGCATTTCATTGCTGGTCACCGAATAGACGTATTGCAGCTCGTAATGCCCGGTCGCAAGCTCGTAGATCAGGGTCAACGCGGTCAGACTGATCAGGGGGAACGTTAACAACAAAGACCGCCGGGCACTTTCCACCCAGCGGTCGGAGCGCGAAAAGTAACCGTAAATCGCCGCGCCGACACTGAACAAAGCTACGATCAGCGCCAGAAGAAGGACACCAAACCCGAATTCTGCCAGCATTAAATCTCCTTCATATCGATAAAAGTTCCGGCCTCAGTCCCCGCCGAAGAACCTCGTCGCTTCGATGTTCAATTTCCGCTGACCTGGTTGGGCACGGCCTCCTGGTATTTGGTCGGGCACTTCAGGAGCAAACCATCCGGATCCGCGTAGAATTTGCCGTCAGCTCCCAGCTTTCCGGAGATGATCGCCTGCGCTTCATCCCGCAGAAGATCCGGCTTCGCGCCTTGGTAGACGATCGTCAAGCGGGCCCGGTTCGGATCGACGACTGCATCGTGCAGGACCTTGGAAAGGCCTCCCTGGGCCGCGATGGTCGCGTTATCGCCCGGTACGTTGGCAATCTCGAAAGTCAGCAGGTTCGTCTGGGGATTGAACTGGATCGTACTCCCGGCAACCGCACCCGAGATGCGGATATTTTGCCCCACCAGGCTGCTGCCTTTGCTTTGCAACTGATCGACTGTAACAAAATACTCGGCGTTCGCCCGCGTGGAGGAAACGATCAGATAGACGAC
>Ga0335071_10005107_pt1 | contig 13677 bp, 15 predicted proteins | sample Lox_Sample_15_FD_206724 | JGI IMG/M metagenome (GOLD analysis project Ga0335071, IMG submission 206724) | Soil microbial communities from Loxahatchee National Wildlife Refuge, Florida, United States - Lox_Sample_1.5 | ecosystem: Environmental > Terrestrial > Soil > Wetlands | place: USA... | reverse complement strand
ACCGACGCGCCGCTGCCGATGCCGCGCAACAGCGCCACCTCGTCAGCCGTGAAGTCGACCACGAACCGCGGCGGCGTGGCCAGGTAGACGATGGCGTCGATGGGGATGCGGTCCGGGATCCGCCGGTACGGGGCGAGCCCCGGGATGGTCTCGAGCATCTGCTTGAACCAGGCCTGGCCCTCCTCGAGCGCGGTCTCGTCGTAGGCGATGCCCAGGCGCCAGGGGGAGCGTTCGCTGGCCCAGGCAACCCGGCCGGCGATGCGCAGCGGCTCCTCCATTTCCTCGTGCCGCAAGACCAGCTGGACCGGCTCGCCCTTTCGCACCAGGCGCGGCGAGACCAGCTGGCAGCCGTGTCCCCCCACGTCCTCGGTGGTCGCCTCGAAGGCCCCGTGCGCCGAGACGACCTCGGCGCCGCAGCGCACCGGCGCCCGCGCCGAGCGGCGAGGGTTCTGAATGAACTCCGGCATCCCGGCCGCATTCTAGCGCGCACCTTCGATGCCACCTATCCGACGGACGCCCACACCTGTCCCCGGGAAGCGGGACAGCCGGCAGCCGGCCAGCCCCAGCTCATTCCCCGAGCGCCTTCAGGATGAGCCGCTTCCGGCGGCGCCCGTCGAACTCGTAGTAGAAGATCTGCTGCCAGGGGCCGAGATCGAGCCGACCCTTGGTCACCGGGACGATCACCTGATGGCCAATGAGCAGGTTCTTGAGGTGGGCATCCCCGTTGTCCTCGCCGCTGCGGTGGTGGCGGTAATCGGGTCCGGGGGCGCTGTCGTCGGCGGCCGGACCGGGCGCCAGCCGCTGGACCCAGTCCTCGATGTCGCCGTGCAGTCCCGACTCGTCGTCGTTCACGAACACCGCAGCGGTGATGTGCATCGCCGAGACCAGGATCATTCCTTCGGCGATCCCGCTCGCCTTGCAGAACGCCTGGACCTCCTCGGTGATGCGGACCAGCCCGCGGCGCTGCGGCAGATCGAAGGTCAGGTACTTGGTGGCGGAGGTCATGGGCCGATGGTAACCGGACCGCCGGGCCGCCACGAGCCAATTCCGGGCTGGCGCCCCCTAGCGCTCGCCGAACAGGGAGCGGCGCCACTTCCGCCAGAAGGGGAGCCGACGCGGAGGCCGCTCCCGGAACGGTACCCGCACCGGCCGCTCGCGAACACGGGCCAGGATCTCGGCCAGCGGCCGGGCACGCAGGAGCTCGACCTCGCGAGCAATGGCCGCCGCGTACTCGTCCTTCTGATACCAATAGTGGAAGATGCGATCGTCGCAGGCGGAGAGCTCACCCGCCTGCTGCAGCAGCATGGCCAGCCCGTACTGTTCGACGATCCAGCGGCGGTACCGCGGCCAGACCTCGTCCACGAAAGCGATCCACCCGTCGACGAGCGGAAACGAGCTGGGGTCGAGACCCACCGCCCCGGAGTTCCACATCCATCGGTTCACGTCGACCGGTGCTCCCCGGAACGATAGCTTGCTGAGCCTCCTCGAGAAGTTACGCATGTGCCGGTCGCCGGGGATGAGCAGGTGATCCTCCCGGGCGTGCATCACCGCCCGGCCCGGCCCGATGCGAGCGAGCACGTCCTCGGGAGCGCCCAGCAGATAGGTGTCGGCGTCGAGGAAGAGCAGCTTCTCCGAGGGGTGACGCCGAGCCATGTCTTGCACCAGCATCGGCTTCAGGCGAAAGCGGAACCCGTGCGGGCCCTGCCAGCTCCTGAGCTCCTCGGGAGAGAGGTGCCGCAGTTCGACCCGGTCCAGCACCGAGGCGTAGGCCGCCGGCGCATCGGTGCAGATGTGGATGACAAGCTCCGGTCCAGCCCGCCAGCAAAGCGCCGACCAGGCCAGGTAGAGGGCCTCGGCGCGGACGGTGTCCGATCCGTACGCCAGGGTGAAGAGGTGAGCGGGCACGGCGCTTGGCCGGGGAACGCGGGCTTTGACCCCGAGCTGCGGGCTGCTATACCACGCCCTGGCGCGAGCAGACCGTGCGAACGAGCCTGGTAGTCACCACCTACAACCGCAAGGACGCACTGGCGCTGGTGCTGGAGTCGGCCACCCGACAACGCGTCCGCCCCGAGGAGCTCGTCGTCGCCGACGATGGCTCCCGCCCGGATACCGCCGAGCTGGTGGCGACCTACCGGGCGAGGGCCCCGTTTCCCGTACGCCATTGCTGGCAAGAGGATCTGGGGTTTCGAGCCGCTGCCAGCCGAAACCGGGCGTTCGCCTCCACCTCGGGCGACTACTTGATCATGGTCGACGGCGACATCGTCCTCCACCCCCGCTTCGTGGAGGACCACCTCAGGGCGGCGCGGCCGGGACGCTTCGTCCAGGGCTCGCGCGTCCTCCTCTCCGCCGAGGCCACCGAGCGGGCGCTGTCCAGCGGACGGCTCGCCTTCGGGCCACTATCCGCCGGCCTCAAGAACCGGCTCAACGCCATCCGCTCGCTCGGCCTCTCCCGGGTTGCCTCTCGCCGTGGCCGCGATGTCTTCCGGGTGCGGAGTGCCAACCTGGCGCTGTGGCGGAGCGATCTCCTCAGGGTGAACGGTTTCGACGAGGACTTCGTCGGCTGGGGACGGGAGGACTCGGAATTCGTCGCCCGGCTGCAGCACGCCGGCGTGGTCCGCCTCCACCTCAAGTTCGCGGCCATCGGGTACCACCTCTGGCACCCGGAGGCTTCCCGCGAGCTGCTGCCGCGCAACGAGCAGATCCTCGCCGAGACACTGGCCACCGGTCGAGTCCGGTGCCAGAACGGAATCGACAAGCACCTCGCTGCCGCCGCCGGCCGATAGGGCCCCCGGGCACCCTCCCCGCGCCCACCAGGGCGGTGCAAATCCGTCAGTCCGCGGCCGGGGGCCCTGCCGCGGCCTGCTCGCTCGCCTCGACGAGCTCGTCCAGCTCCTGGCGGAGAAGCCAGTCGTCCGCGTACGAGGAGGACAGGTCACGGATGGCAAGGAGCCGCTCCCGCGTGGCGGTTCCACCCTCGCGCAGGCGACGGACCTCGGCATAGAGGGCTTCCAGGCGCGGCGGGAGGGCCGTGGCCTTGTGCGCCCGAGCCCGGGCTTCTCCATCGCCCCCGGCGAACGAGGTCAGCTCCCCGAAGTAGCTGTCCCAGCCACCGGCGTCGGCTGCCCCGGCGGCCACCCTCGAGAGATCGCGCGATACGAGGAGCAACGCCCAGCTGGGGATGGGCACTCGCCTGCCCCCGACCTCGGCCATGAGGTCTACCACCTCGCCTCCGCCGACCGCGAACCCCGAGAGCCGCAGCCCACCCCCCAGGCCCAGAGCGAAGCTCCCCCGCTGGGGGAGCTCCCCCTCTCCGAAGGCCACCAGCGCCTCGCCTGGCCAGGGCCGCCCCTCGGCGTGGCCGGCCCGGGAGAGCTGGATGGGTCCGGCGAGTCGGCAGAGCGCCGTGCAAAGCCCCGGCGCCCGCTCGCCCTCGCCTCGCACTCGCTCCATCACCCGGCCCGAGATCTCGCGCGCACCGGAGAGGACCAGGTGATTCACCGTGCCGGCCCGCTCCGCCTCGGCGAGCCCATGATCGCCACCCCGCCGCCAAGACAGGGTGGAGACGAACTCGTCGAGCACCTCGAAGAGATGGTCGAAGTCGCGGGCTACGAAGAGCTGTGGCTGCATGCGGGTGATGTCGAAGGCCACCTCGACGCAGGCAGGGGAGAGCGGCACCTTCGTCACCCGCTGCGTCAGGCAGTGCGCCGCCTCCCCCAGCGAGGAGAGCAGACCGGCGCCGTAGAGCCGTGGCTCGTCCGAAGATCCCACCAGCCCATACTCCGCCGTCCACCAGAAGAGCCGGCTCGCCCGAATCGACTCGGACAGGTAACGGACGCTGCGTATGGCCGCATCCAGCCGCTCGCTGGCGAAAGCCCGCTCCTCCTCGCCGGCGGCCGGATCCTCCTTCACCACGGACAGGTTGCGGATGGCCTCGAACACCGCCTGGTCCTCGGCCGAGGGGATGGCCCGGAAGCCGGCCTCGCCCACCGCCTGGAGGTAGCGCGCATAGGTCGGATCGGCCAGGAACGGCGCGTGACCGGCGCTCTCGTGGACGATGTCCGGCGCCGGAGTGTACTCGACGTGCTCGTGGGAACGGATGTCCGCGGCGATGGCCAACACCCGCCGGCTCTGCAACTCGGTGAAGACGGCCGGGGGAATGAAGCCGCGTACCCCGATGGCAGACCAGCCGATCCGCCGGAGCCGCCGGTTCATGTCGTTGAGGTCGGGGATCCGCTCCACCTCGATGCCGGTGGCCGCGAGCCCCGCCCGGTAGAGCGGGTGAGCACGCCCCTCGAGGTAGCGAGTGAGCCGCCTCAGGATGTGCCGCCAGACAGCCTGATCCCGTGGTGTGTAGGCCGCGTAGTCCTGCGGGACCGCGTAACGCTGCAGATGCGGCGGCAGGGCGGCGATGGCGAACTCGGTTGGCGTCATGGCACCGAACCTCGCCCTCCCGTCCTCAGGATGGCCCCGCGCCTCGTCGCCGGGCAGGTCCACGGCGGGGTTCGACGACGCCTTCAGGCCCAGCACCCCCCGGACCCTGGCAACGCGCCACCCCGTCGAGCCCCCTCCGGGCCGCGGGATAGAGCCCTATCTGCGCAAGGCGCTCGGTCCGCCCAGCAGCCGGGCGGGGAACAGCAGGATGGCCTTTACCAGGGCGAACACGCCGCCGACGGCGATGCCTAATAGCCGAAACGGCAAGGCTAGCAGCCAGATCAGCGGGAAGAGGATCAAGACCGCCAGGGCGAGCGGCCAGCACAGGACGAGCAGGAGTACCCAGAGCAGGAAGCCGACCATGCCCGCCCATACGCAGCCGGGTGCCACGTATTTCAGCGGTCCTCGCGCATGGTGCGGGATTCGGTTGCCCCAGCCGGGTGCCCACCTTAATGAAGCCTCCGAATGAGCAACCGCCCGCTCCGAGTTCTCCTCGTCGACGATAACGACGCCTTGCGCGAGAACCTGGTGGAGTGCCTCGAGTCGGAGGGCCTCGTCGTAACGCAGGCCAGCGACGGCGCAGAAGCGCTCGGGCGACTCTCCGGCGAGGAGCGCCCCGACGTGGTGGTGCTGGACCTCGTCATGCCCCGGCTGAGCGGCCGCGAGCTGGCCGCCAAGCTGCGGAGTGCACCGGAGCTCAAGGGCCTGCGGCTCGTGGCCATGACTGGTTATCAAGGCGAGCTGCGGGATGCCGAGGTGGACGCGGTCCTGGAGAAACCGTTCGGCCTGGGCGAGCTCCTCGCCGAGATCGAGAAGGCACGCCCCGGAGCCCCGCCCACGGCGTAGGGGCGAGAGCCGCGATTGGCGCTGCCTCGACGGCTGGCCGGCGCTTCCGTGCTGGAGTTGCCGCGGATGCCCCCCCTCCTCCATGGACTTCGCGGCGCGGTGGATCCTCGCTGAAAGGACGCACCGCAGGCGATGTGCGCATGGCCGGCGCCATGGCAAGGCTCCCCACCGTGGAAACGAGGCGGGCGCCGGGCGAAGGCGCCCGTCCCGATCCGCTCTCCGCGTCAGCGGCTCACTGCTCGAAGCAGTAGACAGGCTTCATGTCGCTGCACCAGTACCAACCGCCACCCCGCATCAGTTCGGTCCAGTCCTTGTGAGGAGACGCTGAGGATGCCGACCTCGGGGCCGGGATCGAAGAACAGGATCGGGCTCACGCCGCCGTTGCCGACCACCGTGGTCGTGAACGGCCCAGCAGCTGACCGTCCGGATCCCAGGCCGATGCCGGCAGCTGCGGCGGCTCGTCGTAGGCGATGGGGTTCGGGTACCCACCGAGGAAGAGGTGGGGAGGCGTGCTGATGCCCGGAATGCCGCCGTTCAACGGATACGGGGTGAGGACGATGAGGTCCCCTGGCGCCAGCCTGGCTGCGCCGGCGAGCGAGGGCTTCACCGCCGCGCGCTCCGGCTAGAACGCGTGCACGAACAGCCCGGAGCGCAGCTTGGGCTCGAACCAGGTGCTCTTCGGCGGCATGAGCTGGCCCGCGTCGGAGACGGCCATGAGCTGCTCCATGCGCGTGGGGAAGAGGTGCAGGGCCACCGACCATCCCTCCTCCCCCACCCGCCGCTCCAGCTCGGCCGCGCCGCGGATCCCCCCCACGAAATCGATTCCCCTGGAGGTCCGGGGGTCGGCGATCCCGAACAGCGGCGCCAGGAGTTGGTCCTGCGCCAGCGAACAGTCGAGGGAGGCGACCGGATCTTCGGGGTCGAAGCTCCCGGGACGGACCCGGGCTCGCCACCACCGGCCTTCCAGAAAGAGGCCGAAGGAGCAGGGCGCATCGGGGCGAGGATCGGCGGCGGGCTCGACGTCCATCACCCGGCGGATGTCGGCGAGAAGGACGCCGGGGGAGCGACCGCGGGGGTCGCGCACCAGCCGGTTGTAGGCCAGGATCTGCATCTGGTCGTGGGGGAAGACCACCGCCAGGAACACGCCGTGCTCGCCCGGCTGGCCTGCCCGCGCGGCGTGGACCCGCGAGGCGGCGGCGGAGCGGTGGTGGCCGTCGGCCACGTAGAGCACCGGCACGTCGCGGAACAGCCGCACGAGTTCCTCGCCGGCTCGGGCCGGCACCACCCACAGCCGGTGCCCGACACCGTCGGAGGTCACGAGGTCCACCACCGGTGCGGTCCGTCGCACCTCGGCCACCGCCGCGTCGATCGCCGGCCGGGCGCGGTAGGTCAGGAACACCGGCTCGTCATGGGCCGAGAGCGCCTCGATGTGCCGCACCCGGTCGTCTTCCTTGTCGGCCCGTGTCTTCTCGTGCTTGCGGATGAGGTCCCGGTCGTACTCCTCCACGCTGGCGCAGGCGACGATCCCCGCCTGCTCGTGGGCTCCCATCCGTTGCGCGTAGAGGTAGAGACGGGGCTCGGGGTCCGGGCGGAGGACACCACGGTGCGTGAACTCGGCCAGGTTGTCCCGTCCGCGGGCGTAGACCTCGGGGGCGTGCTCGTCCATCGTCTCCGGCAGGTCGATCTCGGGCCGGGAGACGTGGAGGAAGCTGTCGGGGTTGCCGCCGGCGAGCGCACAGGCTTCGCTTCGCGAGACGACGTCATAGGGGGGAGCGGCCACCTGCCCGGCAAGGGCTGACGGTGGCCGAAGTGCGCGAAACGGAACGAGGGTTGCCATCGGACCTCCCGGGCAGCGAGCTTCTCTTAGCAGATGGCTCGTCCGGTGCTGCGCGCAAGATATGCGGAAGCTGGGCCAGCACCCACCCGGCCAGAAGGACGGATCACCATTTGAGCAGCTTTGGACGCACCCGAAGGCGGTTGACAACGTGGGCCACGAGGTGGGATTGCATGGGCACGCGAGAGGTATTTGCTCTGGCGCAAAACCGGTTCAGGGCGCCTCGAGGCAGTGGGCTGGCGCCTGGAATTCGCCCGGGGATCTCCGGGCTTCGGAGTGCAGCGACTCAGCAGGATCGAGGACGATTCGCACATGCGCATTCACTTACTGGCGATGGTCTCGTTCCTTACCGCGGCTTTGGCCATCGGTTGCGGTTCTGCCCGGGAGGTAAGGGACGCCTCGTTGCACTCGAACGCGTGGGGCTGTGATCAGTGCCACGGCTATCCGCCCCCCCCCTTCTTCCCCGCCGACCAGAACGCGACCCATCCGCAGGGCCTCACCCCGGCCATGTGCACGGTCTGTCATCCCACCACCGTGGAGGCCGACGGCCACACCATCGTGGCCGGCGGCACCCACCGCGACGGCCAGGTGGAGGTCCGACCCTTCGCCGACATCGCCTGTGACTCCTGCCACGGTACCCCGCCCGACACCGGCAAGCACCTGTTCCACGTCGGCCGGGGCGTGGACTGCGGAACCTGCCACAATGGCTTCGACCCCTCCAGCCATACCGCCGATGCCAACGTGCACATGAACGGCAAGGCCGACGTCATCGTCCTCGTCGACGTCAACCAGGTCCCGACCCCCCAGGCCATCCAGACCGCCAACCTGCCCGACGGGAGCTGGCCCGACAGCGAGTGCGCCGCCTGCCATGCGGCGCTCCAGGTCACCACTCCTCCTCCGCCGCCGTAGAAGGCGCTCGCCTCTTCGACCGCCACCGCTTTGGCCGCTCCTCGGGGAGCGGCCCCGGAAAGCCCGGGCCGCGTCGCGACCGAGCGTCGGTTCGAATGGCCGTCGTCACCCTCGCGCAATAACGGTATCTCCCAGGCGCTCCCCCAGGCCCCTCCCTCGTGAGGACGCATCGGGATGCCGCGCTCCAAAGTTCGCGGGAAGAGGACGCCGCAGAGAGCCGGCCGCTCGGGCCGCCCGAGGCGCTGCTCTTCCCGAAGGCGCCTCTCCGAGAAGAAGCAGTGCCTGCGTGCGCGTGGTGGAGCGGCAAGCCGGCCGGACGCCCTGGTGAACGACGCAGCCCTCGAGGGGCGAGGGCGGTGCGTCTCTTGATGTCTTGCCAAGCTTGAGGGCCGCGGCGACCTCGGCGGGGCTCACCGTCCCGATCGGCGAGGGCCACCTTCGCGGTCATGAACGCTGGCCGCTCGGCCCGGGTCGATGCGCTCTCCGGGCTCCGTTTCGCGGCCGCGCTGGCCATCCTCGCCTTCCACGCCGGCGCTCCGCTCTTCAGGGGCGCCCCGCTCTGGGCGGAGCGCGTCCGGGCCGGCGGCTTCGTCTGGGTGGGCCTCTTCTACCTCCTCTCCGGGTTCGTGCTCGCCTACTCCAACCCCACCCCCATGGATGCCGAAGCCAGGCGGCGGTTCTTGGCGGCGCGCCTGGCTCGCCTCTACCCGGCGTACCTGCTCGCGTTCCTGCTCTTCGCCCCGTTCGCCCTCCCGCGTTGGGCGGGCGGCGGGACGGCCGCCGTCGTCAAGGCGGGCATCGTGGCGCTCTCGAGCCTGCTCCTCGTCCAGGCCTGGGTCCCGCCGCTCTCCCGGATATGGAACCCTCCCGGCTGGTCAACCTCGGTCGTGGCCTCCTTCTACCTCGCCTTTCCGTCCATCCTCTCCCGGCTCGCACCGCGGACCCGCGCCGGCCTTTGGCGAGCCACTCTCCTCGCCTGGGCGGCTGCCCTGTCGCTGCCGCTCGCCTATCTCGCCCTCCACCCCGACGGCGTCGGCGCGGAGCTGTTGACCCGGGAGCCGCGCTGGCTCGAGGCACTCAAGTTCCACCCCCTCTCCCGCGCCGGCGAGTTCGTAGCCGGCGTGGCGCTCGGGATCCTCGTCCGCTCCCGGGGGACCTCGCTCCGCCGGGCCGGGGCGCCGGCTGCGATGCTGGCGCTTGCTGCTGCCTTGGCGGTGCTGGCCTGGGGTGGTGCGCCGTACGTGCTCCTGCACAACGGTCTTCTCCTGCCCCTCTTCGCGGTGGCGGTGGTCGGCCTGGCCAGCGCGCCGGAGTGCCTCGCGGCCCGCCTCCTCGGGTCGAGCCCGGCGAGGATCCTGGGCGAGGCCAGCTTCGCGCTCTACGCGCTAGAGGACCCTCTCTGGCGCTGGGCACGCCTTCTCCACGGTGAGCAGACACCGCCGAGCCCCGCCTTCGCCGCCGCGTTCTGCGTCGCGGCGGTTTCCGCCGCCGTGGCGGTGTCCCGCGGCATGGAACGCCCGGCGCGTCGGTGGCTCAGACGCTTGCTCGCCACCCGAGCCCCGGCCGAGCCGGGCCTCGGGGCCCTTCGACAGGTGGCGCGCTCCGAGGCGTGAGCGAAGACGTCAGGCCTCCACCTTCGCCTTCGGGGTCCGCAGCGGCTTCGGCTCGGGCGCCGCCACCACCTCGACGTCCTTGGGCTTCGGCGGCTCGATGAGCCTCGCCAGCCGCTCCAGCTCGCGCGCCAGGTTCTGGACCGGGACCCGCGAGCCGCTCGCGAGCGCCGCAACCGCCGTGCCGGGCATCGCGCTCACCCGCTTCATCGTCGTCGCCCGCAGGTGCTCGGCCCGGGTGCGCAACAGATCAAGCCGCTTGCGTAGCCCGTCCACCGACCAGTCGTCGCGGGTGACCCGGGACAGCACCTCGTCGAGTTCCGTCAGCCGGTGCTGGCCCGCGCCGAGCGCCTTGCGCAGCCGCTCGCGCGCACCCGACTCGAGAACGTCGAATCGCTCCTGCAGCATTCCGAGGCGCATCTTCCTCTCCACCTTCGGCATCTCCTGCTTCGCCTGTGCGGTCTCCATCGATCACTCCCCCGCGCCGCCTCCTTCAAGGAGGGCAGTGCGGAAACAACGCAGCCAGCCGTGCGTCTAGGCCCGCTCACGGTAAGCGTTCCGGGTTACGACGCACTGCGTCCAGACGGGTCGCCTCCGCTTGAGTGTCCCGGAAAGCCTGAATACCGGCCGTCCTACCGAGCGCCCACCGCCCTCCGGCCGATCGGGTGTCAGACCAACGGTCGAGACTGTTCCGGATGCAGCGGCTCGTCGCACTCGACCTGGAGACCGTGCCGGACGAGGCGCTCGTCTCCGCCGTGGATGGAGAGTCTGGCCGGCCGTACCCCGAGCAGGTACAGCGCCTCGTGGCCGAGCGCCGCGCCCGGACGGGCGGGCGCACCGACTTCCTCCCCCTCCCGTACCACCGACCCGTGGTGGCCTGCCTGCTCGAGGCCGTCTCCGCCAGCGGACTCGTGACCCTCACCGACGCCTCGGTCTGGGACGACGAGCGACAGCCGGAACCCGCCTTCCTCGAGGAGCTGTGGCCTCGACTCGGTGGGGCGAGCCTCATCTCCTTCCACGGCAAGGGCTTCGACCTTCCCGTGCTCGAGTTGCGCTCGCTCAAGCATGCCCTGCCCACCCCATCCTGGCTCTCCTCCGCAAGGCGGACAGGCGGTGAGCACTTCGACCTGCGAGAGATGCTCGCTGGCCAGGGATCGTCCGCGCCTCTCGACCTCTACGCCAAGCTGGTCGGGCTCCCGGGCAAGGGCGAGGTGGTGGGCGAGGACGTGCAGGCGCTCTATGCCGCGGGCGACCTGGAGCGAATCGTCGCCTACTGCATGACCGACGTCATCCAGACCTACCTCCTCTTCCTGCGGCACCAGCTCGTCGATGGCGCGCTCACCCCGGACGCCTACGCCGAGAGCGTCGAGCAGGCCCGGGAGGCGCTGCCGCGGATCCTCGCCCGGCGGCTTCGCCCCGGAGAGCGAGCCGGCCTCGACGGCTTCCTCAAGCGATGCGAGCCGTTCTTCGCCGCGCCGGCCGACGACGGCTTGCGGCGGGCCCTCTAGCGACAACGCACGACTCAGCTTCACGATGGGTTCGATTCGACCCGGCCCTGGGCGGCGTCGGGCATGCGGTCCGGACCACCCTAGGTGTCGGCGGCCCCGCGCCCGTTTCCCCGCGAATTCGCGTACTTACCTCGCACGGCCACTGGCACCAGCAGTGCAAGCTGTGTGGCCAATGGCGGCGCATACGCCATCCTCGCGTTCGAGACCCTTCACCGCGGCGATCCACGAGCTGGCCGGCCGCGCGGACGCGGCCGTCCTCCTCGACCTCGAGGGCACAATCCTCTTCGCCAACGAAGCCTGGGATCGATTCGCCCGGACCGGCGCCGGATTCGGGGAGGCGGTCGTCGGGGCGAAGCTCCTGGACGGCGTCCCGGGCGATCTGCTCCGCAGCGTGCTGCGCCAGCTCCTGGAACGAGCGGCGCACAAAGGCGGCGGCCCTCCGGCGACCATGACCAGCGAGTGCAACACCCCCGACGTGGCCCGGCTCGTCATCACCCACGTCGCCCCGGTGCTGGCCGGGAACGAGCCCATCGGCCTGACCCTCGTACAAAGAGTGGTGCGCGAGCTGCCCGTCGCGGAGGTGTACCCCGTGGTCGACGGGAACGCCGAAGGCTACCGCGCCGGGGACGGGGTGCTCGAACAGTGCAGCTGTTGCCGCCGAACACGCCGGCCAGCCGATCCGGCGGAGTGGGACTTCGTGCCGGCGCTCGTGGCCGCGCCGCCGGACGACACCGTCTTCGGGTACTGCCCGTTCTGCCACGAGCTGCACAACCCGCTCGGGACGGGAGGCGGGCGCTGAGCGACCAACAGTGAAGGACCGGCCCGGGCGCACCGCCCGAGCCAGTGCTCTTCCCCTCACCGCCGCGAGCGCCGGGCGACCCGCTTGCGCTTCAGGCTGCGGACGCGCTTGGCCTTGGCGGCGGTGCGCTTCACCTTGGAGCGGTTGCTGAGGCTGCGCTTGCTGCGGTTTCCACGCTTCGCGGGCATGCACTCTCCTTTTGCCCCGTGGGGCCCGTCGCGGCGCCCATCGCCGCGCGTCCTACTCCAGATAGTCCCGGTCCCGCAGCTTCCTCGGGAGGTACTCCTCGGTGATGAAGCTGATCCCGCGCCGTGAGAGGGCCTCGAGCTCGTACTTCTTCCCCGACCGGACCATCTCCTGGATCTCGCGCTGCCACTGCTTGGCCTCGAACCAGGGATAGGCCAGCATCTGCTTGGCGCGGTTGTTGTCCTGATCGTTCATCTGGATGGCCACCTCGGCCGGGAGCTTGTACGTCTCCTTGTCGAAGGAGGAGAGGCCGATGAAGCGCGCGTCCGGCACCGCCATGCGCATCGACTCGTAAGCCAGGTTGATCGAACCCTGCTTCAGCACCGAGTAGATGTAGAAGCCCCAGGGATCGTTGTCGACCAGCACGTACACCGGGACCTTCAGCTCGGTGCGGAGGCGCTGCACCAGGCGGCGCACCCCCCGAGGCGGCTGCCCCTGGCCGGTGACGATGACGCACTTCTCCCGCTGCCAGAACTTGTCCTCGTTGAACCTCTTCCACACCGCGTCCTTCTCGATGAGCAGGACGTACCGGGCCTCGCTCTTGCCGAGCTGGACCACGTGCTCCTCGACGATGGAGGGGACCGACCACCCCCCCGAGCCCATGCGCCGCAGGTCGATGGTGTCGCCCGAGTCGCGGATGGTGAGCGGGCCCACCATCGAGCCGCGGCCGGTGGCGAAGAGGTGGAGCTCCTCGCGCAACGAGTCGATGGCCACCTCCAGGTCCTCGATGATGGGATCCGACTCGTCCTGCTCCTCGAAGGTGTTTTGCCGGGTGTCTCCCAGGGTGTGCTTGGTCATGTAGTAGAGGTCGCGGATGCTCGTCGTCTTGCCCGAGTCGATGAGCTCCTTGCAGGCCTCGGAGACCAGGAACGTCTGCATGAACTTCTTGGCCATGCCCACGTTGAAGAAGTAGCGGCGCTGCTTCTGCGTTCCCAGCTCGATGAGCCGCCTCCGCTCGTTGAACTTCACGTTGGCGAGCGAGCGGATGGGGATCTCCACGAAGGGGTTCTTCCCGCCCCGGGTCGCCTTGAGCACCGCCTCGGCGAGCTTCTCGATCTTCTGCACGGTCTTCTTGTCGATCGCGTCCAGCCTGGCCATGGCCTACTCCTGCTCGTCTTCCGACCGCCGCGGCCTCCGGGCGATCCTCTGCGACTGCTCCTCCAGCGCCGCGTCCTCGGCCGACAGCTCCTGCTCGGTCACCTTGTCGGCGAGCCGGAGCAGCTCGCGCCGGATGGGCTCGGGGCTCCTCTTCACGATCCTGCCGATGGCCTGCGCCACCTCGCGGATGTAGAGCTCGAAGATGCTGCGGCGCTGCGCCTGGTAGTCGAGGTGCTTCTTGCGGCGGATGTGGGCGGCCAGCTTCCGCCCGCATTCCTGGGCGGCCAGCTGGATCTCCCGGACGATCTCCGGGTAGTGGGCCACCGCCTCCTTGGCCTCGCTCGTGAACGGCACCCAGACGCTGGCGATGTGCACGAGCAGCGCCATGGGGCCGAC
>Ga0335071_10005106_pt1 | contig 13677 bp, 10 predicted proteins | sample Lox_Sample_15_FD_206724 | JGI IMG/M metagenome (GOLD analysis project Ga0335071, IMG submission 206724) | Soil microbial communities from Loxahatchee National Wildlife Refuge, Florida, United States - Lox_Sample_1.5 | ecosystem: Environmental > Terrestrial > Soil > Wetlands | place: USA... | reverse complement strand
GGCGAGGCCGATGTCGGTGGCGCCGGACACCTGCCGCCCCAGCGGCCCGACCGCCACCGAGGCGTCGGCGCCGAGCGTGAGCTTGCCGCCGGTCACGCCCTCGATGCTGCGGCGAGTCGTGAAGACGAGGATCACGTCGCTGACCTCGAGGCCCCACTGGAAGCCGAAGCTGCCGCCGCCGAGCGTCATGAACACCGGGTTGCTCCAGCGGCCCTGCGCGTCGCGGACCATCAGCACGCCCTTCGCGCCGCGCCCGCCGGCGATCAGCGCGACCTTGACCACGCTCGGAATGACCGCGATGCCCTGCGCCCGCTGCAGCAGCCAGTCCGGCACCCGCTGGTCGGGCATCGCCTGCGTGTCCTGCAGCACCTGGGTGGCCTGCAGGACGCGGGCCTCCTCGCGGTTGCCGGCGAGGGCCGCCGCGCCGGTGGCCAGGAATAGCGCCACCGCATAGACGATGTGTCGCGCTGTCATGGTCGATCCCCTGTGAGGTACCCAGTGTCAAAGACCGCGGAGCCGCCGCCGGGTTCCGTGGCGCCATGATAACCGACTGCAAGCCGAGGCTGCGCCGCGCCTTCGGGCAGTCGATAATGGTCGCCCACGGAGGATCCCCATGCCGCTCGTCGCGCGTCTCATCGCCATCGCCCTGTCGCTGTTTGCAGTCAGTTCGGCCCGCGCCGACTGGCTGCACCGCGAGGAATCGATCATGGGGACGCGGATCTACGTCGAGGTCTGGCACGACGACCGGATCCAGGGCGAGGCCGCGATCGACGCCGTCATGGAGAACATGCGCCGCATCGACGAGCTGATGAGCCACTACAAGCCCGAGAGTCAGCTGTCGGCGATCAACATGCACGCCGCGGTGGAGCCGGTGGCGGTGGACCCCGAGCTGTTCGACCTGATCCGCACGTCGATTCACTACTCCGAGCTCACCGAGGGCGCCTTCGACATCACCTACGCGAGCGTCGGCTACCTCTACGACTACCCGCGCCACATCCATCCGACCGATGCGCAGATCCAGGCGGCGCTGCCGGGGGTCAACTACCGCAACCTGCTGCTCGATCCCGAGCACCACACGGTGCGGTTCGCGCGCGAGGGCATGCGCATCGACCTCGGCGGCATCGCCAAGGGCTACGCCTGCGACCAGGCCGTCGAGATCGTCAAGCGCTTCGGCATCACGCACGCCATGATCATGGCCGGCGGCGACACGCGGCTGCTCGGCGACCGGCGCGGCCGGCCGTGGATGGTCGGCATCCGCCACCCGGACAACAAGAACCGGATCGTGCTCAGCATGCCGCTCGCGGACGTCGGCATCTCGACCTCCGGCGACTACGAGCGCTTCTTCGACGAGGGCGGTGTCCGGTACCACCACATCATCGATCCCAAGACCGGGCGCAGTCCGAGCGGCGTGCGCAGCGTGACGATCATCGGCCCGACCGCGACCGACACCGAGGGCTGGTCGAAGGGCGTGTTCATCAAGGGGCCGGTGGAGGGCATCCGGCTGATCGAGCAGCATCCGGAAATGGATGCCGTGGTCGTCGATAAGAACGGCAAGGTCTGGTACACGAAGGGCCTCACGCCGCCGCACTGAGCGGCGCGGGGCAGCTCGGGGCGGGGCGGGGCGCCGCCTCAGAACCAGATCGAGAAGAAGGCCTGCACGACGCTCGCGTTGTAGTGGTACATCGGCTCGGTGCCGGCCGGCAGCTGGCGCTGGGTGGCGTCGCGGAAGTCCCTGAACTTGTACATGATGTAGTCGTAGTGCAGGGAGCCGGAAGCCTTCTTCAGCACCCAGTGCTTCGACTTCAGGAAGTCGTACGACAGCGCCGCGCCGACCGCGTTGTTGTCCTGCGCGGCCAGCTCCTTGTCGCGTGCCATGTAGTTCTGCTGGTTCGCATACTGGAACAGGTCCGAGTAGAACGAGGCCGAGTTCTGCGTGTAGTAGCGGTAGGTCAGGTCGGCGATGAAGCTGTCGTCGAGGAACGGCTGCGTGTAGTCGAGCTCGAAGGTGTGGGCGTGGATGTCCCAGGTGTCGAAGAAGTAGCGGTACCGGCCGGTCAGCGAGGCGCGCCACGGCAGGTAGTACTTCAGCCGCGCCGCGGCCGCATTGCTGGTGCGGGTGCCGGGATAGGTCTCGGGACCGGTCAGGTAGATCGGCGAGCCCGGCGCGGCCAGGTAGCGGATCGCGCGGTACGGGTTCTGCAGGTAGCCCTGCTCGGTGATCGCCTCGTAGTCGAAGCCGGCCAGCCAGTTGCGCGTCAGGATCTGCGAGACGCCGAGCGACCAGGTCTTGCGGTCGGCGCGCTTGCGGAAGTTCGGGTCCTTCTGGCCGGCGGCGTTGATGACCTTCGTGACGATGTCCCAGCCGCGGCTGACGCCGATCGTCACCGTGGTCAGGTCGCCGAACATGCTCTGCGAGATCGCGACGTTCAGCGTGCTCGAGTCGTAGTCGTTCTCGATGCTCTCCTGGATGCCGGCGCTGTAGGTCGTCTTGCCGTACAGGTAGTCGACGCCAAGCTGCTTCTGCTTGCGCACCTCATGCAGCGGGCTCGCGCCGAGCATGACCATGTCGATCGAGGCGCCGCTGACCCGGTCGACGAGGTAGCCGGCGCTGACCGACACCGTGTCCTCGAAGCCCTTGCGCACCAGCACGGCCGGGCCCTCGACCTTGAGGCCGCCGCCGTCGTAGGTGCGCCAGCTGGCATCGGCGCGGTCCTCCGGCAGAACGTCGGCGAGCGCGCTCGCGGCCGCCAGGCAGGCGAGGGCCGCGGCGGCGAGGCGAAGGGGCGTGATGTTGCAGAGCATGTCCAGGGGATCCGTGCGCGCCGTCGCCGTCAGTTGCAGCCGCAGCCGCCGCCGGTCTCGCCGGTGCCGCCGCGCGCGCCCTCGCGGTTCTCGCGGACGTGCGTGATGTAGCCGGTCGCGATCGGGTCGCGGTCCCAGGCCATCACGCGGTCCGCCAGCCGCTCGCGCTCGTAGGGCTTGACCCAGGGCTGGATCTGTCCGCACGCGGAGGTCATCGCCACCGCGGCGAGCAGCACGAGCAGGCTCAGAGTCTTCATCGCTACTTCTCCATCAGTACCGAGCGGACCTGGTTCAGGTACTCGTTCTCGTCGCCCGGGACGTAGCTGCGGTGCACCCAGCGCAGCACGCCCTTGCGGTCGATCAGCACCGTCGTCGGCATGCCCGAGACGTGGTACTGCTTGCTGACCACGCTGTCCTTGTCGAACACGATCGGGAACGTGACCGGCGTCTTGGCGATGAAGCTCTCGGCGTCCTTGGCCTCGGGCTCGACGTTGACCCCGACCAGAGTGAAGCCGGCGGCCTTGTACTTCTTGTAGATCTGGTCGAGCAGCGGGAACTCCTTGCGGCACGGCTCGCACCACGATGCCCAGAAGTTGACCATCACCACCTGGCCGCGCAGTTTGTCGAGTCCGAGCGGCGCGCTGCCGCCGCGCAGCGGCAGGTTGAACGCCGGCGCCGGCTGGCCGATCGCATCGGCCGCCATCGCGGCGATCGGGCCGGTTGCGCCGGTCGCTAGGGCGATCGCCATGCACAGGGATTTCAGGGTCATACAGGATCTCCGTTGGCGGTGCGGGCCAGGTCAGAAGAAGACGGTCACCCCAAGACCGGTCTCCAGGTTGTGGGTCGTCTTGTTCGAGCCGAGAAGGTCGATGTCGAAGATGCTGTCGCGCACGTCGAAGTGCGCGGCCAGCCAGTCGTTGAGCAGCAGCCGGTAGCCGGCGCCGATCGCGACCGTGAAGCGGTTGTCGCCGGCGAAGTGCGTCGCGCCGACGCCGCCGGTCATGTAGAGGGCGGAGTTGAACGCGCGCCGGTTGCCGACGAACACCTCGCCGGGCAGCAGGTTGTAGCCGAAGTCGAGGCTGTAGTAGGTCAGCTTGCGCTGGCTGTCGGTCAGCAGCTGCGCGCCGCCGGACAGGCGCTCGTAGCTGGTCTTGCCGACGGTCGTCCGGCCGATCAGCGTCTGCGCGAAGAAGTCCTCGCTGATGTGGTAGACGAGGCGCGCGCCGAGCACCGGGTTCACGCCGAAGTCCTCGGCGCTGTAGGTGCCGATGTACGGCCCGATCTCGAAGTTGGAGTTCTTGATCTTGGGCGTCTTCACCGTGCGCCGCGTCACCTGCGGCTCGACCACCGACGGCGCATTGCCCTCGGCCGACGTCGCCTCGACCGGCAGCTCCTCGGCGTGCTCCTTCTTGTGGAAGGGCCACATCGAGCAGCCGCCCAGCGCGAGCGCCGCGGCGATCAGAAGAAGAACGCGAAGCCTAATTTCCATTCGTTCCGGTCCTCGTTGGTGTCGCTCCGCGTGAAGATCACGTAGCTGCGGTAGTCACCGCGCAGGATGAAGCGGCGCGACAGGTACCATTTGACGCCTGCGCCGTAGTAGGCGAGCTGTTCGGTACGCTGCGGTGGGGAGATGATCGTCGCCTTCGGCTGGATCCGCACCACGCCGGTGCCGAGCTCCAGCAGCGGCGCGACGCGCCAGTCCGGCCGGGGCGAGTGCGCCAGCCCGAGCAGCAGGATCTCACCGTTTGCGGAGTGGCCGAGCGACTGCGACACCTGGAGCTCGGCGGCCAGGTTCGGGTTCATCGAATAGCCGACGTAGAGGCTGTTGACGTTGCCGCCGCCGAAGTTGCCGGTCTGCGCACCGACCTCCCACGGCCAGAGGTCGAAGTCGCGGTGCGACAGGTCCTCGATCGGCAGCTTCTCGCCGGTCGCGAGCAGCGTCTCGCGCATGTTATCGCGGTACGCCCAGCCCTCGCGGTCGTTCTGGTCGCGGATCTTGAACCAGTCGGTGCGGCGGAAGAGTATCTCGATCTTCTCGCCGCGCGGCACGACGCGGGCGACCGGATAGCCGGTGCCGGCGCCGGTGTGCAGCTCGAGGTAGGGATCGGCCACGACGACCTCGACGTAATGGCCGGCGTCGCGGTCGTATTGCCGCGCCTGGTCTGCCGAATGCGCGAGTCCCGCTGCCGTGGCCAGAATAAGTAAGATGGCTAGCTTCAGGACTGTGCGCATTCGGTCAGTTGGCAGGTGGGATCGCGAACGGATCGTTGTAGTACTGGCCGCCGATATCGAGCCACTCGGAGATCAGCTTCAGCTCGGCCCCGGTCAGCCAGCCGGCGTGCGTGCCGCCGGTGACGAACTCGTTGAAGAAGGCCGCCGAAGCATTTGCTCCCGCGCCGCTCATTGGCGGATTGACCTGAACGATGACCTGCGTCGGCAGGCCAGTCACCGGGTCCGGCGGTCCGGGCACGACGACGGGCTGCATAGTAACAGGGTCAAGCTCGGGGTGCGGGAACAGCAGCTGGCAGAACGACGTGAACTGCTGCTGCACGCAGGGGTTGGTCGAGGCCGGCGAGCTCGACAGGTCCAGCTGACCGGCGGGCACCTGCTTCACGCCGGCCGTGGTCGTCGGGCTGTGGCAGCCGGTACAGGTCGTGTACGGCATCGTCGTGGTCGGGTCCACCGCGGTGATCGTCGAACGCGGGCTCGTCCAGAGCGGCGCGATGTGCAGCGGATAGTGGATCGTGATCCGGCAGTTGCCCTGCCAGTTGGTCTCGCAGTCCGCGCGCACCGGAGCAGGCGTGCCGAGCTGCGCATAGGTCCAGACCACGGTCGGGTCCGGCGTGCCGACCCCGGTGATCGTCCACACGTCCTGGAACACGATGTCGACGCCGGGGTGGTCGGAACAGGCGGCGTCGACGCAGGTGACCTGCATCGCCGCGCGGTACTCCGCCATGGTCTCGCCCGCATTCGGCTGGCGCGGCGGCGCGACGATCGCGCCGGTGCGGTCGGTGACCTGCAGCGCCGTGTTCGGGAACGCCTGGCCGGCGACCGGCACGCCGGTGTTCACCAGCGAGAACAGGCCCTTGCGGCCGTGCGAATTCGAGGGCGGCATCTGCTGCTGCACGTGGCAGCCGTTGCAGACCACCGTCTCGCCGGTGCGGATCTGCAGCCATGCCCGGTGGCGCGGGAACGTGCCGTCGAGGCGCCGGCCGTTCGCGTCGAGCATGCTGATCTGGAAGGGAATATTCGCCGGTACCTTGACCCGCACCGAGCCGTCCGGCTCGACCTGCGCGTAGCCGATGATCTCGCGCATGAAGTTGCCGGCGGCGCCGAAGGCGAAGGCCGGGAAGTCGTTGTTGGACAGCACTTCCTTGTCCGGCAGGCTCACCGCCTTCTCGATGCGCACGTAGCGGGGCCGCGTCGCGCTCGCCATCCGCTTGGTCGGGTCGCTTACGGCCGCGATCCCGCCCGGCGCCGTGTCGGTGCCGTCGAAGTCGTACACACTCTTTATATCCAGGATGCCGACCTGTTCCGCGGCCAGCCCGAAGGTGTAGCTGCCGGTGGCGCTCGGCTGCGCGTCCGGGATCGGCGTCGGCGTCGGCAGCCGCGGCTGGAACGCGACCACGTCGGTGTACATCACGCCCTCGACCGGCGGGGCGATCGGCAGCTGGGTGTTGTTGCTCGGGTCGTAGATCCAGATGCTGTAGATCGTCGGCGCCGGCACGACGCCGGTCTTCGCCAGGTTGTCGGAAGTGCAGGGGACCACCAGCGTCTGGTCGAGGAGCCGGCATTGCGACCAGGTCACGAGCAGCCGGTTGGTGCCGTCCCACAGCGGGTAGACGCTCGAGAAGCGGCCGCCGGGCGAGGGCGGCGCGGTCGGCGCCGGCGTGCCGGCTGGGGCGTTCGGGTCTGCGGGCGGCGCCTGCGTCGTCACGACGTCGTTGACGACCATGCGCACCTGCCCGGTGCCGCCGGGCGGCACGCTGTAGCCGAGCACGGCCTGCAGGTTCTCGACGAAGTTGGCCGAGTCGATCAGCGCGATGTCGCCGCCGAAGTCGGTCCCCTGGAACGGCAGCAGCAGCGCCACGATCTTGCCGTCGGGGCGCGCGCGCGCCTGCGTGAACTGGATCAGCGAGCCGCCCTGGGCGGTAGTCGGGTTGCCGCTGTCGTGGCTGTTGCGTCCGTACAGCAGCTCCATGTCGCCGCCGTCCGGGTCGATCGCGTACAGGTGCATGCCGGCGCCGGAGTTCTGGTCCCAGCGGGTGAACACGACGCGCCCGTCGTTGAGCACAGAGGGATCGAGGTCGTGGCCGGTATTGAAGGAGATCTGCTTGATGCCCGTGCCGTCCGAGTTCATGACGTGCACGACGAAGGCCGGCAGGTTGCGGTTGCCCTCGATGCCGGCGGCGAACTGCGCCTTGCCTTCGTCGATCAGCACCGCCTTCGCGTCGTGCTGGCGCGAGGAGGAGAACACGATGCGGCCGTCCGGCAGGTAGTGCGCCCCGACGTCGTGGCCGAGGGCCGCGGCGATCGAGTCGGAGATCACCTGGCGGACCGTGGCGGTCGCGACGTCGTACTCGAAGATCGTCCAGCGCGGCTGCTGCGACTCCTTGGCGTTCTTGATCGGGCGGCAGCGCAGCGAGAACACCAGCTTCTTGCCGTCGAAGGACGTGTCGAGATCGCGGACGTCGTGATCGGGGCCGGACGCCTGGTTCGGGTCGGAGGCCAGCGGGCAGCTGATCGACGCGGTGATGTTCTTCTCGCGCGCGCTCGGGCTGGCGCTCTCGCGCACGAACACCTCGGCCGGCCCGTTCCAGACGCGCTGCACGCGCAGGTCGTCCTCGAGCGTGATGGCGTTGGGGTCGGTCGCGACCGGCAACGTGCGCTTGACGTAGGCGATCGCGAAGTCGGGCGACACCGGATCGTTGGTGGAGCCGCCGCTGCCGAGGCTGATGCCGCCGTTGCTGCCGCCGCTCGTGCCGTCGCTGCTCGAGCACGCGGCCGCAAGCATCGCGACGCCTGCCACGACGAGCAGGCGCAGCGCGCGGCCCAGCAGTGTTGCGTTCACCGTATTCATCCGCATCCTCGCTTCGGTCGCGCCGCGCGCGCCGCGCGCGAAGCGCGCAGCACAAGCGAAGCGAACCGCATCATGTCTTTCGTCGCCACCGGATTCTGTTAACACGCTCACAGCCTCAGCCTCGCCGGATCACCTAATTTCATGGCGTCTGGCGGTACCGCGGGCAACGCCAGATTAACCCGCGGCACCCGCCGCTCGTAATGTCGCCGCGCGGCGACTTTGCCTTGCTTCGCGACGGGGATCACAACTCCACCATTGTCGCTGTCCCGAGACATTACGGGTGCGAATGCCTATCGCTATAGTCGCCCCGAGTCTCAATCCGTCCGCGAGTGAGTCGCCATGAAAGCAGCGATGCAGGTGAGGCAGAAGAACGGAGCACGCCCGCGGTGGGCGCTGGGCGCGGGGCTGCTTGCGCTGCTCGCGGCGCTTGCCCTGTCCGCGACCCCGGCGCTGGCCGGCTCGCGCGAGCAGGCGAAGCGCATCCATGACCGGCTGAACGGCGCGCCGCCCGACCAGGCCACGCTCGATGCCATGCAGGCGAAGATCGACGGCGGCGACGCGAAGGGTGCGGCGTTGCTGGCGATCGACAACCCGAACGGCAACTTCTACTCGATCGTCCTCAAGAATTTCGCGATGCCCTGGACGAACACCGACCAGACGGCCTTCGCGCCGCTCAACGACTACGTGGCGACCGTCGTCGGCATGGTGCGCGACGACCTGCCGTTCAACACGCTGCTGTCGGCGGACATCATCTATGTGGGCAGCGCCAGCCTGAACCTGCCGGGCTACTCGAACTCGGCCAACGACCACTACGTCCAGATGGAGGCGCGGGCGGTCAACCTGATGACCGGGCTCGTGAAGCAGCAGCAGTCGGCGGTCACCGGTCTGCCGTCCGGCGCGACCGCCGGCGTGCTGACGACCCGCGCCGCGGCCCGGGCGTTCTTCAGCGCCGGCACGAACCGCCGCATGTTCCGCTTCACGATGATCAACCACATGTGCACCGACCTGCAGCAGGTCATGGACATCACGCGGCCGACCGACCGGATCCGGCAGGACGTCAGCCGCAGCCCCGGTGGCGACAGCCGCGTGTTCCTGAACAACTGCGTCGGCTGCCACTCGGGCATGGACCCGATGGCGCAGGCCTTCGCCTTCTACGACTACATCGACACCACGACGACCGACAACGGCGCGATCCAGTACACGCCCGGCACGGTCGTCGGCAAGTACTTCCACAACAACACCACCTTCGCGCAGGGCTTCATCACGCCGGACGACCACTGGGACAACCGCTGGCGCTCCGGGCAGAACGCGCTGATGGGCTGGGACCCGAACCAGACGGGGTCGGGCAACGGCGCCAAGTCGCTCGGCGCCGAGTTCGGCGGCAGCGACCAGTTCGCGCAGTGCCAGGTCCAGAAGGTGTTCCAGAACGTCTGCCTGCGGGCGCCGTCGGACGCGACCGACCGCTCGCAGGTGAGCACGATGGTCGGCCACTTCAAGCAGGGCTACTCCCTGAAGAACGTGTTCGCCGAGACCGCCGCCTACTGCATGGGAAATTGAGGGAGTATCGAACATGAAGGCTTTCGGCTCAATCGATACCCTCCGGCCGCGGCTGTCGGCCCTCCTGGCTCAGTGGCGGCTCGCCGCGCTGGCGGTGACGGCCGGTGCGCTGCTCGCCGGCTGCGGCGCCGGCAGCGTGCAGACCGCCGCCAACCCGGTCACGCCCCCGACCACGACCGGCCAGAGCTACACCGGACCGGCACCGGCCAGCGGTGACGTGCAGGCGTTCGTCATCAACTTCTGGAACAACGTCAAGGGCACCGATCGCTGCGGCGCGTGCCACATCCAGGGCAACCAGAGCCCGATGTTCGCCCGCAGCGACGACGTCAACCTCGCCTACCAGGCGGCGCAGACGGTCGTCGACCTGACGAACCCGGCCGGCTCGAAGATCGTCGCCAAGGTCGGCAGCGGCCACCACTGCTGGCTGGCCAGCACCCAGGCCTGCTCGGACACGATGACGACCTGGATCAAGAACTGGGCCGGCGTCACGCTCGGCTCCTCCAAGGCGCAGATCCAGCTGGTCGCGCCGACGCTGATGGATGCGGGCGGCTCGCGCACCTTCCCGGCCAGCTCGCAGCTGTTCGCCTCCACGGTCTACCCGCTGCTGACCGAGTACTGCTCGCGCTGCCACTCGCCGAGCGCGGTCACGCCGCAGTCGCCGTACTTCGCGCAGTCCGACGTCGACGCGGCCTACGCCGCGGCGATGCCGAAGATGAACCTCGACACGCCTACGCTGTCGCGGTTCTACGTCCGCCTGCACACCGACTTCCACAACTGCTGGGGTGGCGACTGCGCCGCGGCCTCGGCGCAGATGCTGGCCGCGATCCAGGCCTTCGCGAACCAGGTGCCGATCACCCAGGTCGATCCGAGCCTGGTGCTGTCGAAGGCGCTGACCATGTACGACGGCGTCGTCGACAACGGCGGCACGCGCATCGAGAACGGCCTGATCGCCAAGTTCGAGTTCAAGACCGGCACCGGCACCGTCGCCTACGACACCAGCGGCGTCGAGCCGGCGCTCAACCTCGACATGACCGGAGACGTCACCTGGGTCGGCGGCTGGGGCGTGCAGGTGCAGAACATGGGCAAGCTGCAGGGCACGACTGCCGGCAGCGCCAAGCTGCACGACATGATCCTCACGACCGGCGAGTACAGCGTCGAGGCGTGGGTCGCGCCGGCGAACGTCACGCAGACGAACGCCTTCATCGTCTCGTACTCGGGCGGCACCACGCAGCGTAACTTCACGCTCGGCCAGACGATGTACAACTACGACGCGTACGTGCGCAGCACCAACACCGACGCCAACGGCATGCCGCCGTTCTCGACGCCGAACGCGCAGCAGGTCCTGCAGGCGACGCTGCAGCACGTCGTCATGACCAACGACCCGATCAACGGCCGCCAGATCTACGTCAACGGCATGCTGGTCGCGAGCGGCGACCCGCAGAAGGGCGGCTCGCTGTCGCAGTGGGACAACACCTTCGCGCTGGTGCTCGGCAACGAGGTCTCGTCCAACCGCTCCTTCGCGGGCGTGATCAAGATGGTCGCGATCTACAACCGCGCGATGTCGGCGAGCGACGTGCAGTCGAACTTCGCGGCGGGCGTCGGCGAGCGCTACTACCTGCTGTTCAACGTCGACAAGTACACCGGGCTCAACCAGAGCTACGTGATGTTCGAGGTGTCGCAGTACGACAGCTACGCGTACCTGTTCGACAAGCCGGTGTTCCTGAGCCTCGACCCGACCGTGACCTTCAACGGGCTGGTCGTCAAGGGCCTGCGCATCGGCATCAACGGCGCCGAGGCGGCGGTCGGCCAGGCCTATGCGCCGCTGAACACGACGGTCAGCGGCCAGGGCTTCGACCCGACCACGAGCGCGGTCAGCGCCGTTGCGCTGTCATCGGTGGGCACCACGATCGCGCTGCAGACGGGCCCGGCCTACGACCAGTTCTTCCTGACCTTCGAGCAGCTCGGCACGGCGACCAACGTGCACACCGAACCGACGCCGATCGCGCCGATCCCGACGGACTCGCCGCGGCCGTCCGACATCGGCGTGCGGACCTTCGACCGCATCAACACGGCGCTGTCGGTGATGACCACGGTGCCGAAGACGACGGCGGCGGTCAGCGCGCTGTACTCGAGCCTGCAGCAGTCGCTGCCGGCGAGCGCGGACTTCACCGGCTTCGTGTCCTCGCACCAGACCGCGATCGCGCAGCTCTCGATCCAGTACTGCGATGCACTGGTGGCGAACGGCGCGCTGAGCGCGGCGTACTTCCCGGGGCTGAACTTCGCGGCACCGCCTGCGACCGCCTTCGACACCAACGGTCGCAACGCGCTGATCACGCCGCTGATCAACCAGATGCTGACGGCGAATACAGCCGCCGGGAAGTACGTGGCGACCCAGCCGAGCGCGGCGTCGGTCACCACGGAGCTCAACGCGCTGATCGACAAGCTGTCGGCGTCCGTCTCGGCGGACGCCACGGGTACAGCGACCATCGTCAAGGCGTCCTGCGCGGCCGTGGCCGGCAGCGCGGCGATGCTGGTGCAGTGACGGACACCTCGAGGCAATCATCATGATCATCCGGAACAAGCCGCCGCGGACCCTGAAGCTCGACGAGCCGATCCGTCACCGCGATTCCCACAAGCGACCCGTGACCCGGCGTGACTTCATCGCGCAGGGCCTGATGACGGGCTCGGCCACCGTCATCGCGCCGGCCGCGCTCGGCCTGCTGCTGAACCCGCAGCGGGCCATGGCGCTGGACGCGGACATCCTGGCGCAGAAGATCGCCTGCGGCATCACCGGCGGCTCCGGCAAGATCCCGTTCATCTGCTTCGACCTCGCCGGCGGCGGCAACATCGCCGGCTCGAACGTCCTGGTCGGCGGCCCCGGCGGCCAGCAGGATTTCCTGACGACCGGCGCCTACGGCAAGATGGGCCTGCCGGCGAGCATGGTGCCGAATGCCGGGACGACCGCGAACAATATCGAGGCGCGGCTCGGTCTGCTGTTCCACGGCGACAGCGCGCACGTCCGCGGCATCCTCGAGCGCACCTCGCCGACGACGCAGGCGTTCACCAACGGCGTCGTGATCCCGGCGCTGTCGAACAACGACACCAACACCAACCCGCACAACCCGATGTACGGCATCGCCAAGATCGGTGCCAAGGGCGAGCTGCTGACCCTGATCGGCTCGCAGGCGAGCGTCTCCGGCGGCAACTCGATGGCGCCGCTGTCGATGGTCGACCCGACGCTGACGCCGACGGTCGTGACCCAGGCGAGCAACGTCACGGGGCTCGTCGACACGGGCGTGCTCGGCAAGCTGTTCTCGAACCCGGCGGACGCGGTCTCGGTGCTCGAGTCGATGTCGCGGATCAGCGGCCAGAAGTTCGGCGCCGTGTCGACCCAGCTCGCCACCGACGCGGCCGTCAAGTCGGCGGCCAACTGCAACTACGTGAAGTCGGCCTACCTCGCCGAGAACTTCTCGAACCCGGCGGCCCTGAACCCCGACCTCGACCCGCAGATCGTCGACCAGACCTCGACCCGCGGCACCGGCATCTTCAGCCAGGCGGAGTACCAGGGCGACTCCGAGTTCCAGAAGACCGCCGCCATCATGAAGATGGTCGTCAACGGCTACGCGGGCGCCGGCACCATCAGCATGGGCGGCTACGACTACCACGGCCAGGGCCGGGCGACCGGCGAGCTGCGCGATCTGCGCGCCGGCCGCTGCATCGGCGCCTGTCTCGAGTACGCGGCGCGCATGGGCAAGCCGCTGATGGTCTACGTGTTCAGCGACGGCGGCATCTCGGCCGGTGGCCAGGTGGACACGACCGTCGACGGGCGCAACAAGTTCATGTGGACCAGCGACAACGAGTCGGTCGCCTCGACCTACTTCCTGGTCTACAACCCTGCCGGCCGGCCGACGCTGCTGGACGGCGCCGGCGGGCTGCCGGCGGCCCGCCATCAGCAGATCGGCGCGATGACCCCGGACGGCTCCGTGGACGCGGCCTCGAGCCCGGCGGCGAGCAACGTGCTGCTGCTCGTGCAGACGGTGCTGCTCAACTACATGGCGCTGCACGGCCAGCAGGCGTCCTTCCCGCAGGTGTTCCCGGATCAGACGCTCGGCACCGGCGCGGCTCTGGATGCGCTGACGGCGTTCGCGCCGATCGTCAACGGCAAGATCGGCGGCTGAAGCCGCCGCGCGGGGCCTCTTGCGGCCAGCGGCGGCGGCTCAGGCTGCGCGCGTCGGCCG